>Ga0209416_1002200_pt1 | contig 11259 bp, 9 predicted proteins | sample RifGroF1_FD_184001 | JGI IMG/M metagenome (GOLD analysis project Ga0209416, IMG submission 184001) | Groundwater microbial communities from Rifle, Colorado, USA - Groundwater F1 (SPAdes) (version 2) | ecosystem: Environmental > Aquatic > Deep subsurface > Groundwater | place: Rifle, Colorado...
TCGACTACAAAAAAGGTTTTAAATTTTCTACATATGCAACTTGGTGGATTAGACAAGCAATAACAAGAGCAATTGCAGATCAGGCTAGAACAATTCGTGTACCAGTACATATGATTGAAACAATTAACAAATTCAACAAAGTAAACAATACCCTTACAACAAAGCTTGGGAGACCTCCTTTAGATGAGGAGATTGCAAAAGAAATGGATATTGAGCTAAGTAAGGTAGCAGAGATTAGAAAGATTAAACAGAATCCTGCACCACTTTCTACACCAATAGGGGAGGAGAAGGATAGTAAGCTTCAAGATATTATTCCAGACGATTGGTCTCAATCACCAGAAGAATTTGCAACTGCAGAGTATTTAAAAAACCAACTTAAAGACATATTGGATACCTTACAAGACAGAGAGAGAAGAGTACTTTCTCTAAGATTCGGACTTGAAGATGGAGTATCCCGAACACTTGAAGAGGTAGGAAAAGAATTCGGAGTAACAAGAGAAAGAATTAGACAGATTGAGGCAAAAGCATTAAAGAAATTGAAAGAGAAGTCAGCACAACAGAAATTAGATGATTATATTGATTAATTACCCTCTGTTAAAACTGTAAATTCGGATGGCGAAACAGGAAAGGAATTATCTGTTCTTGAGGTTATTTTTTCTAATTCCTCAACATCAAAATCAGGTCTCAATGTTTTGGTAAGTCCCTGTGCATTTGGATCTACATCTATACTACTATTCTGGTAGTAGATTGAGCCACCAACCCATGCCAAAGCTACTACTCCTAGTAGAATCAGAACAATTATAGATTTTCTTAACATCTCCATATCTTTTATTCGTAAAAATTACTATTTTCTATCTGATATATTCTCATATTTATACCGAACGTTGTTAATCCAGCTTTATCTACCTGGCTAGAGTAGGATACAGATTCAACGACAGGATACATTGGCATGCCCTCAAAATCTTTAAGAAGATTTATGAGATTAACAACCCTTCCCTTTACTGTGACTCTCAATGACCATGGGACAAGATATTTTGCACTAATTTTATAGTTCTCATTCTTGTCATACTTATCAAAACCGACACTTCCAAGTGCGTATCCATTTCTAGATACTACAGATTCAATATTTGCGAGTAGTAAACTGAAATTAGCATTTGCAGGGTATATTAATTTAAGACTTGTGAAATTAGCTTTTTGCTCTGTATATTGCTTATCAAGTTCTGTTAGGGTAGAAATCTTCTGTGTAAGTGCCGTATCAATTCTCTCCTTCTCTTTGATTTCCTTGTTTATTCTTGAAATCGTTAAAATTGTTGGCCTTATTGCAAGTACCACCAATGCGATAGCAACAACTACCGTAACAATAGCAAAAGCATAGCCCTTCTTCTTCTCGGGAGATTCTTTTATTATCTTAATATATTCTGTTGTGTTTAATCCTTTTTTCTCCATTATTCTTCCTCCTCATATAAAGAGAACGTTGCCCTTACATTAATCTCATTTGAATCCTTAGAGATTGTGAATCTAACATCATGGTAATCGGTATTGCTCTTGAGTGCTGACTCATAGTTTTTTATGGCATTAAGATTGTTCGCAGTAAAGAGAAAAGACACCTTCCCTCGTGTGAAAGAGAAGTTCTTAATTTTAAGAGAAGATGGGACCCCATTTATTAATTCACTAACAGCGGTAGAATTAATCTCCTGACCTTCACGAATCTTCTGTACATCAAAAAGAAGAGATTGGTAATTGTCGAAAAGTACGGTATTTTTCTTCCACGTATCATTAGAGAGTAGGGTTACCTTACTGTTTACCTCTTCTGTTAGGTCATTATTTTTCTTGTCTAGTACAAACCTAGAGATAAATACACCCAAAACAATAACCTCTACGGCAATTAAAAGGTACTTACCAACCTCTGTAAGCCACATATATGCGTTTGACCATATATCAGTGGGAGAATACACAGGTTGCAGGAAATCAATAGATTGTGGTTGTTTTTCCGATTTAAACATTTGGCAGTTTTAAAATCTTTTCTAAATTAGTATAGCATAATACACATATACAAATGTATTATCTGCTCTCTATTTTAGGGAAAAGAATTATTGTTTCTCGGGCATTGAGATACTGTACTGCTTTAGATGCACTCTCTGGAATGATTGGGCTGTACAGATGTATTACTTTGGCAAGAAGGTAACTCAGATTGTTGAGAATTTTCTCTGCTTGTTCTTTTTCCTTGGTCCAAGGTTCTTCCTTGGTAATATATTTGTTCCCATAATCTGCCAATTCATCGATTTTTTCTCCAGCAAGAGAGATTTCGAAATTTTCGTATAGCTTCTCGGCATCTTCTACATATTTATCTACTACTTTTTTAATTTCATCCTCCACCGATTGTTCCTTATTAATTTCTACTTCTTTGCTGTTTGCAAGATGTATTGTCCTGTTTAGAAGATTTCCGAAGTTATTTGCTAATCTTGAGTTATACATATTGATAAGATCATCTTCTTTATATGCACAGTCTCCGTATGTCGTTATTCCTGTTAGCAGGTAGAAACGCACAATTTCATAACCAAATTTAGCCTCTTGGTCGAAAGGAGAGATTACGTTCCCAATTGTTTTGGACATCTTTGTACCATCTGGTCCTAAAACCATACCGTGTACAAGAAGTTTGGAGGAGTGGGGTAGTCCTGCACTTGCAAGCATTCCTTGCCATATTGCACCCTGGAATCTTAAATTATCTGGACCACACAACTGTATCCCTGGCCACCATTCGTTTAATCTTTTTTCATCAGTACCAAATCCAACAGCATTTACATAGTTAGTGAGAGCATCAAACCAAACATAGAAGACCTGCTCTGGATCATTTGGAACTTCTATCCCCCATGGGAGATTTTCTTTTAATCTTGAAATACTAATATCTTCAATTTCTGCAATTATCTTTCTCAATTCAGGAATCTTTGATTCTGGTTTGAGGAAATCTTTGTTTTCATCGAACCATTTAAGTAAAGGTCCTCTGTAATTGGATAGTCTGAAGAAGTAATTCTCCTCTTCTTTAATCTCTGGGACTGTTTTGTGGTCAGGACATTTACCATCTACTAGTTCTTTCTCTGTCAGATATCTCTCGCAGCCTATACAATACCTTCCAGAGTATTGCTTCTTATATATATCTCCCTTTTCCTCACACTTCTTCCAAAATATTTTTGCTGCATCATGGTGTGCTGGAGTAGAGGTTCTGTAGAAATTGTCATATTCAACAGAGAATAGTTTACAAAAATCTTTAAATCTTTGTGCATATTTGTCTACAAAATCATTTAAGGATAATCCCTCTTCTTTGGCTTTGTTAAATATTTTTTGACCGTGTTCATCTGTGCCTACATTAAAGAAGACATTTTCATCACCGAGTTTGGTTCTAAAATATCTAGATATTGCATCGGCCTGTACAAACTCCAAGGCATGACCAATGTGGGGTTCAGCATTTACATAGGGGAGTGTAGTTGTAATATATATATTTTGTTTATCCATTTTGATCAATTCGAATAATTAGTTATATTAATGATGATAACAAATATTGGTAAATTAGTGAATTATGGAAACGGAGGGCCTATAGTGGTATAATTAATCTGTTAACTAGTTCTATAAAAATAAAAGAGGAGAGAGGATAAAATCAAATGGATATGACTACGTTACGTCTACAGATTCACGATTCAGATAGTGGCAGAGAATTGCTAACAACTATTATCAACCACGATTTAAGCAACGACGAAAAAAATCTTGTGTGTGTTCCCCACGATCTAGAACAACAAATCCCAAATTGGAGGAATAAAAACTTAAAAATACTCTGCACTGGATTGGCATTTGAGATTAGCATCGAAATTGACCTTAGGCCTCCTGCTTCAATAAAGATATTGAGAGAAGACGATGGGGCGATCATCGAAAGATTTATGTTCCGCCTTCGCGAGAAAATCCGTGAATATCTAAAAGAAATCAGTGCGAACTTTCTCGTTACCTCTAAGAAATAGGACTAGCAACTGGAAACCCGGTATATTTTTTAATACACATACTGGGTTTCCATTGGTTCTTGAATTCGTTATTTAATTTCTTCCCCCATTAATAACCCCTCTACAAGTCCAATCTTTACTAACTCTTGCCATACGGCTTCAGTAATGAATGGGATGAAAGGATGCATAATCTTTAGATTCTCTTTTAATAACCAGAGCATTTCCGAAAGCTTCTCAATTCGAATACCACTTTCCAATTCTTTATCTTTAATCTCTTTTTTTATTTCTTCTATCCATACATCGCACAATTGATGCCAGAAGAATTCTCTAATAGCTTCTGCACCAAGATTAAATTGATATTTTTCAATATACCTTGAAACCTGCAAGACATGGCCTCTTGTTCTATTCATTCTCTCTGTTTCAACTAATTGATGGCTCTTTATCTTTTCAATCTCAGATTCATCAATATTCATAAGGATGAATCTACTTGCATTCCATATCTTGTTTACAAAATTTCTGTTACCCTTGATCTTCTCCTCCCTAATTGGAGCATTTGAACCTGGTAGTGCATCTGAGTAATACCAAAGACGAAGAGAATCTGCACCATATTTTTCAAATACTTCACTTGGCTCTATCCCGTTTCCTTTAGATTTGGACATCTTGCTACCATCTGCGGCAAGAATTAGTCCTGTTAAGAAGATTGTAGGGAAGGGGACCTTCTCAGTTCTGTACAATCCCATCATTACCATTCTTGCTGACCACCAAAAAAGAATATCTCTTGCATGAATCATTATCTGTGTTGGATAGTATTTCTTGTAATCCTCACCATCTGGTCCTCCTAGGGTAGAGTAAGGTAGTTGGCCAGAACTAAACCATGTGTCAAACACATCTGTTTCTGCCTCCCATCCATCTCCTGGATTTTCCTCTCCGAGCTTAATTTCACCAGTTCCATTTGCTTTCTTGCCTGTTTCAATTTCAAAATCTTGAACATTCTTTCTTTTGTTCTCATTTAACCAATCGTAGAGCTCTTTTCCACCATTGTACCAAACAGGAATTCTCTGTCCCCACCATAACTGTCTTGATATACACCAAGGCTGAATATTTTCAAAGAAAAATTCTAACGCTTTCTGTTGACCAAAAGGAATTACAGAGATATCTCCTGATTTAATTGCTTCGAGAGCCTTTTGTGCAAGTGTGCTAACATTAAGATACCACTGGTTGGAGATGATTGGCTCTATTGCAGTTTTACATCTCTCACATATCGCTACCTCATGCTTAATATTCTCAATCTTTTCAAGTAATCCAAGCTTGTCCAATTCCCCACAAAGGGCTTTGGAACAATCTATTGTCATCATACCCTTGAATCTCTCAGGGACATTCCCAGTCATTTTACCTTCTGAGTCAATTACATTCTCAACATCAAGTCCATGTTTTTTACCAATTTCAAAATCTACGGGAGAGTGGGCCGGTGTAACTTTCACTGCTCCAGTTCCAAGTTCCATATCCACATTCTCATCGGCAATGATAGGGATATCTCTATCTGCAATGGGAAGACGAAGTGTTTTACCAACATATTGCTTGTATCTTTCATCATTTGGATTAACAGCAACTGCAGTATCTCCAAGCATTGTCTCTGGTCGAGTAGTTGCAACCGTAATTCCGTCTTTACCATCACCCTCTGCAAAAGGGTACCTAATGTATGCGAATATTCCTCTTCTTTCTTCATGTTCAGTATCTACATCTGCAAGTGCTGTCTTACAATTTGGACACTGGTTTACAATCCTTTTGTCTCTGTAAACAAGACCCTCTTCATACATTTTGTAGAAAGTATCGTAAACAATTTTTGTTAATTTAGGATCTAAGGTGAAAAATTCTCGGCTGTAATCTGCAGAAAGACCAATTCTTTTCTCTTGTCTTCTAGCATTATCTGCATTCTCTATACAAAAGTCATAACATCTTTTGTAAAATTCATCTCTACCCATGTCCCACTTACTCTCTCCTTTGGATTGTAGAACTTTTGAAAATGCTGTTTCTGTCTGTATCCCCGCATGATCTTTCCCAGGGACAAGAAGGGTGGGGTGGTTTGTCATCCTCATATATCTAGCTAAAACATCGTGGTAGGAGTATCCACACATATGTCCAAGATGAAGATTTCCGTTTGCATTAGGAGGAGGAAGTGTAATTGTAAATGACTCTTTAATTTCTCTCTGTTTTTCTTGGAAATGTCTCTCCGATTCCTCTGGATTAGTTAGCTTACTTTCTTCCCACATACCATAGATCTTCTCTTCAATATCTTGTGATTCAAACGTTTTTGGGATATCTTTCGACATGTTATTACTCTTACTAATATTGTATTAAAGGCTTTCCCATTATATCACATCCAAATATCTGATATAATGGGCGATATGAAAGAAAATAGTAAAGAATTCCTCAAATTATGTACACTTTCCGGAACAGCAGAGATTGGAAGAAATTGTAATTTTGTAGAATATGGTGATGAGATAGTTGTGATAGATGCTGGATACGCATTCCCTGGACATGAGATGTACGGGATTGATTATCTAATTCCTAATGTTAGTTACCTAAAAAAGAACAAAGATAAAGTTAAGGCCATTTTAATAACACATGGTCATCTTGACCATACCGGTGCACTCAAGTGGATACTTCCAGAGCTAGGTTATCCTCCAGTATATGCTGGTGGGTTTGCCAAGGCACTCATAGATCTAAAGATGAAAGAGTACAAGATGGAGGATAAGGTGAAGGTCATTAGTGTAGATAGAAAATCTACCCTTAATATCGGTAGAAATTTTAAAGCAACATTCGTGGGAATTAATCACAGTATTCCAGATGCATTCTCAATTTTTGTAGAATCTCCAAGAGGCAATGTCTTCTTTTCTGGAGATTACAAAATAGATATGTCTCCTGCAAACGAACCTCAAACAGACTACGAAAAGTTAAGAAATCTAAGAGGTAAGATTGATTTAGCATTAATGGAGAGTACAAATGCCTCGAATCCAGGAAAAGCACCCTCTGAAACAGAGATTTTCCAAAATCTTGGAGAATTAATCTCCCAACAGAAGGGCAGAGTCATAGTTGCAGCATTCTCCTCCTTAATAACCAGGCTTTACTCACTTGTAGAGGTAGCGAAGAGAACAAACAGAAAAATAGTTCTCTCTGGGAAGAGTTTAGAACAATCAATAGATATTGCTAGGCAGAAGAATTATATAAATATAGACGACAAATTCCTCATAAAAGAGAGCAACATGTCAAAATACCCAGACAATGAGTTACTTTTACTCTGTACTGGTAGTCAAGCAGAAAGATTTGCTGCTTTAAATAGAATCTCTCTTCATGAGCATAAATTCATAAAGATTAAAAAGGGAGATTTGGTCATCATGTCCTCTTCAGAAATCCCAGAGAATATTAGCAGCATTGAGAAAATGACCGACAGATTGATATCCCTGGGAGCTGATTTGGTAAAGGATAGTGCAGAGTTAAAGATTCACTCTACTGGACACGGAAACCAAGAAGATATGAAGATGATGCACAACCTCATACAACCAAAATACATAATGCCAATACACGGTCCTCTTACATTCAGATATTTCAATAAACAGAACTTTGTAAGATGGGGAGTAGATGAAAAAGATGTTTTCCTTACAGATGATGGACAGACCTGGGTATTCAATGGCGTTTCGTGGAGCAGAGGTAAAAAGATTGAGTCAAAGCCAATCCTCATTGACGGCCTTGGAGTAGGAGATATTGGAGATATCGTTCTTAAAGATAGAAAACAACTATCAGAGTACGGAATCTTTTCTGTTATTTTAAATATTAGCTCAAAGAACAAGAGAATAATCGGAAGACCAAGATTCATCTCTAGAGGATTCATATATATGAAAGGCTCAAGGGAGCTTCTTCAAGAGATAGAAAACCTTGTAATGGATATCCATAGAGACTGGCTAAATCGTTCACACAGAGAGAAAATCTTTAAAGATGAAGAGTTGCGAGAGAGAATAGAGAAAGAACTTTCCAAACTCATATACAAGCGAACCGAGAGAGAACCAATTATCCTAACAGCTATCATCTAAAGCCCTCCGAATATGCTATACTTTCATATATGCTAGGACTGCCTTTTCGAAAAAATTCAACAAAAAATCTCCTTGATGGTACTACTAATATTATTGCGCTAGACATAGGTACAGAGCAATTAAAAAGTATCCTCTTTTCAATGGGGGATATCGGTATAGATATTAAAAAAATATCTAGAATCGATCAACAACAAAACGCTATGAACAAGGGCATTATTACCAATCTAGATACTGTTCTAGATAATTGCCGCCTTTCCATCTCCGAACTAACCTCCAAATTAGCAACAGAAGAATTCCCTAAGAATGTTGTAATGGGAATTGCAGGAGAATATATACAAGGAGTTTCAATCATCGTTAACTACCAAAGAGAAGAGAATTTCGACAAAGAGGTAACTCCTAAAGAACAGGCAAAGATAATTGGACAGATAAAAAGCAAGATTGAAACAAATGGAAAAGAAGATCTTGGACAGAGGACGGGTCTTCGTAATGAAGATATTGATATCCTACATATAACACCAACGGGGTTAGAAATAGGGGGTATGCCAGTAGATTCTCTTGTTGGATACAAAGGAAGAGAAGTTAAACTACACTTTTACGCATCCTTTGCCCCTAAGACATATACAGAAGCATTAAGAAAGGTCGCACAAGAGCTTAATTTGGAAGTAACAGGGATAGTCTCACAACCTTTCTCTGTAGCAAGAGCATTTAGCGGATCTTCCAATAGAGATTTCTCTGCAATCTTCATAGATATTGGTGGTGGAACAACAGATATTGCAGTTGTAGATAGAGGGAACGTTGTGGAAACAAAGATGTTTGCATTTGGTGGAAGAACATTTACCAAAGAAATTGCAAAAGTTCTGGAAATAGACTTTAGACATGCTGAACAAAGGAAAATTAAATATTCAGAGAAAGAACTAACTCGTGAGCTTTCGAATACGATTCAAAAAATAGTATACCCAGTATCTAAGCTTTGGATGAAAACTCTAAAAACAGCGCTAGCATCTTGCGATGACATAGATTCTTTCCCTCCTCAAATATATCTCTGCGGAGGTGGTTCACTTCTTCCTGAGATTAAGGGCGCTATGTTAGAGTTCCCATGGAAAAAATTCTTACCATTTACCGTTGTCCCAAGGATAGAATTCTTTAAACCGGACAGACTGGATAAGATTGTAGATAATAGCGGGGAGTTAAAACATGTCTTTGACATCACGCCTGCATCCCTCACCAAGTTTGCATATGATTTGGAAATAAGCAAGAATAGAAATATCAAAATATAATGGACGAAACAAAGAAAAACACAAAATTAGTAATCGGGAAAGAGGATGAGCTTACAGATATTGTAAGCGGGATTCTCGAAGCTCCAACAGAGAGAGTTATTCTTACTTTTGCTGAAGACAGTGATTTACTCATCAGTCCAATAAATCTTTCTGTACTCCTGGAAACTGCAGATGATTCAGAAAAAACACTTGTTGCACAAATAATTAAAAATCCAACAGGTTTAAGAAATTCCTCCATCGCAGGATTAACAACTACAGATTCACCAAATAATCCTACAGAAGATATGTGGTTGGAAGCAGAAGAGAAAAAAGTTGTAAGGCTTTCACCAAAGCCAAAAGAAAAATCCGTTGAGAAGAAACCCGAGGAGTTACCTGAGAATGGAGAATCTTCCTTTGAGAAGAAGATAAATGATGCAATACAGAGGAGTAGGGATGGGATTGCAACTAAATCTGTAGAGAAGAGTGTTCAAAAAGAGGGAGTTTTCCTTTCTCTAGATGAAGATTTGCCAACAGGTGATACGGAAAAGGTAGATGACATTGAAATTAAGTATGAAGAATTTCCACAAGCAGATATCCCAACACAACCAGTGGTAAAGAAGGGCTTTAAATTCCCCAAGATTAATCTACAAAATCTCTGGCCATTTAAAAAAGGTTTGGGAAATACTTCTGGATTTAAGAAATATCTTCCAATTGGGATACTTTCTCTTGTTTTAGTTACTATACTTGCCTTTGTCATATATCTACAAACAGGTCCCTTTGTTAAGGTTTCTGTGTATGTAGAAGCAAAAGAGGTTAGTATTGAGAAGATATTTACAGGGGACGAGAATATACAAGCCATTGATTTCGAGAATTTAAAAATCCCAATAAAGGTTGAATCCGTAGAGAAAGATAGATCATCCACAATTAAAGCAACTGGGAAAGCATATACCGGAGAAAAAGCTACAGGGAAAGTTACTTTAACAGGGGGACCTTCTTGCACTGGTCCACTCTCTTTGCCTGCAGGTCAAATACTTTTAGCTTCAGGAAAATCCTTTAAATTAGATAGTGCAACCACAGTACCATGCCTTGGGAATCCTGCTACTGACCTTTCTGTACATGCAATAGAGTTTGGAACAGAATATAACATTGGTAGTAATCAGCCATTCCTCGTACAGGGCCATTTAGCAATGGAAGTCTTTGGATATAATCCAAGTGCATTTACTGGAGGTTCTAAACAGGAATACACCGTTCTCTCCAAGAGCGATGTAGATACTAGTGTTGCTACACTAACAGATGAAGCTGAATTGGAGGCTGAAAACGAACTGCGAGATGCTTCTGGAGATTGGAGTATCATTGAGGATTCCATAACAAGCGAGGTTGTAAAAGATAGTACAAAAACAAGTGTAGCAGTTGGTGCTGCTGGTAGTGATGTAGATCTTTCAATTAAGGTAAAGAGTTCTGCTACTTACTACCTAACAGAGGGTTTTGAAGAGGGGATAGCAACTCTTCTTACAAATGAGGCTCAGGAGAAGAATTTGTTTGAGGGAGACGACAATTTAGATCTTGGATTGAATGAAAATATTGAGAAAACCATTTCCGTAGTTGAAGATAGCAAGAAGGCTGTAAAAATAAAATTGGTCGCGAAGGGTAATGTAAGTCCAAAGGTAGATAAAGAGAAGATTGTTAATACATTAAAGGATATGAAGTGGGAAGAGGGGTTGGAGTATCTTCAGACTTTACATTTTTCTGAGAAAAGAATTTCTGCAAGTTTCTTCCCAAAGAATATTCTTTCTAAATACCCTTACTTCCCAAAGAGACATGGGGGGATAATTATAGAGGTGCACAATATATAAAGTCTTTATTTTGCCATTATTTCCTGATAGAATTGCGTTGTTATATGTACCTGTAGCTCAATCGGATAGAGCAATT
>Ga0209416_1002202_pt1 | contig 11243 bp, 15 predicted proteins | sample RifGroF1_FD_184001 | JGI IMG/M metagenome (GOLD analysis project Ga0209416, IMG submission 184001) | Groundwater microbial communities from Rifle, Colorado, USA - Groundwater F1 (SPAdes) (version 2) | ecosystem: Environmental > Aquatic > Deep subsurface > Groundwater | place: Rifle, Colorado...
GGAAATTGCCTGATCACAGGTCTGATCGGGGAGGTAACAACTCTTGTTCAGACCCAGGCTAACAATACCAAATACGTATCCACGCCCACAGTCGGTTCCGCTGTAGATTTGTGCGGGGTTGTGGATAACACGGCTCACGAAGTGGGCGGGTTGCTCACCATCACTGGTGTGCTCGCTACCGCTGCGGTCAAAGGCAATGCCGGGGCAGGGGTCATGATGGGCAACGGTATCGTGGTTGCCCCTGGCATCATAGGACTGAACACTGCGGCGGACAATACTGGCGCGTATAAATTCAGCATTTGGTATGTTCCTCTGGAAGACGGGGCCTATATCGAAGCAGTATAGTTTTTAATCATGGCGGGGATGAAATACTCCCTGCCTGACCGAAAAAAGGAGGTCGAGTGGTTTTATCGTTACTCACAACAGTAAAAAGGTTCATGGGCTTATCCACGGATACAAAGCCCACGGACGCACCGGTGGGTTCGACAATGTTCGAATCTGACACCGGTTACATGTTTATCTTCAATGGGTATGCCTGGGTTCCGAAAAGCGGAATGGACGGGGCTTCAGTAAATTACAAACAGATTTCTTTGAATCAGGCCGCGGATACCTACGATGTTATGACCGCTACGGCGCAGGCGTTATTTATAGACGCCGTTACGGTGCATATTCCGGATGATCTTTCAGCAGTAGCCACTTTTACGGGCATATCAGTTCAGACAGACGATGTGGCCCCCATCGTTCTTTTATCCGGTACTGCCGGAGCCAAGGCTAATTTAACCGGAAACTTTTACAGCATATACCGCGGCCCGTCTGTGACGGCGGCAACGAAGAAGATTCAGTTAATGATATCCGGTGCCACTGCGGGGGCCGGAAAGATTGCGGACATAACGGTGCTTTGGCGCCCGGTTGTCGCTGGGGGGTATTTTTTAAATGCTTAACTTTTTTGGGTATGTGAGATGATAACCACTTTAGTGACGGCCCCGACCGGATCAGTGGTTGATATTGGTCTTGCTAAGATGCAACTCAATATTGCCTGGGATAATACAGATGACGATTTTTATCTTGAAAGTCTTATCCAGTCCGCAACCGCTCAAGCCGAGAATATTACTAACCGAAAGTTGTTGGCACAGACCTGGAAGGCTTTCGGCGGTGAATGGCCCGTGGCGTATTTTCCACTGCCGTTTGGGAACTTGCAGTCTGTAACGAGCGTTAAATATAAAGGTTCTGATGGTGTTGAATACACATTTTCATCGAGCGATTACATTGTCGATATTGATTCAGATCCGGGCCGGGTTGTTCTGGGGTATGAAAAGCTTTGGCCTACAGTAACGCTTTACCCTTCAAACCCAATTTATATTCAGTTTGTTTGCGGATACGGCGCAGAGGCAAATGTCCCGTACCCAATCAAGGCTGCGATTCTGATCATGGTCGCCGACGCATATGCCCACAGAGAGAGCATAATTGTTGGTAACAATCAATCAGTAGACCAAATACCTGGTCATATCATGAACCTTTTATGGCCTTACCGCCTTTTTAATTTTGGGGGATAAATGGTTCGAGCAGGAAAACTTGATCAGAGTATAAAAATTCAGTCTGTGACAACTGCACAGGATGGCATGGGGGCAACCGTTGAAACATGGTCAGATTTATCAGGAGCGCCGTGCAGGGCTGAATATATACCTTTGAGGGGAACTGAACGGATTGAAGCTGGAAAACTTGAAATGAAAACTGAATTTAAACTCCGAGTAAGACGAGACGTGAGGATAGATTCTTCCTGCCGTGTTACTCATGGCGGGAAAACGTACAGGATTACAGGTGTTGAGGACTATCAAAGAGCGGGCGATATGGTCCTGCATTGTGCGGAGGTCTTGTAATGACAGTCAAGGTTGAGATAGACGCAAGAGAGTTTTTGCAGGCGCTTGAAGAACACCTTGACGAGAAATGCAAGGAGATTTGCGTCCAGATTAAGGCTGATGCTAAGCAGACTGTTGCTTTCGACGACGTGACCGGAAACCTCAGAAAGTCAATCAAGGTCAAGAAAAGTAAGTTTGAAGGCGGCGGGTATATTGTGAAGGCCGGCGGCCGAGGGGCGATGCAATCATGGCTGGTAGAGCACGGTCATGGCGGTCCACATCCGGCTCCGGCTCATCCGTATCTGAAGCCAGCTCTCGACAAGAATATCAATTTTGCGAAGCGGAAGCTTTCAGAAAAAATGAATGAGCCTGGGTATACCAAACCACCTTCGGCTTTTGGATTGGATGACTGATGGATAAGATTCTAACCGGCATATATTCAAAGTACAACGGAGACGCAACTTTAAAGGCTGCGCTTCCTGGAGGCCTGCATATTGAAATGGCCCCGCAGAACAACGCTTTGTCTTATGCTACTTTCTTATTGGTATCCGGTTATCCCGATTATTATTTCGGCGGAGAGCGTTTTGAAGTCGTCACAATCCAATTTGATATTTATGCCGATACCAACGCGAAAAGGATGACGGCGTATAACGCTCTAATCGATTTATATGATGACGCGAGGCCCACGGCCACAGGTTACACAACGGTCATTATGGAAAGAACGAATCAACAGATGGTAAGGGATGGGGCTCAGAATGAGCTTTACCGGGCTATTGTAACGTATGAATGCAGGTATTCTAAAAACTGATGGCTGATTTTTTTAACTATAAAGAAACTCTTATTCAGGTTTTGGAGCAGGTTAAACCGGCCAGAATATTCGAATGGGGGCCAGGGGAGTCGACTGATATAATGAGAACTCACAGTCCAGGAGCGTTTATTATGTCTGTTGAGCACGATCCTTCTTGGTTTAAAAAAATGTCGGAAAGATTTCAAGACGTGGAAGTGTTGTTAGCTCAAAACGAAGAGTACGTTTTTGCCCCAGTTTTTACTCATCTTGGTGGATATGATTTGTTTTTTGTTGATGGAAGACAGAGGGTGAGATGCCTTTTGTCAGCGTGGCAAAAGCTAAACAAAGGCGGAGCTATCGTTTTGCATGATGCAGAACGTGAGGAATATAAACCGGGAATCAGTGCCTTGCAGGCTCTTGGTATGACTGTATCAGGCACGCAGACAACAAAGGTGTTTAGATGACTCTTTATACAGGAAAAGATGTCTCTGTAATTCTGCCATATACCAGAGAAGAAGGAGCGCAAAAATGTTTGAAAGCTTTGCGAGCGATTGCGCCGGATGCCGAGGTCATAGCAGAATTTGACCCTGATAGAATTGGTCCCGCCAGAATGATCAATAAACTGGTCCAGAAAACCACGAGGCCTATCGTTTGTTTTTTGGCAGACGACACGATACCGGAGCCTTTGTTTTTGGAAAACGCGTTGGCGGCCATGGAAACTCTGCCGGATGGATGGGGTGTTGTTGGGCTTGCGGATTGCGATAAACGTGAGCTTTGTTCTCATTGGGTGGCTCATAAAAAAATGCTTCCGCTTCTTGGTGGAGAGTTTCATCATACTGGTTATAAGCACTGCTATGGGTCAAATGAATTGTGGGACAGGTCCAGGGAGTTGGGCAGGTACGTAAAAGCATGGGATGCAAAAATAATTCATAATAACCCGGTGATTACCGGCGGTGATTTTTCTCATGATGGCTTATTGGTCGAAGTCTATGGAGAAAACGGGAATCAGAAAGTTGATTTCAAAAAATACGTCCAGCGCAAAAGAGCCAGGTTAAAAAAAATAGCAATAGGTTTCCCGTTGGTGGATGACATTTTACCGGTTGATTTTTTTACTACATTCTCATGTATGCAGAAGCCCAGGGAATACCTACTGTTACAGCCTCAATTTCCGCATGGTCAGTGGGGAACGTCGATATCGGATGCAAGGAACAGTCTTGTCAGGCAGGCCATGCAGGAAGGCGCCGAATATTTAATTATGATGGACACAGACCAAACATATCCTTCCGACACTTTGATTAAACTTTTATCACACGGGAAAGATATCTGTGGTACAAGAGTTCATAGTAGATGGTTCCCTTTTTCTCCTATAATGTATCGTGGTGAGCTTGGTCAATACCAGTATATACCGGAAAAAGAAATGTTTTCGGGTGATTTGGTGGGGGTTGACGCAACCGGGACAGGGTGTCTCTTGATTAAAATGGCTGTTTTTGATGAACTGGACTACCCTTGGTTTCAGTGTATTATGCACAAGGAGAGGCCTGTCGGTGAAGACATTTATTTCTGTAATAAGTCGAAAGAAGCTGGCTTTGAAATATTTGTTGACACCTCAATAAAGGTTGGCCACTTGGCAAAAATAGAAATAGATGAGTTTTTTTATAAAGTGATTAAAAAGCTGTGCGGGTATGACAACGAGATAACCTGACTCTGGGCGCTTAGGTACCCGGTTAATTCGTATTTCAATACCCAAAAGCTTTTAACAAGACAGGAGAAAGGAAAATGGCTGGAAACGCAATTGTAGGCAAAGATGGAAAAGTAGCTAATGGCTCAAACAAGATCATTGGCATGGGTACGTGGCAGTTTCAACCCGGGTCTATTGAAGAGTTCGACGCTACCGAATTTGGAGATGACTGGGAAAAGATTCAATACGGAATAAAGCGAGGCGGAACGGTTTCATTTAACGGCCATCTTTATCCCACAGATACCACCGGTCAAGGGGCTCTCGAACAAGCTTTTGTTTTAGGGACTGATTTAACGGATCTTCGTTTTTATTGGGACTCGACTCATTACTGGAGGCCCAACAGAACTGCGGGGTATTGGAGTCCGTCACTGACAACCGGAGCTGGGACTCCTGTGAGCACTATCAGAATCACAAGCTTTGATATCGGTATGGATGCGTCTGGTCTGGGTACGATCAGTTTCACAGCGAAGGCGAGTGGGGCAATGGTCAGAAATTAACGCTTTGCTCACCTGGGCCGTCATGACGGAAAAGAAGTGTACCCGGCACTTTCCCAGGTGGGCATTCATAACCGGGGTATAACGGGAGAATAAAAAAAATGTTTTTGGGAAAGATTTATAAAAGTAAAGAACGTGAAATTAAGGTTTCTGAAATGGAAGGCGCCCCTGAAACGGACGCAACCATTAAAATCCGTCTACTGACCCCGGGTGAGAGAAAAGGGCTGTTGATGTCTTCTTTCAAGACCACTTATTCAGCGGATGATACTGGTTCCATGAAGCCGGAGATGTTGTCAGAGCATTACAAGATTGACGAACATCTCTTTATGAAGGCGGTCGTTGGTTGGGACGGGTTTTATGAAGATGAGGATGGCGCGGTTCCTTTGAAATTTGGTCAAGCTGGTAAGGTTAAGCTATTGTCTGTTGTTCCGGATCTGGCTGAATTCGTGGCTAAATACCATGGAAAGATGGTTGAAGAGGAAGAAGCCAATAAGGAAGCGTCTCTAAAAAACTTATTGCCCGGATTGAAAGAATCCGGGATTCAGGAAGACCAAGCTGTGAAAACTGCAAAAAAATAAAAGGAACTGGGTGGAGTGCGGCGGATTGTGTGGCGTGCGTTCCGCCGTTTTTACCAGAAAATGAAGATGCTGAATTTATTTATTTTAAAGTCGAGGACCAAGTAATCCTCGGCATGGGCGGGGTGATGGCGTTGAATCAAATAGCTGTCCATTCTGCTATGGACCTGTACGAAATCGAAGATAGGCAGGATTGTTTTGAGAAGGTTGTGGCGGTGGGGAGACACATGATCGCTAAACAGCATGAAGCCAAGAGGGAAGAAAATAAATAAATGATACGACCGTTTAAGAAACCACGAAAAGATGTTTTTATAGAAAAAGCCCGACTGGTTCATGGGGATATCTATGATTACTCGATGGTTGATTATGACGGCGCGGATAAAGCGGTTCAGATAGTTTGTAAGTTACACGGTCCGTTTTGGCAGGTTTCGTCAAATCATTTGAGGGGTTACGGGTGCAACGCCTGTTATTTTGATTCTGTTCGTGAAAAAGCGATTAAAAAATTTCTTGAAAAATCAAAATCTGTCCATGAGGGGAGAGGCTACGATTATTCGTTGGTTGATTATAAAAACATCGACTCTCACGTTGATATCGTATGTCCTGTTCATGGGGTGTTTAAGCAGACCCCTTATCGGCATATGCAAGGAGTTGGTTGTCAAAAGTGTTCTGGTCCTAAATACAGGAAACTTATCGAGCATGGTCAAAAAACACGTTTAACCAAAGAAGAGTTTGTTGAGAAATCGAGGATAAAACATGGAGATAATTATGATTACTCGTTTGTGGAGTATGAGAATAACAGGGTTAAAGTAAAAATTGTTTGTCCTGTGCATGGCGGATTTTACCAACCGCCTACTACCCGTATGCGCGGGGTGGGGTGTCCTAAATGCAAATTTGCAAAAACCACACCGCTGTTAAAGAAAGCGGCTCGTGAGCGAAGCAAAAAGCTCGCTAAAACTTTTGTAGATAGAATGAAGATAAAACACGCCGGGAAGGGGTATGATTATAGCGAAGCTGTCTATAAGTCATGGGATACGAAGGTAAAAGTTATCTGTGAAAAACACGGCCCATTTTTTGTTTCTGCGGCTAATCATAGGGCGGGTACTGGATGCCCTTCGTGCTCGAATATAGGGTTCGATCCAAATAAACCAGCCATTCTCTATTATCTAAGGGTTTTCGACTCAGGTATTGGCGAGCCAGTCTATAAAATAGGGATATCTAATCAGATAGCTAAAGAGAGATATCCTTTAAAGTCGGACCGTCAGAAAATAACAATATTGAAAATATGGGAATACCCTTTAGGAAGAGAAGCGCATTCTATGGAGAGAAAAATATTGTCGCTCTATTGTGGGTCGAAATACTTCGGAGAAGCTCCCTTAATAGGGGTTGGTATTTCTGAAATTTTTTATGAGGACGTACTCGGTCTTGATTGCGGGGGTGTTTAGATGTCGATGATCGGCCAGATTTATGTTTCGGTGCGCGGAGATACTTCGGCCTTCGAACGCGATATCACGGCTTTAAGAAGCATTGCCAAAAAAGGTGGTACTGAGGTATCAAACGCTCTCAATAACGCAATAAACCCCTCTAAAGCCGAACGAGGGATGAAGGATTTATCTGAGTCCCTCGTTCGGTTATCCCAAAGTGCAAAAGCTCCAGAAGGAAATTTCAAAGCAACAGCCAACGCTATATCGGTCGGTATGCAAGAAGCGGCCCAAAAAGTAGGGCTTACCGGCCAGCAATTTTCAGCTCTTAATGAGAAGATGCTTCGCAATCAAGCCGCTCAAACCGCCGAAGCGTCTTTGAGGGCTATCGGTAAAACAGCCGGGCTCTCAAAAAATGAGCTGAAAGCCCTCGCTATTCAGATGGGCCACACTGCCACGCAGGCTGAAAAAATGGCGAGTAACATCGATAGAAGCCAAACCACTCATAAATCTTTTCTTACTTCGTTAAACGGAATTAGGAACGGGCTTCTGAACGTTTCAGTTCTTGCCGCCGCTGTAATATATCCGATCAAGCAAATGTCCGAAGCTTTATGGGAAGCTGGCCGGTCAACGAAGGTGGCTGAGAATGCCTATAAAGAAATCACCGGCTCAGTTGCCAACGCTAATACCCAATTTCAGTTTTTAAGAAAAACCGCTGATGAATTGGGCCTGAACTTTTATACCTTACGTGAAGGTTATAAAGGTTTTCTCGCCGCCGCCCAGACTTCCAAGATACCTATGCAGGAAGTCCAGGCTATTTTTAAATCTGTTTCAAATGCGGGCGCGGTTCTTGGTTTATCGAACGAGAGAACAAGTCTTACTTTTCTTGCTCTTGAACAGATGATGTCAAAAGGTAAAGTCAGCATGGAAGAAATCCGGCGCCAGATGGGTGATAACATCCCTGGGGCTTTCCAGCTTGGCGCAAAAGCCATGGGCATGACTGTAGAGGCTTTCGATAAAGCAGTAAGCGCCGGTGAAGTGTTCTCTGATGACTTCCTCCCCAAATTCAGAAGAGCCTTGGACGAGAGTTTTAAAGGTGGTATCGACGAGTCTGTGAAAGCCGTTAATAAATTGGCGGAGTCATTTGAAGGGCTTAAAAACAGGTTGGCCGCTTCTGGGTTCATGGATGCCCTTACGGATTCTATTAAAAAATTCACAGGTATATTAAGCGACCCGAGTGTTCAGAAAGGTTTGACACATTTCGCTAATATGCTTGGCGAGGTAGTTTTTTGGGCTACATCCAAAACATCTGATGTTATAGAGTTTTTTACGTCCGCGGCTAATTTCGCTGTTTCAACTGTGTCAACAGCAAAAGACCTTTTCGGTATGTCTGCTTCCGATATAGACGCATACGTGGCTCATCTTATTGATGCCAAGGCCGATTTCAGTGCGGCGAGGCAAGAGTATGAGGAAAGGGAAACGGGGGATTCATGGGCTCGAACAAGCGAGGTCCATATTCGGAATCTTAACAAAGCTATTTCCGAAGCCGGGTTGTCGTTGGACAGGCATTTTATGTCTTTAACTGATTACCAGAAAACTCAGGCTAAGATGTTAGAGGATGAATCAGATATTTTAAAAAGATATTCTAAGGAGCCGGGGCAAGAGCTTTCATCTCTAAAAGAAAAATATTCGTTATGGCAAAAGATGGGGAAGGAGAACGCAGAAGTTCAAAAAGCTTATTTGACCGAAATAGCTAATCTTGAAAAGCAGATATCCGATAAAGCTGAATCAGAGGCTAACAAAAGAAGCACTGCGGAGAAAAAGCGTATTAAGGAGCTCACGGATCCTCTTGAAGAACAGCTCAAGATGATGGAAAACGCTCAAAAGCTCTTAGACGATATAACAGTTAGGAACACAGGTAAAGAAGCTTCAACAGTAGACACGGAAGCAGAACAAAGACTTCTTGAAATAGTAGCGGGTAGGGCTGAGTTAGAAGATAAGATTGAAAAACTTAAAGGTAAGGCCTCCAAAAGTACAAGAGATGAAGTTGAGCAGTTAAAAGCCGCTGTAGAAGCGAACGTAGCTCTTTTAAAATATGAAACAGAAAGAAGAAAAGAAGCCAATAAGCGGGTAAAAGAGACGCTGGAGTTCATGGCTGATGTTCAGTCCGAGATAGTGAAGGACAGCGAGAAGGCCGAAACAGCTTTAGAAAAAATACGTACTTCCGGGGTGCATATAACTGACGAGTTAAGAATTCACATCGAGGCCCTCACAAAGGCCAAAGAGGCTGGCATAGAAGCCGATCAAAATGCCCAGATCGTTTACCAGAAAACAACGCGAGACAGCGTTACAGACACTGAGAAAACAATCGCCGCCGCCGAAAAGCTGGTCAAGGCGCAGAAAAAGAACAGGGAGTACGCAGACGCGATGAGAGAAGCTTTCTCTGGGGCTTTCAGCAATATGTCTAAAGACCTCAACGATTTTTTCTGGGAAGCTGATTTTACTTTTTCTGAGACTTTTAAATCTTTCGGTAAAATGATAACTCAGATGATCATCCAAATGAAAGTGATCCAACCTCTTTATACTTCTCTGTTTGGTACATCCAGTTCCTCCGGTGGCGGGTTATTGAGTAGCCTTTGGAGTTCGGTATCAGGATTATTTAGCGGGGGCAGTTCAAGCGGGTATGTTGGTTTTCATAGCGGGGGTGTGGTCGGTTCCGGCGAGGGTTCTACGAGGTTTGGTATAAATCCTTCAGTTTTCAATAACGCCCCGCGGTTTCATGACGGGCTAATGCCAGACGAATATCCAGCGATTCTTCAAGAAGGTGAAGGGGTTTTCACCGAAGGCCAAATGAGCGCCATGGGGGGTTCTTCCGTAGCGGTGAGCGTTGTGGTTCAAAACAATACCTCTTCAAAAGTGGAGGTGGCTGAAACCCCCAATGCTTCAGGGGGTAAGGACATTATTGTAATGATCGATGAAGCTTTGGGCAGCATGGTTTCCGGCAATAGAGGGAAGCTATCTCAGGTTTTAAATCAACGGGGCTTGCGGCCTCAAACGGTAGGGAGATAACACATGACGACTTGGCATACTTCACTACCACAGAAGCCTTTACATAATGGTTTTTCAGAAACTTTTGCAGATACCAGTATTCGAACCAGCATGGACGTAGGGCCATCCAAGACTCGGCGTAGAACTTCCGCAGGGGTTAAACCGCATGAGGTGTCTTTTTACATGACAGGAACGCAAGTGGGCGTCTTAGAAACATTTTATGTGGTTACGCTCGGCTCCGGGACTTTGCCGTTCGATTGGGCGCATCCACGAACTGGCGTAACTGAATCTTGGATATTTAAAGGCCCACCCAAAATTACCCCCGAAGGCTTGGGGTATCTGGTTTCTTTTGGTTTGGAGATGTTGCCATGAGAACTGTAAGCACCAATTTCCGGGCAGCGGCTTATGCCCAAAATACGGATGAAGTGCCGGTCCTGTTGGTCACAATCGATCATGTAAATTTAACCGTTCCGATCCGTGTGAGTACTGATAACGCAGACACTTTTGATTTTGAGGGCGAAACCGTTCGCGGGACGATTAGCAGCGGTAATAATTTTGTTTATTATCCAATGCAAATCACTCTCCCAGATGATGCAGAAAATAGTGTTCCATCTGCCAGTTTGGTGATTGATAACATCGATCTTCAGATAATGAGGGAAATCAGGCAAATGACTGATTCCCCTACAATTAAAATGCAGGTGGTTTTAGCGTCTTCACCGGATATTATTGAGGCTGAATTTGACGGGTTTAAATTTGATACTATCGACGCAGACGCATTGACAATCAACGGTCAGTTATCCCTAGACCACTTCTATAAAGAACCTTTCCCAGGAACCAGTATGTTACCTTCAAATTTTTCGGGGATATTTTGATTAATTTAAAAGAATATTCAAGGGTTCCGTTTTTAGAAAAAGGCCGTAGTAAAAAGGGTTGGGATTGTTGGGGGTTGGCTTACGTTTTATATAAAGAAGCTCTGAATATCAATCTGCCTTTGTATCTGGAAGACTACACCAGCACTGGCCAGAAAGACGTTATCGGAACTTTAATAACAGATCAACTGGCAGTGATGTGGGAAGAAGTCAAAGCCCCCAACGAGTTCGATATCGTGAATATTCGTCTCAGGGGCAGGCCGATGCACATCGGGGTCTATTTAGGCAAAAACAGGTTTATCCATGCGCTTGAAAATTCTGGGACGGTAATTGAACGGGTTGATTCCATAATGTGGCAAAACAGGATAGAGGGATTTTTTAAATATGTCGGCTAGAATCACAGCTTGTGCAAATCCTTTTTCGATGCAACGGACAGAGACTGTTGTTGTCGAAGGAAT
>Ga0209416_1002203_pt1 | contig 11240 bp, 14 predicted proteins | sample RifGroF1_FD_184001 | JGI IMG/M metagenome (GOLD analysis project Ga0209416, IMG submission 184001) | Groundwater microbial communities from Rifle, Colorado, USA - Groundwater F1 (SPAdes) (version 2) | ecosystem: Environmental > Aquatic > Deep subsurface > Groundwater | place: Rifle, Colorado...
CTGTGTTATCGGCCTGGGATTTATATCGGGCTACTGGCCGCACCGGGAGGCGCTGAAGATAGCGCAGGTTATCAGGGACCACCCTACCCGCAACCTCATCCAATTCATTGTCGGTGGCCACGGGCCGAGCGCAGATCCTCGGTACTACCTGAAGAAGTTGGGTGCGGACGCGGTATTCGTGGGGGCGGCCGACAAGTCACTTCCTAATCGGTTGATGCTCGCCGAAGTCGTACCATTGCAAGGCGTTTACGAAAGCGAGGGATACAATCTTGAAGTTCCGCAATATATTGGCCGTGAAGAGTCGGACCAAAGGGCCTTGGAAGTTTACAAGCGCGTCCGCTTCCCGAACACCAAGGACAGCGAGTTCGCCATTCAAATCCTATCCGGCCGAGGGTGCCCGTACAGTTGCGCGTTCTGCTTTCGCATGGGAGATGGTTACAAGCGGTATTCCATAGAAAGCATAAAGAAGACCGTTCTGTATTATGCGATCAACAACGGCATTGAACACTTCCAGTTTTCAGATGAGCTTTTGATGGTGCCCAACTTTTGTGAGGATGTCTGCACCGCCCTGATGGAAGTTCAAGAGCAAATCGGCAAGGCGCTTTATTTCGACTGCAATGGGCGCCTCAATATGGCAGCCGCGCAACCAAGCATCTTGAAGCTAATGAAGCGGGCAGGTTTCCGCTATGTCAACTACGGGTGTGAGGCCATGAGCGATGAAGTTTTGCGGGCCATGAATAAGAAGCAGACGGTCGCGGAAATCCATAAGGGGGTCCACAACACCGTGGAGGCGGGCCTCACGCCTGGGCTAAATTTTATGTGGGGAAATCCGGGCGACACCGAACAAACTCTTGTTGAAGCTGTTAATTTTATAAACCTATGGAATGACGGATCTGAGCTGCGCACCATCCGGCCGGTCACGCCTTACCCAGGGACGGCCCTTTACAATCGGCTCTTGGAGGAAGGCCGCTGCAAGGGCGTCGATGAGTTCTATGATCACCACGTCAACAGCGATCTATTTTCATATCACTTCATGAACGGTATCGGCACACAGCAGGCCGACGTGCTGATTGGCGCTGCAAATCGCATTATTTATACCGCATATTTAGAGCAGCACAAAAAGAAACAAATCAACGCATCTGACTGCTTCTACAACCACGTTTCGCCCCCGGAGCAATTCCGGGGATTCAGGGAGGTTTAGAAATTATGCCCAGTGAATTTGAACTATTTTTAGGAAAGCCGATTACATATTGGCTTGAGCTTAACCGTAAAATGGAAGATCTTCAGTTGGACAAATTGATTATGGAAATGGCCACGCTCAGGGCAAAGGTCTCCTTCTACGAAAGCCGCATCAACGAGATGGAAAAGTTTATGCGCATCAAATTGGAGGTAAAATAATGCTCGGAATCAGCACGATAAACATTGAACTGACAAGCCGCTGCAACAAAAAATGCCCTATGTGCGGCCGGCGCCAGCTCGAAAAGCAAGACCCCGAATACGAACAGACCCTCGGTGACATGGACTTCGACCTATTCCAGCACATCGCGGCGCAGATCCCGGCCGGAACCGTGGTGCAACTCCATTGGAACGGTGAACCGACGCTGTATGAAAAGCTGTACAACGCCACATTATTTCTGAGAAAAAGGCGCGCCTACGTTTGCATGGACACCAACGGGCTTTTGATAGGAGAGTTATGTAGAGAGCTGGTCTGGTTTCACTCCATCACGGTGTCTGTTATCCAGGGCGATACGACCGAAAACTACGACCGGCAGATACACCAGCTCGCTTTATGTGTGGCGTCTATTTTTTTGAATGACGTCGAAACCAAGATCAACATCCGTGCCCTGGGAACAATCCCGATCTATTTTCACACGTTCGCCAAGCGGCACGGAATCGACATCATCCAGCGCATCTTCCACGCCCCGGAAATGAGCCACAGCTACACCAAGAAGGTCACAATGCCCGAGATTGGCGTTTGCCTCGACCTGCTGCATCACCCGGCAATTGATCGATTCGGCGACGTTTACCCATGCGTCCGCTTCAATCCGGACAACATTAACAACCTGGGCAACGTCAAAAACCGTCGTCTTGTGGACATCTTGAGAGATCCCAAGCGCGCCGAAATGATCCGAATCCATTTCAACGGGAAGCGTGACGAATGGCCCCTATGTGATCAGTGCGATTATTACGGGGTGCCGACTTCCTGAGAGCCCCGGGAAGGCCCCTAATTTCCTAAACCAATACGAGAGTGCCAAAAAACCACAGATCGCCCCGCCATTGGGCCAGCAACAGCGGAGGAATTTATGAATGGAGCAACAACCGACCCCGAATTGATCGAAAAGTATGACGAGGTTTACGCAGATGGTGAGGAAAAGTTCTGGACCTTCCTTCCGGTCCAGGAAAGATGCTCTATCCTCACGAACGTCGATTTGACCGGCAAAGAGGTACTGGAAATCGGTTGCGGGACCGGCGACTTCGCGGCCTGGATGGCCACCAGCGGCGCGGCCCAGGTGAACGCCTACGACATGAGCCAGGAGGCCATCGACAAGGCCCGAGGAAAATACGGTACGTTGATCAATTTGGATTTTTTCTGCTGCGATCCACTCCAACCAGCCTGCAAGCCAGCATCGGTAGACGTGGTGGTAGCCGTGGGTGTCATCGAGCACACCGAGAATCCGCTCGACTTTCTGAACGACATCCAAGACACGTATATGCGTTCCGGTTCCATCCTGGCCTTTTCCTGCCCCTGCCTGCTCAATCCCCGCGGTTATGTGTGGGGCGCCCTCAAATACCTGTTTGACGCCCCCATGAGCCTTACCGACAAGCACGAAATAGGTCCCGGTTGGGTCAAGGAGACCGCCGAAAAGATCGGGCTGGAACTCATCAAGCAAATCACCGTTGACCTTTCCTGGGGAACCGCAGAGCGCATGATCATCGACTATGCGCGCCGGTTGCCGAAGGTGTTCCCGGATATGGACCCTGAAAAGATCGGACGCCTGCTTGAATTCCTGAGCCGTGACATGGGCTATCACAAAGGCGACGGCGCCAACGCGGTATATATTCTGAGAAAGCCTTGACAAGGCGATTGCCTGTGTGGAATAGTAAAAACGCTATGCAACACACGCCCCAATTCAAATCATTTTCGCCCAAACCGTGCGGTTCACCCTCCTTTCGTGTGGTGGCATAGCAACGCCGGTTTGGGCGATTTCTTTTTTTCTGGTGATAAATGAAACCTTATTTTGAAACAGAACTTGGCGCTCTTTACCTGGGAGATTGCCTGGAGATCATGCCGAATCTTGGTCCGGTGGACTTGGTTTTGACTGACCCGCCGTACGAAATTCGTGCAGGCAATGGAGGTGGCGTGTTTGGGAAAAGAGATAGCCTTGTAAATACTGGAGGGTTTACGGACTCGGGCGTTAATTATTCGTTTTTAGATACTTTCAATTCCTGGTTCTGTTTTTGTTCATTGTCGCAACTTTCAGAACTTCTTAAAAAAAGTTATTCTCTATGTGAGCATACAAACCTTTTGTCGTGGTGTAAGCCAAACCCATTGCCAACGTGTTGCAATAAGTACCTGCCCGATGTGGAGTTTATTGTTCACGGTTTCAAATCAAAAAGGCTTTTTGGTGATTACAAAACAAAATCATCTTTTCACCTCCACCCATGCGGAAACAAAGAAACTAAACACCCGAACGAAAAACCAATTCCGGTAATCCATAGGCTGCTAAGGCTCGGAAGTTTAGATGGCGAAACAGTTCTCGACCCATTCCTCGGTTCCGGCACCACCGCAGTAGCCTGCGAACAACTAAACCGACGTTGGATCGGCATAGAGATTTCAGAAAAGTATTGCGAGATTGCAGCCAAGCGCATCGAACGCGAACGCCAACAACTAAAGCTATTCGGGCCGGTTGCGGAAAGACCACCTAAGCCTTTTCAGGAATCTATGTTTTAGGGAGCAACCCATGGACACAGAAACCAAAAAGAGCCTCCAAAGGAAGTTTAGATAAATGCATCGCGGATATTTACCGATATGGCGAAAATTCTTTGAGGATCATCCTTTCTGGACTGAAAAGCGAAAGTTTTCCAGGGCTGAGGCATGGATCGACATATTGTTAAACGCGCACTACAAAGATGAGCCCAGGCAACGCATGATAAATGGGAAACCGACCACAATCGAGTATGGCGAATGCATCATGAGCACAAGATATTGTGGTCAGCGATGGGGATGGACACAATCGTCTGTTTTTCGGTTCATAAAACTTTTGGAAAGTCTCGAACAAATACGCCTAAAATCGAATCAGCAACCGAATCACATAATAGTTTGTAATTACGATAAATACGATCCAAAGCGAATCACGCATGAATCTTACGCGAATCAGCCGCGAATCAGCCGCGAATCAGCCGCGAATCAAACTAAAGAACTAGAAACAGTGAATAAGGGAAAGAAGGGTAATAATACCCCCCTACCCCCCAAAAAGATTTCACCAAAAAAATCATGCTCGATTGATCCTAATTTCAAACTCACCGACGAAATGCGATCGTGGTTCCAGCAACAGAACTTTCGAAACATCGAAATCGAAAAGGCAACGGCTGACTTTATCGACTATTGGCTCGGAGTTGGAAAACCGATGAGGGATTGGGAGGCCACATGGCGAAACGGAATGCGCAAGGCAGAACAGTGGGCATATTCGAAACCAAGGAAACAGACTCCTGAATCCAGGATGGAATATAACATGGCTTCTGCAGAAGAAGCCAAACGGATACTTTTTGGTGACAAAAAATGAATGACAGCGACTTCGAGGAATTCAAAAAGGCCTTCTTAACAATTTGCGAGCTTTGGGACAAGCCGGCGAGCCCAATAATCCAGGCATTGTATTTCAAAGCGCTTCAAGGCTTTACACTTGAACAGGTTCACGGTTGCATAAGTAAGGCGATAGTTTCATGTAAGTTTTTCCCGAAGCCGGTCGAGTTGATAGAGTTTATAACCGGCGGCGGCACACAGCAGATTGAAGATGCGTCGCAACTTGAGGGCCTGAAGGTGATCGATGCCGTGAAAAAGTATGGCGCCTACAACACGGTGGCATTTTCAGATCCACACACAACGGCTGTGATCCAAGAGGGTTTCGGTGGATGGATAAAGCTTTGTTCTGAGCTGAGAGTTGACGGTGAAAAGTGGTTCCTGAAGGATTTTGCAAGGCTTTACCAGGCATTCAAGCGTCAGGGCAGAGGATCTACCGACAACCTGATAGGCCTTGTTCAGGCGCACAACCAGGATCGGTTCCCACACTTTTTGGAAAAAGGTATTAAATTAATCCCGGATCCTGTTTTTGTTGACGGTGGCAAAAAACTCATAGATGGAGGGTAGGTATCGAAATGTAGCGACTGAAAGGCAAGAGGTTACTACCCCGCTGGTTGGCAGAGCCAGCGGGGAATAAAAAGCAACCGCCCCTAGTTCGCCGGGGGCCGCGAAGATAGGGATTACGAGCATGATAAATTTAAATCTTCCAGAACCGGAACAAAAAGAGTGCGTTCAGTGCTTCAGAAAAGACGGCGCATTAAAGGGCGTTTTGGTTCACTGGCCAAATAGCTGTTACGAAGCGGAATATGTAATGCTTCCATCCGGGATGAAGTGCAATTCTTTTTCTGTTTGGCTATATCTTTGCCGATGGTGTCGATCTGTGGAAACGCGGAGAATAAATAAAAACAGAGCCAGCGGGGAATAAAAAGCAACCGCCCCTAGTTCGCCGGGGGCCGCGAAGATAGGGAGAGGATCAATGGTTTTATATCATGTGTGCGCCATGAAACACGATGCCCAAGGGAAACAGCTATATTTCGACGGTATAATTAAGACCGACACCAAAACAAAGACCTACGCTGATTATCAAGAAAATAAAAAGATTGTCGCTGAATCAATGGGCCTGAGTTCTACCGATGGTATAATATTTTTATCGATGTCCGTTATCGACGAGTGGTAGCCGACCCAAGAAACGAAAGCCCCTCATGAGAGGGGCGCAGCTAATTGGGTGGGGTTTGTTGGCGGGTTAAAAATCTATGTGTAAACCAAGCGAAAGGTTGCTTCCAGCAGCCCCGGCGCTAACTCCGATGGTGACATACTGCCAGGCAGCGCGCGGGTTCCAATCGATTCCGAGGGTTGTAGCATGTTTAGGCAGCAGGTCGGTAACCATGGGATGCAGCACCATGCAAGCGCCCATGTACAAATCGACTTTGGATGTCGATGGATGCCGGCCGAGAATGAAATTTGTTTCATACAGGCCCTCATCGTACCGCTTTGACAGGTCGCGGGTGGTGCCCCAATCCACGATATGCGCGACGCCCCAGGCAACTTCGAGGGCCACGTCGCCCTTGGTCCAATCATCGGCCCGGGAAAGATCCGGTGAAATCCACAGAGCCAAGTAAAGCGCCGCGGCCGCAGCTAAAACCGTCAGGATCTCTCGAAAGGTTTTCATTGTCACACCTGCTTTGCGTAAAGTGATTTTAAAATATCATCAGCCGGTTTCCGAGAGCACAGGCAGCACAGGCACAGATTTACGTCGCAAATATCGTCCCACACCACCATGCTGATGATGGCCGTTTCTTCGCAGAGAAAACACCGCAACGAGCTGACACGCAACGGTTTTACACTTTTGATTTCTGCCACGCTACACCTCACACCATGATGTTGAAAAATTCAACGAGTTGTTGGGGAAGCCCCAGGTCAACAAAATCCACGATGATATTGTCCGATGTGTCGTGGGAAACTATGGGAGCGCCGTCTGTGGCCGACGCTGTGAGTTGAACAGGGTTTCCGTCCTTTGCCACTCCCAGGGCTATCCACTCCATGAAGCGTGTATCTCTGATCGTTACGGTTTCGAGCGTTTTCAAGTCGTCCTCCCTGCCGGGCATCCGGCGCAAGTCCCGAGGTTGCAGTCGAAGCACCTGGATGGCCCGGTGTACTCCGACTGGATGTGGCGGCGCCAAAATGAGCGGATAATCTCTCTGATGTTTTTCATGGTCTTTCCTTTCTGGCTATATGGGCGGTTAATCCACCACATATTTTTCGAGACGGTCTTGGACTCCACCGAACAGGTTGGCCCAGGTGGACGTGGCGTAAAAGTCCCACAATCCGTCGGGCCTGTATTTTCTGATTACTTCGGTGCGTTGATCGGCGGTCATGGCGTCCCACTTCGCCTTTGCGGGAGATTCTCCAAATGAAAAACCTGAATCTAGGCGGCTGATTGACATGGTGTTCCTTTCTGGCCCGAAGGCCGGTTGCAATTCATGACCATGGTAGAGCACCTATCGTGCCATGACGCAAAATAAAATTACAAACAAATACGAGCATTTAAAAATGAATTTCGAATGACAAAAAACGTCATTATTAAATCTTTTTGCATACTTTCGTGCACAATGACATGCAAGTTGCTGTATTTACTCAAGGTGCGCAAATTGTCACGTTTTTGCAAATAGCATCGAAATATTTTAATATTAAAAAAGTTGTTGACTATTAAAAAAATTAATAGTTGGATGGGGGCAATCGATCCAAACCTTTCACCGAAAGGCGCGGGCATGGGCAAAATCATTTATCGGGCCGGCTTAGTAAGTCGGCCTTTCGTTTATGTGGGGAAATGACCAATCGCATAAAATTTACACAAGAAAAGAAAGCCTTGTTTCTCAATGAGTTATGCAAGGATGCCATCGTCACGCGCAGTTGCAAAATGGTTGGAATTGAGCCCCGTACTGCCTACGACCACAAGCAATCAGATCCAGAGTTTTCCAAGGCATGGGACGAAGCCGTAAAGATAGGCAGCGACGTACTTATCGAAGAGGCCCAGCGCCGGGCAATGGGATATTACACCGATGTTTTCGACAAGGATGGAAACCAGGCCGGTTCGAGATTCAACAGTTCTGACGTCCTCATGATGTTCCTGCTGAAAGGCCGCCGCCCCGAGTTCCGAGACAAGTTCAATCTCGATCTGCCACCTGATGCAAGGTTTTCACTGACCATCAACACCGGGGGAGATGATGGCAAAAAGTAGCCAAACAGCCAAGCGCGGCAGGGGCCGGCCCCGCAAGGATGCGCCAAAGCCCCCACCTCCACCCCCAAAGAAGCCCCCGGGCAGGCCGCGCAAGGACGGCAGGCCCGCGGGAAGTCTGCAGAAGCCCCAGGTGCAGGCCCCGGCCACGATCGCAACGCAGTCGCCCCGCAGCAACCTTGTACAACGAGTTTACAACGCCCACGCAACCCTCAAGAAGTTCCACAACTCCAAGGCATTTCATCGGGCTATACGCGGCCCCCGAGGTTCCGGTAAGTCAACCGGCTGCTGCATCGAGCTGTTCAAGAAGGCCTGCGAGCAGGCGCCATCACCGGACGGCCTACGGCATACCCGATGGGCTGTGATCCGCAATACCTACCGGGAGTTGTCAGATACCACCATCAAAACTTGGCTCTATTGGTTCCCCGAGGATTATTTAGGGAAATTCAACTGGCAGAGCATGACGCACCATATCCGCTACAAAGACGTGGATATGGAAGTTCTGTTCCGAGCCCTGGACCGCCCCCAGGACATAAAGAAAACCCTGTCAATGGAACTTACCGGAGCCTACATCAACGAGGCGAAGGAAGTTCCATTTGGTATTATCAGCGGCCTCGATGATGCCATTGGCCGTTACCCGAGCAAAGATGTTCAGAATGGTTTCATGGGGCCGAGCTGGCATGGCATGATCCTGGACACCAACAGCCCCGACGACGATCACTGGTGGTACAAACTGGATGAGCAGTTCCGGCGCGGCGAGCTTGACCCCCGCGTGTGGGAGTTCTTCACTCAGCCGGGCGGCCTCATCGAGAGCGCCGGTAAATTCGAGGAAAACCCCGAGGCCGAGAACCAGGAAAACCTTCCCCAGGGATACTACCTCAACCGCGCAGTCGGCAAGTCCAAGGACCACATCAGGGTTTATTACTGCAATCAATACGGCTTTGTGGTCGAGGGTAAGGCGGTCCATCCTGATTACGTTGATGCCGTGCATTGCGCCCCGGAGATCCTGCGCCCGGTCCCTGGCCGGACGATCTACATAGGGATCGACTTCGGGCTCACGCCGGCCGCGACCCTCGGGCAGCGCCTTGTCAATGGCCGTTGGCATGTGATCGATGAGCTTGTGACGGAGCGCATGGGCATCACAAACTTTGCCCAGGAGTTGCGCCGCAAACTTTCCGCAGAGTATCAGGGCTACTCATTTGAGATCGGCGGCGATCCGGCCGGAAGCCAGGAAGCGCAGACCGATGAGCGTACTTGCTTCCAAATCCTTGAGACCAACGGGATACCAGCACGCCCGGCCTACCATAACAACGACCCAATCCTACGCCGGGAAGCCCTCGATGAGCCCCTGCGCCGCATGGTCGATGGGAAACCTGGCATATTGATCAGCCCCAAGTGTACCGTGCTCCGCAAGGCCCTGGCGGGCGGGTACTGCTACAAGCGGTTGCAGGTGGTGGGGTCAGATCGTTTCCACGACAAGCCAGACAAGAACAGATTTTCACACGTCGCCGAGGCATCCGAGTACATGCTCATGGTCGCCGGCGAGGGTGCGCAGCTCGTCAAGGGCGTGGCCCCCCAGGTGGATGAGTCCGAATGGGCCTTAAATATTCACATCGATCATGGTGCCAGCGATCAGTCGCTTGGCTGGATGGGCGGGTAACAAGGAGATTTTAAGATGCGTATTTTAAGAAAGATTTTCGGACTTCACCCGGTTGCGTTCCTGCTGGTGTGCTTGGTCCCGGCTGTCCTGATCGCCAACCTCACAAGCCACACCGAGGCCTTGCTGGACGCCCTGCTGCTGCACATCGACACGGACGCCGATGGCAATATCACCGACGAAAGCCCTTCCTATGTCGCCGTAACCGTGGGAACCGAGGCCTATGACGCCACCGGGTGGGACGCAGATCTCACGGTTCCGACCAAAGATGCGGTGCGCGATAAGATCGAAGCGATCCCGACCGGCGGCGACATCACCACGGTATTGAGTGATGAGACCGGCGACGTGGTGCGCCTGTTCCAGACCGCAGCTGCGTTTGTCGATGCGGACGCAACCCCGGATGTTTCTGGTGGGACCGTCTTTATCACGGCCAACACAGGGGCCACGACCATCACCGACTTTGACACGTCCCTGGTCGATGGCCACATGATTTTCATCATCGTCAACGACGCGAACACCACGTTTGATCTGACTTCATCCGGCCTGGAAGGCACAGGCGGCAAGGACTATGCGGCGGCCAACGGTGACTTAGTGATCGCCGTCTACTCGACCACGGATAGCCAGTGGCATATGATTTTCTGGCCGTCGACCATCGGGGCCGTCAGCCTACAAGAAGGCATCACCTGGACAGATGGCGATGGCACCGGTAGCTTGGCATGGGCATTCGCTTTTGGTGCAGCCCGCACGATCACGATCCCAGGCGACGCTGACCAGACGCTTGTCACGCTTTCATCGACCAATGCATTCACAGGACCGAATGACTTTGGCGGGGCCACAGGACTTGAACTACCCAATGGAACCAACCCCACGGTGGACGCCACCGGAGAGGCGGCGATAGACACAGACGGAGCGAACGAAGCCGGAGACCTTACCATGAGGGTGTTCGACGGAACCAACACCGTAGCCCTTGGCCGGAAACTCCACTGCATCCAGGCCACCGCGATCAAGCCGCAAGATTGGGCCGACACCGAACGGGACCTATTCCCGTTTTGGGCCAACAACACCGGCATGGTCTTTACGATCACCGAAATCAAGGCTTGGTCTGATACCGACGATACCACCGTTACCGTTGAGCTTGTGCCCGGTACCGATTGGTCAACCCCTTCAGCAGTGGACGCCCTTGAAATCGCAACCGATGGAACAAGCGTCTTTACCGATACCCAAACCACCATCACCGACGCCACCGTAGCCCATGACGAGATATTGACGCTCGACTTTGACGACACAGACGACCCAGGGGTAGTCAAGGTGTGCGTGTGTGGATGGTTCAATGGAGCCATAGATTGATGAGAATCTTTTACTTAATACTTGCGCTATTTGTCATATCGCCATCTTACGCCGACACTGAAGTTATCGCAGTTGGTCAGCCAGCTTCGGTGGGAGCACCGACTTATACTTGCGTGGGGTGGCCTTCCTCTGGATGCGTACCAACGGGCACGCCTGCCACCGAATCAGCATCGACCCTGGACCGCACCTACACCAGGGGTTGG
>Ga0209416_1002204_pt1 | contig 11238 bp, 13 predicted proteins | sample RifGroF1_FD_184001 | JGI IMG/M metagenome (GOLD analysis project Ga0209416, IMG submission 184001) | Groundwater microbial communities from Rifle, Colorado, USA - Groundwater F1 (SPAdes) (version 2) | ecosystem: Environmental > Aquatic > Deep subsurface > Groundwater | place: Rifle, Colorado...
TTTGTCTTTTTGATGTGTCTCAAAGTAGATACAAATAAAAATGAAAGGAGGAACTACGTATGAATAATTCTACAGAAGAAACAAGCCCAACAAAAGAAAAAGTAACATATCTATACAATATGCTACAAGCGAATTTCTACTTATCAAAGGGAATTTGTCCTTTGGAAATAGGGATTAATAATAGATAAAACACATCATTAATTTGGTGTGTTTATTTGTGTTATTAATCATTAATTTAATAACCAAAGTTTTACTAGCAAGAGTGATGGATTAATTACCCGTCATTACAGGGTGCTCTCCCCTATCTTGCTAGTATTTAACTATGTCCAAAATTGAGAGCAAACAAAAAGAAAGAGAGATGATTTGTTAATGGAGAATGCTAATGTTGAAGAATGTTTAGAAGAGTGTCTAGAAGTGGAAATTGTTGATCCTTATGGTTTTATCTATGTTACTATGAATATGGTTAATGGTAAGAAGTATATAGGACAAAGAAAGTTTACTGATGGTTGGAAATGGTATTTAGGCAGTGGTTTACATATAAAAAGAGCAATTAATAAACATGGCAGAGAAAATTTTATAAGAAATATAATTGCAATTGCTTATTCAAAAGAGGAATTAAATAATTTGGAAATTGAATTTATTAAAAATCATAACGCAGTAGAAAGTAATGATTATTATAATTTAGCTTACGGGGGAAAAGGTGGATTCATTATAGAACATGGTAGTTTTTATAATAAACATCATTCAAATGAAACAAAAATAAAAATGTCACTTTCTTCATTAAAAATGTCCGATGATACAAGAAATAAAATATCTGAAACTAGACTTAAATCAAGCAATAAAGATAATATAAATAAATCAAAGGAAATAACATTTATCAAAATTTCTGAAGCAATGAAGGGAAGAGATACTAAATTTAGTGATCCAGAAATAATAGAAATTAGAGAAAAATATTCTACAGGAGAATATACTTATAGGCAATTGGCCAGAGAATATAATTGTGATCATACACTTATTAGCAGGTTAATTAATTTTAAAGGAGCATACAAAAAACTAACTAACAACCTTCTTTCAGATTCAGAAAATGGTGTACAAGGAAGAGATAATATTGGTGAAAAATAAATATGAAAGAAGGAATAATATAATGATGGAAAATAATAAAATAATCGTAAATGGAGTTACTACAGTTAATGGAGCAGAGGTGCATAACATATTTGGTGAGTTTGGTGAAAATCAAAAAGGCGTATTAGTTAAAGAAATTGCAAATGTACATGGAGTAGAATTAAAAGAACTCAACAGAACCATTCTACGTCACATTTCTAGATTTAGAACAAACATTGATATTGTAGATTTAAAAGATACGGAATCCGAGGTGGAACTTTTACACCACGAAATTTATACTCAAAATTCATTGAATCGTTCTAATAATGTATATCTCTTCAGTAGAAAAGGTTATCTAAAATTAGTTGGCATATTAGAAGATGATTTAGCTTATGATATTCAAGATAAAATGATTGATGAGTATTTTGAGTTAAAAGAATTAGAAATTACTAAAGAAGATAAATTATGTTTGAGTATTATAAAAGCTAATTCTCAAGAGGGAAGAATGGTAGCAGTAGGTGAATTGGTTGAATATAAAAATCAACAAATTGCTGAGAAAGATGAATTATTACAAATTCAAGCACCTAAAGTAGCAATGGCAGATAGATTTGCTGTTACAGATTCATTAATGGGAATTAGAAAAGTAGCAAAAATACTCAATGAAAGAATTAAGAATAATAAAACAATTGGAGAAAAGAAGTTATTTGAAATACTCAGAACAGAGGAAATTTTGCAATCTAGTAAAGGAGAATGGAATATTCCTTATCAAAGATATATTGATCAAGGATATTTTGAATTGAAACCAAGTACACACAGTAATGGATATGGTGGAGTTATTACAGAATTTACATCAAAAGTTACAGGTAAAGGATTAGAATGGTTATGGAAATATTTGCTTAGAAAAGGTTATGTGATTAGTGAAGATGTTAAGTTGTTGAATTAGTTTTAATAAATAATATATAAAAAGGCATGACTTAATGTTGTGCCTTTTATTTGATAATAAATAGAATAGTAAAATTAGGAGTGAGAGAAATTATTAAACGCTCAAAACACAATGTTGATATATCCCCTTCTGCAAAGAAGAAAAGAACTCTAAATGGACACGAATTTTCATCAGATTTGGAGTTTAGATATTATAAATATTTATTAGATTTACAAGAACAAGGAATAGTAAAAAATATTGAATTGCAACCAAAATACATATTACAGGAAAAATATAAAAGGAAATCTGATGGAAAATCAATTTTGGCAATCTATTATATAAGTGATTTTCGCATTACATATAGCGATGATTCTGTCAAAGTTGTTGATACGAAAGGTGATCCAGACAACATGGCAGTTTTGAAACGAAAAATATTTGAAAAATTATATCCAGATGTAGATTTTCATTGGATTGCATATTCAAAACAGGATAGTGATATTGGTTGGATTGAGTATGATTTACTGAAGAAGTTGAGAAGTGCTAGGAAGAAAGCAAAAGATAAGTTAAAGATTGATAAATAAAATATAAGGAAGTGAAGTGAACTAATGGCAAAAACTAAAATAAATAAAAATATGTTAAGACAAATAGCAGATAAACTCCCAGAAGTAACCAATGAAATGTTTAATCAGTGTAATCCTGAAAATTTAAAACTAATCAAAGAATTTGAAGAAATGCATCCCCTTCTCTCGTCTCAAACTAAGGCACAATATCGCAGTGGTGTAAAACAGTTCACTTGGTGGGTTAAAACAGCATTAAATGATAAAGCATTTTACGAAATTACTAAAAGAGATTTTAATAGATATTTAAGTTATCTAATCAATAGAGGAATGTCTAGTTCTGGTATTAAGTTTAAAAAGAGTTGTGTAAGTACAATTTGTGAATATGCAGAAAGAATTTTATCAGAAGGGATGAAAGAATATGAAAAATTTCATAACTTCACGAAAACTGACATTAAAATTCCAAAGAATTATGTTTACAATAAGATTGCAATCTCTGAAGCAGAATATAAGATTTTAATTGATACTTTAATGGAAGATAAAAATTATTTAGCTGTAGCTTGGATATCTGCGGCCTACAATACGGGTGCCAGAAGAGGTGGTTTAAGAGGGTTTAAAACAGAAATTGTATATAAACCAGTAGGAGATGGTCAAGAGTATATAATGTCAAATTTTGTCAGGGAAAAGGGTGCTTCTGAAGATGGCAAACAATGCGAGTATATAATACCAATTTCTACTTTATATTATTTAAATTTATGGGTAGAAAAAAGAGGGTATGAACATGAGTATTTATTTACAACAAAACATAATGGTACATACAATCAAATTTCTCTAGGATGGGCTGATGATTTATGTTCAAATACTTTATCAGATATATTGGGAAGAAGAATAAATCCGCATTTATTTAAGGCCAGTGCAATCAGTAACTACCTATCTAGTGGGATGGACTTAAAATTTGTAAGTAAACATATTGGTCAACACGCAGATATTTCAGTAACTTCAGCTTTTTATGATTTAAGAACATTCGCAGAAGAAAAGAATGGAATGTTTAAGAAGATGAATTTTATTGAGACTAATAAAGAAGTTATTGAAGAAGAGGACAGTAAAACTGAAGTCACAGAAGAAATAAAGTAATCAATAATAGGGATTAACTTAAATATTAATCCCTCCTTTATTATCCCACGAATCTAACTATTTAATTGACTATATAAAAATAAATAAAAAAAGGAATGATTATTAATGGAACAAAAAATTCCAGTGGTCACAATCCATTCACAAGCTATGGCAGGTTATTTGATGATTCGTAAATTTATCCTAATTGACAAAAGAACTGATTTAAAAAATCCTAATCTCAATGTATTCATATTTAAAGAATCACAAGAAATTAGAAATGCAATGAGAAAATATTCAATGGACAAAGATGCAATAAACAAAGTCATATTCAATTATTCTAATACCTAGATCAAGAGGAGGAATTCAAATATTATGTGCAAAGACAAAGAAACAATATACATCAGTGATATTATTACAAATGAGGATATTGATAACTGGAATTCAAAAACAATTGTATTTATAGAAGGGCCAACAGGTAGAGGCAAGACTCATTTTATTAAACATACATTATCAGGACATAACGAGAAAAAGAAAATCTTACTATTGGTTAACAGAACATTAATTAAGACTCAATCAGAAAAAGAATTATTAAGAATAGACACAGATAATATCACTATTACAACATACCAAAATATAGCTAAATTAGCATTAACCAATAATACTATGGAATTTGAGGGTTATAATTATATTATCTGTGATGAGGCACACCATTTTTGTGAAGAAAGTGAATTTATTCATGAGACAGATGTATCTTTTAATTGGGTAATGAGACAAAGTGGAATCAAGATATTTATGACAGCAACAGCATATTTTATTAAAAGTTATTTAACAGATGAATTAAAACTGGAAATAAACCATTATCATATAAAAAATGAATATGACTTTATAGAGAAGTTTTATTTTTATGAAAATGATGATGTGGTTAAGAAATTATTATTTGATTTGCCACCTGATGAAAAAGCAATATATTTTACAAATGCTACTAAGGCACATGAGATGAGTAAATTACTTGATTCATGTGTATTTTATTGCTCAAAGAACAATCATGATTATTCTCAATATGTTAATTCTGAAATTATGGATTATATTTCAGACAATGAAAGATTTGAAGAACAAGTTTTATGTACTACAAAAGTTATGGACTGTGGGGTTAATATTAAGGATGAATCTATTAAACATATGATTGTAGATATTGCTGACTTATCAAGTATAATCCAATGTATTGGACGTAAAAGGATTCAAGGTAATGAGAAAATAATAATATATATTAAAGATAAGAAAGGTAATGCTATTTCACGCAAATTAGAAAACATTAAAGGGAAATTAAGTTATGCTAATATTTTGCGTGAAGAGGGAGATATTGCTTTAGTACAACAATACGCTCACAAGAATACTTATGGAAACTTAATTTATGATATTATCAATACTGAAGAATTAAGAATAGATAAGAAAATTAATGAGTTAATGTATTATACATACAATAGAAATTTAGAAGTTTATAATGAAATATTATTAGATAAAGAAGATGGATTTAAATTAAAATTATTTGAAAGGATGGGTATAGATATGGCTTATACTTATCTAGAACAAGAGTTAGATGCTTTGAAATTAGAGCATATATTGGATAAATTAATTGGAGTTAAGATGTTTAAAGATGCTCAAATAGATTTTAAACAAATGCTATTAAAGGAGTTATTAAACTCACCAAAGGCTAATCATGGATCTATAGGATTAAAAACTATTAATTCCTTATTTGATGAAAATAAATTAAATTTTATAATGAATAGTAAAAAAAAAATCAGGAGAAAATAGAGATAAAACATATTGGGTAATTAGTAAATTATAAATAATTATGGGACAAAAATACTAAATCATATTATAAGTATGATTTAGTAAAAAAGTCCCTAATGATTATTTATAATAATAAAATAAAAATAAAATCATTATTCATGAAAGTAATTTTGGGACACCAAAATTGCTGAAATGATCCTCGATGGAAATCGCCCTAGCAAAAATAATAATATAAATCATAAAACAATAATTATCTCATGACAAGTCAAAGGGAACGGGGATAACGGGTGAAGCGTCACCCTTTCTAGCCATTTCGCTATTCGCTCAATGACTAGGATTGATTATTTGCTTAAATTTTTATTATTTTTTTGAAATGATTTATCAATTCACTCGCAACAACTCAATCTCAAATTCCATCCACAAGCCTCAGTTTCGCTTCTGTTGAGTTAGAATTATTGATTAGTGTAATTGTATGGGTCGAATGATTTTGATTGATTTTAGAATTTATGATAAAAATCACAAAGAAAAGAGACTCTAGTTCTAGTAGAGTCTCTTAAATTATATTTATTTTTAATTTTCTTACTCAACCACCCTCAATGGAGGATAATATTTCTCCAATGTCTTATTTCCATCGCCATCTTCTTTAATAACCATTGCATGTTCAGCAAATCCCATGTCCATAATTTGATTATTAACCTTTTCTTTGAGATCACTATTTCTATCTAACATCAAAATAAAATTTTTATGTACAAGATGGAATAATGGCATATTATTTGATTTATTTTGTTTCCACGAATCATCCGACCTATCCTGCTCAATTCCACCAAACAAGTATTTATAATGTTTATGTTCTTTTTCATCATCATCTTCTTCATCCCTTATGTTCTGTTTAGCAATTATAGGGTTCATATTAATCAACTGGCAAAAGTCGTGAAATGGCAAATTATGCTTATCATAAAATTCACAAATATCCTCTATTTTAAATGAGCATCTAATTATCATATCTTCAAACATTTTTACTATAATTTCGTGTTGCTTGATTGTTTTTAGATATAATTCATATAAGTCATATTGCTCTGGAGTAAAATCAGATATATTGGTTGCTCCTGTAATTTTTATAAATTCCTTATACTTAACCTGTATCTCTCTTAGATATGAAGAGTGCTCACCCTTCTTCTTAATTAATGGCATTGTATATTTTCGAATCCAAGCAAATTGATTATGGCATTCATGAATGGTGGTAGGATTATCCATTTTGTCTATATAATAAAATAAAACATCTTCTAGAGCTATATTGTTCATGGATTGGATTGTCTTTTTATCAGTAATTTTTGTTTTAAATACAATGGAATTCACAATCTTTTGTTGATATTCTTGTTTGGTCGTTGTCACTATTAATCACACTCTTTCTTTACTATTTTTAATAAGATGTCAATTGTATTAAGGATAGGGACTCTATCCCACTAGAGTCCCTTAATAGTTTTAACATTTTATTTATGTATTCTATACATCCAAATCAGAAAACTTTTCTAAATCATAATCAATCTCCTTCAATAACTTATCAATAAACTCAATGCCCTTACTTGTAACTAGCGTTTGTGTTCGATTAACGATTTCCCCATCTGCATCAGGAATTGTATATTCTCTGACTACAAATAACTTTTGTTCAAGATATTGTTGTCTAGGCACATTGTGTTTTTCTTTATCATTTTTACTTCCGGTCATAAGAATATCTTTTTCACGTAAAAATGCAAATAGTCTTCCACGGCCTATATTAAATGATTTTGCAACTGAATTCATATTTTGGCTTCCATTTGCGTTAATTAATGCATCGAAACTTCTTGCCTTTGGAATTAACTCTTGATTTTGAAGTTCTAACATTTTTCTTTGTTTCTTTTCTTTAAAATATGCAATTCCTCTCTCATCTTCATCCATATTGAGATAGTCTTGTATGAATGATTCAATGTCTGGAAGGAAAGCCTTTGCTAAAACATCTTTTGCTTTAAGTTGGTAATCTACAAGATTATCAACTATTTTATTCTCTGATTTCATTTTAGGAGTAATAGATATTTTAGCCAACCATAATGGAAGAAATTCAAGCTCAATACATAAAAATTCTTGATTACCTCCATTAGTAGGGAGAACTAAATTTCGTTTCCCTTTAGAAAGTACGATGTCTTCTTGAATTCTTATTCTTTCGTTCTGCATTTGACCTTTGGTTAATCCAATTCCATTGCAAACCCAATTTACACCCACATAACTTTTACCATTAATATCTTGAGCTACTAAAATATTAGCCCCATTAAAATCTACCTCTTTAATTATTAATTCAGTTGTCATTGTTGTTAACATATTAATTATTACCTCTTCCTTTTAATTTAATTATTTTTATATTTGTTTGGTTGTTTTTATGAATTACTATTGATGCTTGGATTTGTTGGTTTACATTATGTATCTATATTACTCTGGCCCATCGCGAATGATACTTATCAACTCCTTCCTATCTTCTTGTATTATAGCATGATTGGGCATGGTTTGTAAAGTATAAAATAAATATTAAATAGGAGGTTAATTCTGAATGAAAATTGGACGAAAAATAACAAATTATGATATGACTCTTACTGATAAGGATATTGAAATATTAATAGAATGTATCCAAAAATGTAAACTTGATAATTTTAGACATACGAATCATGCTGAATCATTATTAGAAGGATTTGTTGGAATATTTCTTGATGAAAACTATGATAAATATGTAAATAGATATTTAGAATTAGTTGGAATATATTTAGAGCATAATCATAAAGTTGAAGATGGTAAGATTGAAAAATTGTTAAATAAGACAAGAGAAGAAATTGAAGATGATAAAAACTATGTGTTTCATTATGATCCAGAAGATTGGTCTAAGAAATTATTTGAAACTGAATGTAATAACATTGAGGATATGCCGAAAAGATTGAGATTTCGCAAAATTGATGAATATGATAATGATGATAAAATAGAGTGATTTTGTTTTATGTTTGTAAAGTAAGAAATAAATATATTTGACATGAATGTGGGTGGTATGATATTATGCTGATATAGATGTAAAGGTTACTGATTATTATTTGATTTATTTGTTATCGCTCCTTAATACATATGTTTACCAATGTGGATATGACATATGAGTCATGTGGTATAATAGATTGATAAGGAGTGATATGGGATGCCAAGGTTTAATAAAACAAATCAAACAACAGGTAAAAAGAGAAGTGATCAAATAGGAGTTATAGTTGGGTCAGAATTAAAGAGGAAGTTAGAGTTATTATCTAAATATCATAATAGAACACTATCAGATTTTTGTAGATTAGAATTGAGTAAAATTGTAAATCAAGAGGAATATGTTAATATATTGAATATGATTGAGAATGAGCAAGGTAATGATGGATAAATGCATTCATATGCTTCTATTTAACTATAGAATGGTCTATAGTACCTTTGCGTATTACTACGACATCTTCTATACTAATATTGTAAGGTAAAGGGAATTATCTTAACAAATTAATAAGGGGATGTTTTTGTATGAGGCAAATTAGTTGTGAAGAATTGGTTAGTATCTCAGATGCCTACACTGGGAAGCAGGTTCAAGTATTTCTATCTCCCATTCAATCAATGAATACATACCAATGTTTTCGTTGTAGAGATGATGGAGATAATTTAGAGTTTTACGATATCAACATCAATAAACCAACTATGCAAGAACTAATAATTTCTAAAGACTCCATTGAAGAGATTAATTATTTTGAAGACAAAAATATCTACAAGTCTGCATTTTCAATAATATTGGGCAATGGGCAAGTTGATTTTTGTATTAGCGAAAAACCTATGATTTGCAAAAATTGTAATAAATTGTTAGATAGACATTTTGATCCTTCTTGGCAAATAAATCAAGTTGGTGGGTATGGTAGCCAGTGGGATAATGAACGGGTAGTCATAGATTTGTGTGAAAATTGCTTACTAAAATTCCTTGGGTATAAGGATGGTGAGATAGATGAATAAATTAACATTGTTTCAAAATGATAAATTTGGTAACATTAGAGTATTTATCAGAAATGAAGAATTTTGGTTTGTTGCAAAAGATATATCAGATATACTCAAATATTCTGAAACAAATGCCATGACTAAGCGATTGGATAGTGATGAAATCATATCCGACAAATTGGAGGGTATGAATATGAAATCAACTTTAATAAATGAAAGTGGATTATATAATGCGATAATCGGTTCTAAATTACCAGAAGCAAAATTATTTAAAAAATGGATTACTTCTGAAGTCCTACCTTCTATCCGTAAGCATGGTGTTTATATGACTGAAGATGCAATTGAAAAGACTTTAAATGATCCGGATTTCATTATTCAATTGGCAAATCAGTTAAAAGAAGAGAAACAAAAGAGATTGTTGTTTGAACAACAATTAGAAGAGCAGAGACCAAAAGTTGAGATTTATGATGAGTTGATTGATCAAAAAGATTTAATGAATTTTAAACAAGTTGCTAATACATTTGGGTTTTGCGGAAGAAATACACTCATGAAAATATTGAGAGAAGAATATGTACTGTCCGACAATGGTTTTAATTGGAATCTACCATATGCTCAATATCTTGAGGCTGATTTGTTCAAAGTTAAAATTATTCCAAGAAGGACTAATGATGGTGTGGCAAATATTTGTACTACTTTATGTACGGTGAAGGCATTGGAATTTATTAAGAAGATTTTAGACAAAAAGAGAAGCTTGCAGTTAGAGCTACAAGCTGTGTAAGGGTTTTAAGGAATTCATACAAGTAGAATTATATCATAGATTTAGAGAAGAATCCACTGGTTTTAGTGGGTTCTTTTTTGTATGGAAAAATTTAATTTGATAGTTTTAGCAAATTATTGGACGCTTTGATTTACTATTAAATATTTTTGTGAGAGTGATCTACTCCTATGGGTTGCTCTCTATTTTTGTATGTAAAAATTTAAGTTCGATAGTTTTACTAGCAAGAGATAGTGGAAGTAATTACCCACTATTAGATGTAACTCGCACATCGTTCTTGCTAGTTTTTATAATTATGGGCGAGAAAAATAAAATAAAAATAAGAAAGCGAGTTGTTTAAATGGAAAATGTTAAAGTTGAGACAAAAGTTTGTAAGGTTTGTGGTAAAGAGAAACCAGTTGGTGAGTATCATTCAAGAGGTGGAGGATACTACAGAACAACATGTAAGGTATGTATGGTGATTCAGAATAATAAATTAGAAGAGAATGACGTTTGGAAAATAGAAGAGTATAGAATTATAATTGATTCTTTATTAAATAGAAGAGTACAACATGTTAATGAAATTGTACCAATGTTACCAAATAAAACTTTAAAAGATGTTGTAATATTATTGAGTGAAAAACTTAAACTTGGTAGTATACCATTGAAAGTTATACGACAATGTGATAATTGCGGAGGAGATATTGAGCAAAAACTTTATAAGTTTTTAGAAGATGGATTAAGATTTTGCTCTGTAAAATGTTCGACAGATCATAATAGAAAAAATAATTCATGGAGTCATAAACCAAAAGACACTCCTGATTGGATTGATAATATAGATGAATTTATTACAAATTACAGAATATTAGGGAGAAAAGGGGCCTCTTTATTATACAGTAAACATACAAAAACTATTACATACTGGGCAGATAAATACAATATAACGAGTAGCATTGTAATTAATAGTTTATCTGAGTTTG
>Ga0209416_1002210_pt1 | contig 11210 bp, 18 predicted proteins | sample RifGroF1_FD_184001 | JGI IMG/M metagenome (GOLD analysis project Ga0209416, IMG submission 184001) | Groundwater microbial communities from Rifle, Colorado, USA - Groundwater F1 (SPAdes) (version 2) | ecosystem: Environmental > Aquatic > Deep subsurface > Groundwater | place: Rifle, Colorado...
GGAGGATTTGGATAAGGTGGCTTTGGGAAAATTGGATTGGAAAAAAATGATGAAGGATTTTTGGGGAATATTTGAGAAAAAAGTAGTTACCGCGACTAAGGAGTCGGAGAGAGTCAAGGTGGAGGTGGAAAAATTGGGGAAAAAATGTCCGGATTGTAAAGAAGGGGAATTGGTAATTAGGGTGGGAAGATTTGGAAAATTTATATCATGCTCACGATTTCCGGATTGTAAATATACGGCTCAGTTTAAGGAATTGGCCGGGTTTAAATGTCCGGAATGTGGCGGAGAAGCGGTGGTTAAAAAGACCAAGAAAGGTAGGAAATTTTATGGTTGTGCCAATTATCCCAAGTGTAAATGGGCGGGATGGAAAAAACCTTAGATCAGGTGTGATTTAAGAGTTAGGATTTGGGCTTGACCGGTAGGACTAGAAGCCCAGGTGATGTATCTGTTGATATTGTCGAGATTGATTAGAGTTCTGTCGAAAATTTCGTCGTCGGGAATAAAGGGAGGCAAATTGTTTATTCTAACTAGAAATCGAAGTTGGATATATTGTTTACCCTCAATACCTTGATTTTGTGGGTCTTCAACTTTCATCCAGCCGATGAGGATAGAGGAGTAGTCTTGAGGTTTAAGACAGGCTTCCTCTTCTAGCTCCCGAGACAGGGTTTGGTTGACGGTTTCACTAACTTCGGGGTGACCGCCGGGTATAGACCAGCCACGTTTGTTTTTGACAAGAACTAGTTTGCCTTGATAAAGACAAAAAGCACTGACTTGACTGATATGGAGATTGGTATCGGGCAAGTCGTTGTCAAACCAATTTAGAGTTATAAAGCGATTATCAAATAAATATTTTTCCGTGGATGTGGGTTGGGAATTCATTGGTTTATGGTTTGAAAGGCAAGTTTAACCAGTTTTTTATCGTCCTCCCAGGTGAGAGAGTCAAGGGCGTCGTCTAAGGTAAGCCATTTACCGGTAAAATTTTCGTCGGACATTTGGGTATTTTTGGATTGACCGGAATCTGTTAACAAGGCTAAAAACCAAAAAATGATTTTATTTTTATTGGGTTGTTGAATATCGGGGCGGATTTGAACCGAAAGAATTTGTTTAATCTGGTTTTGATAACCGGTTTCTTCAAAAATTTCTCTACTCGCAGTAGTTTCGATGGATTCGCCGGTTTCCAGATGACCTTTGGGAAACAACCATTCGCCGCTGGTTTGTTTGTAAATCAAATATACCATATTTCGTGAAGTATCAAGCAGAATACCACCGGCAGAAAAGATGGTTTCGTCGGTATAATATTGATGACTCATAGAGGGTATTTTAACATCAATGAGGACAAAAGTTTTTATTCCAGGAGGAGGAGGAGTATTAGGTGAAACGGCAGGAAAAAACCTTAGTCTTTGTTGTTGACCCGAATTTGAATGTCCTGGCCAATTTCAACTGGTTTCTGAGCAACAGGGGATAAATCTTGTCTTTGAAAAAGATTTTGGGCGACGGATAGCTGGGCCAATGATTTGCCTTCGGAGGTTTTAAAATAAGGGGAAAATTTTTCTGACATATTTGTATTTTATAAAATTATATTGATAAAAATGTTAGTCTTTTGACATTCTTCTGGTAATAATAGAAGATATCGCAAGGTCTAATTCAGTAGGGAGTTGTCCCGGGGCTAAATTAGCGATCAATTGTTCTGAATTACTTAATCTCCGTTCAGGAAGAGCTGCTTCGACTTGTGGCGGGGTATATTTTATTAATGTATAACTAATTAAAACTATAGGATGTCCTATAACACTTGTCAAGGGGATAAATAGATTTGTTTAGTTTTGAAGGCCGCTGGCTTGGGCTTGGTCGGAAAAAAGGGTAGTACGACAGTCCGGAGTATCAGGAAGAGTTTCGTTTTGTTGACAGAGAAGGGCGATTTGAGCCGGACAATCCAGACAACTTTCAGGATTTAGTTGCCTTCGAAGAAAAATTCCGGATAATTCGGATATTTCGAGTTTTGTATCCCGATATAGAAAGAGTCCTTCTCTTATTTTGAATTTTGGATTCATGGCTGGTATTATAGCAAAATATTAGTTTTGACGACTACTTCGGCGTCGGTCTATGTCATTTTGAACGGTACATTCAGGGCCACCGGGAAGAGAACCCCAGGGACAAGATTCACCGCAGCCACGACAGCTGGTAACCCGCTCTTTGGTTAGAGCGACATAATCCGGTTGGGGAGCAGGTCTGAGAGTGATCTTGTTGCTTCTACCGGGAATTTTAATTTGAAATTTTGTCTTTTTTTCGGACATTTTTATGATTGGTTTTGTTCGGCTAAAGTGGCTGATTCACGTAATTGGGAATTTAGTTCATTTGTTTGTAAACTTTCAAGGCTGACGACCCGTCCACAACCTTTGGGACTTCGGGTGCAGGGTGGTGAATTATCTGCTTCTCCCAATTTTTGTAAAATTTGTTTTGGAGTCATACCTTCTCTAGCAAGTTCTTTCCATGGTGTTTTGGCCATAAGGGTAGATTAATTAATATAGCCGATTATATAGAGAAAAGAGAGTAAAGATAAAGACCTGTCTTTATTTTTTGAGCTTGTTATAATTAGGATTGGGAAGGAAATCTGGGTAATGACAATTCTCTTTGGGTGCAATGATCGAATTGTTCATCATCATCACAAGGATCGGGACAGTCGAGAAAACAGGTGCCGTCCATAATTCTGGCGAGTAAAGCAGGGGATTTGGATTCGGAAGGAGGGTTTATTTTTTCTTTTGTTTTTTGGGGAGGAGATAGTAGTTTTTCTTTTGGCATAATTTCAAACTATACTCGTTTGTTGGTGGTAATTGCAATGGGAGAAAAAAGGAGTGGGAGGATCTTATTTCTTTTTACCCCAACGTTCCTGGGAAATTCGAATTAGTTTGTCGCGTTGTTGATTTTTACAGTCGAGAGGAGGCAGGGTGACGGCGTAAAAGGGTTGGGTAGTTTCGGAATCGATACTTAATTTACAAATAATTTGATAACGGCCGATTTTGACCAAATCTGAGGCGGGGAATTGATCGCCAAATTCTTTTTGGAGGACGTAGGCGTCGTTGTTGCCAACAACGAAGGAAGCGATGGAGCCGACATTGCCGAGAATGGCTTCCTGGATGGGACGTTCGAGTTGGGCCATGTATTGGTTGGCGACAATAAGATTTAATTTAAATTTGCGGGCTTCAGAAAGAATTTTGATGAAAGCTTCGGTGGCAAAGTTTTGAAATTCGTCGACATATAGGTAAAAATCGCCGCGTTCTTCGTGGGATTGGAAGACACGGTTCATGGCAGCCAGTTGGATTTTGGTAATTAACATGGCACCCAGTAGCGCTGAATTATCTTCGCCTAATTTACCGGTGGAAAGATCGGCAATAAGAATTTTTTTCTGATCCATAATATCTTCGATATTAATTTTGGATTGGGCGTGGGCAACGGTGTTTCGGATGTTGGTGGAGGAAATAAATTGACCGACTTTATTTAAAATAGGAGAGATGGCTTCGTTTTGGAATTTGGCGTCCATTTGGGCAAATTCGTTGACCCAAAAATTTTTGAGAGTTGGATTTTGGAGTTGACTGACGACTTTGGCGCGGTAATTTTTGTCGGTAAGAATGTCAATAACATTACCCAAATGGGAATCGGGAGTGTTGACTAAAGTTAAAATGGCGTTGCGAAGGATATGTTCGAGGCGGGGACCCCAGGAAATATTACCGTAAAGTTTTTTGAAAATGGAAAGGGTGCCGGAGGCGACAAGTTCGCGTTGAGAATCGCTTTTGGCTTCCAAAACATTGAGAGGATAAACATAATCGGGATCGGCGGGATTAAAGTAACAGCAATCGTTGATGCGGGAAGAGGGGATATAGTCGAGAATGGTATTGCATAAATCGCCGTGAGGGTCGATGATAGCGACACCACGACCTTTGCGGATATCATCGATGGCCATGTTGGCGATCATGGTGGTTTTACCGGTACCGGATTTTCCGATGACATACATATGGCGACGACGGTCTTCGCCTTGTTTGATACCAAAGATGGAATCCTTGTTTCGGAATTCGGCTTTGGCAAAGAAAGTAGTGTTTTGTTTTTCTTCGTCGCTGGCTCCGTCGGCTATTGGTAAATTCTCGGGAGGATCGGCATAAAGCTTTTTGCCCCAGGCGATGTTTGGGATTTGGGTGCGTTTGTTGGGGAGATGCCAAAGGGCGGCCAGTTCGTCGGTATTTAAAACTTGAGTTTTGAGTGAGGTGTCAAGAGCGCGGTTTTTGATAGATTTGGGGAGTTTGTTTTTGGATAAGAATCCAGGAGAAGAAATTTTGATGTAGTTGCCCCGGGGAGAGGTGTAGATTCCAAAAGAAGAAGAAAAAGATGAAGTCAGATGGGGACTGTTGGTAACTAAATTTATTTGAGTCAAAACACCGGGATAGGCAATTTTTTGTTCAAAAACCATTTTATCGGGATGTGATTGGCGGAAATTTTTTTCTTTGTCTACCAAAATACCGTTTTGGATGGTGGAGGTAATTCGTGACTGCCAATTGCGGGGAGCGGGGGAAAGAAGGATTTGATATAGGAAAAAATCAGAGGTGTTGATGGCACGGGCCAGGGGAGAGAGGATGGAATTTAAAGGATCGGTGTCTTTGAAGTCGCGGATGGTTTTGATGGGATAGTCGTAGGAGCGGGCGAGGGTTAATTGGGAAAATTGTAAATTTTTGCTTGTAAATAAATTTTTGCGGTGCTCGCTACCTTCGGGCTGTCCTCCCGATAAATCGGGAGTCACGCGATCGCTGCGCGCCGAAAAATTATTTACTTCGCTTCCATTATTCAAATAATCATCGGTTTGGCGGGTGAGGGCAGAGGGGTATTGGGCTAAAATTTGGGCGCGGAAAAATTCAATTTGATCTTTGTTGGCGACCAGGTAGAAATGAATTTGGCCGGCAGTCAGGACGATTTCCAGGGAGGCGATGGTTGGTTTTTTACCGAAAAGACGGTCAAAAAATGAAATTGACGCAGCTTGGGAGAAATTGGAAAGGAGAGAGGACATGGATTCGACGGTAAGTTCATTATCCTGGGGTAGACGGATTTCAAGAAAGGTAAGATTGGGATTTCCGGTATCGGGCATAAAAGTATTATAGATGATAAAAGCCTTGATAAGGACAATAAAAACCAGGGCAAAAACGAGTCTAGCTAAATTTAACATGAAAAGATATTGCTTGAAACAGTTTAATTTTGATTGTAATTTGAGTTAGATGACATCAAAGAGATATGCAAAAGAAAATGGGATGGGAGGAAGAGGTCGGGCAAAATCTGAATGGCAAGTCAGAAAAGACTTGGAGAAAGAAAAAAAGAGAAAGCATAATTTGGCAAGAAAAATAGCTTCAGAGATCAGAAGATTTGATGATCAAACGGATGGGGAAATGGCAAATGAGACCAAGGCAAATTTGCCGGAAATGCGGACATGTATAAATTGCGGCGAAAGTTCTTTAGAAGTGAGACCAACCAGGTTTGAAGGTTTGAGTACCAGGATTGGACCGTTGAATGCAGAAATGTGTCCCAGGTGCCGGAGAATGGTAAATGGAGGGGAATTGAATCCGGCAGATTTGTTTCCGACTTATAGAATAGATCAGAGAAGTGAGAATGTCAGAACGAAGGTGGTACAGGGTTTTAGGGAAGATTGGGTGGACAGACGGGATCATTTGCCGACTCAGTTGGCCAGGGTGGCGACTCCCAGGCAGGATATCGGGCCGGTAGAAAGCCCCGGGAGTGTTTTGCGGGGAATATTACACGATAGGTTGGAAAAATAGGTGTATTTGGTGTGTATTTGGCCTATTGCAAAAATAAAAGGACTTGGGTAGAATATGACTATCATATTATAGGTTGGACTATCTAACTAAAGCAGTTAGCCAAGTTCGGACTATAATAGTTCCTTAACAATCCGTGTTTCTTTAACAAACCCATCCCTAAATCAAAATCTCCCCCAGCCCCTCTTTGATAAGAGGAGAGTAAAACAAAAAATTGTTCGAGATTCCGGTGATTATCGGAATAAAGTTTCCAGTGGAAACACCAAAAGAGAGTATGAATGCTTATTTTTCGTATTTTGTTTTGGTGTTTCCCGTAGGGAGACAAAAAATTTTTTTCGACAGGAGAATGATGATGGCTAAGAACAGCACAAAATCCAAAAAAGATGAGAAGCAGGAAGCAGCGGCACGTGAACGTGAACTTCAGAAGCTTGGGCGGCAATTTCCCCAAGCGTCGAAGGTCCAGCTCGAAAACGCTGTGGCAACCGGCCAGTTGGAAAATTTAGTCGGAGGGTCAAAATGACCGCCCACCCAACCGGCGACCCTCGGACGTGTCAAATAGAAAACTGCGCAGGTTGCAGTTTTCAAGCTTTATGTCGTAGTAAATCCCTAGCTCGACCAGCTGCCAACCTGAAATTGGTAGCTAAAGAAATTAGTCAGCGAGATTTTGAGCTGACAAATTTGTCGGGTTCGGGGAACGACGGAAATTCATTGTCGTAACCCGATTGGGGGAAAAATGGAAGGTCCGGGCGATTTTTTTATCTTTATTGATATGCGCCCGGGCCTTCCGAGAAAGACTTTTCAAAGATCTCCCCCCCCCCAAAGGGGGACAAGCACAAAAAAGAACAAGAAAAAAAGAAACACGGATTTATAAATTAAAACCCCCTGTATCCCCCTTGAAAATGGGGACAGGAATAATAATTTTTTTTAAATTATGCCAGGAATAGGAATAGGAGAAAAATCAGAAATAAGTAAAATACCCGGATCGGTATTAAATAGGCCTTTTGAGAGAGGAGTGAAGCGAACCGTGGTAGATGGATTGAGAAGAAGAGAAAGGGTTCCGGATGGTAAAGGTAAAGGGGTTAAGACCAAAGAAACACCTCAAGAGACGGTGGGGTGGCCGGATTTATTAGAAGATGAAGATTAAATAAATTATAAATTTAAAATAAATATGGCAAAATTTAAACCAGATTACGTACCAACAAGGGGAACAGGAGACGGATCGGGAAGTGATGATTGGAAAATTATTGAAGAATTAAGAGGTAGAGTGGGAAAAAAGCATTGGGGAGATTTACCAAAAGATTGTCAGACGGGGTGTTTGGGTAATTTAAGACAGTTAGTGGTGAGACAGAATGGGAGAAATGTTTTAGTAATTGCAGAAGGGAAAACAGAGAAATAATGGTAAAATAGAGATAGTTAATATTTTTTAAAATAAAAATGTTTGAATTTGAAGAAAAAGATAAAAAACCAAAAAAAGTTAAACCGGTGGGAAAGACTCCCGGGCAAATTGTTGGACGAAGGTTAGGTGAGTTGGGGAAAAATGCACCTGGTGGTTTGCTAATTAGTGATGCCGGTATTCAAACGATGGTAGAGGAAGCAAGAGTTGAAACAAGTAGACGTAGGAAAGTAGTGCCAATAAGGCCAGAAGATTTCTAATATTAATTTTTTAAAAATTATGGAAAAAAGGGGAGTAGAGAAATTTGTTGATAGGCGTGGTACATATAGAGTAATAAAACCTGATGGGACTTCGGAGATGGGGGTTGATCCAGAGACTTTGGAGATGTCGGAATTGACCAGAAAGTTGTCGGTTGCGGAAGTAGATAAGTTGAGAAAACTTGGATATAAATTGGAGAATAAAGATCCGAGAGTTGATACAGGACCGGGGAGTAATGATTAGAAAGTGATGTCTTATAAATAAAAATTATTGATTGACATTTATATTTTGCTGATGTATAAATGGTCATGTTGCAAAACTCCCGAGCAATCGGGAAAAAACAACTAAATGTGAGCCTTAAAAACTTTCGGTAAATTCGAAGGTATTTTGGGGCTTTTTTTTGGTATATAGGGGAGACGTCTTAAAAATTGCTTTTTCGCACATCTCTTCTGGCACCTTAATAATTTGCGCCTATAAATAAAAAAAGTTCATTGATGATCTCCTTTGGGAGACTCAACCTTGAGAGTATAAAAAGTTTTTATGTTTTGAAGGTTGGGTCTTTTTTGAAGAAAAAGGAGAAAAAAATGGACGCCATAGTCCAAATGTTTCTTGACATACTAGGGGCGCTTTTGCAGCTCCTGAGTATGTTAGTAACCTTTGTTACCGGATTTGTAAGTGTACCCGGGGCAATAGGGTTATTGGTCGCCATGTTGGTGTTTTACGTAGCATGGCGGGAAACTAAAAACGCACTAGGAGCGGTAATATTGCTCGTGGTGTCGTTTTTAACTGTATATATCATATCGGCCTTTGTAGTTTGGCCTTTCCTCTTCGGGGGAAGTAGTGCCAGCTTAAAGAGCTGTTATGAGTCGGCTGGCTCGGATCAAGCCTCACTGGCAATTTGCCAGGGCATTGGTCAGAAGCCGGCTTCCCAGCTCCAGTCGGCGCCGCCTGTGGTATCACAGCCCCAGGGATTAGCGCCGACACAGGCCCCACAAGTGGTTCGACAGTTTCGGAAGGATGGTTTATCCATTCTCTCGAAAGCCTGGAATTTATTTCCAGGCGACTGGCCAAGCCAACTGGCTGGCCAGCTTGTCGGACCGGCTCAAATCCCAGTGGGAGTCAAGGCCTCACTTGTCTGTACAAATTGTCAACTGTTGACATCAAAAACAGATGAGAGATGGTCTTTAACTCTCACGGATACGAGTAGTGGTTCGGGAATGGTTCCGGTGACTCTAACAGTCAATGGATATTTCGCGAGGGAGTCGAAAGGCTTCAACGCGAATCCGTCGGGGAGCGAGTCGGTAGGGACTGGCAGTTGGGAGCAGATTTGCTCAACCTGTTATACCGATCTGATCGTACCGACCGCGACCCCCACGCCACCTCCAGCGGTGATTATCACCCCGCCGCCGGCAGCTGGAGCTGTGAGTTGGACTCCACAACTGTTTGCCCCGCAGAAGATCGTTGGGATTGGAACAGTTTGTGGAAAGGCTGTCGCTTCCAATGGGCAGCAACTGGGATGGATTCCCTGCTCAAACGGGCAACCGGATTTGAGTTCGGGGAAGTACATCCCTTTACAATAGGCGCAGAATTTTCGCGCCTCCTAACGACCCAACCCCGCGCTCCGCCTCCCTTCGGGGGGCGGAGCACAAACGGGGGGATTAGGAGGCGCAAGTATAAAATATATTAAGTTAAAAATTTAAATAGAATAAAAAATGAGTTTTTTGGATAAATTAAAAGATATCCCGGGAGTTGGAACTCCGGCGCCGGGAGCAGGCGGACAAAGAGAGGCGGGGCCGATAAAACAGGCACTGGGTGACATTAGCCAGGATCTACAAGTAAGAGCAGGAAATGCATTAATTGAAGGATACTATTCGGTAGTAAATCCACCAGAGAGGAAATCAAAAGTGAAGTTGAGTAAAGAGGAAAAATCAGAAAGAAAGAGGAAAAGAATAGATGCTATGAGGAAGGCGGGAGAGGTAGGGGTGGCAGGTTTGCATTTGGGAGCAGGGTTAATAAAAAGAGTGGTTAATGTGGCCAGAAAAAGTGATTTTAGCGTAAATAGATTGCCAAGCGGGGATAAAGAGGAAATAATTGATGGAGAGTTTAGAGATCTAGATGAAACTGAAGGAGGCAGGCAAAATGGCTAGTTGGAAAGATACATTGGGAGTCAGTGGTAATGGAATTCCGGGTGTTACGAGACCGCTTGATAGTTCGGGTACGGGTAATGAGATGGTGGTATATGATGATGGGAATAATGGTCGAAGAAATGTTAATTCTCCGGGTTGTTTGGGCATTTTCAAAGCGCCTGTGGATTTGGCGGTAGTTGGGTTTAAGGCTTCGGTTGGAGGGGGGATGTTGTTGTTGGCTAGAGCTATGAGAATTGCAGATCCGACTATTGCCTTGGGACATGAAAGTAAAAAGAGGAAAAAGAGACGGGAGAATCTGACATCTAGATTAGACGGGACAAAGAACTGGACTAGGGCAATAAGTAATACAGTTGAGAGTACGGAAATTATAAGAAAAAGTTCAGGTCGGGTAACTGCTTACGTAGCTAGGACTTTGGGTCCGGACAATATGGCGGTAATTGATAATACAATTATGGTGAATCAGCGAACTCCGGTTGATATTAAACCGGTTCAGCCTGATGAAATAAGTTTTGCCCAAAGACTTTTGGCGGCATCCGGTAGAGTCTCGGAAAAGCAGGTTATTGATCAAATTAATGCGGAGGCTTTGAGAAATTTGCATAAAGTTGGAGAATTGGCAGTTGATCAAATGGAAGCACAAAGACTTAGACAGTTAAGAGATAACGGTAATTTTGGAGTAACGAGAGTTAGCTGGTGGGAGGGATTGTTGGCAGCAGCCGGGGGCGCTACCGGCAGTACAGGGGAAGCGATTAACGGAGGATATAATGTTAGTGTAAATGGAGGGGTTTTGAATTTGAGAATTGGTCAAGGGGATGTAAATGCAATTGCTCCTGTTCCACAGGTTACGGTTGATCAAAAAATTCCCGGTATATATTCAGCAACCTTAGCAGTGGCGGACAAGGAGAGCCCAAGATTTGGTGAAAACATTTTTACTAGAATAATTCGAAAAATGGCAGGAACAGATGATGGAGTTAACATGCCATTAAAACCGGGAGGGGTTATTTTGGGAATGACAGGTAGTCCGGAAAAGACAATGTTTCCGGCTTTACATGTAGATGTTCATGCTAGAAGAATAGCTGATGTTTCTCAAGCTGGTGAGAAATTGACAAGAAGGTTGGAGGAATTGAAGAAGGTTGAGGGCAATAGTCCAGAACAAATGGTGAGAATCTTGATTGATAAGGCGTTGGAAGGTGCACAGCGAATTCCACGTAGACCGGTGGTTTTGGAAATATTAGGAAAGATTTCACCTACTGATGAAGAAATTACCAAGCCTGTTGTGACAGAACCAAGGCCGGAAAATACTACCTTAAATAATCAGGCGCTTATTGAAAGACCAACTAAGAGAATTGAAAAACCCAGAAAACCGAGTCAGTTGGAATTGGATTTGGCAAAAGCGGGAATTAATGATTTAGATGTGAGAAGTGCAAAACTTTTAATTAAATTTAGAGCAAATTATGAAAAAAAATGGAAAGAGAAATTTGGAGAAAAAGAAGCGAAAAGACTAATGAGAAATATTAGTAGAAGAGCAAGGACAATTTTGGAATTGAAAAATTGAGTAATTGTTGATTTTATAGGATAAAAAATGTTAAACTCCCTCGGAGATTTTTTTGG
>Ga0209416_1002213_pt1 | contig 11205 bp, 11 predicted proteins | sample RifGroF1_FD_184001 | JGI IMG/M metagenome (GOLD analysis project Ga0209416, IMG submission 184001) | Groundwater microbial communities from Rifle, Colorado, USA - Groundwater F1 (SPAdes) (version 2) | ecosystem: Environmental > Aquatic > Deep subsurface > Groundwater | place: Rifle, Colorado...
TCCTGTAAATCAGGAGGCAGGAGGTCAAGCGGGACTTCCTTATTCCGCTGTTTAAGTTCATCGGGCAATAAATTAAGCGGGACTTCACGACCCATTATTTATACTCCCATCTTTTAGACGTAGGATTGAAAATTATCGGCTTGCCGGTTATGTCTTTACCTTCCCCCCCTGCTTGTTCCCTAACCTTCGGAGCGGGAGTAGATTTATTACCAGATGGTGTCCCATACCGTTTATCATAATCAGCCTGTGGGCTTTTGCCGCCAGGCAGTAAATCAGCCCACGACCATTCCGGCCTTTTGGGAGCTTGGTACGGCTGCATGGGAATCTGTAAGTATTCTGCCATACGATTATTCACATCTGACAACTGCTTTCTAACTGCTTCCTGCTGTGGGCCGGGAGTTGCCTTTCCTTCCTGTTCCATAAGCAATTTTTTAGCCTTTTCTAGTCTAGCAAATTCGTCAGTACCTTTACTTGCCCCCCCGCCCTGTTTCGCGCTATATGCTTCGGCAGTAGTCTGCCTAGCTAACAACGCGGCTTTCTGCGCTTCGCGCATGGCAGATATATCCTCGCGTAAACCTTTATACTTACTTTCAAGTGCTTTCTGCTCACCTGTCTTGCTTATGGTTTCTGCCGGGGTAGTCAGTATGGGTTGTCCGTCTCTATATTTACGACCTACGTCAAATGGAAGGCCTTGTTCCTGATCCATGCCAAAAGTGCCTAGCCCCTGGCTTCCAGTAAAAAGGGTAGACGGCCCGCCGGGGGTAGCTCCTTCTTTGACCTTACCAAGTCTGTACGCCTCAACCATATCAGCGGCGGTCATGCCGTATTTGGCTAAAAACTCCGCGTCTTGCGTTTCTTGTTTACGTTTATCCCCCGCAAAATCGCGTATTCCAGACGGATTATTAAACCAGGAAAAATTAGTGCCAGCACCGCCACCCATATCAGGGCCGCGCAATCGGCTTCGGCGGCGTTGTTCTTCCGTCAATCGTTCACCCTGCTCTCTAAAAGCGTCATAAAAAGCCATTATCTCCACCCCTTCGCCAGTCTGGCATAATATTCATTAAGTTCTTTTTGCCTACGGTCTAAAGCAGTATTAGTAAACTGGCCGGGATTATAAGCTGACTGTGTAGTCATTGGCCGATATGTGCCAGAACTTGCGGGGGCACGATATCCACCAGAGCCAGGGGCCTTGTACGCTTCGGGGGCAGGCAAAGGCCCGCCAAGGCTATTATTAGGCGTTTCTAGTGGCATAGGCGGGGCTTCGCCAGCGGCTTCTTCACCCTGTACTCCCAAGTAAGTAGCGGGGCCTGCCTGTGGGTTCATATTCTGCAATCCCCATGTAGCCCGCTGTTGATACGCCTTCTCACGCGCATAACCCGCCCCACGCATGGCATTGCCCTGCTCTAAAAGGTTTCTAAAAGCGTCTTGACTGGCAGCGGATATATCACCTTTGCCTTCCGCTTCTCTTGCTCTCCAAAAAGGATCGTCAGCTTCGCTCCCTGTTCGTCTTATGTCCCTTGTTGTACTTTCTGTTACACCTTGCATTAAGCGGGCGTACCAGGAAGGATTAAGTATAGAGTTTGATTGGATTGCCATATCGTTAATCCTTAACCAACGGATTTACCGTGTAGTACAGGCTGAATAATTTAAGTTTAAAATAATGGCTAAGTTCGTTTCCCGTGAATTTAAATCGGAACTGTCTACCTGGATATTGCTGTTCAAAAAGCCCTTCTACTTCTTTGATTGTGAATCCCGACGCATTTAAAGGTGTAGTGGTGCTATTCCATACACCGTCTCGGTTAGCCTGCCACGCTACGCCAAAATCAGCCATTCCATTATTCTCGGCAGTAATCCAAAGGCGGTTAATGACTTTATGGTTATTGATTGCGCTAAATGAGTAATCCTTGGTTATCCAATAGGAGTTTATTGATTCACCGTCAAAAGTGTACGCCGTGGGTTCAAGAATATACCAAAGCCTTGACGCTGTATCAGTTGACCCGCCCATCGGCTTGTTGTTAAACAGTCCAAGTGCGCCGTAGCCTTGGTCCGAAAAAGTCCATTCCTTATTTTTCTGCCAGATATAAGTAATGTCGTTTTCAGTAACCGAGGTGTGTGACACGCTGGCTATGTAACGATGGTCATCAACTACTGACGCGGCTCTAGGCGAAAGCTGGCCCACTGAATAAGCAATACTTACTGAATTAACAGTAAGACTATCAGCAGAAGTTGAGATATTAGGATTTATCTTGAACTGCACATATGACCCCGTACTGATAGCCATAGTGACATTTTCAGGCTGTACTGTAAAAGACGGGCTTACCGCGTCATTAGCAAAAGCATAAGTAGCCGCTCTGACCGAATAAATCGGCGCGGCCGTGCCAGAATCGGAAACGCTAAACAGTTTCCATGCGCTTATATCATCGGCGGTAAAGTGGACATCACTTGTATATGCCGTAGTAGAAAGCACGGATATTCTAACGCTTGTAAAACTAGATACCGATACGCCAGAGGACATCGTAACGGAATACTTATAGTACCTTTTATTATAAGCGGATGGGATATCTCCCCCAGGCAATGCTACCGTCGTGCTTATAAAAGTGGTGTTATCATCAGAGGCATAGAAATTAAGGGTCGCGTTACCCCCCTCCAAGTCAGCGTAGAAAGTAGGGGCGGTAAATCCGCTATCGGTAGATACTGAAACTACGGTAGTTGAAGCCACGCCTATTTCTACTGCGTCAAAAACATCGTAATATTGCTGCCCTACAGTCTGGGGGTCTTTCCCTGTATAGTAGATTTGAATACCCAATGCGCGGTCAAATGCTGGCCCGACATGGGAATTCCCCAGTCGATTTGTTACCCGCAACTTCACATCCCCAGATCCTGTAGTCGGCACTGTGTACCAGCCCGCAGTAGTTAACGCGGCAGAGGCCACCATTACATCATCGGCGGCGTTTAAGACTGTAACAGAAGCCACCAGTACAGGAGCAACCGTAGTAAGGCCATCATAAGCTAAGTAAGTGGCAAATGGAGGGTTGCAATTTAAAGTACAGTTTGGAATAGTGGTAGCCACCGTATCAAGCACCGGAGTCCATGCAGTACTATTCCCCAATTCAAACCCCACGCCCTCAAACATGCGGGTGTATGAAGTCGCACCGTCGGTAAGCGCACCGCTATTATACGATTCAGCTTTAATACTTCCAGGAACAATATCATATTCCCATCCGTCACCAGTACCGTCTTGCCAATTTGCCATCGTATTGACAGTCCATTGCGAATCAGCAGAATTAGACCGACGTATTAACTTAGTTGAATTGGTAATTTTTGCGCTTTCAAGTTGAGGGACTTTATTAAAATCGTAAGAATAAAACCCGTCGCGGCTAAGCCACAATAGCTTACCGTCTACTATTTGAATGCTTCTATCATCAGAACATCCTACATCATCAGAAATATAATACCAGTAAAATGTTTCATTATCAGAGCCTTTAAGCATGCCAACAGATGAATCTTTGCCAATAAATAATCCTTCGGGGGTAGCAAATACGCAATTAATGTTTTCCCCGTCGTCCTTATGGAAATATTTAACCGCGCCGCTGTCCTTGGATGATGTAACAGTAAAATCTGCGGGGCTATTATATGCCGATAACATGACCTTTGACGTTTCCGTTGATGTATTAACACAAGCCAGTCGGGTTTGGAACATCTCCGTATATTTACAATCCTCAAAGCCTGTAGAAGCCGTGGTAGAAGACCCTGTAGTATAGAACGCCCCACTAGTCCCATCTACAAAATAGGCACGGTTGAACGCGGCCACCATATCAATATCACGGTCACTACCGAAATATTTTATACTCGATAATGTGCCGGATGATGGGTCGGTAGCGTACAGATTGTATCCGACTTGTGCAAATAGGACCCGTTGCCCCGAAGTATTGACCCATTCTTTTAAAAAAGAAATAGAGCTAGACCCAACTACCGCATACAGAAGATTGCCGTATATGGTGCGGAGATCTCCCTCATCAGTCAGCACGTTCTGCGCGTCCTGCGCGTCTCCGTCTGCTATCATCATGCTATCGGCAAAGTTATTAACCCCGCCAAAATTAGAGTAGTGCGACTCCTGGGCAAGGAGATAGCCAGGAGCGCACAAAGATAGAATTAGGAATAGTTTAGACAACATAGCCGCGCCTTCTATTTATCATCTTTGAGCGAAGATACGCGGGTAAGCTGTTAGTGGCATTGTTGGCGGGTTCCGTGCTTTCCTCACCGCGCCATGCCTTTAATTTGGCTTCCGCGCTTGCCTCTTGTGGGAATATAAGTGCCGTTTTGCCCTGTAGCCTGTAAACATCAGCCTGAACAAAAGCGTTTAGAACGTCCTCGCCGTCTTCGGGGAATGGCAACATTGATTTTGCTGTGCCTAGGTCAGCGTCAGTTAATCGGGTGATTTTCAGCTTGCCGAATCCCGTTAGTGTGGTAGTGGTGGACGGGATATTGCCAACACGTATTTTACGCGCCCCACTAGCCGCCCTGCCAATATAAAAGTACCAAGCGGGCGCACCCTCACCAGTCTGACCCAAAGCGGGGTCGGCCTTCTTGTAACGGTGATACTCTTTAAGCGTTATGTTGGTAAGCGAGTTATTGTCCCCGCCGTAAACATCAATTAATTTCTGAATGGTAGTATCAAGCGTGTAGTCTTCTGTGCCAGGAGTAAGGGCGATAGATACGGGAGTAAAAAGCCAATCCCATAGCCAATTTTTAGCGATTCGGTCAATAGCATTGTTCATAGAGGCTATTACATCTTTAGCCGCTTGGTCATTGACAGTAGCGGGGTTGCCGTATTGTGTAACCCGCTTTATATTCGCTACAAATTGATCTACGTTCATATCTATCGCCCCTTATCCTGCCGGATTATTCCGTGGACTTCGGTTTCTTCGGTTTAGTGCCGCGCTTAATCGGAGCAATAGGGTCGGCAGAAGTAGCCATGCCCTCTGACTGTCTCTGTTCTTCGGTAGGAATTTCAACCGGAGCAGATAATTCCTCGCCTATGCAGAGCAGTTTCTTAGCGGCTACCCACGGATGGTTATCAAGATACGACTGTATTTTAGCGTCCGAAGTGCCGAACTGCCCTTGCCCCTTGGAATTACGGAAGAACTTTATAGCCTTACGTTTCTGTTTTACCCCCGCCTCATTGGTCGCGCCCATCGGCACGATGACAAGTTCAGGCTCTTTCATGTTAGGGGTTATGTAGGTTTTATGTGACATTTTATTGATTCTCCTTGTAGGTTATATCCGGCGGCAGGGATTGCCTACCGCCGGGCATATTTTTAGTACAGTTACTTTTCGTCCCAGACGCACTCCAGGAAGTTTGCGGCGGCCTGCGCATTATCGTCATCAAGGCTACCGATAACGACATGAGCGTCCTTTGCAAACTCCAAGAAGTCAAGACCGTAAATACTGCCAATGGTCTTATCAGTGTCGTCAGCAGTTACAATGGAATATACCAGCGTACTATCGTCGCGGGTAACACCATCAGAAACATCGGAGTATTTGCCGAGTTTTCCCCAAACGCGCAGAGAGTCAATGACATTAATATTGCCTATGCAATATTTAAGCACAACCCGTTTGCCACTTTCAGGGGTAATACCCAGTCGCAGCATGTCGCCAGTACCGTTCATAAGTTCAACGGCCCCAGAGTCTATAAGCACATCATAGCCCGCCGCGAGTTTAGCGTCAGATGTGATAACAGCGGCAATGTTCATAGTATTTATGGACACATCGCTGCGTTTACCGTCTTTCATCTCGCATGAGTAGTCATCCTCGGCTTCTATCGCGTCGCACAGTTCGCCCACGGTATCGTAGGCGGCTGCCTCAAGCTGGTAGTTGAGGTCTATCGCGCTATCAGGCCCAGGTAGGTAGGTGCTTAACGTCCCTGAACCTATCGCAACTACAGCCTGGGTAGACGAACCCGTATAGAAGATGGTCATCAGAGACTGGTCCGAGATCACCCTACGGGCAGAGGTAGCTTTCCGTGAAAGCTGCCTAACTATCAAGTCATCAGAGGAAATAGCAAACGCATTCGCGCTGCACAGAGCCATGATGATAGTAACAAGTATCTTTTTCATCGTGTTTATCCTTTATCCGCCTCCCCGGCACTTACCAGGGTTCAGCGGTTAGATTATTCAGTTACCCCGTCGAAGCAGGAATGCATTTTCTCCTGCGGCACTTTTATGCAGCACTCGGAGAGTATTTCTTCCTGCTCGCCGTCCAGCCCAGCCGCCTGTGTATTCATCATGTGAACCATGTAGCGGTTAGGCAGATGATGAACTTCCAGGTTAGCAATGTCAAGGACAATGCCAGTGCCTGCAAGCCCGGTCAGGTCATCAAGGCTATCGTTTTCAAGCAATGGGCTGTAAGCGATATCAAGGTCACCAAACGGGGTGATATACTTGGACAGCTTAAGACCATAGCTCGGATTAAACACGGCAGGCTGCACCTTGTTTTTAACGAATCCGTTAATGACGTTTATCACCGTACCGGAAGCGATAAGCAGCTTCTTAGCGGAGCCATAGCGGAACGATTTGCGGAGATGATTATCAAACTCCTGATTAGTCATCTCGCCGCCCATGCCCTGCACGTTGGTAGAAATAAAGCGCATAACGCCACGCATAGCGCGGTGTTCTTTGCCATCAACGGGGCCTGTAGCGTCAAAGTAACGCTGGCCGACGATGTATTTCTTTTCCAGTTCACGGGCATGTTTAACTATGGCTTTCACGCGGTCAACTTCGGGGTCGGATTTGCCGTAGACTTCCGAAGCCTTGGCAGTTCCCGTCCAACCGATGTCGGTCTTGGTGATTTCCATGTAGTTGTAGGGGTTATCCTTCAAGGTCAGGAGGATAGGGGATACGTTAGTACCCTCTTCCGAGCTATCACCTATGATAAACAGCTGGTCACCCTGCGCGGCAGCGGCAGCGGATTCCTCTCCTACGGCACGTTCAATAGCAACGGTGGTCGTAGTAGGGGTAGCGGTAACGCGGACTATTTCGTTTTTATTCACCTGGACAAGCTGATTTTTAGCGAAGTAGCTGTAGTTAGTGACGGTCATGGTAGTCGCGCCAGCCGTAAGAGCCGCGCCAAGAACGTCAAACTGCGCGGGCAGAGCGTCCTCAAACCACTCGACCTTCTTATTGCCGGAAGCAATAAGCCTCCCGGCGGCTTTCGTCATTATGACGGTAAGCGGAGCTTTGTCTATTTCAAGCTCATGTATAATCGCACCAACAGCGCGTACCGCACGGCCTTCCGTGCCCTGGTTAACGCTGGTCTGTACTCCTGAACGCATGGTCATTATAAGTATCCTTTATATAGCCGTGGGGTATTGCTAAAAAGTGCCTTTTATGGTCTTTCCAGCTTTGACTAACCCTCTTAAGCCGTCGTCTTTCGGCGCGGGAGATTTACCCGGAGCCTGGGGTGCGCCACCGCCCCCATTTGCCGCCGCTGCATTAGCCTGATTTGCCGCATTGCCACGGCTCTCTACTTCGAGCCTAGCGGCTTCCGCCTTTGCTTTAAGGGACAGTATACCCTCTGCCATGTAGTACGCCACATAGTGGGTATCCGGCCTGTTATCAAGGTGCGGACTCTGCTTGATTATTTCAGCGCGTAAAGGCGCAAGTTCGGTAAATCCAGGATACTGTGCAGTATCCTTGGACATAGCCGCCTCGGTTTGCTCCATCTCGCCTTTGATCTTGGCAGCGATTGCCTCTGATTCCGTTTTGGCATTTGCCATCTGCGCTTTGAAACTTTCCACCTTCTTCGACCATTCCCTCTTATCAAGCCGATAGTCCAATTTTTCATCATCGGTCATAGCGGCTATCATCTCGGCTTCGGGCATACCCTTATATTTTTCCGGCACATTAGGGGTATAAGCGGCATTGCCGATATACTCTTGCATAGCCAGAATGGTAGCGTTAGCCTCTTTGTTTTTATTCTCCATATCAAGCATGGCCAGCGATTTTACTTTGTTATCGTTGGCAAGCCTGACGGCTTCGGGAGATGATTCGTCGTAGGTGTTAAGCAGCTCGGTTAAGTCTTTAAAGACTTTCCCATTCTTGGCTTTAATGACAGTTACATTTTCCGGCTTTGCCTGACCATCGCCTTCGGGTTGTCCTTCGGCTTCGGGCGGCTTGTCTTCCCCCTCCTGTTCATTGGCTTCATGCTCGGGCGGCGGTTCTTCCCCTTCTTTTTTTGCAGGGGTAAACGTGCCTTTGTTCTGATAGCCAACTATAGGGATATCTTTAAGGGATATAGTTCTATCCCCATAGGTATCGGTATTGTGCGCCGTAGGTGCTGGCGCGGGGGCAGGGGTAGCAGATCCTGCGGGTGTTCCTGTCTTTGCAGCGGGTACTGTCATTTGTTTCTCCTGGGCCGAGGTTGACTCGGCTATTGATTTTTAGGGTTGTCCTAAATCTAATTGGCCTCGGCCATCTGCTGTTTGCTTTTTGTGACATTAAAGTCACCGCTAGTGCTAAAAATGATATTGCGTTTAGCGAAAAACTTATCCATCACTGAAAGAGTTATTTTTATCTCTTTAATGAGCTTTTTGTTTTTCATTTTTCTTCCGCCTTTCAATTTCCCTACCCGCGTCCAGCCCACGATTTACTATTCTCGCGCATATAGCCTCTAAAATCTTAAGGCCGTTACGCTCACCCGAGCAGAAACTATTATGGAGCGCAATAGTAGCCAAATCGGTTATAAGACCTGGTTTCCACTCACCTCCGTTCTTTGCACGTTCACGCTCAACTTCTAAAGCTGGTTTTAAGTGATTAACATAAAATTCATTGCTAGTTAAAAAATTAGTGGCTTCTATCCCGGTTCGTTCTATTACAAACAGTTCTTGGCTGGTTAGTTCAGATAGTTTATTTCCCATATTAAGCCCCATACCCGCCCATATCCTGCGCGGGGGGTGCGCCTACTGCCGAAGGAAGATTCTGACCCATCTGCGGCATTGCAGGGGCCATTCCTTGCCCTTGTGCTTTCATAGCTTCCTCGGCCATAAACATTCCCGCAAATTGCTCGGGGTTGGTAAGCACTTCCGCAATATCTTGCCTGGTTTGGTCTATGTGGTTTACAAGACGTGCCGTTAATGCGGGGTCATTGTTGGCGTTGTTGTCCATCATCTGCTTTTGAATCATGTGTTTAATCAAATGCCATGATTTGTTTTCTTTGGGGTGTGTCTGTACAGGGACACCCTGTAGCATAAGCTCTAGTTCTTTATCAGGGTCCATGGAGCCATCAGCCGGGATTAGTATCTTAGTAGAATCACCTTTGCCAAAGGTTTCAAGCACAAAACGGAATACCTCCCCACCGTCAGCTTTATCCCATTCGGGGTTAAGTTTCTGCGCCGCCGCATATTGCAAAGTTTGGCCTAGCAGAACAAGTGCCTGGTTACGTTGAACCTGGCTATCCCCAAATGAGGGGTCGTCCGAGGCCACAAATAAGAATCCCTCGCCGTCCGTGTCTATATCCTCGCGCTTATAAGAAGTCGCGCCTATGCCATTATCAAACTTCTTAAATGCCAGCGGGTCAAACATAAACTGCTCATAAATCCAGTACATTTCCTCCATTTGCTTCATGGTATTGCACTGGTCTATGTTCATCATTATGCTGAAACGACGGGCCATCGTGGATTGGATTTCCATCAAGCCGCCATAGGTCGAATGATATGGCCGGGTTCCCATAGCTCCGGGTGTCATTTCAGCGACAGAAACAATGTTTTCTATACTACCCTGTATTCCCGATTGCGCGGTAAGCATTGAACCGACATTATCACGCTTGGCGATAGGCATGATAGCACGGGATAGATCAGTGCCCTGTGCTGCCCGTACCCGACCACCGCTACGGGGGTCCCAATCGTCAGCATAAGGGAATGCAGCTTCGTCATACGCCACCATCTGATTAATTGACCTAAACCAATCTTGCATGGCAAGACTATGAACATCGTTGTATTCGTTCAGGCTTTCAATGATAGGCTCTAATGCGCCTATGCCATAAATGGATTGATTGTTGGGGGTATAGTACCGCGCCCTAACTTTAAGGCCGGGTTTATGGTATAAGTCCTTAACGTGTTGGATTAGCCAAATGCCGTTAGCTACCACTATCTGCTCACGATTGGAGCGGAGTATCAGCAAATGAACCGCGTCAACTCCATCATCTTTATCCTTCGTGCGGGTAGACGGTGCGCCTTCCAATTCCTGCCTGAAATTAGCGAGAGTTTCTTCATCGTCAGGGAAATCGGGAGTAATCCGGATTTTACGCTCTTGTGTGGTCTTAATCTCGGATAAATTAAAAACAGGCTTAGAATCACCATTTTCGTCTATATAGGTGCATTTTTCTAGGTCCTCTATTGACCTATATTCTACTTCCTCGATTATCCACTTTAAATCCTCTACGCGGACTACGCCAGGTTGGGGGAATACATTGAAAATTGAGGGAAAACGTGTGTTATAACCCACCTTGATAGGGAACCTATGCTTTGCGAGTTTATAACCTTTAAACGCCACCTTACGAGCCACCTTGGCTATTGAAGACACTACAGGAATATCAAGGTTAGCCACTTTCTCCATCTTAGTAGCCATCCACCTGAACCCGTCTTCATACTCGCTAACCCATTCGTCAAATTCCCATTTAGTGCCGCAAATCACGCGCTCTCTAGTGCCGTCAGTGTAATCAATACGGTATTGCGGAGAGCCAAAGTACGTCCGGCACATATTATAGTAATTGCCTGATTTGCGGTGGTGATCTTCGCGTTTCGGTTTAACCTCTATGGTTAATTTGCCGAGGACAGTCTGCGATATGCGGGCTACAATGTTTTCAACAAGCCCGTAAGCGAGAGCTACTTTAATTGACCAGTCATTATCGTTATCTGAATCGTCGCGTTGTGCCCGATATTCTTTGTACAGGCGTTGGAATAGGCTAAATTTTTCGTGATAAAACTCGCGGCTTAATTGGAACTTGTGCCGTACATCTTTAGCAAGTTCATTTTTCTTGCCTTGGTTATGCGCGGCCAGTAGATTTTCCATATCCCCTTTTTTCCGCTTTATAATCCTGGTCGTTCTTCTTGTCGGCCCCCCGATAGATATCAGCAAATATCTTTTTTTTGTCTGTTTCCATTATGTTCGCTACGACGGGACATTGGTGATGTTTAGTTGCTTTCATCTT
>Ga0209416_1002219_pt1 | contig 11184 bp, 27 predicted proteins | sample RifGroF1_FD_184001 | JGI IMG/M metagenome (GOLD analysis project Ga0209416, IMG submission 184001) | Groundwater microbial communities from Rifle, Colorado, USA - Groundwater F1 (SPAdes) (version 2) | ecosystem: Environmental > Aquatic > Deep subsurface > Groundwater | place: Rifle, Colorado...
TCAAATCATGAAACCCTTGCTACATAAGGGTTTCAAGTTACATAAAATCCCACGAAAGACGTATTTTAAGCCAAGTTAAAGTTTAAAAATGGAAGCATTCGAGAGTAAATGAGAGTATGAAGGAGGAGCAATAATGAGTATCATGACTATGACAATTCAACAGGTGGTTGATTTAGGTTTATGGCGTAAATTATGTGAACATAAAGGATGGGATATTGAATCCTTAAATAATGGGCGTGTCTTACGTACTGATGAAGTTGCGTTCGATACTAAATTAACAAAAAGTGAAGAAGGTATTTTAATTACTAAGGATGATAAGAGTTTGTTTTCGTATAATATTAGTTGTACTCCTAGTTGGGAAGGGATGTATTTCGGAATTATATTTGCTAAAAATAAACAAGACGCATTAGAAAAACTTAATGTTCAATATTCTTGGGAAGATGGTTTGAATATATCACTGGATGATATTGAATTATTGGACTATAATCAATTTGTAAATGATTGCTATGAAGTTGGTAGTCACAGGGAATGAAACGTGAATTTTAATTGCTTTTAAGAAAGGAAGTTAAATATTATGATAATAATTGAAGGTTGTAATGCCTCTGGCAAGACATGTAAAATCTTAGATGAATTTAACAACGAAGAATCTATACTTATTATGTCACATAGGACTATACTTGTTTATACAAAAGACAAAGAATTGAAGTGTAAATTAAAAGGAGTTTCTGATTTTAGTGAAAGATATTCGGACTACTTAGATCACTATCATAATAATCAATGGGGAATTCAACACAGAGAAAAGTTGCAAACAAAGTTGGAATTTGCTAATCGTATGATTATGGGTTATTATAATTCATTCAAAGATAATTATAGGTTTGTGGTTATTGATTTGGATATACCAAAACAATATATTGAGAATTGTAATGTCGATGATGATAATTTGTTTGTTACTGTAATTGATAATACAATAGATGGGTTCAGGGAGTATAAGAAACCATTCGAAAATTAAGTTTTCTGGGAAATAAGAGAAGGAAGGTATATGAAAATTGATAATAAAGTAACCATTGAACATGAAAGTTTTGCAATGTTAGGCATTACAAGAAGTTCATGCGGTTTTAGTCAAAATCTATTTGGAAGTTCAATTCAACACAGTCACACTATTAAACTCAAGATTGCTCCTGCAAAAATTGATCGAATGCTGAATAGGGATTGGTTTCACGCTAATACAAAATCTTATATCGAAGTTGAAATGTCATATTCACAATTTGCAGAAGCAATTACTTCTATGAATGTGGGCGATGGAGTACCTGTTACACTCAGACGATTAGATGGCAGAATGATTGAAGATTGCCCACAATTTGATAAACGTCAGGAATTTGAAAAAGAGTTTGAAAAGGAAATGCAAAAAATCGGAAAATCACTTAGGGTACTAACTGAACAAGCCGAAGCATTATTAAGTGAGAAAAAACCACCAACAAAGGCAGATAAAGAAACTATTCTCAAAGGGATTAAAATGGTACGACAAGAGATTGAAAGCAATGTTCCTTTTATTCAAAGTAGTTTTAATGAACAAATGGATAAAACTGTTCTCGAAGCAAAAGGAGAATTTGAAGGTTTTGTGATGCATAAGGTAATTTCTACAGGATTAGAGGGATTGCAGAAAGAATTTAAAATGCTTGGTGATAATGAAGAATAATCCGAGGAAATTTATTCTTTGCTAGGATTTTAGAAAGGAGAGTATTTTGGAATGTATATTACTGATAAAGTTAAAGATGAGTTTATTCAATGGTTAAAAGATACCGGAAGACTAGAATATAAGTCAAGTGATGTATTTGTAAACAATGATGGAGAAATGAAAATTGAAAAGAGAATGGCATGGTCTATGGATATAACTCCTAAAAAATGGAAAGAATTTTGTGATATTACGGGTATAGATTATGGAGGAGAAATTAATTTATTGGCAATATATTAATTTCAAACAATCACTTAACAAATGCAAATGCAAATATAAATATTGTAATATTCTTTATAGTGTGTTACAATAATTATATTAAGGTTATTAGAAGGGAGTACATATGAATATATTTGTTCTAGACTTAGACATCAAAAAATGTGCAGAATATCATTCAGACAAGCATTGTATAAAAATGATTTTGGAATCGGCCCAAATGCTATGTTCCGCATATTATTACACAAATGAATCTCATAAATCTCCATATAAACTTGCACATAAAAATCATCCTTGTACCGTATGGGCAAGAGAAAGTTTATCTAATTGGTTATGGCTTAGAGACTTAGGATTATCTCTATATGATGAATATAAGAAGAGATACAACAATAAAGATCATAAGTCAGGAGACGTTATATTGTCTCTAGATGCTCCAGATTTAATTGATAAGGGTTTAACTCCATTTGCTTTAGCAATGCCCTTAGAATACAGAAATGAAGATGCTGTAAAGGCATATAGGGATTATTATGTGGGTGAGAAGTTTGATATTTTAAAGTATAATAATTGTGAGTGGCCTGAGTGGTTAAAAGTTGGATAAGGGAGGAAGAAAGATGAAAATGTACAAATATATCAATGAACCACACGATGAAATTCAAAAAGAGGTATTATGGAAAACTGCTACAATACTCGTCAGTTATTTAAAGCCAGAAGATGATGCAAAATTAAGAGAAGAATTTAATATTTATAGGGACACTCATGCTGAAAAAGATGAGGAATTTGAGCCTTGGTATGTATGGGTTATGAGTAAACTTGATGTGAGCGTTATGATTAAAAAGTAATCCCAGAAAAGTGTGGTTTGCTAGGGTTTTTAAAAAGGAGGGAATTATCACGAAATGCTATAGAGTAGAAAGAACTGATAAGGTAAGTTGGGTAGAAGATTATGCTATGATAGTTATTGCCCAAGATGAATTACACGCTGAGAGGGTAGCAAGATGGAAAAGCAGTGATTTCCGTAAAGCAAAAGTCAAAGTGACTGAAATTAGTATGGAAGAAGAACAGGTTGTTATGGTTGCGAATACTGGTGCATAAATCCAGTTAAAAATCTAGGTTTAAGTGAAATTGAAGGGTGGTTAGTATGGAAGAAAGGTCAATATGGAAAGATGAAGTAGGAAAATTAAGTCAATGTTATCAAAGACAAGATTCTGTTACAGATCAAATGTTAGATTTGTATTACGTTGCAAATAAGTTAGGGTTTTATGATGCAGCAGATTATATTAGAAGAGTTTTTATTAAAGATTAAAGGACTTAAAACGAGGATTTGCTAGTATTATAAAAGGAGGGCAATAAATGAAAACATCGGAAAGAGATGAACTTATTTATTCTTTGGTAGTAGATTATATCGCTGAAAAAGAAAACTGCCAAGTGTTTTTGAGAGAAAAGAGTAGTGGATATTATATAGCTCTTGGTAAATTGTCAGGTGCTTGCATGGTACTTAATCTTAATTTTACTGAATCAGAAGATGATTTGACAGTATTTACAAATATTCAAAGAAAGATTGTAATAAAGATAGAAAAGGAAAACCGATAAAATAAAACTAAGAATTTATCTGATTAGGAGGAATTTTTAATGTCGCCACGCTTATTACCAACTTATACAAATCAATTTGGTGATATAATACATGGAGATATCCCAAGACTTGATCCATTAAATTATATTTATCAGACAGTATTTGAAGGTGAATTTTATACATCAAAATCTTTGGCATTGACTAAAAGATTTATCAATAAAAAACGCGACACAAGATGCAAATGGACTGAGAAATTTGAATAGCTTAATTATGGATAAATACATTAAAGAGCTGGAACAAAAAATCAATATGGATTTAAACGAACGTGAGCAAATGATTTTTAAATATGCCTATATTTGTGGTAAACAAGAATTAGAAAATAATAACTCAATAATTACCAAAGTTATTAATAAAGTGGTGGGTGGTTTTAGAGATTTAAATTTTAGAGACAGTACAAAATCTCTAGCAAAAGACTTTAATTTAGATTGTAAAATTGAGTATATAACTACGCTGTTTAGATTTCCATGTAATAGTGTGGAATATAGAATTACATTAAAAGGCAGGAGATCGGATATTGATATGTTTTGTCAAAGTATTTAATATGTTCACTGAAGGAGGAATTAAAAATGAAACAACTCAAACATTCTCATTCAAAAACATTTCATTATGATAATGCCGAAGAAAGATTAAATCATATAAAAGAAATGGAACAAGATGGATGGATATGTAGTGGTCAAGTTAAGGAGTTTATGGGTAATTTATGGTTTAATAACGATGTAGCAGACGAAAGTAAATATTATTATGTTGGTATGTTTTATAAAGAGGAGAAATAAAGTTATGAAGGTTAAATACACTGCAATATTTGATGTAGAAAAAACTGATAGTAATAATAAACAATATAAAATTACTAGGAATGAATTTAAAGAAATTCAGAATTGTTTAGATTGTAATGTGCCTTTGGCAGTAAATGAAGCCATAGTGGCATGGAATGATGACAAAGATAGGTATAGTAGTGTAGATGATGTTTGTTCAACCTTGGAAGTTTTAAAGGATTAATATACTCATATAAATTATATTTGACTTTAGTTTACTAGTATGTTATTATGAATATATAAATAAAATATTAGGAGTGATACATAAGTGTCATCAGGAGAAGGTATCAAAAGTTTTGTGCATAGAACAAGCATTATAAACAATATATAAAATTATTTGCAAGCAGGATACTCCTAAGAGGATTAAATCTGATACACCGGAAGAAATACATATGTGCCCGAACTGTAAAAGTATAAGGACTAATGAAGTAAGCAAAACTACTCGATTTTGTTTATCATGTGATTGTGAGTTTAGTAAGAATGGTAAGGTTTATAGTATTTTGTACAATGGTGATCTTGTGGATTATCATGTCAATGAATTTATGAATTATGGATAAAGGTTAAGTATAAAATAATACTTGACATAAATCAATAAATAATGTTATACTAAACACATGAAGAGTTAAAACATTACATAATTTAAACATCGAAAGGATGTGAAACTTAGTTATGGGTAGAGGAGATTATACATAACTAAAATCTTATCTTTCAACCATATTGAATCATAAAATAAAATTAAGAGGAGATTGATTAAGATGGAATTTCGAGAATTTAAAGCGATTCAACAAGCACATGTTGCTAAAATGTTAAAGGATGCTACTCATTTGTTCGAAGTTAATGTAGATAAAGATGAAATGTGGGGCATATATCTTGAAAATTTCCCAGATCAATATAATAAAATCTTCAGAGAAAGAAGAGAGCATGATTGTTCTTGTTGTAGACATTTCATTAAAAACATTGGTAATGCCGTAGTAATTAAAGGCAATAAAATTACAACCATTTGGGATTTTGAAACAAATAGTGAAGAATATCAACCATCTGTAAACGCAATGTCTAAATTTATTAAATCTCAAGTTGTTTCAGATATTTATGTTACTAAAGAGAAAAAGATTGGAACAGATAAAAACTTTGAAAAATCAGCAGATGGTAAAATAACTGAGTGGCAACACTTTTTTCTTGACCTACCGCAGAAATTCGTTAATCAGTCAAATAAGTCAGAAGGAGATATTAAAGGTGGCTTTAGGGATACAAGAAATGTATTCAAAAGATCATTGGAAGAAATCACAGAAGAAAGTCTGCTTACTGTATTGGAACTTATTTCTCAAAACTCGTTGTACAAAGGGGAAGAGTGGAAAGCTGTATTAACTGAGTTTCTTAAATATAAGAAGAAATATGATAAACTAAAACAAGAAGAAAAAGAAAATTATACTTGGGAACAATCTGTAAAAGTTGGTGGTTCAATTGGAAGAATAAAAAATCATTCGATTGGGACATTGCTTATCAATATTAGTGAAGGTATGGATTTAGATTTAGCAGTTAAGAAATATGAAGCGATTGTGGCTCCCGAAAGCTATAAACGCAGTAAGCCCATATACACCAAAAAGATGCTAGAGGATGCTAAGAAAACATTACAAGAACTTGGATATATGGATTCATTGAGCAGAAGATTTGCAACGCTCAACGATATTACTGTGAATAATATTTTATTCTCAAATAAAGATTCTGCAAAAAGAATCATTGGATTGGATGTATTTGAAGAAATGTCTAGTAATATCCCTGTTAATCCTAAGAAATTCTCTAAGGTTGAAGAAGTTTCTATTGATAATTTTATCAAAGACATATTACCTACAGCAAAAGAACTTGAAGTATTTTTAGAGAATAAACATGCTAGTAATATGGTTTCTTTGATTGCTCCAGAGAATAAGGATTCTAAGACTATGTTTAAATGGGATAATAATTTTTCATGGTCTTATTCTGGGAATATCACGGATAGTTCAATGAAAGAGAATGTCAAGTCTGCTGGTGGTAATGTAGAAGGGATTCTAAGATTTTCAATTCAATGGAATGATAATGAATATGATGGAAATGATTTAGATGCTCATTGTATTGAACCAAGTGGTAATCTGATTTATTATAGTAGTTCGCACAATAGAGCAACTACTGGTCAATTAGATATTGATATCAGAAATCCAATCAAGGGAAAACCTGCAGTAGAGAATATTACATGGACTAATAAAAATAAAATGCAAGAAGGTGTTTATAAGTTTTTGGTTCATAACTTCTCTAACAGAGGTGGAAGGGGTGGTTTTAGAGCAGAAGTAGAATTTGATGGACAAATATTCTCTTTTGATTATACTAAGGAATTAAGACAAGATGAAAAAGTTGTTGTCGCAGAAGTTACTTTTGATAAAGTTAAGGGATTTACTATTAAAGAAAAATTACCATCCAATGTATCGTCAAAAGAAATATGGGGATTAAAAACTAATCAATTTATACCAGTGTCAGTTATGGCACTTTCGCCAAACTATTGGGATGAACAACATGGGATTGGGAACAAACATTATATGCTAATGTTAAAAAGCTGTATTAATTCAGAACAACCTAATGGTTTCTACGTTGAATTTTTGAAGCAAGATTTAGTGCCACACAGAAAAGTTTTTGAAGCATTGGGAAGCAAATTGGCTGTAAAAGATGCTTCTGATCAGTTGAGTGGAGTGGCTTTTTCATCAACAAAGAGAAATGAATTGCTAGTTAAGGTTAAAGGGAATATGGAGAGAATGGTTAAAATTAAATTCTAAAATAAATTTAAAATAAATAAAAATTAGGAGTGTGTATTTATTATGACAAATGTAAACACAAATATTTTTGAGGTTGCTATTCGATCTAAATTCAGATTCAATTTTAAAGGTTTGATTTCTGTAGAAGACTTGTTCGATCTTAATGTGAAAGAATTGGATTCTGTTTTCAAAACACTGAATTCTCAATTAAAACAAGCAAAGGAAGAAAGTTTACTTGATGTAAAGACGCAACAAGATCAAGAACTTGGTATGAAGATTGAAATTGTTAAGTACATTGTCAAGGTTAAACAAGAAGAAGAAAATCTAAGACTTCAAGCTAAAGAGCAAAAGGTAAAGAAACAAAAGATTATGGAAATTTTAGCAAATAAAGAAGATGAAAGTTACAACAATATGTCTAAGGAAGAACTTACAAAGATGCTTGCTGAATTGGAATAAGTTAAATAATCTTAATAGGTAGGGAGGGTATTTATTCTCTCTACCTATATTATGAAAGAAGTGATAATACATATGTTAAGAGAAGGAGAACCATGTAGTCATAGAGGTTGTTTAAATCATATTTCACATCCTTGTGAGGGCTGTGGAAGGGTTGGAGGAAGATACACTTTAGAATCAGTAATAGAATCTGATAAATATGGATTACATATTATATATGATGGAGATAAACATAAAATAATATTTAGTGGAACTTTTAGTCATTGTGGAGAATATTTTGAGGACGAAAATGTGTCATTGTATTGTAAGGAATGTATGAGAGGAGCTTAGATTATAAATGGAAGAAATTAAAGAAATACAATCAATTTTTATTGCGAAAGATGGAAAGAAATTTAAAAGTAAGATTGCTTGTCAAAATTATGAGGATAAATTAGATAGAACTGAGTATAAAAACAAAATTAAAACAATGGATCTGGATGAATTAAATATTCAAATGGTAAACTTTTTAGGTGAGAAAAACAAACAATATGCTAATGATTTAAATGATGCTTTTGAGATTGCAGAAAAAAGAGGTTTATTTAGCGGAGAAGAGTATTATTTATACAAAGATTATACTAATAACTGGTGTATCGGGCATATGGAATGGGAGTCAATACAAGATGATATTGTAGCTGATACAATTCCAGAAGCAATTTGTAAGTTTTTATTATTACAATTTCATGAATTGCTTTGATATAAATAACTTATGTGGAATGAGAGGAGTAAAAAATAATGTTATGTATAAGAAATGAAACTTGTCATAAAGATGAATTATTCTGCTGTTACTCATGCGAAGTGATATGTGCAACAAAAAATGATTGCAATGATGAAGAGTGTATAAATAACCCAAACAACATTCTAAAGAAAAAAGAGCAAGATATTAAACAAAAAGAAGACATTAAATGGTTATTGGCAGAATTGTTGAAAGCAGGTAGATATGCAGAGGTAGATTTTGAAAAGATTACTGAGGTGGCAAAACGTAATGGATATACAATTGATGATGATTTAGATTTGGAAGAAATATAAAAGGAGGTAAATAATGTTTAAGAAATTTAACTATAATTTAAATCATAGTCCTGTTGGAGCAATATGGGGTTTCTCATTAGTAGCATTTATATGTTGTTTATTCGTATATTTGATTAAAGTAGAAGGTGTTATGGATAAAAATGAAATGATTATGGCTACTTTGTGGTGTGTAACAATAGCAAATTTCATTACTTCTACCTATATATTATTTACTGGTGAAATTAAACAAGTAAATGTTGTTTATGTGTGTCCAACTGCTAGGAAGTATATGAGTGAAAAAGAGATAGAGGAAATTGAGAAGGATGATTTTAATGAATCTTAGAAAATTATGCAAAGAAAATAATATAACTTGCTTAACTTGTTCACAATCATATAAAAATTATAAGTCAGAATCAGAGGATATATGGGATTTGTATTGTCATGGACATTTCATTTGGCAAGATCATGTTTGTTTAAATTGGATAAGTAAAGATAAAGAGAATTATGATGATGATTACATATCAGATGAATTTAGATGTGAAATAACTTATCCACATATAAGAATTGATTTATCTATTTCTGAACTTGAAAGAATTAATAATAGTGGTATTGTTCAAACTCAATATCCTTGGTTAACTATTGGGAGTAATTAAAAATCAAATTTTATAGGTATTAGAAGAAAGGAGATATGTTAAATGACATTTAATGAAGTATGGACACAAAATACAGATCCATTTTCAGCTAAACCAATACTCAAGAAATTAGCAAGACAAAAATGGATTGACGATTTTGATATCAAATGGATACAATTCTATAAAGGCATAAAGGTTTATAAGTGGTATGACGGAAGTATTAAACCATATGACCATAGTGAAGATAATGAAGATGATTGGATTGAGTTAAATTAATGGAGGTGGTTTATGGAAGAGTTAGATATTTTTAGTGTCAGTATGAAGAAGATTGAAGACACTAAAAACGATTATGAACAGATATTAAGAATCAATCCTTGTTTTAGGACATTATCTAAAAATAAGATTCAAGAAATAGAAGATATTATTTCTAAAACCGTTGAGAAGATGTTCAAAGAATTTTGAGGTATTAATATCCCATAAGTGAGTTATTTTAAATGTTTTAAGAAAGGAGTAGAATAATGTTAGAAAAAGCGTTGCGATTAGCTTGTAAAGAATTAAGTAAAGAACCAGATAATCCTTGGAGATTACATAGGTGTCCATATAATGATTATGAAGAGTGTGTATCAGATATCCATCCTGTAGTGTGCAATGATATTAGAGAAGAATGTTGGTATAAATATTTTATGAATAAGGCAAATATTTAAAAGAACAGTTTCGTATGGTTAGAAAGGAAATAAAAAAATGAAAAGATACATATGTCCAAATTGCGGATCATTATCAACATCTGAAGAATGGAATAAAGAAACTAAAAAACAATATGAAAAATATGATATTGTAGACATTATACCAATTGAAAATAATTCTAGTGGTAGTTATTTTAATTGCCCTAACTGTAAAGAAGAATTTAATATAAGCTTTATTAAACTAGAAGAATTTTTAGACAATGAAATTGTAGAATATTTTGTTGTGAATTCAGAACTAAACATGAGCGCAGGAAAGGTTGCTGCTCAAGTCGCTCATGTAGCCACCATAATTGCAGTAGGTAAGAATAATAAGCGATGGGATTTATTTTGGCAATGGTATGAATTAGATCAAAAGAAAATAATCTTACGTGGCAAACAAAAGGATTTAGAGAAGTTAATTGATGCAGGATTCTATTATATAAGGGATAATGGCTTGACTGAAATAGAAAAAGGATCGTTAACATGCGTAGGACTTGAACCTATGCCTAAAAGTGAAGCACAGAAATATGTGAAAAGATTGCAATTGTATTAATGTGAATTAAAAGAATAGATTTATAGGGTAGAAAGGAGAAAAGAATGTGTAAATATATGAGAAAATTAGAAGAAATAGATGATTGGGAAAATATTTCCGATGAACAAATAGAACAAATTAAAAGGATTTTTTGTGGTGCGTTATGCAATGGACGTTGCCGACCAGAATTTAAGGAGGAAAAATAATATGAAACCAATATTCCAATGTGAATTTTGTACAATGTTACTCCCAAAAGAAGAAATGGAAATCCATGAGAAAGCATGCGATTATAATGTGATAAATAAAACATGTTTGACTTGTAAAAATGCTAGGATGAGGGATGGTAGGTTACAATATTGTAGAGTAGGAGAACAAATGAATGTTCAACATGGGTTTATTATTAGGATTTATCCGGTAGTAGGTTGTGATAAGTGGGAATTTGGGATTCCGAATGATATTAAAGGGATTTGAGGTGGTTTTGGTTTGATAGAGGGTTGGAAGGATGTGATTGTAATGTAGTGAATGTAGAAATAAATATTTTGTTGGACAATGAATAAAAAACAAGTTGTGGGGAATAATAATTATCACAAGGTTAAATAAGAAGGAGTGATAATTATTATGCAAACCATAAATAAAG
>Ga0209416_1002225_pt1 | contig 11163 bp, 12 predicted proteins | sample RifGroF1_FD_184001 | JGI IMG/M metagenome (GOLD analysis project Ga0209416, IMG submission 184001) | Groundwater microbial communities from Rifle, Colorado, USA - Groundwater F1 (SPAdes) (version 2) | ecosystem: Environmental > Aquatic > Deep subsurface > Groundwater | place: Rifle, Colorado...
TCTTCATCTTCAGAATTAGGTAATTTGTTTACATATGCAAAAACTTTATTTGATTGGAGTCGATTAACTGTTTCTAATTATACGTTCTTGAAGATGGAACGTATTTATGCCAGTCATGGTGATTGGATTCCAGAAGAAGAAGTTTGGCAAACCGTAATTCAGTATAGAATTCTATTGGAGAGTTAAAAATGCATCCTTCGTCAATGAGTATAATGAGAAGATTTGCGAATACATATCTGCAATTTAATGAAGAAATAACAATAATTGATATTGGTAGTTTAGATATTAATGGATCATATAAAGAATTATTTGATAAAGAGTATTGGAAGTATATAGGAGTAGATATCATAGAAGGTGCAAATGTTGATGTTGTATTAGAAGAACAGTATCAACTTCCATTTAAAGACAATTCTATTGATGTGGTAGTATCTGGACAAACACTTGAACATATGTCTCATCCTTGGGTAATGATGGAAGAAGTTGGTAGAATTCTTAAAGTTGGTGGATTTTGTTGTATGGTTGCTCCCGGACATGGACCTATTCATGAAAAGGAAGATTATTGGAGGATTTTACCTGATGGAATGAAGACTCTTGCAAATATTGCCAATTTGCAGATTGTTGAAATTGGTCAATCTGGAGCAAGAACTTGGAATGATTCTTACCTTATAGCAAAGAAAGACAGTTAATGAAGTTGAATCTTGGATGTGGTTACAATCATGAAGAAGGTTTTGTAAATATAGACAATAGAATTGAATGTAAGCCGGATTTGGTTTGTGACTTATCTTTTAGATTACCATTTGAAGATAATACAATAGAAGAGATAAGAGCATTTGATTTTCTTGAACATCTCTATTCAGATAATGCATTATTTTTGATAGATGAGATTTATAGAGTTTTAATTCCAAATGGAAAGTTTGAATCATTAACTCCTTCTACTTCTGGTAATGGTGCATATATGGATTTGCATCATAAATCATTTTGGAATCGTTGTAGTTGGATTTATTTTATAGATGATGCTTATCGACATTTATATGGAACAAAAGCGAAGTTTAAAGGTGAAATCAGAGATGTTTTCACTAATACTTCATTGAATATAATTCATACACATGCGGTGCTATATGCCTGTAAATGAAGTTTCTATTATAATACCTGTAATTCGTCCTGATAAAGCTGAAAGATGCAAAGAAGCAATTTGTAAGAATTCAGGAGTCTTTAGATATCAATATGAAGTGATTTCAGAAGAAGATAAAGAACGAATTGGCGCTCCGCTCATGGTGAAGTATTTAGTTGACAAAACAAAATACTCTACTGTAATGTTTTTAGGGGATGATACGATCCCACAAGTTAATTTTCTAAAGAATGCACTTGATGCAATGAATACATTTGATGATCAGTGGGGATTAGTTGGAATGAATGATGAATTCTTCTTTGAAAATGGTCCTGCTACTCATTGGTTAGCACATAAAAATCTTCTTTCATTTCTTGATGGAGAATTCTTTCATACTGGTTATAGACACCAATATTGTGATTTAGAATTGACAGAACGATGCAGAGAAATGGGAAGATATCTTTGGTGTGAGAATTCAAAATTAATTCATGATCATCCAGTATTGCAAGGTAAGACAACTATTGGAACAGATTATGAAAAATCTAATTTACCAAATAATTATTATCATGATTTGAGATTATTTAAACGACGAAAGGCGAATGGATGGAAAAGCGCTTAGGAATTGGTTGGCCTCTAACTAACGAAATGATTCATTCAAAGTTTGTTTTAAGTTGGGTATTAATGGATAAACCTCAAGAGTATTCTTTCTTTCTTCCACAATTTCCTGGTTATATAGATAAAATCCGTAATAATATTGTAGAACAAGCATTAAAAAGTGATTGCACCCATCTCTTAATGATGGATACCGACCAAGTTTATCCTTTTGAAACAATTCCTAGACTTTTATCTCATAATAAAGATATTGTTGCTGCAAAAGTACATCGTAGATATCCATTGTTTGATCCAATTATGTATCGAGGGACTATTAGTAATTTTACTTCTGTATTAGATGAAGAATGGATAGGCGCAGATATCGTTGAAGTTGATGCTACGGGTACAGGATGTGTTTTATTTGATTTAAAAGTGTTTGAAAATATTGATTACCCATGGTTTCAAGAGATAATAGGTGAAGATGGTAAGCCAATTGGAGAAGATATAAATTTTTACTCTAAAGCAAAGGAGGCAGGATATCAAGTGTTCGTTGATCCAAGTCTTAAAGTTGGACATTTGAGTACATTGGAGATAACTGAAGAAATGTATTTTTTGTTTAAGAAATTGTCAGGTCACAAAATGGGTAATCAAAAAGGAGAATAAAGATGGCAACCGGAACAAAAATTGGTAAGGATACTTCAGTGCGCTTGGGTTCTTACATCATACTTGGTCTTGGTACTTGGAATATGACTGGTGTTACCATTGATCAATACGAAGATACTTCGTTTGGTGATGAATGGAAGACGTTTGTTCCTGGACTCAAGGATGGTGGTCAGCTTACGTTTGCGGGTGTTTATAAACCTGCTGATAGTACCGGCCAGCAGGCACTTCGTGTTGCTGCCGATGCCGGAACCAATATCACCGACATTCGTTTCTATGTTGATAATACTTCATATTGGATTCCGAAAACTACTAATCCATCTTCTTATGTAAATGTGACCGAATGGAGCATTTCCGCGGATAAATCAGGAGTAATGCAAACTTCGTTTACCTGTAAGGTATCTGGAGAGATGGAGCTCCTCTAACTTATTGATTTTATTGTTGATTTTACGATGCAGTAAAACTTGTCATCATGACACTACCCTGTGGTATATTGGTAAAAATACAAATTATCCACAAGGAGAGTAATGATGATAAATAGGATTAAGAACCGTTTATGTAAATGTGGTTGTGGGACAATGGTTGCAAATGATTATGCTCGCGGCCATTGTCATAGAATGGGATTTTCTCATTCAGAAGAATCTAAGCAAAAAATTAGTAAGTCACAAACTGGCAGAAAGTTTGGAACTCATACAGAGGAGGCGAAGAAAAAGATAAGTGAGTCTAAGAAAGGCTCAAAATGGTCTGAAGAGACAAGAATTAAGATGATGGCTCTTAAACAAAGTAAGAAGATAGTTAAAGAACAAAAATTGTGCGAATGTGGATGTGGAGAATTAGCTTCTCCTGGAAAGAGATTTTTACCTAGTCATCATCACAGATGTAGGACTGAAGAGACAAGAAAGAAATTCTCTGAGGTTCGTAAAGGTAAGCCAGTTAGTGATGAATTAAGAAGGAAAAGATCTGAGATTGGCAAGGCCCGTGCCGGTGTTAACCATCATATGTATGGAAAACACCATTCAGAAGAATCTAAACAAAAGATGTCTGAATCACGGACTGGAAGAGTTTGTTCGGAAGAATCTAAGAAGAATATGTCAAAAGCTCAGAGATTAGCTTGGCAGAATCCAAAATATGTTGCGAAAGTAAGAGCAGGACTTTCTGTTAAGCCAAATAAATCTGAACAATTTCTATTAGAGATCTTAGATAAGTTTTTTCCGAATGAATGGAAGTATGTTGGTGATTTTAGTTTTATAATAAACGGAAAGAATCCTGATTTTGTCAATATTAATGGAAAGAAACTCTTGATAGAATTGTTTGGTGATTATTGGCATCAGGGTGAAGATCCAGAAGACAGAAAGAAAATCTTTAGAGAGTTTGGATATGAAACTCTGGTTATTTGGGAGAGTGAATTAAAGAACGGATTAATGTCCATTAAAAACTTTATTAACAACTTTGTTAATAATTACTATTAAATCATTTACGTTGGATTTGACAATCAATCTTACAACAATTCAGACAAAGGACTTTTATGCCTTGGGATATTGATAGTAAAGAAGGACTGAATCCCGCTCGTCGTTTTAATTGGGATGAAAATGGTACTGAATGGGTAGAGATTATTTTGGCTTCTGATTCAGATATACGCAATTGTTTTAAAAAGGCGGGTATTAAAGAGAAGATTTATGTAGAAACAGATCGTAAAACTCGTCAGATGCAGCGTTTTCGTGAGTTTGCTCCTACTGATGATGAACGAGATCGTTTTGATGAAGAACTTTGGGATTTTACTATTGCACGATGGTTATTGATTAAGCCAGATGGAACAGAGATTTCTTGTACCCGAGAGAACAAAATTCTTATGATGAGGGGGAGCATTAAATTCTCAAGTTGGATTAATGACTCGCTTGATATCATGAGAGAAGATGTAAAGGTGTACAAAGAAGGACTTGAAAAAAACTAATAGAGATTGCAGCTAGGCTAGTAGAAAAACCTAGCTGCAATCAATGCACAAAATTACTTGATTTGTATGGCGAAGATCCTGATTGTCTTTCTTGTATGCCGATTACTATGCAGGAGAATGAATCTGCATTTCGTATTTATGAACTGGTTGAAGATCAGGTTATTACAGCAGGAATGACAGGCGAGATAATATCACTGCTTAATTCTTCAATTTGGGGTGCTATTGATAGATTTAGAGATAAGTTTGGAATAACAGATGATCTTGATTGTTTCTTTAGAGTGAAGAAGATAGCATCCACAATACACGAGCTACAACGAGCAAATAGGAAAGAGGAGAAATAATGCCTGGTGAAACATTAGGTGAAGCCTACGTTGAGATAAAAGCTCGTATTACTCAATTGAAGAAAGATCTTGCTGCTGCTAAGTCTGAAGTAAAACAAGCGGCTAAAGAAATGGAGAAGAGTCTTGAGATTTCTCCATCCGATGCTGCTTGGTTGAGATGGTCAACTCGTTCATTAGAACATATTGAGAGAGTAAATGTAGCTAATAAGAAAAATATTGAGGCATTATCTTCTTCTACTCTAACAGGCCCACAACGTCAAGCTGATGCTGCTTTAGAACAATCTGCTCAAAAGCAATTAAGAGTTCAGCAGATTATTACAGATGGTCGTCGTAAAATGGACGAAGCTATGGAAATATCTGTTAATAAATCTATTGGATGGGTAGAAACTCAAAATGCAAAAACAATTGCTGCACAAGCAAAAGAAGCAAAATCTTTTGATGATTATCTAAACAAAAGGACTGCTAAAGGCAATGCTGAAATTAATAGACAGATATCATTAGAGAATAAAAAAGTAAAAGCTTATGAATCTAGTTTATCAGCAATGGAAAGGCAAGATACCAAAAGATTCAATGATCAAATAAGAAAACATGTCGATACTGCAAATTCTAGCAATAAATCTTTTAAATCTCAAACTGCTAGTATAAAAGAAGCCTCCAATGAAGGAGAAAATTTTAATGCAACTTTAGCAAGACTTCAAAGAACTTTGCTGGCTATTGCTACCGTTGTAGTTTTTAGAGAATTGATAAGAGGTTTTCAGACTTTAGTTTCTTCTGGTATTGAATTTAATAAGCAAATAGAATCAGCTAAATTAGGTATTGCTTCTATTCTTGCAACTCAAGGAGAATATGTAACTCAGTCAGGTCAACAATTGCAAGGAGTTGAAAAACTTAACGCCGCAATAACAATGTCTGATAAACTTGTAAATCAATTAAGGATTGATAACCTCAAAACAACTGCAACATTTGATCAATTAGTAAAAGCATTTCAGCAAACATTAGCTCCTGGTTTATCTGTAGGATTCAATGAAAATCAAGTACGTCAATATACGTTAGCAATGATGCAAGCAGCAAGTGCATTAGGTCTTAATAAAGATATGATGGCTGAAGAAACAAGATCTATGCTCAAAGGCACTATTACTGCTAGAAATACTTTGATTGCTACAAGTTTGGGAATAACCAATGAACAGATAAGAGCATTTAAGGGTAATGCACAAGGTCTTTTTGATTTTTTGATGAAGAAATTGAAAGAATTTCAATTTGCTGGAGAATTAAGTCAAAAAACATTTGAAGGATTATTTAGTAATTTAAAAGATGCTTTTATGGCTGTGACTGGAACATCTTTTGAACCTTTATTTAATAAATTAAAGGAAATGATGTCTGGTGGAATCGGTGCATTTATTACTCAAACAAGTACAGGATTGGTCGCAAATTCAGAAGCAGTCCAATTCTTTAATGGAATAGGAGATGCAATTGTTTCTTCTATTAATTATTTAGAAGAATTCGGTCGTGGTTTATTAGGAATGGATCAGAGATTCCAGAATTTTGATAAACATAGAGATTTCTTTTATAAATTAGGTCATGATATTCGGCAAGTCGGAGAAGACATAAAACCATTCCTTGAACAATTAGGTAAAGTTGGTGGAATTATAGAATCAACATATAATCTTATTCCTGAAGTTATACGAGAAGATGGATTATTCCATGTAATATTGTACGGAATTAGCAGGAAACATCCATTCCTTGCAATGGCTGCAGAAATGGCATATTTTGTTGACAAAGCAAAAGAAATGAGTTCTTTTAATAAGGATAACCCATATCTTAAACCTGATGAAAAAATGCCAGAAGGCCCAGCAGCATTTGATAAAATTCAAACAGAAGCACAAGCTGCTAGAAATTATATGATTCAATTTAATGAACAGGCAAATGAATCAAATCTTAGTGCTGATGGCCTAACTAAAAGTTTTAAAGAACTAGAAGCACAATCTATGGAATCTGGTCAAGCGTATGGCTATTTCACTGATTATCTTGGACAATCTGTTTATAAAATAAATGATGTGAAGAAGAGTGCAGAAGATCTTGCTAAAGAATTAGATAATCTTGAAAGAGCATTTAATGCATTTGCTAGAGGACATTTTGGTTTAGCTGAAGGAATTGATGATGCGTTACGTTCTTCAAAAATAAGACTGTCTGTTGCAAGAAGTGGATTGCCTTCTGCCGATCAAGGAGTTGAAGTTCAATACCAGGAGAGACTTGATAAAATTAGAGATGATGTTGACAAAGGAATTAAAGCTGGATTTGATATTTCTATTCTTATGAGAGATGCAAATACTCAAATGGGTAAGGCTTTTGAAACAAGAAATAATGAGTTGGCTACTATTGCAGAAAACGAGAAGAATAGCCAAAGTAAAAAATTAGCCAAAGGACCAACTCTTGAATTTAATAAGATAAATCAAGATTTTAATAGTTTTGAAAAGAAGGTTCGTAAAATTTATCAGGACTTGGCAGATATTGATGACGAGTATAATATTAAGCGAGCGGAATTTTCCGGTGATTTTTACTTTGAGGAAGAAAAAAGAGCAGAACAGTGGCTTCGCAATCAAAAAGAAAGATATGATGAAGCTATTATAACTTTGCAGAATTCTATTCAAGAAATGAAGGATAAGACTGAAAAATATGGAAGTAAAGTAGATCCAAAAGTTTGGGAAGGAATCAGACAGAAGGAAGAAGAATTAAATGCTTTGATTGGTCAGCGTGAGAAAAAAGTAGAAAATATGACCAATCAATCTAAGGAATATTTAGCTTTAACTATAAAAATACGCGAAGCAGAACGTAGTGAGAATATAGCACAATTAGATGAAGAATATACCAAATTAACAGGTACTATAAAAGAACAATATGAAGCAACTGTAAAATTACTTGAAGCTGAACGAGAAAGAGCAGTTCTTCAAAATCCTGCATTAGAAGGTCAAATTCGTCGTAATTATGAAGAGAAAATTAGAGATGTCAAATCAAGTGGTTCTGTTTCTGAAGCTCGTTCTTTAGCACAACCCGGCCTTGAACAAGCAAATATAATTGAGCATTATCAAGAGATTTATGATGAATTAGAAAGAATGCGTCAAAATGATTTAGATCACGAAGCTGCATATCAAGCTGCTAAGGTTGATTTGTGGACACAAGCTTATGGACAAACATTAGAAGTAACAAGTCAATTTTTCTCTAATCTTGGTGTTTTATTTGGAGAACAATCAAAAGCTGGCAAAGCGATGGCAATTGCTGCTGGTACAATTGATGCTATTCTTTCATCAATCAAAGCATATCGTGCGGCATTAGATATTCCTTATGTTGGAGTATATGTTGCTCCTGTATTTGCAGCAGTGGCTTTCGCTGCACAAATGGCAGCAGTGGCTAAGATCCAATCTGCACCAACCTATAGAACTGGTGGTTATACAGGTAACTTTCCAAGAGACGAAGAAGTTGGTAGAGTACATGGTCAGGAATTTGTCGTTAATGCAGAAGGAACAAGAAGAAATAGAGATGTTCTTGAAGCTATAAATCGTGGTCAAAAATTTATGCCTAAAGAACATTATATTCCATTAAATGGCGGTAGTACACAAGCTGGCGCTGGTAAGGGTGGAGTAAATATTACCATTGAAAATTATGGTACGAGTAAAGAATACGAACAACAAATTACTAGAGATGAGATTCGTATCATAGCAAAGGATGAAGTTAGAAAGGAAGCACCTGGAGTAATTGCTTCTGAATACTCAAATCCAAATAGTCGTGTATCAAAAGCTCAAACAAGGAATACGCTTACGCAAAGGAGAAGAATATAAATGGCTTTACCAAAGTGTGTAATTGCTCCTGATGCGAGTGGATATTCTTATACTCCTGGGACAGAAGTTATGGCTATCAAATTAGATGGCGGTGCTTCTAGATATGAGAAATTTATATCTGGTGCAACTGGCAGAATGCCTGTTCAATGGACTGTTAAAGAAAAAGGATATAAATATTTAAGAAGTTTATATATTATTACAGAGAGTGGTTCTTTGCCATTTTTAATAGATCTTATCATAGATGAAATAGAACAAACAGAACATACTGTACATTTTATACCAGATACATTTAGATTGTCGTCTAAAAGTGGCGCTGCATTTATTGTAACGGCAGAACTTGAAGTTGAACCAATTGCTCCAAATGTTGAGGATGCTCAAGATTATTTTGATCTATATAGTGAATTAGGTGAAGATTGGTCTTCGCTTGACGAATTAGATACTCTTGTTAATACTACTCTTCCAGGAGATATGCCAGCACCATGAGTACATATGAAGAATATTTTTTAAATCGTCGTTCTTCTGTAATGTCTTATGAATTACTTGAGATAAGCCATCCTGATTTTACACAAACTTATAGAGTTGTTCAAAATGCCGTAGCTGGAATTACCGTAACTCTTGAAACAGGATTGTCAAGATTTTTTACTTATTATCCATTAAAGATATCTGCATCAACTGCTCGTGATGATCTTGATTATTCAATCAATATTCAATTAGGTGATTTAGGAAGTATTTTACCATTAGAAATGGATGCAATTGATTCTGCTAGTGGTTTTAATACAAAACCGACTGTTATCTATCGAGTGTATCGCTCTGATGATTTAACAACTCCTTTATTTGGACCATTATATCTTGAAGTTGTTAGCTTTACATTCAAAAGGGAAGGTAGTCAATTTGAAGCAAAGGCTCCTTCTTTGAATGTAAATAAAACCGGAGAAATTTATGATTTAGATAGATTTCCTATGCTTAGAGGATTTCTATGAGTATTGATATTTTATTTCATTGTAAATATGATATAAAAAATTACAATTGTGCTCATTTTGTTGCAGATACTTGGTTATTAGAAACAGGAAAAGATATTACAGAAAAACTTCAGGGTTTTTTATTTCCTCCAAAAAATAGACTTGTTCCATTTTCTCTTCGTCATGAATTTATAAAACTAGATAAGCCAAAATCTCCTTGTATAGTAATAATGAGAAGACCAAAGTATCCACCACACGTTGGAACTTATCTTCGAGGTAAGATTTTTCATATTCAAGAAAATGGACCTCAGTATCAACCATTAGATGTTGCAATGATTGGATTTTCCACTGTGAGGTTTTATATATGCAAATAGTAACGATAATTGAGGTAGAAGATAATCTTGAATTAAAAGATCCTAGTGAATGGTTTACTCAGGAGGTTGAAGATATACGATTTTTTTTAATGGAACAATTTCCAGAATGGCCTGAAACTGCTCGTATTTATCATAAAGAAGTATCTCAAATTCATGACGTAACACCGGCTTGCAAAGAAGATGTTGATAGATTAGGAGAATTGGAAGGGCCTTTCTATGTAATTGTGTTTCCCGGACACCCGGCGGTTGTTTTGGTTTTCGTGGTCATAGCAGTGGCCATGGCCGTAATTATGATGCTGATGGCGCCTCCGCTCCCGACGATGCGGAACACCAACAGCGAGAGCCCAAACAACGAGCTATCGGCCAGGACGAACAAGGCCAGGCCCATGGCGCGCATCCCCGACATTTACGGCCAGGTGTGGTCTACGCTGGACCTGATCGCCGTACCCTACTCGATTTTTGAGGACCACCAAGAAGTTGAGATTGCTTATATGTGCCGTGGGCGCGGAGCCTGTGAAGTCGCCACGATTGGTAGTACGTATGAGATTCGGGACGACACTACTCTCGTGAATGATATTGCTGGCACTACTGTTGAAGTTTATGGTCCCAATACGTCGCCAAATAGCGGAGATGAACCCGAAATCAGGATTGGTGCGCCAATAGGCGAGTTGGTCCGAAACATGAAGCGATTCACCGGCGTCAATGGTCAGACGCTTCGGCCTCCGAATGAATATAGCATTAAGGGGAATAGCGACATCTATTTCGAGACACCCAATCTCATAAAATTCATCACATCGAGTTCCAAGGATTTTACGGAATATTTCGCGGCAACGGATCAGATTACGATCCAAGGGGCGTATAATTATAGTTCTTTTTTGACTGAAGCCAAAGCGGTTACATTTTACGACGATGGATCGCTATCTTGGGAGATACCAAGCATTGATCCGCTTCCCTACGCCGCCGGGCTTCCGCTCATCATCGAGGGGGCGCATTTCTACATCGGATCATCAAATAGCGACTTGTCGGGCGAATATCAATTGGATGATGTGTCGGTCGTGGAAGTGGCTGGAGTCTTTACTCTCACGGCAACGCTGAATGATCCTTCCTCGGTAAATTCGGATTGGAGTGAATTCGGCGCTGAAGGCGTGACAGAGGTATCCGCCGATTCGATTTCTCTTTCCGTACCAGACGCCCCCGCCGATTATAATCTTGACGGAACATATGAAGCACTTTCAGTGGCCGCTCGAACCATCACGCTGTCCGATCCTGCGGCGGTCAATTCGGACTGGTCACTCTTGGCGGGATTGCCCGGTGGGATTACAGAGAATTTATCTCCAACCCTCTCC
>Ga0209416_1002232_pt1 | contig 11139 bp, 6 predicted proteins | sample RifGroF1_FD_184001 | JGI IMG/M metagenome (GOLD analysis project Ga0209416, IMG submission 184001) | Groundwater microbial communities from Rifle, Colorado, USA - Groundwater F1 (SPAdes) (version 2) | ecosystem: Environmental > Aquatic > Deep subsurface > Groundwater | place: Rifle, Colorado...
AGGCCCGCGCCGAGGTGGCGGACCTGCCCATGCAACCCACCACGGTCGTTAGCTCCGGGCACGGGCTGCACCTGTACTGGGTGCTCTCCGAGGAGCAGGACCCGGCCGAGTTGTCGCTGATGGCTGACGCCCTCCAGCTCCGGGTGGGCGGGGACGCGTGCTTCGACGCCGCCCGCATCCTGCGCCTGCCGGGGAGCTGGAACGTCAAGGACCCGAAGAAGCCCCGCCAGGTCGTCGTCGAGGAGAGCGGCGAGGGGTGCGTCTACCACTACGAGGACCTGGCCGAGATGCACGCCGACGATCTCGAGCACGCGCGAGAGCGGGCGAGGGCAAGGGCGGCGGGGACCATCGACGGCAAGGCGCTCGACTTCGGGGCGCGGGTGGAGGGGGACGGCCTGCCGCCAGCCGTAGAGGCTGCCCACCAGCGGTACCCACGCCTGGCCGAGCTGTTCGCCGGGCGCGGCAAGAACGGCGGGGACACGAGCGGGAGCGGCTACGACTTCTCGTACACGCTCGCGCTACTGGGTAAGGGCATCGACACGCCCGGGGTGCTGCTCGCGGCCCTGGTGGCACGTCAGCGCGCCGTGGGGCGTTCGCCGCGGGCCCGGGACCTGACACGATGCGTCGAGCGGGCGGTGGCGCTCGCGGGGCCTGGACGGGAGCGGGTGGCCCCGGTGGACGGCGCATCGTGTCAGGTCGAGGACGGCGGCGGGCGTGACGCGGACGTGGCGCCGCCGGCCGGAGCCGGTGTCCTCGAGCAGCTCGTCGGCGAGATCGAGGCCGAGCCCGACAAGGTGGCCCGGACACGCATCCTCGCCGGCCTGTACGCCGACGAGGCCGCCCTCGGGAGCGTGGTGGCGCTGTGGCTGGAGCGGCCGGCGGTGGTCGAGGGGATGCTCCTGCGCCTCGCCGTGGCCCTGTCGCAAGGTGCAGCGTCGGGGCTCAAGAAGCGCATCGAGCGCGACGCAAAGACTTTGAGCGGCAAGGACGCGCGGCCCGACGACGGGGGAGGGGCGCGGCGGTCGGAGGACGCGCCCGTGCTGGCATGGGGCGACGAGCCCGAGCTGGCGGACCGGCTGATCCGCGACCTCGGCGGGCAAGAGCGGCTCGCCACGGAGGCAGACCGGCTCTACCGCTACGAGCCCAATGTGGGGACGTGGGACGAGGTGAACCTGTCGTGGCTGCGGGGCAAGCTGTTCGGCAAGTACGAGCGGGCCTGGATTCGCAGTGAACGCGCCGACGCGAAGACCGGCGAGATGGTCGCGTCGTGGAAGCCGCTCAAGTTGTCGGCCCGTGCGGCGTCCGGCGTCGTGTCCGTCGTGCTCGACAAGGTGGACCGGCGCGACTTCCTGCACCTCGAGCAGCCGCTCGGCGTGCCGTTCTCGAATGGTCTGGTGGGCGTCGACGGTGCGCGGCGGTCGTTCCGGCTCGACGACTTCATCCGGGAGGGCCAGCGCCTCCAGATCCCGTATGACCCCGAGGCGAGGTGTCCGGAGTGGATGTCGATGCTTCGGCGCATCTGGCCGATGGATCTGCCTGAGTTCGAGGTGCGCGTCCAGCTCCTGCAAGAGTTCTTCGCCGCCGCTATGTTCGGCATGGCGACCAAGTACCAGAAGGTGATGGTCCTCGTCGGCGCCGGGCAGAACGGCAAGTCCATCGTCGCCAAGACCCTGCGCGAGCTCTTCCCGTCGTCGGTCTGCACGGCCGTCCCGATTCAGAGGATGGCGGACCCCTACTACACCGAGATGCTGCTCAACAGCCGGGTGAACGTCGTGGGCGAGCTCCCAGCGGCGGACATGTACGAGGCGTCTGGGTTCAAAGACATCGTCGACGGCGGTGTGGTGACGGCTCGCCGCATCCGAGAGGCACCGATCACGTTCCAGGCCCGCGCTGCCCACCTCTTCGCCGCCAACACCCTGCCCCCGGTGACCGACCACAGCGACGGGTTCTGGCGCCGGTGGTTGGCGCTCGACTTCCCGAGGCGGTTCAAGGAGACGGATCCCGACTACGACCCCGACATCCTCGGGCGCGTCCTGGGCGAGTTGCCTGGGATCGCCCGGTGGGTGGTCGACGGGGCGGCACCCCTTGTCGCCCGCAAGCGGTACGTGGACCTCGCAGCCAGCGACAAGGTGCTGGACGAGTGGCGGTGCGACTCGAACAGCGTGGCGATGTTCGCGGGGGAGCGGCTGGAGAAGGACCCGGATGGCCTCGTGCCTGCCGCCGACATGTACCGGGCCTACTCGACCTGGTGCAACAACGGCGGGTTCAAGCCCGTCAACGCGACGAACTTCGGGCGACGGATCGGCGCGCTTGGCTACGAGAAGGACAGGAAGGCGAGCGGCGTGGTGTATTTCGTCCGGATGCCCCTGACGCTGGTGACCGACGAGCAGGAGCGGTTCCGTCACTGGTAGTGGCCCACATCGGGGCTTGACGGTCGGCGGTGACGCCGGCCGTTTCTTGTTGGCGTGTAGGGTTTCATGCAGGGTTCATGTAGGGTTCATGTATAGTAAAAGGCCGATGAATACGATGTAATGTATAGTTGTGTATAGTTTCTCTCACCCACGTATTAGCGGCTCACTGAAAAACGGAAAAGTCGCCTGGCGGAAATTCTTCTCAAATTGCAATTCATGTACGTATATGAGACGCCCAAACCATACACACCCTACACGATGCCGATGAATACGACGTTCTTGGGTACATGAACCCTACATGAACCATACAGGACAGGCCCGCCCCGGTCACCTCGGGTAGCCACCGACCTCCGCCCCTGCTACGCTGCCCCCATGTCCAGCACCCCGCTCCGAGCTGCCGCCCACGCGCCCCCTGCTTCGCCTGCCAGTCGCCCCAGGGAGCGCGTGGGGCTGTCCCTGAGCCCCGCGGACCTCCACCGACTCGACCGGGCGAGGGGGAGGGCGTCACGGGCGACGTGGGCCCTGCATCGGGTGCTCGACGCGCTGGACGAGGTGGAGGCGGGGCGGGAAGGGCAGGAGGGGCGGCGGTGATGGCCCGGCGCTCGCCCGAGGACTGGCACCGGCTCTTGGAGGCCCACGGCTGGCGGGATCAAGCGGGGCTGGCGAAGCGGCTGGGCTGCTCGCTCGGGACCGTCGCGTCGGGCTCGAAGCGGGCGCGGGAGTGGGCAGAGAGGCAGGGGCTTGCAAGCGACGACGGCGGAATTGCAAGCGGGGCGAGCAAGCCGACACGCCGGATCAAGGATCGTCAGGCGAGGCGGCTGGATGGCCTGTCGCCGCAGCAGATCGTAGCGGTCGAGGCCGTGGTCGCCGGGTGCAGGCCGTCCGAGGCGGCGGCCCTCGCCGGGGTCGCGCCGGAGACGGTGTCACGGTGGCTTCACCACGATCCCCTGGTCGCGGCGGCGGTGTCCGACCTCCGCGCCGAGCGGCACGTCGCCACGATGTCCGCGCTCACGTCGCTGGCCCAGGAGCTCGTGGGCCACCACTCCGCGGCGGCCAGGCTCGTGCGCACGCTGATCGACCAGGCGAGCGACCGGCTCCACAACGGCCCGCCCCCGCTGCCGACCGGCGACATGGGGGCCGAGGACGCGGTAGCGGCAGTCATCGCGCGCAAGGTGTGGCACCTGGAGACGCGGGCGGCGGTCGACCAGGCCGTGAAGGCGGCGGGCTTGCTGAACGCGAGCCCGATCCTGGCGACGGGCGGGTACCCGAAGACCGAGCGCGTCGAGCACTCGGGCGAGGTCACCGACGGCGATGCCCGCCGCGACCCTGACGAGGTCATGGCCCGCCTGACCGTGCTCCGGGGCGGCCTCGACGGATGAGCGCCCCCCGCCACGCCACGCCGACCACTGACGGCCACGAACTCCGCGCCCTGGAGGAGGAGCGCCTGCGGATGCTTCGCGAGGACTGGCGCGACATGGCGCGGTTGGGGCCACAGGACGCCTACCCCGGATGGTCGCTGCTTTCCTGGGTGAAGCTGACGTGCCCTGGCTACCACGCCGGGTGGTTCCACCTCGAGTTGTGCGCCGCCCTGGAGCGGTTCAGCCTGGCTGTCGCTCGCGGCGAGTCGCCCCGCCTGATGATCTTCGCCCCGCCTCGCCACGGCAAGACCGAGATCGTCAGCAAGAAGTTCCCGGTCTGGCACATGGGCCGGAACACGAGCCACGAGATCGTGTGTGCCAGTTACGGCCAGGACCTCGCCGACGACAACAGCCGGTCGGCCCGCACCACTGCCCGCGGAGACGAGGCGTTAGCGGTGTTCCCCGGCATCCGCCCCCAGCCCGTCAAGTCGCGCTATCGCGGGGACTACCAGCGTGCCGACGTGGACCGGGTGCAGCGGTGGGCGACGGGCGACGGCAGCACGTACACCGCCGTCGGTGTCGGTGGTCCCCTGACCGGGCGTGGCGCGCATCTCGCCATCGTCGACGACCCGGTAAAGGACGCCGCCGAAGCCAGCAGCGCCACAAAGCGCGACGCGGTCGAGGCCTGGTACAACACGGTCCTGCGCACCCGGATCGCGCCGGGCGGCGGCATCATCCTGATGATGACCCGCTGGCACGATGACGACCTCGCCGGCCGCCTGCTTAAGAAGGCAGCGGAGGACCCCGAGGCCGACCAGTGGGAGGTGCTCAGCTTTTCCGCCATCGCCGAGCAGGATGAGGAGCACCGCAAGGCCGGCGAGGCGCTGCACGCCGCGCGGTGGCCGCTGTCCGAACTGCGCAGCCTCAAGGCCGCGCTGGCCACGAAGTTCGGCCTGCGCTGGTGGCTCGCCCTGTACCAGCAGCGACCGGCTCCGGCGACGGGCGACCTGTTCAAGCGCGACATGCTGACCTTCACGCGCTTCTACCGCGAGCACCCCGCCGACCGAGCCGCACGCGCCGATCGCGTGTTCCTGAGCGTCGATGCCAGTTTCAAGGAAACGGACGGAGGTAGCTTCGGCTGCGCCCGCGTCATCGCGCAGACCGGCCAGGAGTTCGCCGTCATCGACGAGCACCGTGTGCGCGCCGGCTACTCGGCCTTCAAGGCGGGCTGTAAGACGCTGGCCGGCAAGTACCCGAGCATCTCCGTCACCCTGATCGAGGACAAGGCGAACGGCTCGGCCCTTGTCGACGAGTTGGCGGGCGTGCTCCCGAACGTCATCGCCTACGACAAGGGCGCGAAGTCGAAGCGGGAGGCGTGGGAGCTCTGGTCCGTACCCGCCTGTGAGTCGGGCGCGCTGTGGCTCCCCGATCCCCAGCACGCCGAGTGGGTCCACGACTGCGTCGAGGAGTACATCGCAGCCCGGGGCGAAAAGCGCGGCGAGGTCAACGACCGCCTGGACTGCGACTGCCAGGTCCTGGCCTACGTGCGGGGCCACGAGTCGAGGAGCCTCGGCGTCCTCGACTTCGGGGCGATGCTCTTCGGCGGCTGACCCGCTACAATGCACCTGACGAGGTCACCCATGGCAGCACCGCCGCTCTCCACTCGCATCCTCCACCGCGCTCGCACCGTCCTCGACCGCATCGACTCCGTCCCCGATGCCGGGCCCGCACCCGAGCGCGGCGACGCCAACGCCGTGGGCGGAAGCGTCAGCGGCAACGCCGTGCTCAACTCCCTGTCCGGCCTGGGCGGCGCCACGGACTCGGGCGCGACGTCTCGCCCGAACACCGCCCGCGACTACCTGGGCGATGACGAGCTGGTGGCGTTGATGAGGGGCACGGTCTACCGCAGGATCGTCCAGACCTACCCCTCCGACGCGACCATGCGCGGGTGGTCGCTGATGGACGACAGCGACGAGTCCTCCCCGCTCGAGGACGCCGAGCGCCGCCTGCATGTCGTCGCCGCCGTGCGCGAGGCCGACACCTGGGCCCGCGCTCTCGGCGAGGCCCGGATCTGGCTCGTCACCGACGACCCCGCGCCGCTCGATAAGCCCCTGGACCCCGCCCGCGTGCGCAAGGTCCACGCGCTCCAGGTGCTGGACTCCCGCGAGTTCAGCGTCGCCGAGTACGAGTCGAGCCCGCGTTCCCCCGACTTCGGGATGCCCTCGCACCTGTGGGTGATGCCGCGCCGGCCGGGCGCGGTGCTCAACACGACCGACCGCGTCCACGTCTCCCGCCTGCTCCGCTTCTGGGGCCACGACCTGCCGCCGGCGGACCGCGGGACCGTGATGAGCAGCCGCGGCACATCGTCGGTCTACGCGGACGCCGTGGGCCAGGTGCTCTGGGAGTCGATCCGCAACCTCTCCCAGATCAACGCGGGCGGCGCCAAGCTCGCCCAGGAGCTGAGCCTCGCCGTCTTCAAGTTCGCGAACGGCGCGGCGCAGTCGGCCGGCGATCAACGCGCGACCTGGCTCTCGAAGGTCAGCACCGTCAACCAGATGAAGTCGCTCGTGCATAGCGTCTTCCTCGGCGTGGACGACAGCTTCGACCGGATGGGGTCGAACGCGACCGGGTTCAAGGACATCTCCGACGACGCCCGGATCATGCTCGCCCTGCTGAGCGAGATCCCCGTGGCGCGGCTGTTCGGTGAGGCCCCGGCCGGGCTCAACACCGACGGCGCGTCGTGGCAGGCCAACTGGTACGCGCGCATCGCGGCGCACCAGGAGGAGCGGTACCGCGACCCCCTGGAGTTCCTCTACCGCTGCCTCTACCACTCCGAGATCGGCGCCGAGCCGGAAGGCTGGTGGCTCAAGTTCGAGCCGCTCGGCGAGATGAGCGAGACGGAGCGTGCCCTGGCCCGCCTCACCCACACCCAGGCCGACACCATCGCGATCGCGGACGGCGTGCTAACCGCAGACCGCGTCCGGCGCTCGCGCTACGACGAGGGCGCCTTCCGGTTCGACATCCAGCCGCCGACCGACGAGGACGAGGCCGTCGACGAGGAGATGCGGGCAGCGATGGAGGCGAGCATCGCGGAGGCGATTGCGAAGCGGGGGGCAGCAGGGGCCGCCACGGTCGAGCAGCAAGGGTCGACACCGGGCGCGCCCGACACTGCACCAGGTGCCCCGGTTGTCGAGCCGCCCGCCGCGGCAGAGACCGAGGCCCTGTTGCCCGAAGAAGTAAAACCGCTCAACGGCGCGCAAATCGCCGCCGCCCAAGGCATCCTGGCGTCGGTGGTGACAGGAGACCTAAGCGAGGAGGCGGCCAGGCTTCTACTGGAAGGCATCGTGCCGCCGGGTCGGGCGCGGGACCTTGTTGCGGCGATGAAGGGGATCACCCCACCCGCCGTGGTCAAGGCGCCAGCGCAGCCAGGCGAGGCCGCGAAGTGAACCTCGCCCGCCGCCTTCACGAGACGGGCATCCGCGCATGCGCGGACGGCCAGGGCGTCCACATCGACTGGTCGCCCCTCTCCGAGCCAGCCGGGCGCCTCGCCGATGCCTGCGACGCGGCGAAGGAGGCGTGGCAGGACTTGCCGCCCTGGATTCGGGACCGGATCGGGAAGCTCGCCCTGGTGCTCGACACGCACCCAGCGGGGAGCGGGCTGCGCCAGATCCCGGTGGACCTGTGCGCTGAGGACGAATGGGTGCCGCCCCACGAGCGGTGGGAGATGACGTAGTGCCCGTCCAGCCCGCCACCGCGAACGGCCGCCCCGGCTACCGCTGGGGCCGCTCGGGCAGGGTGTTCACCTACCAGCCCGGTTCCGAGGCCAGCAGGCGAGCAGCGCACGCCCAGGCCGCCGCCCAGGGCCGCGCCACCCGTGCCGCCGAGTTGGCCCGCGAGGACGCGAGCGGAGGCCCTCGCGCCATCCGCTACCCACACACCCTCGACGAGCTGTACCAGCGCACGCTGCGCGGACGGATCCGCGCCGTCCAGCGGGCAGCGATGGGCGAGATCAACCCGATCCTGGCGAGGATGGAGAGCGCCGAGCGCCGAGCGGCGGCAGCACGCACCGACAGCCGCATCGACGACCTGCTCCACATCGAGGCCATCCTCCAGGCGACCTACGACACATGGATCACCGTCTCGACGACGGGCGCTGAGGGGCTCTACTACGTCGCGACCTCGATCGACGAGTGGGTGACCGGCGGCGTGGACCGGGCTGTGAGCCGGGTGCTCGGGATCCCCTTCGCGTCCGGCGGGCTTGCCGAGGCCCAGATCGCGGAGTGGGTGAGCACCAACGTCCAGGCGATCACCGGGCTCGGCGTGGACGCGCTCGACGACCTGCAGATGCTGGTGAGCGACACCCTGGCGACGGGGAAGCCGACCAAGGTGCTCCGCGACGAGATCATGGACCGCTGGGACGTGAGCTACTCCCAGGCCAGCTTCTACGCTCGCGACCAGACGGCCAAGGTGGTGAGCGCGGTGAACCAGCACCGGCAGACCACCCTCGGCGTGGTGGAGTACCAGTGGAGCACGTCGGGGGATGGCCGGGTCAGGCAGGAGCACGCCGCCCTTGATGGGTCGATCCAGAAGTGGGCAGAGCCGCCGGTCGCGGACCTACGCGGGACGCGCGGGCATCCGGGCGAGGTCTGGCAGTGCAGGTGCGTGGCCCAACCGGTCTTCGACGACGCCGACAAGGCCCGCCTCATCGCCGAGGCCGAGGCGCGCAAGGAGCGCGAGATCTACATCCTCCAGGAGTCGCCGACGGTCAAGGGTGAGATCACGAACCGCAGCGGCTTCTCGGACTGGAACGCCAAGAGGCTGGCCGCTTTGAAGGCTGGCGACCCGGCCGCCGTCGGCCTGGGCCCCAGCACGAAGTAGCCCCGCAGGCGCCGCCCGCAGCCGAGCCCGACACGTCACCTCGAGGCTGGTGCGACCCGTCGCGAACCGCTCCACACGTCCGGCGTCGCCCGCGATCCGGGATTGACACGCGTCCGCTCCCGGCGTAGTCTACTATTCGTCGACCGGGATCTATAAATCGTGTCACCTCGCCGCACCGACTCCGCCGAACCTGCCGCCATCAGGCGCTACGACGAGATGGCGCCGTGGGCGCTTCGGGCACCGCGTCGGCGCGAATCGGACGGCGTTCTACTCGCTGACGGCATCGTCGCACGGGAAGGCGTCCTGACCTACCAGCTTGCGGACGGTCGCACGCGTCGCGAGCTGGTGACGGCCGACGCGCTCACCTCGATGGCCCGCACCCTCGGGCGTGCCGCCGTCACCAGGGAGCACCCGCCCGAGTTCGTGTCGCCGGACAACGTGCAGCAGTACGGCGTGGGCGACGCCGACGGCCAGCCCAAGGTCATCCTGGACGAGGCGGAAGGCGGCTACGTCCAGGTCAGCATCGCGGTCCGCCGCAAGGACGCGATCGCCGACGTCGAGGGCGGCACCCGGGTCGAGCTGAGCCCCGGCTACATCGTCGAGATCGACGAGACGCCCGGCACCCACCCGCGCTGGGGCGCCTACGACGCTCGCCAAATCGCCCGCACCGCCAACCACCTGGCGCTGGTCGAGTCCGCCCGCGGCGGCCCGACCGTCCGTCTCCGCGTCGATTCACAGGACGCGGTCGCAGTGCGCACCGACGGCAGGGCCGGCGGCGCCGAACCCACCCCACCCGAGAGGATCGCAATGAAGCCCACCCTGATCCAGCTCGCGGCGCTGTTCGGAGTCGCACGAACCGACTCCGAGGACGGCCTGCTCGCCGAGCTCCTCCCCGCAGCGAAGGCCGCCAAGAAGCGCGCCGACGAGGCGGATGCGGTTCGCGTCACCCTCGCCGCGCCCATGGCCCGTGTCACCGCCGCCGCCAACAAGGTCACCGCCCTGTCGGCCAAGCGCACGGACGCGGCCGACTTCGCGGCCTGCAAGACGGCCTGCGACGAGTGCGCCGCGGCCTGCGACGCCTGCATCGCGGAGTGCGAAAAGATGGGTGAATCGGGCGACGCCTGCAAGGCCGCCTGTGTGGCCTGCAAGGCCGCCTGTGTGGCTTGCGCAGCGGAATGCGAGAGCGCGATGGAAGCGACCACCGAGGTGGACGCCATGAAGGCCGAGGAGGTCATCAAGACCGACGCGGCCTCGCTGGTGAGCATGAAGGCACTGGCCGACAAGGTCGGCGTGAAGCCCGACGGCCTCAAGCTCGACGCGCTCCGCCTGGCCGTCGCCCGCACCGCGGTCAAGGACCTTCCCGACAACGCCAGCGCCGCCCGCATCGACGGCGTGCTCGACGTGGTCCGCGCCGCCCCGGCCGACACCCGGTACGACGGCTGGATGGGTGACCGGAAGCCGCCGGTGAAGGTGGTTGCCGACCCCAACGCGCCCAAGGTCAACGTCGACCCCTGGGCCCGTCACGATGACGCCCACAACAAGATCCACGGAGGTGCCCTGTGAGCGGCGCCAGCTTCCACATCCGCGCAGGGCAGGTCCAGAGCAGGGACGCCCAGGCGTTCATCGGCCAGGTGATCGGAAACTACCTCGCCGAGCTGCTCACCAACAAGGCGCCCGCCACCAAGCAGGTGAGCACCATCACAGTGGGCGGCGCGAACAACTCGACGCCCTACACCGTCACCATCGACGGTGAGTCGGCCAGCTACACCTCGGACGCCACCGCCACGGTCGCCGAGATCCACGCCGGCCTCATCGCCGCCATCAACGCGGCCCCGGCGGTCCGCGGCAAGATGGTGCCCAGCGGCACCAGCCCGACCCTGACCCTCACCGGCGTCTACCCGGGCATCGCCTACACCGTCAGCGTCGACGACGACAGCACGGGCGACCTCGGCGCGGTGGCGGCCACGACCGCGACCGACTCGGCGGACCCCGTCAGCTTCGGCCTCGCGATGGTCAAGACCGGGTTCATGACCGACGAAGCGGATCCCGTCGGGCACGTCGCCACGACCAGCGACTTCACGGCCCAGGTCATCACGGTGACCGTCGGTGTCGACGTCGCGGCCAACAGCAGCCTGAACTCCAAGGTTCAGTTCCGCGGGAAGCAGTTCACGGTGGACACGCCGTTCAACGCCTCCCACGCCCAGACGCTGACCGACCACACCGCCAACCTCAACACGCTGTTCGATGCCCAGTTCGGCGCGGGCAACGGCCTGGTGGCGGCGAACAACGGCGACGACATCACCATCACCGCCGAAAACCCGGGCGACGAGTTCGAGTTCTGGACCACGGCCAGTGGTGCCGCCGGCGACGTCACCAAGGCGTACACCACCGGCCCCTCGACGGCGACGAGCTTCATGCGCGTCTTCGCGGGCGTCAGCAAGCGGCGCCACGACATCGAGGACACCACCCTCGGCGGCGATGACCCGGCCTAC
>Ga0209416_1002240_pt1 | contig 11092 bp, 26 predicted proteins | sample RifGroF1_FD_184001 | JGI IMG/M metagenome (GOLD analysis project Ga0209416, IMG submission 184001) | Groundwater microbial communities from Rifle, Colorado, USA - Groundwater F1 (SPAdes) (version 2) | ecosystem: Environmental > Aquatic > Deep subsurface > Groundwater | place: Rifle, Colorado...
GCGACCTCACCGACAGCCTCGTGATTGGCCCCGTCGTATTGGATTGCGTCGATTACGACCGGCTTCTTGCGAAACTTCATGGCGTCTCCTCCTGTGCGCGGATCGCGGCGTCGATTGCGTGAACCTCATTGAGCGTCTCCCGATGCGCGAGTGCCTCCCGCGCCAGCGCTGCAAGACGGTTGCGCTCGCGTTCTTCAAACAAATACTGCGTGCTCGCCCACGCTACGAACTCAGCATCGGTCATGGCGTCTGGTAGGTATTGCATATTTCTCCTTTTTAAATTCACCTACCTGGAATTGAACCAGGATCGGGCGATTATAGATCGCCTGCTCTGCCTTTGAGCTATAGGTGAATTCTACTTTATCTTTCTTTACACTTCTTCAAGTGTTCCTTCCACGAAGTCTTATGTACCTTAGCCTTGCAATAGGGGCAACGTTCTTTCACCTCCGGTGATTTTGTTCTCTTTGGCATTCCTACACCTTAAGATACTCAACCACCTTTGCGCGAACATCCATCGCAGGCGATCCGTCCGCATTCTTCTTCTTATTAGACTGATAGGTTTCCTGTTCGGTTCTCACAACAAGCCTCGCGTCGATGGCATCGTCGGTGTCGAAGGAAATATCAAAACTCCCCTTTTCTTGTAGAGGAAATGCCGTGTGAGGTACTCCTGCCGCTTCGAGGAAATTCTTGAGCTTCCATCCACTCTGAGGAAGAAGGGAGAAGTTATCAAATAACTTCGTCCCATACCCTTCCGCCATTGGAACGAGAATCTTGAACTCAGCTTCGATCATATCATTCCCCGTGCTGCTCCGCTTTAATCCCATCTTTTCCACTTCCACGGGGTATGAGCCATTCTCAATCGGCTTGAATTCCGTTTCTGACGCGCGAAAATTGATCTTCGGCATCGCCTTTCCTTTCCATTTAAACCATAACTCTCTGTGCGACTTTCTCTTCCAACCGCCTGTTATTCTACGCTTTGATCCGTGTCGGTTAAGTGGCAACACTATGCTAGCCCACAAGGCAATTTAGACCGTTCTTTGGGGACTGTAGACGCTTGCATGTGGTATAAACATAGCCCACAATGGAGTTTGTCGTTCATCCCTGTCAGTCCCATAGTGCTGCCACATCTTCAGCATTCCTCCATCAACTTGAAAGTTTAACTGCCAGTTTAAGTAGCTTATTCGCCGCCTTCACAATCTCCTTTCTTTCCGTCTTTGAGAATGGCGCTAGCATTGCAGCCAACTTTTGCGTAGCCTTGTCAGCCGTAAGAGGCTTGCGCTCCTTCTTAACTCCTGCGCTTCTTACTCTCGCCATAGACTCACCTCCCTCTCGGCGCACGCTTTATTTTACCCCGAGTTTGGATAAATGCTGTCGGATTGCTCCCGCAATCAAATCAATAATATCTGGCATTTTTATCAAGTGAACAACGATACGACGCTTTGCATTTCCATTAAAAATATCAATCAAAACCGGCGCCGTTGGCTCTGGACCAAAAACTAACTCGTCGCCAACCTTCGTTTGACCTCGCCGTGAAATATTATGCCGTTTACGCTCGTGTTGTAGCAGAGCCGCTCGATTTGTTGCAGCGTATTCACAAGCCTGGCACTTATGATTCCTCTCTTCACTCATGGTGTAACTCCTTTCAGGACTTTCACAATTTCTTCCTGCCAGAAGTTATAATCCGGACTTGGAATTCTTATCACTTTTGGCAGTCGCCCTGTTGAATCCTTTGCTAACCATATCCCTTCCGACTGCGTTTGGAACGCTCTGTACTCAACAAACTTATTATTCACCACCTCCCGCCTATTATGCATTCGGAAAACGAAATCCGTGAAGGCAAGCACTTCCTTTGCAAGTTTCCCAGGAATCATTGGAGCACCGTATCTCTCCTTTGTATCTGGGTCCTCATCTATCTCGGACAATGCGAGGTAAACCTTGTGCAGATTTGGAATGTTATTCAACTCGATTAAGAAATTCGTAAAGCTCCTTCTAATTTGGCCGTAGTCTGCCTGAGCAGGAGTCTCCAGATTTTCTCTCTTCCGCGAGACATTCGTCATTACATTTCCCATAAAAATGTTATACATTGTCGTTAACTGGTCAATTATAACAGTTTTCACTCGCGCTCCACCCAAACTCATTGTTCCGTGTAATAACTCCTTAGCCGCTTCTGTTAAATCTTTCTTCGTATCTATAATCGAATAAGGAGTCATAGGTGGTTCATTTTTCTTCAAATCCATTAGAACTTCATCTAGCTGATTTTTCGTGTTAATCGTTATGATTGAGAGCCCGCTTCCATGTAGTGGTGCAGCGCGGTGCTCACCACCTCCACGCATGAGAAGAAAAAGCGGGTTTGGCATGTGGCGTGAGATTGTAGTTTTACCAATACCAGAATCTCCGTAGATAATTAAACTACTCTCTTCGAGAAGATATTTGTCATCAACTTGAATAATTTGATAGGACATTATTCGGGCTCATGGTCATAACGATAATCTCTAGCAAATCCTTCACCGTATAACAAACCCTCCAGAAAGGCTCTCCAAAAAACTATTTCATCTATTTCATCGTTAAGCAAATTATCGTAACCCACAAAATTGGCAAAATCATCAATTTCTTTTCTTCTTAATTCTGACGTTCCCCACCAACCTTTATGTATTCTCATTGAACTCTGATTCCCTCTCATTCTCGACTCTCCGATTCGGGCTCGACTATTTGGTTATTATCATCCACAACACCGTACTTGTTCTTCACAATATGAGGATCAAAGTTTGACTTACAAATTGGTATGTATTCACATTGTCCGAGTTGTGTATAGCAAGAATCTGTATTTGGGGGAAAATAATCATTATCAATCGAATACCTTATCTCTTTGAGAATCTCAACAGCATCCCTTTTCGCTTCTAGGAATTGATCTTTCGTTTTCGGAATTATGATATGATCGTGCTCCGGACCCTGGGTTTTAAGAGGCTTTCGTGTTACATCAAGTAGTGTTCCATGAGGAAGTTCACCTGTAATTTCCCACTGTGCTAATCCATACAACGTATGCTGCACACTCATATATTCAGTCTCGAAAAAGTAGGGAAGAGTCTTTTTAGTAGTTTTAAATTCAAAGTTCATTCTATATCTTTCAGCAAAAATAACATCCGCATCCATAGTTCCTGTGAGGATGAGTTCAAGATCATCAAATACCGCGATTACCACCTCGAAAGGAAGTTCAATAGCTAGAACTCGAATATTATCACCAGGAAATCTGCTAGCGTAGTTGTTGAAATAGGAAGCCATTGTTTCTATTACAGTAAGTGTGGATTCTGAAAGTTGAGTAGCGAGAACCGGAAATAGTTCTGTCTCAGCTTTCAAACTTGCAATTGCCTTATTAATCGAAAGCTCAGGATCACGCGAGCGCAGGAACTCTGCGCGACCAGCGTGACAAGCAGTACCGATGCTCAAGGCTGGCTTACGCTCAAGAGGAATGAGTTTATCAATACACTGGAGCTTATATTTCCTCTTACATCGCCGATAGGTGCGCGCGTGAGTTTGCCTTATACGGAGGCTAATCATCTATCAACCCCAACTTTCTAAGTTCTTCTTCACTTAACCTCAATGTCTTTGCCGCTTTCAAAATCTTCTCGGTATTACTCTTACTCATCTTCTTATCCTTCACAACCTTTTCCTTAAATACTTTAATCCCCTTCTTCGCCTTTTTCTCATCTAGCTTCGCTAATCTTACTAGTAATAATCCTCTGCGCCGTTCAATCTCCTTGCGAATTTCTAGAATCTGTTTTTCGGAGAGGCTCATTTTATCAAGGACCGTCCTTCGCAATTCGCTCAGCCGTTTCCTGATCTATCCATTCGCCTGCCCACAGTGTAGCATGTACAGGCTTGCCGCAGTTGTTACAGAATTTATCTGTCGTTAGATATTGTAAACCACACTTACAACGCGGATTCTCCGCCAGGCGTGCGCCATCGTTCGCACAGAAATTCAGCGCCGATAGATTAGCTTCATGACATTTGATACAGGTTTTCATTGCCCAAACACTCCGTACATGAGCAGAGTGAAAATCCAGAATGTTGCAATGCCGAGGATGATTCCGATGAAAGGCTTTATCATAAATTCACTCCACCTTAGGCTGCATATGAGAATTGCACTTCGGGCAACAAATCACCTTTAACGTCTTAATCCACCTTTCAGTTACAAATCCGCATGACTTGGCTTCGCACCTCCAAATCATCATCCCTTCAGTCGTCGCGCTCACGCTCAAACTTTCCTTGGTTTTCATAATATTCATCCTCTCTTTCCTGCTCGCGCTCGGATAAATAGTTAAGTACATCCTCAACGAAAGAATCATCTTCGTAAAGAAGTTCTACATGCTTGCAATCTCCACGATGCACGGAAATGTTAGAAATTTCTGCCGGCTCAGGCGGATAACATTTCTCCGGTGGGCCGGTTAAGCGACCAGGCGATCCGGGAAAGATTGCAACTTCAAGAACTGCCTCACACTCTTCTCTCGGGCATGGCATTTTAATAGTTACACTCTTCATCATCACACCTATTTAGACTTATTTGTTGGAAATATCACGGTGCTAGAATGCTGATGACAGTTCTGTAACATCGCTGCTGTACAGACTCCTATTCTTGAGGCAATTACTGTCTTACAAAGATTACAGTAAACATCAAATCTCTCTGGTTTCTCTTCCGAGTTACTCACAGCGGCCACACTAGTTGCAGAGCATAGATTACAAGAAGGAGTATAGTTGTGGCAATGGCGGCATCTATGTACGAGATATTCATTCTCATTTCCTCTTCCTCCGCTCACGCTCTCGATCCGTAAATGCCTGCGAACCCGCTGCCGCACGCTCTTTCGAGTCAGGCTGTGCTAGCCTGAAAGCCGCGAGAAGCAAATTATATTGATCCATCAAGTCTCTTGAGCAGTTTTTAACTTCCGCTATTTGAGCCTTTGCAGCTATGGTAGTGACAATCCAACCAGAGCTTGCCATGCCTAGAGCTATGCCGAAGAGGACTAAGAAGAGAATGTTGATTAGTTCTCCTTTCATTCTGTGTCGTCCTCCACTTCCATATTCAAATCCTCTTCCTTCAATTCATTAAACTCTCTCAAATCCCTTGCGCCTTCGAGCATTTCTAACGACGATTCAACGAGCTTATTTCCAACTTTCGTTGCCGCCTCTGGCGAGAAAAGATACTCAGCGATGAGCTTTGGAGCCTTTGTCTTGTTTGGAAAAGACTCTTCGCCGATGATTTGCAAAGCGATGTTTTCACCCTTCGGGAGCACCTTGAATTTCATTTAATCATCACCTACCCAATATCATCTTTTAGAGTTAGTATAAGTGCGTGCCAATTGCCGTTGCATAGAATAAGATTGTTTTCTTCCCCTTCAATAGTTGGTCTAATGGGAAGTTCGTAACAATGGCAGACTGGCGTATAATCAAAAGGTTCCCTAGGTTCTCTTGATTTTCTCAAATCTACTGGAGCTTCCTCTTGCTGAAGCACCGATGCTCTCTGAATCTGCTCAATAATATTCATACTAGAAAAGCTCCGGCCACGAATCAGTAGCAGGATTTACTAGCCTTGCGCCACACTCAAAGCAAGTTTGCTTATAAGGAAAGATGTTAACTCGAAAGATTGGAGTTTCTAGTGATGGAATGAACTTTTGAGCACAGCAATTTCCAATAACACGGAATTTTCCGCGCAGCGGCTGAAGAAAACCGATTTGGTCGTTGAGCCGTTCATTGAGTTGCTCTTTAGAAGTTATCATTTCTATCTCCTATGCGGAAATATACGATAAGAAACTCAAAAGTTCCTCACCTAGTCCGTTCCAAATAGGATGTTCTACTGAACTTTCTACCGCCCTTCTTAGGTGATCTGCGAAGTGTTTGAGGGATATTTTACGTGAAAGGTCAGAAAGAGGCATAAAAGATTTCTTTAGTTCATCAAATTCCTGCTCTGTAAGAGTCAAGCTGTTATAATCACCTAGACATTCCTCTGCTTTGAATACAATCGCACGAATTCTCTCTACGACAACTCTCTTGAGCAGCTTTCCGCATGGGTCTTCTGAAAAATCTGGGCCTCTTACTGCGGATATGAGATTATACTGATCATACCGATAGCCATGCTTGATGAATTTGCTTCTCATTTCTCACCTCACAGAGCGATAGGCTTCTGATCAGTGTTCTCTTCTTCTCCGTTAGTTAGCATCCCTGCAACCTTCACTTGCAATTCTTTGAAGGAGACAGCATCTGCGACACCGCCAGAGAGTGCAGCTAACTCGCGCATGAAATCTTGTGCTGCGGTATCGTACTTTGGCCCAACAAAGAACACGTCGATTTTGCACTTGAGATTCTTAGCGGAGAGGATTGCCGCTTCTCTAGAATCCGGTTGCCCATCCGAAACCACGATGACATGCTTCGCCTCAGCTTGTTCGCAGAAGGAAAGCGCACTTGACAGATTTGTACCGCCATCCGGCTCTGGGATAACATCGCTCCACATGCAAGAGGAGCTAAAGACGAGTTGCTTAAACGGAACCTTCTTGATCCGGAGTTCTTCCACCACTCCCCGCAGGGCATCAATTCTACGCTCGCCCGGGACGTCTGCTTGACTGCTCATGCTTCCGCTAACATCTAGAACCAGGATCACTTGCTGTCCCTGTTCGAAGCGTGAGAGCAGCTTAGAGAGCTTACTTTTTTGAAGTCCTTGCTCGACTTTCTGAAGCTCACTCATTTGCCGCGCCTCCCGATCTCTAGTACATTCGCTAGCACAAAGTACGCGCGTCCGAAAGCTGCCGTTTGTTCCCCAGGAGTTGCGCCGCGCCAAAACAACGTCTGCAACTTGTCATAAACATCGTACTTCTTCTCTGCGACTTCGCGTTCGATGAGATTGTTAGAAGCGTAGCTTACGAAGCATTGTTCCATTGCCTTTAATGCAGCAATCTTGTAAATTGGCGCCTCTGTACGATTTGCGAGTGAGAAAACTTGTTCTGCGAATGCCTTGCGTTTTTCGGGACTGGTCGCGACATGAATACGGCCTGTTGTTAAGAAAATCTCTTCGCCTTTGTGTGAGTTTGTCACTTCTGCCAGTATGTAGGGAGTTAGAATTCTCTCTAATGTAGTGGGCTTCACATGGATTTTATGAGATTTGTTTGAATAGAACACTTCGCAGAAGTTGTTGATTGCAATTTCTTCTCTGGGCGGTTGAATCAGTTGTCTCTTCCCACGCTGGAAAGGAAGGTAATGAGATCCGTAATTATTCCAATTAATCAAATTAACAGCAACTACAGCCTCTGCTCCGCGTTCGCGCAATTCGATAAAATAGGAATCCTCTCTTGAGAGACTTGGTGATTTAATAAACGCCGATGAACCACGCCTTGTAGCGGACTGCGTTTGTGCTTTCACTTCTTAATCTGCCGATTCAGATATTCTATTTCCATATCATTCTGAATATACTCATCCATGATCTTATCAAACCTCTCCCACTTCTCCGGGTGCCGTGCGAGATAATTTAACAAGATAACGAAGAAATGCAAACGCTGCTCTAGCATGAGACGCAATCCGGTAGGGAGCTTGGAGTTCGTGTTGAATGCTACCGCGATAGTCTCCGTCCGGAATTTAGTTAGCATGAGCGAGCCATTCCTTTCATGCATTTTTGGTGGAGGAGTGTGAAACCGAGTTTTCCGTGTGGTTGCCGGCCTCCGTGTTGCACACTCTTCCGCGATCAACATCAAAGGAGCCTTTATATTTCTCCCTTTTGGGAGTCATGCCGCAGGCTCTAACGGCACTGAATATGGGAATGGCTCTCCCACATTCCATGCTGCAATCTGTTCCGTAGAACCCTCTTCCCAAATAATGTAAAGCATTGTAGTTATACCTCGCCGAGCTCGCCGCCGCCAGTGAGAATCTTCTCTTGAATCCGCACCCGGCCACGACCATCGCGCCGGTTATCCAAGTGGATCAATTCTGCCGTTGTATGCCCGAGCTTGAGAAGATTCTCTAGCAAAATTTCTCCCGCGGCGCGATCAATTTCAGGAACAATTACTTGTGTAGTCATTCTCGGGCCGTTAAGGCGATCTATATCTCGGATTTCCTGCGAAATTTCGAAGATTTGCTTCTCTACTACAGATAAAACAGCGGATATTCTATTCACATCGTCACTTAAACCATCCGCCTTCCTCTGTAGTTCCTTGCGTTCTTCTATGAGACCTCTCTTGCGGCTTTCCTGCGCAGGATTCATGACCGACTTCCTTGAGGGATAAAAACTTGCCCCGTAGGCTCTTCAGCCAGCATGGGCCGATGGTAGCCCCACCCGGTAGGGCTTGTCAATCACAAGATACTGTGTAAAGACAATCTCTCTCCTACCACTACTAGTACCCCGTGCCAATATGGCACTTCTCCTTATGTACAGCTTTTATGTACAGCTTTTATGCGCAGCACTTGGCTCAGACGGAGGTTATAACAGTTATCCCCTCGTTTTCATTACTCTTTCTGGACTCCGAGCCGGAAATGCTAATGATTCCATGCATATAAGGTTCGCTCTCTCGACTTCAATTTCTCCATTAGAATCAACCACTTACAATCCTTATAATGTTATAACCTTATAGGCTGTCATCAGAAGGGGAGAGAGTGCTTAAGAATTAAGCAGTGGAGCGTCTCATCGTCTCTTCCTATATTATAATATTATTATTATAGTATATTCCTATAGAACCCCCTATCGCGATAGCGTCAATTCTGTCAATCCTTCCCCCCTCCCGACGCTCAGCCCATAACCTTATAACATTTATAACCATCCTCTAACCTCCCGTTTCTAAAGACCAAAACCCCTTATAACCCCATTTATAACCCTATAATGCTAAAAAATTTACCACCTATCCAAGTTTTTATTCCTTCATAAAACTCCCTCATGCAACTCTCCCCTTGCCTTCCATGCCATTCTGCCCGCGGCGCTCGGCGCCCTGCGCGCCGAGCTTACGGGTTTTTTCCCTTTGACAACTCTCCCACCTTCTGATACATTCTCTTCTAGAGAGTGCTCTCATGAGGGAGCGGAAAGGTGGAAGCGCTATGGCAGAGCGAAAGCGAAGTTCCTGGAAGTTCGATTCTGCGGAGTACGCGCGGAAGCGCCCGGTCGCGTGGAACGCGGAAGAGGGGAAGGCGATCTACCACGATGACCTGCTCGGCCGGGACGGGAAGGTTGCGGAGGGTGAGTGCAAGGCTCTCGGAATCGATCCCGGCTCGGTGCGCCCGTTCACGTTCGCCGATCTCGGCGCCGACTACAGCACGCTGGCCAAGGCTGTCGCGACGGCCGTGAAAGTCAACGGCGCCGCAAGCGCCGACGATCTGATCTACTCGCTCATCGTCGAGGACGCGATGCAGCGGCAGATTAACGCGATGGTGAGCGCAATCCGGCCCGTCACGGACAAGGCCGCGACGCGCGCGACGAACGTGCTCATCAAGGTGCTGCGCGAGAAAGGCAAGAGCGATGCGGAGATCAACGCGGCGCTCAGCGCTCTGGGGATGAAGTAGTAGCGCATAGTTGACTACGGCTCTCATGCATGGTAGTATGAGAGCCGTAGTCAAATCTCACATGTGGGGGAAGGCTCATGAAAGTCACGGGATACTGGGAACCTGAAAGGTGCGACATCGAGCCGACTAGCGACGACGAGTACATCGTGTTCATCCGCCCGCTCACGCGCGACAGCAATCGCCTCGCTCGTACGGAGTGCGTCGGCTTCGCCACGCGCGAGGAGATCGCAAAGCACATTCTCTGGTAGATGGAGGATACTTCAATGAAGCCGGGTTCCTTCCTGAAAGCCATGATGATTCTCATGCTCCCGGGCGAGACGCTCAAGGAGTTCCGCACGCAGTACGCGGCGCTCACGGACGACGACAAGGCGTGGTTCAAGGAGCGGTTCGCAGTCGAGTACGGCTGGACCTGGTAGCACACAAACCCGGCTTGTGGCAACTCGCAAGCCGGGTTCTTAAATGCTTGGAAAGCTGTCAAGACAATAGAATGATGAGACAATCCAATTGCCCTAGTGTCATTACATTTAATATTGCCCTAGTGTCATTACATTTAATATTGCCCTAGTGTCATTACATTTAATATTGCCCTAGTGTCATTACATTTAATATTGCCCTAGTGTCATTACATTTAATATTGCCCTAGTGTCATTACATTTTAATTGTCCTAATGTCATTACATTTTAATTGTCCTAATGTCATTACATTTTAATTGTCCTAATGTCTTATTGTCTTTACATTTCATACCCCTCTCCCCCTGTGCCAATTTGGCACTCGCTTCGCTCGTGTCTCCACAAATCGCACCACATAACTTAAACGAGACTAAAATAATGTGGAGTAAATTAAGATAATGTGGAGAGTTAAACAGACGATAAATGATGCAGAGAATGGAGATTGTTTAGCAGCATGTGTGTCGGCAATTTTTGAGATTCCACTGGAGGATGTGCCCAACTTTGTAAAAAAAGATACGGAGAAATGGGAAGAAGAGATGTGTGAGTGGTTTTATAGAAGGTTTGGATTACAGCCGATTTATATACCAATTGAGGCGTTGAGTATGCCGCCACATGGGTATGCAATTATGACAATAAGACCAAAAGGGTTTAAGGATTTACATGCAGTAGTGTTGAAGAATAATGAGTTTATATGGAATCCGGCACCCGGATATGGGACTGATATTGAATATGAGGTTATTGGCGTTACAGTTTTTCATGTTGTTGACTGTGAAAAATATGCTGATTATAGGTTAGAGAGAACTGTAGTTTATGGAAGAGAGTGAAGAGAAGGAGGATTAGAGATGATTAATGAGGAGATGTTAGTGAATTGGTTTACGTATCACGCGCCAGTGGATGAGCAGGTGGAGAAGTATGCAGCAATAAGAGCAGCGGGATTGGAGTTTGCAAGAATTATTGCGGATAATACACCAGCGAGTGCGGATCAGACTACGGCGGTGAGAAAGATTAGAGAGGCGGTTATGACGGCGAATGCGGCGATTGCTTGCGGAGGAAAGTGATGCCACAGGTTTGTAAGGAATGTAGAACGGAGTTAGTGGATATTGATAGAACAACGGGCGGAT
>Ga0209416_1002243_pt1 | contig 11071 bp, 12 predicted proteins | sample RifGroF1_FD_184001 | JGI IMG/M metagenome (GOLD analysis project Ga0209416, IMG submission 184001) | Groundwater microbial communities from Rifle, Colorado, USA - Groundwater F1 (SPAdes) (version 2) | ecosystem: Environmental > Aquatic > Deep subsurface > Groundwater | place: Rifle, Colorado...
TTCGCGTGCGGCCGGTCCAAGGCACAGAGCGAGAAGGACACTCCCCACGGGCGGCGAGCCGCGGTCGATGCCTCGCCGGCGCGGGTGGTGAAGGGCTACTGTGCCGGCATCTACCTGCCGAAGCACGGGACCGAGGCTATCGAGCGCTTCGAGAAGTACGGCGCGCTGGCGAAGCGTCACGGTGGCCTTGTCTGGGGTGGCGACTTTCTCCAGGCGTTCCCGCCAGACAAAGACAATCCTCGCGGCGGGGACTTGCCGCACGTCGAACTACCCAACTGGCGAGAGCTACCCTATGAGCGAGAACCGCAAGCCGCTGACCCCGCTGTCTGACGCCGAGCGGGCAGCCCGCCTCGCCCAGATGAATCTCGGGGTAGACTTGTTGCCACTCACCCTCACCGCAGAAGAAAGGCAGGCAGCAATGGAACCCATCAACCCCGGCCCTATCGTCACCGTCTCCCCCACCGGCACCCCCGTCATCAACGGCACCGGCCTGGTCTTGAAGCTCGCCGCCGCGTTCGTCGGCCTCGCCGCCATCGTGCTCGTCAGCGACTTCTTCCCGAGCACCAACATCGACGAGAAGATTGCCGGCGCCATCGTCGCCATCGGCTCCATGTTCGGAATCGTCTCGCCCGGCGTTCGAAAGTAGGAGGTTTCCATGCGGCGCTTCTGGCCCTTAGGGCTCGTAATCCCACTGTTGCTGGCTGCGGCAACGGGGGTCGGAGTGTCGTTCTGGAACCAGGGCAGGCCACAGGGCCAGGCCAACGTCATCAACTGCGGCTCCGGCTTGCTCTGCTCACTGAGCAAGGCCGGCTACATCGGCACCATCAGCACGTCGGGAGCTGTCGCTCCGTTCGACGGTGGCTTCTGGATGTCGGGCGCGGACTCCAACTTCCCCGGCGCCAAGAACCTCGGGGCGCTTACGACAGGGCTGGTCATCAACACGACGGGGACACCCAGCGCCTACACCGGGACGACGTGCTCGACCGGCAACGCGATTCAATCCCTCAACGCCTCGGGCGCGCAGACGGGGTGCATCACGCCGGTCACCGGGGTCAGCGGCACCTCGCCGATAGCCTCCAGTGGCGGCGCCACACCAGCCATCTCCTGTCAGGCAGCCTCGGGCGCGCAGGCGGGATGTTTGTCGTCTACCGACTGGAACACCTTCAACAATAAGGGGCCGGGCTCCTGGTACTGCGACGGTGGCTACCCGTACAAGCTGGCCAGCAGCGCGGTGTCCTGCACCCCCGGCTACGCTGACCAGAGCCGCATCCTGCACTCGGGAGGCATGAGCGGCGGGCTGCCGTACTGGGGCCAGGTGTACCTGAATCGCCACTCCGGCAAGGTGGATGACTACCTGGCCGAGGTGACCGGGGTGCTACCGCCAGTGGGCGGCGGCACGGGAACCAGCAGCATCGAAGCGCAGCCCGGCGGAGTAGCGCAGTCGGATAACGACGGCGTGAATTATTACATTGGCTACTCAGCGCCACCGGACGGCGGGATTCAGTGCTTCACCACCGACGGTGGGCTGGGACAGTGGAGTACCTGTCCTACTACGTCGGTCCCCACGCACTACGCTCACTGGGCTGCGCACGCGGAGACACCGATTCAAGGTGACTTGCTGACCGGCCCCACCGTCGCCGCCGCTGCCTGGACCTCGCAGCGCATCTCGTGCTCCTGGGAAGTCGCAGCGTCCGCTCCCTCGGGCAACGTAACGCTGGGGGTGTTTAACTACACCGATGGCGGCGAACTGTGTAACTGCACAGTCGGCGCGTGCGACGTTGCCGCCAACGTACCGATGTCGTGTACCTGTAGCGGAACCTACGAGGCGGGCAGCACCTATGCCGTTCGTTTGAACTCCAGGTGCTACCTAGCCGTGGATTCCAACACCGACGACTATCCCGAAAACATCATGTGCAACGTCCAGTATTCGCAGTAGCTACGAGCTGGATGCGATAGCCGTCGCAGGTATCAGCAGCGTAGCCTCCTGCATCTTCGCGCGCCGTGCCGCCTTCCTAGCGGGCTTGCCGTAGCGCTTCGCCTTCCCGGCCTTCTGCCGCTTCCGCCACGCGATGTTGTTGAGACGCATGCGCTCGCGCTTCAGCAGCTTCTCGTGCAGCTTGCACCAGAGCGCCATCAGGCTCCGCGACTTCGTGCGGCACCCGACGATGCGGCAACTGCCCACCGGGGCCACTACGTTGATGCGGAACTTCAGAGACTTCACCGCCTCCGAGTTGAGGGTCTTCGCCATCAGCTTGTGAATGGGTGCGTCGGTCATCGCTACCTCCTTAGACTTCATCCCAGGTATAGCCACGCTTAATCTCGACGGGGAATCGCCGAGTGCGCCCTTCGATGGTGTACTCACGGTCCATCACATCTTCCATGATTCGCTCCACCTTACCGGCGTGACGCTCTGGCGTCTCGACATCGAAGGCATCGTGGAGCTGAATGATGACCTTCGCACTCGGTACATGCTTCTTCAGTTTACTGTGTAGCTCGATGACTTCGAGATTCATCATCTCGCCAGCAGTACGCTGAATCGGGAAGTTGTTGGTTTCGGTGGGTGGCGGGTCACGAGGGTAACAACGTCTACCCTGTAAGAGTCTTCCTTCGCTGTATCCAGTCTGCCTAACCCTTTCCAGCTCCTCGCCCCACCAGGCGACCGTGCGCGCGTAGGTAGCCAGGAAGCACTTGTGCAGGTTGGCCGACATCTGCCACTTCATCGTGCGGTCCTGACGCAGCGCCTGTCGGTGAACCGTGGCACCGCCCGCGCCGTACTGGCTGCCCAGGTGGATAATCTTCGCCGCCTTACGGACGCTCGACTTCACGTCCTTCTTGGTGAAGTGCGCCGGCAGGCTGAACCAATCCTTGGCGTCCTCGGTGTAGACATCCCCGGTATCCAGGCGCCGCTTCAACTCCTCGTCGCCAGACACCGCCTCCATCACCCGAAGCTCAAGCTGGGATTTGTCTGCGTGTATCAGCACCTTGCCCGGCGCCGCCCCGTAGATACACCGGAGCCACTGCTCCAGGTTCATCACGTTGGGCTCGCTGCAACTCCAGCGCATGGTGTCAGTGCCCGCCGAGTTCCAGCCGGGGCGCAGTCGCCCGTCGTTCCCGATAGCGTGGGTTACCAGGTCCGAGGCAACGAACGTGGAGCGCTGCTTCCAGACGTGCTCGGCGTCCCAGTACAGCCCGATGATGTCCTTCAACTCGTGGGGGGTCGCCGGGTCTACGAACAGCGTGAGCAGCGCATCCTTGTCCACGCTGATGGTGTCGTCCGACGACCAGAGCGCGCTGTCGTAAGGGTCCTCCAGGCTAAAGCGATGAATCGCTTTTGTCTCGTGGCGCTTAAAGATGAGAGCGCGCAGCGACTCGGGGCTGGTCTTGAAGCCGGGGATGGCGACTGCCTCTTCGAGCAGCTTGGCCTTCTCGTCGTACTCAACCTCCATCCCCCACGCCATAAACCGGCGGTTGCCCTCGTTGACGTAGATGCCGGTTGAGTGCATCTCCGCCGCAATAGCGGAGATTTGCAGGTGGATGTCATACAGCCGCTTTATCCTGGGCTCGGTCCACTCCGGTTCCTTGCGCAGCTTCTGGTAGACCCGTGCGGTGGCTACGGTATCCAGCGCGCCGTAGAGCAGCACCTCGTCGGAGTCCTTCGACTGCCAGTTCTTCTTGCTCACTTCTCATCTCCGTTCTCTTTCCACGGCGGGAAGTCGGAGTAGATGCTGGTCAGGTAGCGCAGTGACAGACGGCTGGTGGTCGATACCGCCCGGCGCATGTCGCGCACGTCGGCGACATTCACCACCTCGACCCCGAACCTGGCGAGCACCCGAAGGTCGAACCACAGTCCGTTGCACCAGACCTTCAGCACCTTGGGGTTCGCCATCAGCTTCGTGAACGCCTTAGCTTCCCGGCGGTGCCGGTAGTTCCACGGAAACGCGCACCCGAACATCGGTCTGCCTAGCTGTACGGTGCGCAGCCTGGCACGAGTGGGGTCCTTCCCGGTCCACGGCTGGTCGTCTCCGACCGGGCGTGTTTCGATATCCACCGCCACCCAGTCGAAGTTACCAAAACGTCGAATAGTCTCGACGGAAGGTTTTGTATCCAACACTGCCGACTTCTCGACAGTCCCGGCTATCAACCGAGCAAACCGTGCCAGGTCTACGGCGAAGTTGCCCCACTCCCACGGGTTGCGGAAGAACGCATAGGTTGGGTGCCAGGTGACGATGAGCCGGTCACGCAGGAAGCCACGCGCCGTCTCGACACTGCCGCCCTTCCCGTCTATTGCGACCCAGGCCAGCTTACCCATCGCTAGCGTCGGCAGGTGTCGCAGCGGCCCGTAGACCTTATCGAAGTGCGGCCGGCAGGCACGCAGCGCAGCGTTCTTCTCGCCGATGCCGGCGTCCAGCGGCGGCTTGCACTTGGTTGCATTGAGCACCGCCAGCCTGGAGCGCAGTAGGCCGGCGCGCACCAGCTCCTCGTCGAGCTGCTGCCCCGTCATCCCAACGAAGGGGCGCCCTACCTCGGCTTCGTCCCGCCCCGGCCCCTCGCCTACCAGGACACCGAGGGGCTTCTCGGGAATCTCGTCTCGCACCGGCCGATGCGGCGGGCACCCGTTAACTGCGAACGGGCACTCGCCGCACTTGGCTCCACTAGGCGCCAGGGTTACGGGCCGGGTGCTGTCCTTTGCGCGTGGCAGCATAGGTGATGGTCCTCGTACAGCCGGCGCGGCGACAGCCGCACACGAAGTACAGCGCCTTCGCGGTGACCTTCGCCAGGATGAGGGGCAGCACCCCGTCGACGTGCTTGGGGTTGGTAATGACGAACATCGTCGCTCCCTTGGGGATGCGGATTGTCTCGCCCGACTCCCCGTTGACGAGCAGCCCCAAGCACGGGTCGTCGGAGATGCCGGCGTCCCGAGTCACTACTGGCGCGTCGATGAACCCGGTCGGCATGACTACCCCTTCTCCGGCTTCGCCAGCTTAGCGGCCTTGCGCTCGACCTTCTCAGCCTCGGTCAGCTTGTGGTTCTTCTCACACCGCTTCCCCAGCTCGACGAGGCGCTCGCGCTCCTTCTCCGCCTGCTGGCTCGCTTCCTGGGACTTCGCCGCGTCTTCAGCCCGCTTGGCACGCCGAGCCTGCATCAGGGCATCCACCTCGCGCGCCACCTCGTTCAGGTCCGCCTCCTCCTCGGGGCTCACCTGCTTGGTGTAGACCACCAGGATGCCGCTCAGCGTCACCAGTATCTCGATGACGATGAACATCGGGTTGGCCTTGGCCCACTCGTTGACGGCGACATCCACGCCCAGGGTGTTCGGCGGCCCGTTAGACGGTGGGAACGGGAACAGTTTGACCGAGCAGCCTGGGAAGTGGCCGCGCTCGTGCGCGAACGCCATGTCGCCTGGGTAGTTGGTGACCTTCTTATAGATATCCAGCATCGGTTACTCCCTCTCTGCGATGTGAAGGTTGAAGGTAGCGGGCTTGCGGCAAGCCTCAAGTTCGTCGGTAGTCACACTCCCTGCGGTGACAGCCTGGCGCATCATGCCCTCGTCATAGGAGTAGGTGACGGTAGGAAGCATCCACTTCTCGGGGCTCAGCCCCTTGGCGCGCAGCATCGCCTCGATTTTCCTGTCGTCGAAACCGCCGGAACGGGGCCGCGCTTCCAGGTGGATGCCGTCAACGTCGAGCGCTCGCGTTCCGTTGTCGGTAGTCACCGCTCCCTGGGTAGACACCACCTGGAGCATCCGTTCCCGGCCGTTCTCGTAGAGCGCCTTGCTGGTGTCTTGAATCTTCTTGACCACCAGGATGACCCGGCCCAACTCCACCGGCGCCAGGTCAGCCGACAGCGCAGTAGCTAGCGCGCCAAGTGCCGCGGTGATGCGCTCGGAAACAACAGCCAGGCGCGGCAGTGGTTGCGCCCTGACGATGGCGACCGGCTTCGATGCCTTCAGCTTCTTCTTAGTCACTGTGATTCTCCTCTTCGTAGTTCATCGGGGTTAACTGCCAGCACAGCCTGCCTCCTCCGGTCACGCTGGTAGCACCGGAAGTAAGCGGTGATGCACTCAGGCTCACCGCAGTGCATCGGATACCTCCCGACGCCGGCGTATATCTTGAGGGGGTCCAGGCAGAAGGGACACTTCCCTGGCGGAGTGGAGGCACGCATTCGCGCCAGCCCTGGTTCGGTGCAGAAAGGACGACCCATCGCAACCTCGTAGAAATGGCCCTTTGCGGTTCGCTACTCCGCTCCTTCGCGCCAGTCTCCAACTTGTAGGCACGACCCGTGCGCTTACACCATGGGGCCATAAGGCGCCCCGTATCGCCGGGACCACGCGCCCATCTGACCGGCTTGAGGGTGTCAGGGTCACCCCCTACGAGCGCCCCAGTTGGATATCGCTATCCGAACCGAGGCCAGGTGCCGACCTACCCGGCTCGTTCTCTAGCGCCGCTGCTGCGGCTTGGCTCCGTTGGGCCGCTTGCTGGCGACGACGTGCGGCGCGGGCTTCTGCACCGGCTTGGCAGCGGGCTTCTTGGCGGGGGGCGGCGGCAGGTCGTCAACCTCCGGCTCGTCGGCAGCCATCGGGTCAGCGGCGTCGTCTTCGAGAACCTCCCCGGTGTCCGAGTCGAACGCGCCCGCGTTCTCCGCTTCGAGGAAGTAGTCGATTTCGTTCTGCGCCGGCCGGTCCTTCTCGCGCCGAATCTTCACCTGCATCGGAACGATGGAATCGTCGTGCGCCTTCAGCCACTCGACGATGGCGCGCGGGTCGAGGTACTGCACGGTGCCGCCCACCCCATCCTCCATCGACTTCACCGGCGCGGTGAAATCCTCGCCGAGCGCTTTCGCCAGCCCAACAATCTGGTTGGCCTTGTCCACCAAGACGAAGCCACCCTTGCCGGGGGTAATGCTGGTGAACATCAGGTTGTAGATGCTGCGGTTGCGTCCGCCCTCGGCGGCGGTGCCGAGCAACTCGAAGCGCACGCCCTTGATGTAGGGCATCTTGCCGGCCTCGGGCTTACGCCCAATCTCCAGCTTCGAAGCGTCGAGCTTGCCGTCGTACTGACCGGCGGGAACGGGGGTGGACTCGAAGCGCTTCGCGGTGCGCCCCGCAGTGGTGAACGTGGATTCGCCAGTCGCTGCCATGTTGTGTTGCTCCTCGTGGGTTGCTCGGTATCCGCCAAGCGTCGGGTAGATGCGGCACCATGCCACACCTGAATCTCGGGTGTCTAGGAGTGGCTACTTCTTGGGCTTGCTCTTGAATCCCCAACGGCCAATCTTCAGGCCCAGCTTGTGGAATGCCAGAGCGATATCCGGCTCCTGGGCATCGAGGCTCTCGGTCACGTTGCGTCCGCCGGGGATGAAGTCCATCGCTGGCTGGGTATCGAGATAGACCTTCTCGCACTTCGTCGTCAGGAACTTCTGCCCAACCAAGCGGCGAATCCGGTAGACGTGCTCGACGTTGTTGGCGAAGTTCTTCCCGGTCTTCCCGGCGATTTGCAGCGTCTCCTTGGGGGCCGGCGCATCCTTGTCCTGGGACTGCCCCTCCGGCTTGTAGATGTGCGCCTCCCAGAGCGTGTGCCACTTGTCGTCTTGGGCGAAGTTCCGCAGCTCGGCAATCTGCTGGGCGAAGGTGTCCCACTTCGCCATGTCCATGTTGCCGCCCTTGCGGCTCGGGTCCAGCGGCCCACCCACCGCACGCTGGATACCCCAGGCCAGGGAGGTGAGGCTCGACACCACGACTGCATGAACGCCGCCCCGTGCGGTGGCATCCTTCACTGCCTGGATGGCATCGTAGAACGCGGTGAAGAACGTGTAGTCGTAGGCGGTCTGCGAGACGTGGACAGCGCGGAAGTCATCCTGCAAGTTGAGGATGTCGAACTTCAGCGCCTCGGCCGGCGCACCGCAAGTCTCCGAGAGGAAGCGGCGGATACCACCCGCCGCATTGGCGTCCATCGTGATGATGTGCAAGTGCTCCGGGCGGTCAACGACCCCGCCGTACTTTTGCCACGGGAGCACGCCGAGCAGGCCCGCTGTCAGGAAACAGGTCTTGCCGACCTTTGCCTCTGCTGCGCACAGCGCCTTCTCGTAGTCGCTCGACTGGTACGTCTCGCCGGTCATCCTCTGCATTCGCTACCCTCCCTAGTTTTTCGAGTTGGTCCCACCAATGCTTCTTGTTGTACGCCGCTACTTCATCTACTCCCACGGCGGCACCGACTCCCCTTCGCTCGGCCTCCAGCGGGTGAGGCTGTCGCCATTCTTGGTGACGTACTTGGCACAGGCTGTCTTGCCGTGCATGCACAGCTCACGGAACTCACAAGCGATGCGCCCCCGTCCCGCCATCCGGGTACACATCGAGACGTTCCGGGGCGCCGGTGAGTCCCAAGTGATGCTGGCTGCCGCGCGCAGGTAGCCACGCATTGAAGTGGCGAACCAGTTGAGAGTCTCCTGCTTCACCGGCATGAACGCCCTGGCGAACGAGCACTTCTTCCCACCGTACCCTTTCACCGTGATGTCGAGCAGCACTCCCGCCACCGGCCCGTGCATCGCCTCGCCCTGGGTTGCCATCTTCCAGAGCAGCGGTTGCAGCAGGGTCTGCCCGTGCAGAGTGTACTGGTTGATGACATCGTTGACCGTTGCACTGGTGGTCTTGCTCTCCCCGATGCACAGCTTCAGCCCCGCCTCGTGGTACTTCGACACGTCATCCAGGCGCGCAGTGCGATGCAGGAAGAACGGGTCGTCAGGCTTCAGGGGCGCCGGGCCAAGTAGGTACTCGGCCGCAAGCGGAGACGGTAGCGGACGTACCCGCCAGTACTCGATGTACTGGGAGATGTACGACATCGCCAACCGCAGCGAATCCATCCCCACCGGAAGCTCCGCCAACGAAGCCTCGTGCTCCTGGGCCTTGCGAATTGCTTCGAAGGTTTCGGCCGAAGTAGAGAAGCGACTCGCAAACCAAGCCGCACGTCCAGCGTGGAATAGGGAACCGACCGCAAAGGCGTTGGGTGTCTGCACCAACGGCTGTCGAATCTTCCTGACGTGGGCATACTGGTATTCCTTAGCGCACCGCAGGAACGACTCGATGCTGTGCCAACCCGCCGCCGTAGGACCGCCCGGCCCTAGCAGCACTTCAGGTTCTTTAGGTCCCGCCACCTTCGTGACACGCTTCGCCATCACATCTCCTCGTAGAGCCTGCGCAGGACTTCCTTCTCGTTCGTCACCCACTCCTCGGCACCCAACGCATCCCGCATCCCCCGCTGTGACGAGCCGCCCATCAGCGCCTTCCACTGCTCCATCTTGTTGATGACGGTGTTCACCACGGCGGTATCGGCGGAGTCCTTCATCGCCAGGTACACCCACTGTACCGCCTCGGTCTGACATGCCGGCCGGTAGATACGCATGATGGTCTGCGCCATCTTCGCCGGCACCCAATCCAGCGCGTGCATGATGCCGATACTGGCTACCGCCTGGAGGTTGAGGCCAGTAGATACGCTGTCCATCGTGGCGACGATGCCGCCCCGCTTGGCAACGCACTCGGCGATTATCTCGGAGCGCTTGACATGAGGTAGGTCGCCAGTGATGCAGAACGCCTGGCCCCCGTCCTGGTTGATGAGCCGGGTCAGCAGTCGCGCGTGCTCCTTGAGCCAGGTCACGCAGAAGAAACGCCCGGCGTCGATGCAGGCTTCCACCGCCGCGTTCACCTTGCCGGCGAGGGTAGCTTGCAGCGCGGCGTCGAGCCCCGTCCGCATCACTTGCGCCCGCTCCCACATCCGGCTGGCTACTGCGTCAGCATCTACCCACCGCACCTGGTGGCTGAGGGCTGGCAGTTCCTTGATTACCTCCTGCCGTTCACGCCGCACCATGTAGTAGCTGAGTCGGTGCTTCAACTCCTCGGGACGGGAGAGCCCGCGGTTATCCACCCCGCCGTAGACTCCTGGCTGCCCGCCGCAGTAAGCGAAGTCGAACGCCGACGGTGAGCCCCATGCCTTGGTGCCCGTGAGAATCTTCAGCAGCCGGTAGAAGTCACGGGGTCGGGACCAGATGGGCGTACCCGTCAACGCGAGGCGTGCGTTGCACATCACGGTGATGGACTCGAGAGTCTGCGCCCGCGCCGCCTTGCGACCCTTGAGCATGTGCGCTTCGTCGGCGATGACCAGGCCCGGCTCGCTGTTGACGAAGCACTCATCGTGCGCCCGTTGCGCCAGTTCGTAGCTGGTGACGATGAACTGCGCCGTAGCCTTCCCCGCCTCCCATACCTCACGCTCTGCCTTACGTGCCTGGGGGTCGAGGACCAGCGCCTCCTGTCCCAGCCACTTCCGGATTTCGTCCCGCCACGTCTCCCGAACGGAAGCTGGGCATACGATGAACACCCGTCCACCAACCGCCTCGGCTACCGCCAGCGCCTGGACCGTCTTCCCCAGGCCCATGTCGTCAGCGAGGATGGCGCCGCCGTGTGCTTGCAGCCTTGAGGTAATACCGAAAACCCCCACTCGTTGGTAGTCGCGCAGCTTGTTGAGCAGCACACCCTTCCAGTCAATCCAGTTACCTCCTGGGACTGTCACGATGGGTGATTCACTGAGGCGTATCCTCGCCGCGCTCAGCGCATCGACGGTCCCGTACAGCCGCTGGTTGTCGAAGTCGAAGCGTAAACCAGGGAGATTCTCAAGCAGCTTGATGCCGTCAGCACTGGGCAGGAAGTCCCAGGCCCAGTCGCGGAACTTGGGACGGTAGTAAGGCAGTGTCATCGTTCCCTCTCCCATCCCCACACTTCTTCCATCCCATCAAGCCGCATACGGTGACGCCGCCATGTCTCGACAGTCACGGAAGCGTAATAGGTCGCGAGTTCTGTCTCGCTGAAGGCGCCGAGTGGGATTGTTGGTCCTGGCCGCGCGTAGTAGAAAACGTTACGGCATCCTGGCGGCATCGCGTAACACGCAGGGTCGGGGCACGGTAGGTAGGGTGTGCGCACGGTGAGGTGGGTACACCGAGCACCGTCCTGCATCAGGTTCATTAACTGCTGAATCAACTGTGAGTTGCGCGCTTCGAGTTCTTCGAAGTTCGGCTGGGTCATCGGGACGGG
>Ga0209416_1002247_pt1 | contig 11046 bp, 9 predicted proteins | sample RifGroF1_FD_184001 | JGI IMG/M metagenome (GOLD analysis project Ga0209416, IMG submission 184001) | Groundwater microbial communities from Rifle, Colorado, USA - Groundwater F1 (SPAdes) (version 2) | ecosystem: Environmental > Aquatic > Deep subsurface > Groundwater | place: Rifle, Colorado...
TCTCAACTAATTCCATTTGATGTTTTACTTTTTCTTCCATGTTTTCTAAAAGCTTGTAAGATGAACAAACTACCCCTTCATTGATATCTCTTGTATTATGGGTAAATCCTAAATTTCTAAATGGATTTTTTCCTTCCTTCAAAATTTTTCTTATAGTTGGGATATTCACTTTTGAAGAATGTACTCTTTTTTCAGCTAAATTATAAAGTTCTAAAGGGTACCCTCTTGTAACTTCAAAATCTAAAATTTGGTCATCGACTTCTCCTGCATCAATTTTTGCATTTAAAACTAAAGGTGCATCTTGAGTTCCTCCCCTATGACTTGGTAAAAATTTTCTTGAAAAATTTAGTAAAACATCTCCTAGCAACATAATTGCAGCTTCATCTCCATCACAGTCTCTTCTAATTGCTGCATGCATATAGGGACTCGCTAAAAGACCAAGGGTCTTCGAAAATCCAATAAACCTACAAATCACTCCCGCACAATTATGAGGAGCCATGCACACACCAAGTTTTCCAATTAAATCTTCTTTTGTTTTAATTTTATAATATGCTGGGAGAGAATAAACTTTTTGTAAAAGTTCATCAATAAAATTACAAATATTCTTAAAAATATCTTCCCCTTTTTCATCTGGAGTTTCTACTGCACTTGGAATTAGAACATCATGTGGCATAAGCTCAATTATCTGATCTTCGTTTTCAAGAGGATTTCCTTCTATATCTTCATCATAACCTAAATCTCTAAGTTTTAAGACACTCGTTCCAATTTCTCTTGGTCTAAATGAAACAAGTGGTAGCTCTGTTGCATCCATTCTTATAGTTCCATCTTTATTGACTTGTAAATTATATTTGGCTCTAAGAATTCCCTTAGATAAGTGCTCCGGAATTTTTGATTCAGAACTAAGTCCACGAACTCCTTTAATCAAAGGAGGCAAATCCTCTCTTGTAAATGAAATCAAATCTTTTGCAGAATTAAAATAATCCTGAATATTAATTTTTTGAGTTAAATAGGGTTGACCAACTTTTTGAGAGTATTCCACTTTTTCACTAAAAGATTTTTCTTTGATATCTGAAAAGTAATATTTTTGTTTTGTTTTTGAGAAACATTTCTCACATTTTCGATAGACTGTTTCCTGTGCACAATTTTCACAATAAAAAAGAGGAAAAGTCCCTTTCACATACCCTACTTCGCAAGCTGCTTCAACACTTCTAAGTCTTCCTCCTTGGTTTCCAACAGGAAAAAGTACATTTGGACTTCCAATAAGCTTTCTTAATTTTGCTTTCTCTGGCCTACCCATTCTCGCCCCAATAAATTCTCCTGCCTTATCTTTTATTTCAAATTTTGAAAGGGAATTCACAATTTCTAAAACATTTTCAGATTTTGGAAGCTCTTTGCTAAAAAATTCTTTTAAGAAAGTTTTTTCTAAAGGAAAAGATTCTAAACCCAAATTAAAAAGAATTGCTTTGCTTGATTCTTTATCTAAGACTACATTTTCAATGATTACCTGATGAGGAATTCCTAAAAGTTCTAGAGCTCTTTTTCCAAGTGAAAAAATTTCTTTTTCTTTTTTTGAAAAGGGAAGAACAAGTTTTCCATCCACCCAAGAAGATTTAATCCAATTATATAAATTAGAAAATTCTTCAATAGAAATTTGTGTCCAATAATAAATATGTTTTGGGTGTAAAGGCACCCCATATTTTTCACTTAACTCAACCGCACTTTCAAAAGGAACTTCATAATAATTTAAAGTTTTATTGAACCCCTTTTTTATTAATTCCAAATTCCACCATTCCTCAACATATCCTGGAACAATTAGATTTGCATTACGATTTAAGAGATCCGAGAAAGGAAAAAGAATGTCTCCCAAATAAAGAATTTCTTCTATTTCGGAATAAAGTTTTTTTACTTTAAAACTATCTTTAAGTTGAATTACACTTCCGTTTTTTAACTTTACAATTGGTCCCTCTATTTCATCACATGTAGTAACTGCACATCCTTTAGTCGGTTTTTCTATTTTTAATTGAGTTCCAATTGCAAGAAATCCGTCGGTTACTGCCATTGTTGCGGGATGAACAGAAACTGCACTAAATCCTGATGAACGTCCACGCCCATATCTAAATCTAAATCCTCCAGATCTAGAAGGATGGCCATAGATCGGTCTTCCGGCCACAAGATCTTTGATATAAGTAGGAGGACCGCTTTTTTTATCTTTTCCTAAAGTTCTTTTTTCATGGATTTCTATATACTCTGGTAAAAAATCAAAACCGGTACATTTTATCCCATTCTTTCTCGCTTGATCTAATAAACGATATCCTTTTGCAGCCTTTTGAGCAAGACCCTCAGCCATAACCAGACAAAAACCACTTCTAAGATAATTTGTATTAACTCTATCTAAATTTTTATAATTAGAAACTTCTAATTTTTCTGAAGGATCTCCTGCAACTTGAATGGGCATGTGTTTTGCAAGAAAAAGGGTTTCTTCTTCAGTAGGCATATATTGTAAATTAGTTATCCTTTCATGGAAATCGGACAATTCTGACCAGACTCTTTTAATTTCTTTTTCTGTTGGATCATATTTAGCAAATCCAAATTTTTCTCTCAGAAAGTCTATTAAAATTAATGCGAGACAAGAAGCAGTTGTTCCTGCAGAACGAATTGGTCCAGAAAAATTTGCAACAAGGTAGTCTTTTTTATCTTGAGTTTTTCCAATTTCTATTCCGGTATATCCTTCAATTGGACTTGAAACAACTCCTAAGGTAGAATAAGCCATCCCAACTCTAATTCCAGCATCTATAGATTCTAACATGCTAGAAAATTTACAAAATTTTTGATCAGAAATCTCATCAGCAATTTTAAAAACAACGGTGGGATCAAGTTTTCCATATTCAGATTCAAATTCAAGAATTCTTTCAGTTATACCTGAATTCATCATTTGCGGATAAATAGTAGAAATTAATCCAACTACCTTTTCTGCCATACTCATTGCAAGAGGAATTTCAACTGAATCGACAGGATCAAAACCTTTCTCTCTTGCTTGATTTGTTAAGAAATAAATTTCATCTACCCCTTCTTTTAAATTTTTAAAATATTCTTCTGTTTTCATTTTAGTTCTTCCGAAGAGAGTTTTATCCCATCCTGACCAGTTTCAAAATCAAGAATTTTTATTTGTCTTGTTTTGAGATTAAACATTGGAACCTTACAATGATCCGGTTTGTTCCCAAATTTTTCCTGATAAGGAGTTAGACCTTCCCAACTTGAAACAGATAGAGCAAGCACATTGTTAAAATAAGCTGCTCCACTTTTATGAGTATGACCAGATACAAAGATATCTGGAGTCTTTTTGATTAAAAGACCATCTTTTTCTGAAGGAAAAAATTGTGTAGAAGCGTGTGTAGGAGCTAAATGCCTATTTTTTAAAAGATAACTCATAATTTTTTCTGGTTGATTCATTGTTTTTTCTTCTATTAATTTTGGGATATTATTTGCATAAAATGGAAAGGAAAACCCATGGTATATCAAAACATTAAAACCCTCAAAACCTTCCATTTCTCCAATGTTCACCATCGAAGGATTTCCTAAAAGAATAACATTTTCAAGCTCATAAAGTGGCCAAGCATATTTTTCATCTAAAAGAGGTTGAGGTTCCATAAGTCGAACACAATCATGATTTCCTGGAGAAATAATTATTTTAATATCTTTTCTAATTTTTCCTAAAAGTTCTGCAATCTTTTGAAATTGCTCCTCAAGATCTTTAATTTTAAGGTCTGGTTCTTGATTAGGATAATTTCCAATACCTGTTACAAGATCCCCTACAATAAAGAGATATTTTATTTTTCTAGATTCCGGAGTTTCTTCATTTAAAAAATTTAAAAAATTTAAAAAATCTTTTTCGAGAAAATTTTTACTCCCATAATGAATATCTCCTATAAAAAGAGCATACTCTTCGGATAGACTTTTTTTCCTTTCTGAAAGATAAGCCTCAGGAAAGAAGATTTCATTTGCAAAAAGGATTTCTGAATTTCCAACACCTTTAAATCCAATAACAGAATCTAAGGTAATATCTTCTGATTCTTTAAGCAAATCTTCTTTTGAAGAGCTTATTAAAACGTTTAATTTTCCGGTTAAGTCTTCTATTTCCAAGAGAATATTTTTATTTTTAGTTATTTTTTTGCTGTAAACCATTCCAATAACCGAAAATTTTTGTTTTTCATTTGAAAGTTTATTGATTGAAACAAGATTCTCAAGTTCCTCTTTTTCATTTAAAATATCTTTTAAATCTTCATAACGATTTCTAAAATGATAAACGAAATCTTTAACTTCTAATTTTTTACCCATAGAAAAAGAGGAAGCAAGGATCTTAACAGCTCCTTCTTCATATGAATTAATTGAATTTTCTATTTTTTTGAGATTTTTAATGGAAAATTCTTTAGGAAACTTATAAAATTCAATTTCATTAACACCCTTTTTTAAAGCAAGTTCTCCAAAAAATTTCTTTATAATTTTTTCATTTTTCTCAAAAAGATTATTTGTTATAAACTTTTTTCCGGAGAGAGATTTAAGTTTATCAAGTAAAAATCCGAAAAGAAGAGGATCTTCAAGAGAAGAAAGATTTTTTATGAGAGAATCTTCTAAAAGAACATTTTTCTCTATACAAATTTTCTGAATTTCTTCTTGATTCATTTTTTACATTTAAAGAGTAATTTATATTAATCATAATTTACAGACGAATTAATAATTTCTTTCGCTTTTTTTAAAACTCCATCTGAAATAACTAACTTTATTTCCCTCATCCTTCCTCCTCTTCCTTTGGAAATGACTCGTACATTGATTATTCCAAGCATATCAAATTCCTGAATTATATCGCCAACTCTTCTTTGAGTAAGGGGTTCGATTTTATTAGAGGTACAATATTTGTGATAATGATGGTATATATCTCCAGTAAATAAAGGGATGCTTTTTTTTTCTTCTGAAAGAAGGATTATTGAATTTAAAACCACTTGAAATTGTTTTGGATGATTACTTATTATATCTAAGATTTTGTCTCTTTCTATTTTTCTTTTTGCCTCGTCTATGTGATTTACTGTTACTTTTTTTGAATTTTCTCTTTCTGCTAATTCTCCAGCAACTCTTAGGAGGTCTAATGCTCTTCTTACATCTCCAGATTCTCTTGCAGCATAAGCACCACATTTTGCAACTACTCCTGCATCTAAAACCTTCTCTTTAAATGCACCTTCAACCCTTTTCAAAAGAATGTCTTGTATTTGAAGAGCATTATAAGGAGAAAAAATTATTTCTTCTTCAGATAAGGAACTTTTTACCCTTGGATCAATATTCTCTAAAAAAGTTAAATCATTTGAAATTCCAACTAATGAAATTTGGGATTTTGAAAGTTCTGAGTTAAGTCTTGTTAAATTGTATAAAAAATTATTTGAAATTTTTTTTACGAGTTGGTCAACTTCATCTAAAATTAAGACTAAGAGTTGTTTTTTTCCATCAATCATTTCTATAAACTTACTATAAACCGCTTGAGTTGGAAGTCCAGTTGCAGGAACTTCTCCCCCCAATTGACGAATTATTTCGGCAAGAATTCTATATTCAGTGTCTGCTACTTGTTTGAGTTTACAATTAATATATTGAATTTTTAATTCAAATCCAGAATTAACTGATTGTTGCATTCTTTTTTCTAGCGCTTCTTGAACTTTAAATATAGAAAGCGTTTTTCCAGTCCCAGTATTTCCATATAAAAATAGATTACTTGTTTTTTCTCCTCTTAAAACAGGAGCTAAAATAGAAGCAATCTGATTAATTTCTTTTTCTCTATGGGGAATTGCTTCTGGCTTATAGTTTGATTGTAAAAAAGATTTATCTTTAAAAATGCTGTTTTTGTCAAAAGAATCGAAAATTTTATCTAATTCGTTGTTCATTTTTGTTGTGTTTCATTTAATTTAAAAAATCCAAAGTCTGACACGTTCATTTCTTATGGAGAATGATTCTATTTGGATTAACTCAACGGAAAAAAAGAAATTAATTATATAAAGGATTATAACTACTGTCAAAGAAAGACACCTTTATTTCTTATGGAAAATTAATTTTAAGCATTAAAATAATCAAAAGTATTTCAATTAATTTATTTTCTTATTAAAAGAGGATATATAATATAAAAAGAGTAAATAGTATATATATTATATATAATATAAATTTTTTTAAATAAATTATATAACAAAAAATTCAAAAAAGAGTGAAAAATAAATCTCCAAAAGAAATAAGGGGGTGAGTGTCTTCATCCAACTTTTTTAGTTTACTTTTATCAGAATTCAATATAGTTTATATACCTTTTAATTAATTTAAAAGTTACAATTTATTTATTAAAACAAAATAAAAAAATGAATCTCTCATGAAAATTATAATTCAAAACAGTTTAATATAAAAAATCTAGGAGATGAAAGATACTTTTAAAAATAATTAAAGCATATTCTTGTTTAGAGATAAATTTATAAATTAACTCTATTTAAGAAAGACATGCAATCAGAAAAACTACCATTCAATACCCTTTTGGGGAAGATGATCGTAACAAAAGAAGGTAAAAGATTAGGATTTGTAAAAGATGTCTCATTCGAAACAAAATCAGGGGAATTAATTAACCTTGTTGTAAAGGATTCAACTATCTATACAAAAAATTTAAATCTTGAAAGATCAAGTGAGAATGAATTATTAATTCCTTATTCTTCAATTATTGCAATTGGAGACTTTGTAATTGTTTCTGAAGAAGACTTAATTTAATTTTCTTTAAAAATACAAATCTTTAAAAACAAAGAATTTATCTTAAAATTAAGATGAGAGTAGTTGGTTTTAATTATACAAAAATTTTTGCAGAGAAGTATACAAATGATTTTAAGGACTTAAAAATTGAAACTTCACTAAACATTGATTCTATCGAAGAAAACTCTTCAAAATTACCAGATAAAAAAATAACACTCCTTGATTTTAATTTCACCTCATCAATAAATTATTCAAAGAATATTGCAAAAATAGAATTAAGCGGAAAAATGGTTCTTTCAGTAGATTCAAAAGTTGCAGATGAAGTATTAAAAAACTGGAAAAAGAAAGAATTAAAAGAAGAATTTAGATTAGCAGTTTTCAATGGAATTTTAAATAAAACAAATATAAAATCTCTTGAAATTGAAGATGAATTAAATCTTCCTCCTCATTTCAGACTTCCTTCTCTGGTCCCTCAAAAAAAAGATTAAGGTTAAAAAGTTTATTAACTTAGAGGGTATTTCTATTTTATGAAAATTTCTAATCAAAAAAAAGAAAAAATTTATGAACAGATTCTTCTTTATCTCTTTCAAGAGAATCCCAAATCCATCTTTACAGCCCATATAGCTAAAGAGATTGCAAGAGATGAAGAATTTATAAAAAGGATTCTAAAAGAGCTTAAAGAAAAAGATTTTATTATTGAAATAAAAAAGAACAAAGAAGGAATTAATTATTTAAAACGATCAAGATGGAAATTATCTCCCTTAATTTATGAATTATACTCAAAAAAGCAAGAAAAAGGTTCTTTTAAATTATCTTAATTCTTTTAAACTCCAAAATTTATTTTAAGTAATGGACGAAATTAAAGAGGCATTTAATAAAGTAAAAATTGAAATTTCTTCATTAGAAAAAGAAATGTCTACTTTAAAAGAAAGTTTTTTTGATCTTAAAGAAGGAATAATTGAAATTGGAGAATCTCTTTATTATTTAACAGAAAAAGTAGAAGATTTATCTTTAGAGTTAAATAAGACAAAAGAAGAAAAATTTTATCTTCCTTTAAATGAAAATCCAACAGAGAATTCCTTTTTTAAGCTTGGAAAAGGCAAAATATCAGGGATTTCCAATGGAAATGATGGGGTTAAGACAGACAGACAGACAGACAGACAGACAGACAAAAGCTATTTTTTAGAAGAAAAAAAAGGAGAACTTATGAATCAGAATTCCTTTGAAGAGTTTTCCGGATTATTAGATTCTTTAGACGAATTAAAAAAGGAAATCCGTTTAAAATTTAAAAGGTTAACTGATCAAGAGATAGTGGTTTTCTCGGCAATTTACCAACTGGGAGAAGAAAAAGGGTTTTCAGACTATAAATCTCTCTCCAAACGGCTGTCCTTGACAGAAAGCTCAATAAGAGATTATATTCGAAGATTAATTTTTAAAGGAATTCCTATAGAAAAGAAAAAGCTAAATAATAAAGAAATTCAATTATTTGTATCAGAAAGTCTCAAAAAAATAGCCTCCTTGAGTACTATTTTAAAATTAATTGATCTCTAAATACTCATTTTAACTGTTTAAAATCTTATTTTAATTAGTTATTCGGTGTAAAGGATAATTTTCATTCTAATTCACCCTCTTTTCTTTTTTTGGTTTTTTTTCTTTTTAAAAAATTTCTTTAATTCTCCTTTTTTGATTTTTCTTTTCCTTCTTCTTTCTGTTTTAGTCTCACTTTTTGTTTTTTAAGGAGTTTTTCTTTAATTTTTTCTGGAATATATACCCTTTTTTTACCATTTTTTTCAATAGTTTCTTCTATTAAACTCTCACTTTTTGACTTTATAGTGTTTATTTGTCCTCTAATAGTCGATTTTTCTTTATTTAGCATTGCAGCTAGGTCCTCATAGCTTAATTTCATTTCTGTATTTAAAAGTAAGAACAATATTGCTCTTTCAGTTACAGAAAAGTTATTCAAGTTTGGTGTTTGAACATCTGTTTGAACATCTGTTTGAACATCAAAAACAGGTGTTTGTTTGTTTAAAAGATGCTCCCCTGTTTTAAACGATCTGTTTAAACGGCTGTTTGTATTTAAATTTACAAACACTTCTAAGGTATTTTTTATTTTTTCAATGTCTTCTTTTACCGACAATAAATCTTTTTTTAAGAGATCTATCTCATTTTTATGGTCCTTTTTTTCTGAATCAAGGTGTTTAATCCAGTCTCCTACAGAAAGAATATCCTTTTTTACTGCTTCAAAACCTTTTTTTGTTTCTTCTCTTACTTCTTCTACAATCTTTTTTGGTCTAAAAAATCCAAACATCTTCTTTTTAATACAAGTTTATTTAAAAATCTTTCTTTTTATGACGGTAAAATGGGTCATTTTTCTCTCTTTTTCTTATTAATTTTCAAGTTGAGTCTCCTCTTTTTTTACTAATTTTTTTTCTAAATGGTTATTCAACCTCTCAAAAACAGCCGTTTAAACAGCAACAAACAGCAACAAACAGCAACAAAATATTAGAATAGGTGATAAAAAACCTTTTTTAATGAGGAAAAGAAAAAAGAACCTTTTCTTTTATTCTTTTAAGGATAATTTTTCCTCTTAAAAGAATTATTATTCACTTAGAAAACCTTAGTGAAAAGGTTTTTATAATTTTCCTAAAAAAATCTTTAAGTCTTTTATAGTTTAATTTATTAAATTTAATTTGATCTTTATAAGAAAATAATTCGGATAATCTTTAATTTTAAAAAACATTCATAAAAAGAAAGAAGAATCCATTTAAAACTTTTTTTCTATTCATAAAAAGTTCCCATAATCTAAATAAAAAGTTTTTCTTTCAAGAATTAAATTTAAAGAAATTTAAAAAAGTTTTTTCTATTCATAAAAAGTTCCCATAATCTAAATAAAGAGTTTCTATATATTTACTTTTAAGAAAATTTTTAATTAACAAAAATTCTTATAAGGGAAAGTTCTTATAATCAATATTAATAATTTTTACCTCTTTTAGGAACTTTTTAAATTTCTTTAAATGATTCCAAATTCTTTTAAAAAGCCATTTTTGACCTAAAAAAGAGGCTTATTATAAGAAGTTCGTACAAGATATATTGTACGAACTAGTAAAAATCATCAATTTTGGGCTATTTTGTACTTTCAAATTATCAAAAGAGAGGGATCTTTACCTAATTAATGAATTTTCAATTTTTTTTAATTTTTATAAGTAAAAAAGACGAAAGTGAGAGTTAAAAATTTAAAAAATTCCTTAATAAAGGTTCCTTAGTGAATAAAATTAAAAAAAAGATTTTTGAGAAGCCTACTAAATGATTATTCTTTACACCGAATAACTAATAAAAATTCTACAAAAGAAAAAGATATTTTCAAAAATTTTAGAAAAATTATTTAAAACGTTTTTGATTTAGTACCATATGAAACCAATGTTTTTTCTCGCAGTTGTAACTGTTTTATTATTTTCTTCTCTTTTAAGCTCATTTGAGATTAAAAATCAAAGTGAAATTTGTAATGGCATTGAGAATCTTAGTCCAACATTAGTAGGTCAAATAATTCCAAGCCAAATTCCTTTTTCAAATGAAATTTTAAATATCTATATAGAAAACAATCTAACCGGAAGTCTCAAAATTGAGGACCACATGGTTGTAGAAATCTCTTGTAATTTAAATGAAAACGCCACATATAATGTGAAAATGGGAAACGTTTCCAAATTTCAAAATATTGATGAAAACATGAGTGTTATTGACTTAGTTAACGAAAAGTTGTCTAATGGAGAGATTCAAATAGAAGGGCTTTCGTTTGGCAAGAACATGAAACTTTTCTTTTTAAAAATTGGGTTAAAAATTATTGGATGGTTTCTTTAACCTTTTTATTTTATGCTGCCTTTTAAAATAACTTGATATTTTCGATCAAATTGTTTTTGTTTTAGAAGGGCAATTGTTCCTTCAATAGTCAAAGCAATTCCCGTAAGGCACCAAAACCAATCCGAATCTATTTGTAGAGTTCCAAAAAGTTTTAGTAGAGTTCCAATTACAATTAAAACTCCAAAGAAAATGAAAGCTTCATGATTAAGATATTTTTTCATATTAGAAACTTACCAAATTTTGAAGGATCAAATAAATTCCAGTTCCCGTCAAAATTCCCCCTAAAATTTTATTTATTTTATTTAAAAGGCCTTCCTTAATTTTATGTTTTTTATGAATCACAATCCAATTTAAAAAAGCAAGTCCCAAAAAAGATCCAAGGAAAGTAGAAAGAACCAAAAGGGCAGAAAGCCCATAGTCCCCTGCGATTTT
>Ga0209416_1002249_pt1 | contig 11029 bp, 11 predicted proteins | sample RifGroF1_FD_184001 | JGI IMG/M metagenome (GOLD analysis project Ga0209416, IMG submission 184001) | Groundwater microbial communities from Rifle, Colorado, USA - Groundwater F1 (SPAdes) (version 2) | ecosystem: Environmental > Aquatic > Deep subsurface > Groundwater | place: Rifle, Colorado...
ATTAAGCGCTTCTTGACCATCTAATGCTAGAATAACCTCATATCCTTCATTTTCAAGCTTGAGAGTAAGTATTCTTGAAAGTGCCTTGTCATCTTCGGCAACTAAAATTAATTTATTTTTCATATATATTACTGATAAGCTTATATATTATTCCACTTAAATATAAACAAATTCAGTCGTAAAGTAAAGCTAACAGGACATTTAGAATTCTTTTTAGTTATTTTCTAAATTACATCTAACTAAGTCGTACCTCGCCTTCTTTTTTCTCAAGTCCTGAAATTGGAAGCTCGACATAGAAAGTTGTCCCTTTGTCTATTTCGCTCTCGAACCATATTTTCCCATGCATTGCATCAATTATTTGTTTTACCAGGTAGAGACCAAGACCGTTACCATCAGTATCTTTTCTTACCACATTTGTGCCTCTGTAAAACCTTGAAAATACTTTTGTCTGCTCCTCCTTTGGAATACCATATCCTGTGTCTGATATTGTAGAAAGAAATGTGCCATCTTTTTTTTCTACTTGAACTTTTATCGCGCCATTTTCTGGGGTGTATTTAACTGCATTCCCAATTAGGTTTATATACACATTTTCAAGTAGGTCTGGATCAGTGAATACATGAGTAAGTTCCGGGCTTATATTTACTGAAATAGTTTGATTCTTTGTCTTAATTTGTTGGTCAAGTTCTTTTACATTTTCGTTAATTAGTTTAGTAATATCTACCTCCTCGGGTTCGATTGTCAACCTTCCCATTTCAAGTCTTGATATATTTAGAAGGTTATTAACCAGGTTGATCATTCTCTCATTAGCATCACGAATAGTAGCGATATTCTCTCTTTGACTTGTATCAGTTTTTGCACCCTCGTTTGCAAGAAGCATTTCCGCTGCCCATTTTATAGCTGTCAAAGGTGTTCTCAATTGATGTGAAGCTAGAGAAATGAACTCGGTTTTCGCTCTGTCCACTGCTTTTTCGTGTGTAACATCTCTAAAAACATCTACTGCGCCTATTACTTCTCCATTTAATATCACTGGACTGATAGTGATTGCAACGGGAAACTTCGTCCCATCTTTTCTTGTATAGAAATAGGGTGTGTCCGTTCTTGTAGTGATTGTTTTACCGGTCTTTATTGCTATTGTTATTGGTCTTTTCTCAACCGGTACAAAATTTCCTTGAGAGTCGACAACATTCCATAAATCATTGAATTTTTTATCGATGGTTTCCTTTGGGTCGAAACGCATTAGTACTTCAGCGGATTTATTTAGGAACATGATCTTGAAGTCCTTATCTACCACTACAACGCCCTCTCCTATGGAACTTAGAATCGCATCATCTTTTGCTTTTTCGAACCTTAGCGTTTCTTCTATAGTTTTGCGTTCAGTTATATTGTCAAAGACAGCTATAAAATATTTTTCCCCGGGGCTATAGACTGACACTGAAAACCATCTTTTTAAAGCAGGAATTTCTGTTTCGAACTTTTCAGCTTTCCCTGTTTGAGCGACCCGGCCATATATCTCAAATAGATCTGGGCTGGATTCTCTGATCCCAGGGATGAGCTCAGTCACTTTTTTTCCTGTGACATTCTCCAGTCCGGTTAATCTTGCAAAGGCTTCATTAACTCTACGATAAATAAAATCGATGGGTTTACCTTCACTATCGTAAATCATCTCACAATAAGCAAACCCGTTTAGTATATTTTCGAAAAGCGAACGGTACTGGGAGTCACTTTCTTTTAGTAGTTTCTCGGCGCGTTTTGCTACTGTAACATCTCTTTCAATACCGACAAAATATTTCAATTCTCCGTTTTCGTCAAGTATTGGGGAAACATTGAGGTTAGCTATATACTCTTCTCCATTCTTCCTTCTATTTTTTATCTCACCTTTAAAGACCTTTTTATCTATTTTAATCTGCTTCCAGAATTTTTCATAAAAATCCTGGCTCATAAGACCACCCCAGCGTTCTAATGTGCCTGCTTTCTTGCCAACGACTTCACTATTCGAAAATCCAGTAATTCTCTCAACCCCTTTATTTGCAAAAAGAACAATTCCCTCGGGGTCGGTTATAACTATATGATCAGACGCTTCTTCTACAGCAAGCTTAAACATTTTTAACTCCTCTTCATGTCCATTTAGTTGTGTTGTAGTCTGAGCAATTGACAATTTTTTATACTTTAAACGTCTTATTTTATACTATAGGAAATTATTGAAAAAGTCACGTTGTGTACGCTCTGAATAGGCTATGAATAGATTCTAAATAAACCTGTAATTTTGCACACATACAACAATTTACGAGAATTCTTGGTATAATCTATCGTGAAAGGTCTTTTAGACTTGATTCGAAAAAGCGCTTGTAGCTCAATGGATAGAGCATTTCTTTGCGGAAGAAAAGGTTGTGGGTTCAAGTCCCGCCAGGCGCATTTAATAATCGATCGCAAGAACAGGAGAGGTGACTGAGTGGTTGAAAGTGCCGCTCTCGAAAAGCGGTTCCGCCATTGGTGGACCAGGGTTCGAATCCCTGCCTCTCCGTATCTCTTTGAAAACAAATTAAATAATTTCATGATTTAAAGGCATCCCTAGTTCCAGACCCAGATGTCGCACCATCTATATTGGTAGGCTAAAAGTTTTTAGTGTAATATGAAGAATAACTTTTCAACGATAATTATGAAAAAGTATGCATACTTAGTATTAGGATTGATAATTACTGTAGTTGTTGTGGTTGTTGGAATTATTCTCCTTTCTAAGATACTAAACTCAAAAGAAAAAAGTAACACTAATGATTCTCCTATTGAGGATGATACAATGTTAATAAAGAGCTTGCCCATTGATATTCAATCTTACAATCCAGATACAAGGATGGCAGGAGATTTCCTTTTTACCAATGAAGAATTCGGCTTCAATTCAGTATTCCTTGATTATGGTTTTTACATTCCTGCCAGTTCGGCAGGTCCAGGAAGGTACAATCCTCAGCCTACTTTTTTTGCTCCTATAGGAACAAAAGTACATTCAATTGTAGATGGTGAGGTCACACATGTGTCGAAACTTTATAGTAATGATTACAGTATTGCCGTGGAATCTGAGGATAACAGTTCCCCATATGTTTTTGAATTGGAGCATGTCATTAACCCAACAGTTAAAGTTGGAGACAGAGTGAAGGCAGGTGAGGTTGTAGCAGAAGTTAGCGACTATATGACTAATGATCCACCAGGGCTGGGATTAGTTGAAATTGGGATATTGATAGGAGGACAAACTCCAAAACATACTTGTCCTTTTCTATATCTCCACCCGGATTATAAAGATGAGATAATAGGCAAGTTGACCCGTTTTTACAAAGATTGGAATGCATTTACGGGTAAAGATATCTATAATTTATCCGATTACAATACAGTAGGTTGCCTGACTATTGAAGAGATTGAAGGATAGTAAAACTAGGATATTTGATTCCAGACTCAGGTGGCCTGTTTTTTTGACCCGCGAAAGTGATTCCGCATATAATTTTAAAGATTTTATTTGACTGCATTGTGTTACAATGTTACAATGTAACACATTTATTAGAATAGGAAATATGGGACAACTTACAATCACGTTACCGGATGAACTAGAAACAAAAGTTCGTAAGCACTCTCGGGAAGGGAACTATGACAGCGTCAGTGATTTTGTTCGCGAGGTGATATTACGAGCAACATCGGAACGTCCAACTTATTGGGAAAGAGCACACCTTGTTTATTTAATGGAGATTAAGCAGCGACTGGGAGAGGATGTGAATGAAGAATTGTTGGATGCATTACGTGATGGTTACCCTAAGCACTATTCATTGCTGGATAATCATATTCTAAGAGACGAACTAGCCGATGAAGAGGTTGAATTTGTTCATAATGTTCTGCAAATGTATGCTGACCTACAATCCTCATATAACCAGTCTAAGAAGAAAGATCTTAATATTAAAAAAAATATCTCATTCCCAGGATTCGATGGCAATGCAGGAGACGGGCATCTAGGTTATCTAAGTTTTCTTGTTAAGCACGGTAGGTACACTTATGTTAAACCATTAGATAAAGGGGACGCTATTAATTCTCATATGACGATAACGAGTATGTATGAGAGAATGCTCTCTAAATACAATCAAATTAAAAGAGGTGTTTTTGACAGAGAACCGTTAACTCTTGACCAAATCAGCACTATAATAAAGGAACAAATTCATCCCGAACATAGAAGCAACTAACAAGTGCTATGGTGCCAGACCTAGTTTACCTACCAAAATTATCAAATTTTAATATGACAACTAACGAACAATTTACAATTTTACTAAATGCAAACTCTGAGCACGAACACCTCGAGTTCAAGGAAGCGAAACTGCAATTTAATTTTGATAATGGACGGCATTCAATCCTAGGATACTGCACAGCTATTGCAAATGAAAGAGGTGGCAAATTGATTTTGGGCGTAACTGATAAAATCCCACGTAAAATTGTCGGGACGCTTGCTTTCAACGATACCAAAAAACTCGAACGAGATATATTCCGTAGATTTAAGCGTAAAGTGGTCGTCGAAACCTTGTTGCATGAGGGAAAACGAGTCTTAATATTGCATATACCGTCTAGACCAATAGCTGAACCGCTAGAATTTCAAGGTGTCTATTTAACAAGAGCAAAGGATGAACTTCTACCAATGAGCCAAGACCAGCTCAAGGCAATTTATAATGAAGCAGTAGCTGATTATTCTGCGGAGGTACATACCAAAGCAACTATTGAAGATATAGATTCTCTTGCGATAAAAATTTTACGTACGTTATTAATTAATTCGGGAAGGACTGATAAACCTATCAATGATTTAAACGATAAACAATTATTAACTGACCTAAATCTAATACAAGAAGGGGATGTTACAATAGCTGCCCTGGTTCTACTTGCGAAAGAAAGCAGTCTTGCTAGATTACTACCATTTGTTGAAATTAAGTATGGGTATAAGACAGATTTTGCGGAAATGAGAAACCAAGATACAGTAATTTATAGGAAGGGATATCTTCTTTGTTATGATGAACTTTGGCAAAAGGTAGATTCGAGAAATTTGACATTAAATATTCAACAAGGGTTGCTTATAACTGAAAAGAAAACATTTGCTGAAGAGTCAATTAGAGAAGCTATTAACAATGCAGTAATACACAGAGACTATGACGAAAAAGAGAGTATTATGGTGACACAGACACAAAAGGACTTCATGATAAGTAGTCCTGGCGGACTTCCTGAAGGAGTTACACTAAATAATATGATAGACAGATCCAAGCCAAGAAATAAACTAATAGCGGATGTATTACAAAAATGTGGATTCGTTGAAACTTTTGGTTATGGGGTAAATCTTATGTATAAAAAACAGCTTGAGCTTGGTAAAGAACCGCCAGATTATAGCCAAACAGATAAATATCATGTTGTACTTAGATTAAATGGTGAAATTAGGAATATTAGATTTACCAAATATGTGATTAAGGTCGCGAATGAACTAAATAAAATGTTAAATGATGAGGAGTTGAGAATTTTATATCAATTACAAGATTCCCCCAAGAGAATCCCTTTGGACAGTCTAAAAGACTTATTTAAAATTGGCATTGTTGAGCAAACAAATGATGGCAAGTTTATGCTTTCAAAACAATATTATGAATATATTAATTTAAAAGGTGAATATACCAGAAGGAAGGGACTGGATAAAAACACTAATTTGGAACTTATAAAAAAGCATCTGCGTAATTATGGTAAAGGTTATATGTATGAATTCAGACAGGTTTTAAGAGATGTCCCTAAACCAACGATTAACAAGTACCTAGCCGAGCTCAAACGTAATAATATTATCGAATTGGTTGGGAATCCAAATATATCAAGAGGAGAGAACAAAGCTTATTGGAGATTGGTGAATGATACAGGTAATGATACAGGTCGTATACGGGTAGTGGCTTAAAAGTATTGATTACCAGGTATTTAGAGAACGTCCATATTTTAGAATGATACAGGTCGTATACGGGTAATTTAAAATTTATTATGTTCATCTTAATGAAGGTAGAACTAACTTCAATCAGTAGCAAAGATAAAAACGTTTTGGGAGAAATGCTTCGTGAATATCAACGGGAGTTACTGGGAAAGGAACCGGGTGAATATAAATACCTTGATTCTTATTGGAATGAACCTAATAGATTTCCTTTCTTTATTCTAGTTGACGATGAGATTGTTGGATTTGTGCTAATCAACTCTCATAGCGTGATTTCAGTGAATGCTAAAAGTATCGCCGAATTCTATATAAAAAAGGAATTTAGAAAAAAAGGTATTGGTAATGAAGCTGCTAAACAAGCATTTGAGCTATTCCCTGGTAGGTGGGAAACCAGGCAGCTAAAAGGGAAGGCAATTGTTCACTCTTTTTGGTTGGAGATAATATCAGAACTTACTCACAATCAGTTTCAGGAGATAATAATGAACAACAAAAAATGGAAAGGATGGGTTCAGACTTTCAACTTAACTGGTAATAATAAAAGAAAGAAATAATTCTAATCTAGTTCCAGACTCGGGTGTCCCATTTTTAAATTGAAATAAATGAAAACAAAAAGCGGATTTCTGTCTCTTCTTGTCTGTGGATTAATTCTTGCCGTCTTTGGCGTTTTTGTAAGAGTACTAAATCAATACATTGGCGGACTGACCCAAGTCGGAGGCAGAATGGCAGTTGCGACTTTAATAGTTCTACCTTATTTACTTTATAAAAAAATTTCTCTAAAGACAAGTATATCAAACTGGCCTCTTTTTACTATATTTATCTTATCTTTTCCTTTGTACATAGTCTTTTTCACGCTTAGCATTCTTAACACGAAACTTGTTAATGCTTTCTTTTATCTTTTCGCGAGTTCGATGCTAACCTCATTTATTATGGGTTATTTTTATTTCAAAGAGAGGATAAATAAAGAAAATTTAGTCGCAGCCTTTCTTTTATTATCAGGGCTGTGCTTCTTAGTTTATCCTTTTGATTTTAATCAAAGTTGGAAAGGAGTTCTTGCAGGTATACTTGGAGGAATATTTTGGGGAGTAAGCAATGCAACGAGAAAATTTTATACTGGGAAAATTAATAACTGGGCTGTCATTTTTTATCAGATGATGACAGGTGCAGCACTATCTTTTTTCATCGCGTATTTCTTAAATGAGTTTCCTCACAATCAGTGGATTCTACCATCGTTATCTCTTTTAATAATCTATGGAATTGGTATGGTTATTATTCAAACACTCTTATTTATCGGATTTAAAAATTTTCCATTGAACTTAGGTTCTATAGTTTTGGCATCGCAGTTATTTTTTGTTGAATTCGTTGGAATTTTTGTATTTAAAGAAATGCCATCATTAACAGAATTAGTTGGATCACTTTTTGTTATTCTTGCTATAATAATGTCGAATTTAAAAATTAGAAGTTAACAATATTCTTTTCCTAAAAGATGAAACCAGTCAAACTTTTTGAACTCTTAGAAGAGAGAATTAGAGAAATTAATTTAGATCATCCTATCAGGATAGGAATTGATGGAGTTGACGGTTCCGGCAAAACATTTTTTGCTGATGCTTTTGCTCAATACCTTCAAAGATTAAATAGGTCAATCATACGATCAACAATAGATACATTTCATAATCCTAAAAAAATCAGATATCAGCAAGGCGAAAACTCACCAAAAGGTTATTATGAAGATTCCTTTAATATTGATGGTTTAATTGAAAATTTGCTTTATCCTCTTGGCCCAAAAGGATCATTAAAATATAAAACTCTTATATTTAATTACAAAACAGATTCTCAAATTGATGTCCCATTTGAAATTGCCCAAGAAGATTCCATATTAATTTTCGATGGAATTTTTTTATTCACACCTAGATTAAATCCATTCTGGGACATGAGAATTTTTCTTGATGTTCCCTTTGAAACGACGATAGAAAGAGTCAAACAACGAGTTAAAGATCAAGAGTATCTTGGTTCAGGAAATATTGTTAAAAAGTATAAAACAAGATATATCCCAGGCCAAAAAATTTATTTTAAAAAAGCCGAGCCGAAGAAAAAAGCAGATATTATAATTGACAATACAGACTATACAAATCCTTTGATTGTCAAATAAGCACAACATAATGTATTTTATATTTGACATAATGTAAGAAATATATTACAATAAGTTATTACATTATTAAAATACAAATTATGTCATATCAGGAAAAGAGAACCATTACCTCAACTGTATCAGGAATTGTTATGTTAATTGCTTATTCTATCTTTGCCATATCAAAGTACAATTCAGACGATACAAATTTTGATTTAAAAGATTGGGCGACCACTATGCTCATTTTCATAGGAATAGGGATAGTCGCAATAATAATTATTCAGATAGTCTTCCATATCTTATTATCAATCAGTATCGCTATCAGAGAACACGAACGCGATGACAAAGAAATTGAAAAAAGAATAAAAGCTGAGATCGTTGAAGACGAACGTGATAATATAATCGAAATGAAAGCAGCACGAATCAGTTTCATGCTGACAGGAATAGGATTCATGATATCACTATTCCTAGTCGTGTTTAACTACTCTGCAATAACCATGCTCAACACTATTTTCTTTAGTTTCCTTATTGGATCAATTCTTGAAGGATTTATCCAAATATATTATTACAGGAAAAGCTAAGTCATGAAGAAAAATTTAAAAATTCAAAATAACATTAGAAGACTTCGTTTCTTCGCAGATGAAATGACACAACAGGAATTAGCATTTAAAGCTGGAATTTCAAGGCAGACAGTAATTGCAATGGAGGCGGGGAAATATTCACCTTCGCTCGAACTTGCATTTCGAATAGCAGAAGTTTTCAAGGTCGACATAACCGAGGTTTTTAGTTATAAAAAAATATAATATAATCTATCGCAATAATAACAAGGCTTATGAATATTTTTAAAATACTCAAAGAATTGAATTTTCCTCTCGGACAATATGTTGTCGTGGGCGGTGCTATGGCTGCACATGGTATTCGCGAGGCGCATGATCTGGACATATTGGTTACACCTAATCTTTACGAAAGGTTGTTAAACGAAGGCTGGAAGCAATGTACTTGTGAGCAATGCATGAAAACAAGTAGATTAATGTTGAAAGGTGATGATGTTGATATACTTCCAAATTTCATGTACAAAAACTATATCGGCGATACGAAAAGTTTGATCGATAATGCTGATATCATTAAAGGCTTCCCATTCATTAAATTAGAGGAATTTATGAAGTTTAAAAAGGAGCTTGGCAGACAAAAGGACGTAAAAGATATAAAATTGATGAAGGCTATTTTGAAGGGCTAGTTTGTGGTTTGGGCGATGTCGTGTTAGGCATTCCCTTTATCCCTTTCTTCTCACTTTCCTCAAAAACATCAAGGAATGCGGTTAATGGTACATGTTTTCCTTCGGTCATCTTGGAAATAAGATCCTGTCTAGTCCCGCCTGGATTGATATAGTCTATGTGTTTAACAAGTTCTTGAACTATTGTGTCTGCATTACCATCACCTACGAGAAGGATCATTCTGTTCATATTGCCTTCAAGCAGATTGATATTCAGGACATATTGACCTGACCTCTTACTTACCCAGAAGCTTTCAATCCTGTTCCATACAAAAATTTTATCAAAAGCTTTGATCCCTTTATTAAGTATTTCATATTCAATAATTTTTGGAGGAAATGTATTTAAGGCATAAAGTAGCATCAATAGCACAATCAGAGCTAATATTAATAAATAATTTGCAGTAAGGGCAGAGTAGGCTACAATGATCATTACTACAAAACCTACGCTTACATACCATTCCCGACCTTTTGGATTAAAAATCCTCTCGGGCGCGCGCCATTTATATAAAGTTTTAATTGGAGCAGACTCCTCAAGTTTAGCAGTAGCAGCCATTTCAGCGTCTCTAAGCTTTTCCTCAAGATAGTCAATTTGCGTTCTAAGTTCAGAAAAGTCAGGTGCAACAGGAGAATTTTGTCGGGCATTTTTTTGATTTTCCATAAGTACATGATAAATAGAATCAGTTAATTATGCAAGTTTCATGATTTGTGGCATCTATCCCATATGCGATATAATTAGTGCGCTCTGGAGTTCAAAAAGATTCAACGACCAAAGGGAGTTGAATCTTCAAGACAAAAATTTATGGAAGCTGGAGCAATCCAGATAAATCTGGATTGAAAAAGCTGCAATGAATTTTTGTCTAGGAAAGGTGGCTGAGTGGCCGAAAGCACCTCACTGCTAACGAGGCATCCCGCAAGGGATCCCGGGTTCGAATCCCGGCCTTTCCGTTTTTATTGCTATTTCGACCTAGATTGAGAACTATGCAATCAACTGCACAACTAACTAAATTCTGGGATTCTTCCAGTCGAAATATTCCGGCCAATAAGGACCATTCCAGGTACGCTGAAACCGCTATTAAAGATCTAGCCCCCCACTCGACTATTTGCGATTTGGGAGGTGGAACCGGTGCTGATGCGATCTATTTCGCGAGGGCTGGGCACACTGTAACCTTGTACGACATTTCATCATTTGCCCTGAAACAGGCTGTTAAAAAAGCTGAAAAGATGGGATTGAGCATCGCTACCAAACAAGCTGATTTCGGTGATAGTAAATTCAAATTACCAGTTGAAACTTTTGACCTGATCTATTCAAGACTGACACTACACTATTTTAAACCTGAGCAAATGTACAATATTTTGACTACTATTTATGAAGCGTTGCGTACAAATGGGAAGGCAATGATCACTTTGAAATCATCCGAAGATAAGAAAGAAATACAATTTTTGAAAAGCACAGCAAAAGAGATCGAACCTGGTGTGTTTGAAGATAAAGGACAAATTAAAATGAGATTAAACTTGGACCAATTGCGCGATGTCATGAAAAAAACGGGTTTGCCAGACGGGGCTTATTCAATAAGAGAAATCACCGAAGACCTCGGTGGCAGGGTTGATGCAGTAAAATCCGGAAATATGACAATAATTTTAAATGAGATTATAATTACGAAAG
>Ga0209416_1002254_pt1 | contig 11013 bp, 22 predicted proteins | sample RifGroF1_FD_184001 | JGI IMG/M metagenome (GOLD analysis project Ga0209416, IMG submission 184001) | Groundwater microbial communities from Rifle, Colorado, USA - Groundwater F1 (SPAdes) (version 2) | ecosystem: Environmental > Aquatic > Deep subsurface > Groundwater | place: Rifle, Colorado...
TATGAAACATTGAAAAAATTTGAATCCGAAAGAGGAATAGGATGTTTAGATAGCACTAATAAATAAAATAATCAATATTACCAAACAAAAAGTAGAGACTAACAATCTCTACTTCCCCTAAATTAAAACAAATTAAAAAATTAATACTAGTAAACACCAATCAACAAATCAACAAAATAAAAACAAAATACCAAACTTAACTAATAAAAATGGTAATGAACAGTTGACAAATAATAAATATAATAGTATAATAATCATTACAAGAAAGGGACAAGTCAAATATGAAAGTGGAAGTTAAAGAATTAAAATGTATCAAAGAAAAATGTCCATTTTACTATCAATCAAACATATACCAAGAAACATGCTACTTAACTAGTAAATACACACTACTAGATAAATGCTATGGGATATTAGAAATGCCGAACAAAAAAGAAATTATTATTTGTAAAATTGCTAAACTAATCAACGAATTAGATTGCTTGGAAGAAACTAACACCCTGATTATGTGTAACCAAAATTAGATTATGACATAGAATATAAATATAAAAATATGAGAGGATTAAAATTTAATGAAACAAATAATCACCAAAGAACAACTCAAAGAATTATCAACTACACAAAAAGTAAAACTATTTAATTGGTGGATTAACAAAGGTATCAAAATGGGAGATATTTATTATCTAAATGTTAACGGAACAGAATTTATTAATTGTTTCACTAAACCATGTAAGGAATTATCTTATGAATGTACGAAAGTTTACTACGAATATTATCCACTTCCTAACATTGGTCAAATGATAGAATTGTTAGATGATTTTAATGCACCATTAATTAGAGTAAACGGTGTAGATGAAATATGTGATTTTCTATGGGAAGAAATTAAAAATACATTATAATTATAAAATTAAAAGGAGAGACATTACTTATGACAATTTCAATTAAAAATCAATTTATCCAAAACCTAATCAAAGAATTAAATAATGAAAATGAACACATGATTAATAATAGCAAAAACCCTTTAGACATATGTTATATGATTTCAGTAATTGACCAACAAATTGAAAATTGTAAAGAATTCTTAGACGATATTACTAAGCATACATATTGTATTAATGGTTATGACAAAGATTATTCTGAAGGTTATACAAATGGTAAAATTAAAATTTTAATTGAAAAAACAGAAGATGAAAAAAAATCAGAACATTGGGCAGATGCATACTATAACTATTATTATTGTATAGAATTTTTATATGATGAAAGACATTGGGGTTATTGTGAATGCACTCCTGAAGATAAAGATTATAATGAAAAATATGAATGTTGTGGTGATGGATGCGATTGGAATTCACCATCTTTTAAAATAGAAAAGATTACCAATTTAAGTTATTGTACATGGAAAGGACAAGAAAAAGATTATTGGAAATTTGAAGAACAATTTTTATTAAATGAACAAAATAAAAATGAAAATGTTGAGAAGTTTAAAATAGAAGAAAAGAAACAAAATATAAAAGATAGAATTAAAGATTTACAAAAAGAATTAGATAAATTAGAATTTGAAGAAAAACATAAAGAGTTCGGAAATTTAAAATTAATTAAATAATTAATATAATATATTTAGAAAGGAGATAAAATAGATTCAAAAAGAAAAATAAATTAATAGATAGAAATGTAAAATAAATTGTAAGAAAAACAATATTAAAAAGGAGGATATAAAATTATATTGGGAACTAAAAATAAAATAAGGAATTATAAATATAATAATGGAGATACGATAAAAACAAAAAATGGTGAAATTGAAATACTAGAACAAATAACAATAATAGATACTAGAAAATCTAATATAAAAGCATATAAATATAAATGCTTAATAGATGGAAATATTGATAACATAAGTGAATCTTCTTTAAAACGTGGCGTAGGTTGTAATGTATGTTCAAATAATAAAGTTTTAAAAGGTTGTAATGATTTATGGACAACACATCCTGAAATTGCTCAATTATTAAAATATCCAGAAATAGGTCATGGAATAAGTTATGGTAAAACAGAACCAGAAATATTTATTTGTCCTGATTGCGGATATAAAAAATCTATAAATATAAATTCTCTTATAAGACAAGAAAAATTTCCATGTCCAAATTGTGGTGATAGTATTTCATACCCAGAAAAATTTGGTATATTTTTATTTAATCAACTAGAAGAAATATATATAGTAAATAATTTTGAATATCAATATAATCCTAATTGGATCAAACCTAAAAGATATGATTTTTATTTTGAATTAGATGATAAGGGTTATATTTTAGAAATAGACGGAGGATTAGGACATGGTAATTATAATCCATTTATCGGTCAATCAGCAGAAGAAACTCAAGCAATTGATGATTATAAAGATAAATTAGCAAGAGAACATGGCATAGAAGTTATTAGAATAGATTGTAGAAAATCAAATTTAGAATATATAAAAATTAATATATTACATAGTAGATTAAGTGAATTATTTGATTTATCAAATATTAATTGGTTAAAATGTCATGAATTTGCGTGTAGTAGTTTAGTTAAAAAGGCATGTGAATTATGGAGTAATGGAATTGATAATACAAAAGAAATTGGTAAAATAATGAAATTAGGTCTGAATACTATAAGTGGTTATTTAAAACAAGGTGCTAAATTAGGTTGGTGCGATTATGATCCAGAAGAAATACAAAGAATGAATGGTAAAAATTTGAGTCAAAAAAGATTCAAACCTGTAGTTCAATTATCTTTAGACGGTAAATTTATAGCAGAATATAAAGGAGCCATAGAAGCAGAAGAAATATTAAAAATAAAAAACATAAACACAGGCATTTCTGCTTGTTGTAATAGTAGATTAAAAACAGCAAATAATTATAGATGGATGTTTAAAGAAGATTATTATAAAAATATGAATAATATTAAACCTTTGAAAAAATATGAAAGTATGACTATAAGTGTTGTTCAATTAGATTTGAATAATAATTTTATAAAAAACTGGAATAGTATAAGAGAAGTAGAAAGAGAATTAAATATATTTAATAGTGGTATAACTTCATGTTGTAAAGGAAGACATAAAACAGCAGGTGGTTATAGATGGATGTACAAAGAAGATTACAATGAATACATAAAAAAAGATAATTAATAATATAAATACTAAGGAGAAATTTATGTTACAATCTATTGAACAAATTAAACTAACAGAAATAATCGAAACAAACAATCCAACCAATCTTCACCACATGGCAATAGAAAATTCAGAAAACACTTGTTTTAATTGTTTGCAATTATCCTTACAAATATATGAAATACTTATTCCTGCACTTAATCATAATTCTAAATTTACCAACTTTTCTACTATATTGCAACTTTGCAATAATTGCTTCAAACTTACAAATCCTGAATGGTGGAAACTAGAAATTATTAAAACATATTCAGAAAATAATATGATGCAATTACGTTATAAATATGAAAAAGAAATATTAGATTTTGTTAATCAAATGCCAATCGAAGGTAGGGAATTATTTTATGCGAGATTCGGAAATGGTGCAAATGCAGATCATATGAGTGGGCAAGATTGGATTGATTACGTCCTGGATATTTTACCACATGAAAAATGTAAATTATATGGTTGTTTTTCTCCAGATGAAATTAAATCATATCAAAAAAGATTCCCTATATGTGATAAAGTTAAAAAGGTAATATATGAAAATGAAGAATTTAAAGAATATAATATATTTAAATTAAGATGTCCATTTGGAGTAGATGATAATCAAACACAATCTCAATGTTATGAATGTAAATTATTTGTAGAAAGAAATGGTGAAATAGAGATTATGGATAAAGAAGATTTTGAGTTTTATGAATTGCATACTAAATTGAGATTAAAAATATTGAATAGAAAGGAACAATAAATAATATGGATTTAACAAATACAATCAACCAATTAGAAGCACAAATTAATATCTTAGAGAAAGAATTAACAAACCAATCTGATAAATCAATAGTAAATAGTTATAAACGAAAACTTAGAAATTTAAAAACATCACTGTCAATTAATATCCAACAAAATAAATTTAAATTATATGATAATATTGATGTTGATAATATTGTTAATAGTGAAGAAAGGAGTAGTTATATTGAATAAATTAATATTTATAAATAAAGGAGGATACATAAAATCAAATTCATAAAACAAAACTTAATAAAATCACCACTCAATTATGTCGGAGGTAAATATAAATTACTTCCTCAAATTCTACCATTATTCCCTGACAATATAGATACATTTGTTGATTTATTCTGTGGTGGATGTAATGTTGCAGTTAACGTCAAAGCAGATAAAATTATATGCAACGATACAATTGAAGAAGTAATTGATTTATACAATAATTTCTATATGTTAGGTAGTACAGAATATATCATCAATCAAATAGAAAATGTAGTTAATGAATTCAATCTATTTAAAGACAATCAAGAAAACTATCTTAAATTGAGAGAATATTACAATCACGTAAATAAAGAATGGGAATATTTCTATACTCTAATATGTCATTCATTTAGCAATCAAATTAGATTCAATTCAAAAAGAGAATTTAATTTACCTTTTGGTAAACGAACATTTAATTCTAATATGAAAGATAATTTAATTAAGTTTGTTAATTATTTACAAGATACAAATATGGAATTTACAAACTTAGATTTTAGAGAAGTAGATATTAGTAAATTAACTAATTCAGATTTTTGCTATATTGATCCTCCATATTTAATCACATGTGCTACATATAATGAAAAAGGTGGATGGAAAGAAAAAGATGAAAGAGATTTATTAAACTTACTCGATAAATTAAATGGAAATGGTGTTAGATTTGCATTATCTAATGTATTAGAGAGTAAAGGTAATAGCAATGATATATTGAAAGAATGGGTTAAGGATAGAGGATATAATGTACATAAATTAGATGTTAAATATGGTAACGCAAATTATCAGAGAGTAGATAAGAATGATAGTACAACTTTGGAAGTTTTAATTACAAATTATTAATATAAAAGAAGAAAGGAAAATTAATATGAAAACTATGAAATTTACAATAATTAATACTATTTCTTATGATGTAAATGAAAAAGTAGTTTATAATTTTTTAGAAAAAGAAAATATGACTATAGAAGATTATAAAAATGAATTATCTAATAGTATTAAAGAAATGTTTGAATCAAATATTGGAACATCAGAAAATTTAAAGAATTTAACAATTGATACAGATATTCAAATAGAAATGGAGAAATAATGAATATAAAATTATTAATTATTAAATGTCCAAAATGCAATTATGAAAATAATTTAGGAGAAAAAGAAGATAATTTTAAAGTATATGAAAGTGATTATAGTTATTCATATATTAAATGTCCAAAATGTGATTATAAAGAAAATGTATATTAATTATTAATAATAAGGAGGAAAATTAATTTGTCAGATGCATTATGGGATTCAGAATATAGTTTGGCAGGAGAAATTGAACAAGATATTAAAAACTATTGTTTAGAAAATAATATTGAATGTCCTATTATAAAAGACTATGCACGTTCATGGGAATTAAAAGTGATACTTAAAAATTTAAAGGAGAAAAATTAACATTACAATTGTAGTAAATCTTTTGGCAGGAAGTGGATGTGGGAAAAGTAGTTTGGCATGGGATGTATCAGCAGAATTAAAATGGATGGGTGGAATAAATGTAGAATATGTTCAAGAATACGTAAAACATCATTTATATGAAGGAAGAATGAGTATTTTTAAGGATCAAGATTATATACGGTAAACAAAAATATAGCATTAAACGTCTAGTTGATTGTGGTAAATTAGATGTAATAGTTACGGATTCTCCTATATTACTATCTGCATATTATAATACTATGTTTGCAATTAAAAATAATCTACCAATTGACGAAACATTTAATCAACATGTGATAAATGAATTCAATAAATTTAATAATTTTAACTATTTTATTGATAGAGTTAAACCTTTTAATGAAGTAGGAAGATTCCAAACAGCAGAAGAAGCAAAACAAAATGATATTAAACTAAGAAAAATGTTAGATGATTATGGAATTAAATATACAGATATTAAAGGTGAGAAAGCAAGTACAGAAATAATTGCAAATCAAATTAAAAATATGATTAATTATCAAAAACAAGGTGTTGCATGGAGAAGTTAAAACTAAATATTTAACAATACCAAACTATATCCAATTATATCTAATTAAATTATTTTATAATTAACAATATTTCTAAATTTACAAAATTAACCAATTTTCTAAACCCTTGATTTATAAGGGTTTAGAGGGTGTCAATTTTCCAAAAATCATGACCAAATCCACGTTTTATTCAGATTTTAAAAAGTTTAACAAAAGTAAAATATAATTGTTAGGAGGAAATTATAATAGAAAGTTTATATAATAGAGAGGGAGAGAGAAATCAGTCAAGTATAAATAAAACAGAAAATAAAAATTATTATATGACTGAAATAGATGCAAAAATTGCTAAAGAATTAATTAAAAAGTATCATTATAGTGGTAAAGTTGTTCCAAATAGTAAATTACATTTAGGAGTTTTTGATAAAACAAATAATGAATTAATTGGTGCATTACAATATGGAACACCTATGAACGCAAGTAAAACACCACAGAAATTAGTAGAGAATACTAATCAATTTGAAATGTATGAATTAAATAGGATGGCAATGTTAGATGATGCACCTAAATTTTGTGAAAGTCAAGCAATTGGATTATCTATAAAATATATAAAAAAATTTAAACCACATATAAAATGGCTATTGTCTTTTAGTGATGGTAAAGAAGGAAATGTTGGCACAATATATCAAGCAACTAATTGGGGATATTATGGGTATAGAGTTAGTGATAGTTTTTTTGAATTAGACGGAAGTATATTACATGCTGTGCAAATATGGCATAAGTATAAAGAAGGTAAGAATACACCAAAAACTACAAATCAATTATTATATGAAATATATAATAATGTAAGCAAGATATATTCAAAACAACATATCTATATTTTTACATTAGATAAAAAGATAAATATATTATTAGATAAAAGTACATATCCCAAAAGGGAAACTGAACAAAAGATTATTAAACAAGTATTTTATAAAAAAGACGGTATTATTTTAGATAAAAAATTCATAATTGATTTTAATACATATCAAGACGATTTAAAAGTTAGTTAATTAATTAAAACATACTACATATAGTATAAAACTAAAATCAACACAAAACGAACATTTGATCACAATATGGGTAAAATTACTAATTTTGCAATATTTCTGATTTTGCCTATATTGATGCTTGTAAACACTTATAAATTAAGGGTTTATAGACTATATAAACAAGAAATATAATAAATACCAAAAAAATATTGTTACCAATTATCGGTTTTATGCTGATATTTAGAAAGGAGGAATTATGGAAAGAGATAATATTAAAAATGATTTAAAAAATTATAGCAAATACAATTTAAACTGTGAACCTCCAGAAGTTAATTGGTTTCATCAAGTAAATAGAGTTATTGATACTTTATATTTTGGAGAAACATATAAGTATTTAGAAGAAAAATATAAAAAATAATAAAGGAGAAATGTATTATGTTAAATGTAGGAGATAAAATTAAATTCAATTTAGAGAAATTAGAAGAAATAGATTGGGAAGGATTAAGACCAGAGGACAATAAAAATTTTAGAGATTATGAATCATATATAAAACAAAATATAAATAATGTTTTCACAATATATAATGTAGATGAGATTTATGTTCCTTATCAAATTGATGATGAATTTTTAAAAGATACATCTTTTTCAGAAGAAGAATTAATAAAAGTAGAATAAAAATATATAATAGAAAGGAGAAATAATATATGTTTAAATATCTATATAATAAATTAACAAGAAATTACAATAAAATACCGTTATTTTGGGTTAATTTTAATTTAAATCATTATCAACAAAACGGTGTAAAAAATTCTTGTGCGGTAAAGATTCATCCTGAATTTAAAAATGATAAATATATTGTAGATTCACTTAATAATTTAATAGATTATATAAGAGATAATTATGATATGGAGAAATTAAGTAAATAATAAATTAAATAAAATGGAGGAAATGTAATTATGAAAGGTTTATACAACAAATACATAATTTCTAAAGCAGACGGAACACCTATTGATCCTAATGCAGATTATTTTGTATTAAGATTAGATACTGATTCATGTGCTAGAGAAGCAATGAAATTTTACGGAAGTGCTATTTATCAAGATAATCTTGAACTTGCACATGATATTTTTAATAAATTAAATATATATTGGGAGAAAGGTAAATAAACTATGTCAAAACCACTCATAGAATTGATAACTTTTGATGCAGGTGATTGGAGTGTACTAAGAGTTAATTTAGGTGAAGATTTTGAATGTCAAGGACACTCAATACCTGAAAGTGAATGGATTAGATTAATAAAATTATTAGGATATGAAGTTGAAAAAAGAGAAATATCAGATGAAGATATGGAAGATGGTAATTATTAATATGAAAAATATAAAATTAATTAAGAAAAATGGAATTAATTTTCTTTGCTTTACTTGGTTTAATAATAAAAAATATTCTTTTATATGGGAATTTGATTTTAAAAATATATGGTGGTTTCCTAAATATATAAAAGAAAAATATACTAAACATTATGGATGGTTATTCTTACAAATAGGATTTGGAAAACCACCAGAATTAATAGATAAGAAAGGAGATTAATATATTATGCAACAATCTAATAATGCAAAAAACTATGAAAATTTAAATACTAATATTGATTATGTAGAAGGAGAATATTATCACCTTAAAGATATAATTAATGAGTTAAAAAATACTATGATAATTATGATACTTCTACTATTAATACACATTCTGTATTTCTTGCAGGTAAGAAAAGTATGTTATATGATATTATTAAATATTTAGAAAGGGTATATGAATAATGAACAACAATAGAAAACAAAAAGTTTATAGTGTGTTAGATTCAATAACTAGGACAGAATTAGAGAATTATATTTCTGATAATAAATTAATGAAAACTAAATCAAAAGAATTATTAGAATTGCTTGATAGAGTAAGAGCAAACAGTAACCATAATCAATCAAGTAAGATAATCAATAAACTAAATAAAAATATTCAAGAATCAATTAATGGATACTATAAAATGGGAGAAGTATATATTATAGCATTTATATTAGAATGTTTTTATGATAAAAAATATAAAATTAAAGACTTACAACAATATCTTAAAGCAATAATTGAAGATGATAAAGAATTAAAAGAATACGTCTATGAGATTATGAAGGATATGTAAAGGAACAAAACAAATACATCTAGTGCAAAAATCATAATCAAAATTCAAATATTGGTGTTGATATAGGAAAGGAGATTATAGTATGGCAGAAATTAGTCATGGAGAATTAAGTTGTATGTTAAGTAGACATGGAAAAGAAGCATTTGAAGAAGGTAGAATTGTAGAAAAAAATAGAGTAAAATCAATAGTAAATAAATTAATCAAAGAAAATGAATTATTTCAAGATAGCAATTATAAGAAAGGCAGAGAAGATATTTTAGAAATATTATTATTTGAAATTAATAAATATGTCAAATATAATAAACTAAATATTTAAATAAATCTATATAAGGAGAATAATATGTTAAAACTATCTGAATTACTTCAATGGATGGAAGACGAATTTGAAAACGGCAATAGAATCAAAGCACAAAAACTATACAAAATATTTTGTAAATATGCAAAAATGAGATTTAAGGATGCAGATGAATTTAGATTAAGAAATTATAAAGAATATTATGAGTATATAAATTATTAAAATAAAAATATAAAATAAAAGGAGATTATATTATGAAAAAATAATCCATATTTGTGACAAATGTAATACTGAGAAAATTTATAATAAATCAGAAGAATCGGAATTTAGGGTAATTAAACTATTGATAGGCAAAATAGGAAAAGACGAATATGTTAGTGATGAGGAAAAGACGAATATGTTAGTGATGTAAATACCTCTAGTATATCAACAATAAAAAATCTATTTATATGTAAAGAATGTCAATTTAAACTAGGTCTCAATACAGATAAAAGAGTAGATGATAACTTTTATCAACAACCAGAGTTAATTGATAAAATTTTAGAATTATTTATTGAAATTGCAGATAAATTAGGATATGTGAAAGGTGAGTAAATTAATATTTAAATAAAAAATAAAGGAGGATAAAACTATAGAAAATCTATTACAATTTCAAGAATTATTAGCAACAAGATATAAATATAAAAACTAAATAAAAAATTATTATTAGAAGTAAAACAGAAATATTTAGATAATATACCTAATCAATTAAATATTGAAGGTGATATAAACTTCAAAATATATTCCTTATCAAACACTTTAATCTCTAATGGTTACAATAGAATTGTTATAGGTAATTATGGTGCGTTCGTTGAATTTGATAAAACTCAAATAATTAGAGAAAATATTAAAGTTAAACAAGGACAAGAGTATAGAATTAATGATCCTAAATATAGTGACAACGTAAAATACTATTGGCTAACTGCTAAAAATGATAGGGATATAAAGATTTATTATCAAAAGAAAACTGTTACATATGCAGATTATAAACCAGAAGTATTTTATGTTTCACCTTATGAAATAAGAATATAAAATTTAAAGGAGAAATAAATGGGTAGTATTTGTCATATTTATAAAAAAGAAAATTGGAAAATAATAAATAAAGGTAAATTAAAAACTGATAAAAATTGTGAAATAGTACATATATCATGTGGTGAATGGGAAGATTATGGTAGTAATGGCTGTCTATCTATTTGGATGAAAGAAGAGATATACAATAAAATAATAAACAACGAATATAAAATAATATCACAAGCATATTCAGAAAC
>Ga0209416_1002258_pt1 | contig 11008 bp, 11 predicted proteins | sample RifGroF1_FD_184001 | JGI IMG/M metagenome (GOLD analysis project Ga0209416, IMG submission 184001) | Groundwater microbial communities from Rifle, Colorado, USA - Groundwater F1 (SPAdes) (version 2) | ecosystem: Environmental > Aquatic > Deep subsurface > Groundwater | place: Rifle, Colorado...
CTTCTCCTCGAATCCACGCATACTGCCCCTCCGCAAACAGTATACCATAGGAATACAAATTTGAGAATTTCAACAGCCTGTTAGAGGAATTCTTGAAATAAACGAAGATGAAAGGGGTAAAATCGTTCTTGAGCATCACTCGAACATCGGCGCTGAAAGACAGAGTTGGAAAGAGAAACTTCTTTCGGAAAATTGGGATGCGCCGGTAATTTATACAACTATGGTTCAGTACCTAGAAGCTGTTTTCGGTTCAGGGACTCGAGGAGCACGTCGAATGCACCAGCTGGCGAAGGCAGTAATCATATTTGACGAAATTCAGTCACTACCGCTTAGGTGTGTTCACATGTTTTGTAATTCTGTAAACTTTCTTGTAAACCACTGTAATAGTACGGTTGTTCTTTGTACCGCCACGCAACCACTTCTTGGGGAGGTTGAGAAACTGAAAGGTGCTCTGGAGCTATCTTCTGAAAATGAAATTATTCCGGATGTTCAAAAGCTTTTTGAAGATCTTAAACGGGTTGAGGTACTTGATTCCCGTAAGCCAAGCGGCTGGAGTGATGATGAAATTGCCGATCTCGCAATACTGGAAATGGAAAAAAGTAGCAGCTGTCTTGTGATCGTTAATATGAAGCGATCCGCCCGCGCAGTTTTCAATGCAATTGCGGGAAAAAGCGATGCTGAGTGTTTTCATTTGAGTACAGGGATGTGTCCTGTGCATCGTAAAACTATTTTGAAAACGATCCGAGAGTGCCTTGCATCTGGATTGCCGACAATTTGTATCAGCACTCAATTGATTGAAGCAGGTGTCGATGTCGATTTTGGCTCAGTAATCCGCTTTGCAGCGGGATTAGACTCGATTGCACAAGCCGCAGGGCGCTGTAATCGGAATGGAAAACGAACTGTAGGACGGGTTCATATTATTAATCCGGCAGAAGAGAATATTGATTGTTTGAAGGATATCGCTGTTGGAAAAGAAAAGACGGAACGTGTCTTGAATGATTTTAAAGACAATCCTGCAAAATATCATTTTGATATAATAGGTCCATCGGCGCTTTCTTGGTATTATAAGAATTATTTTTTTGAAAGAAAAAAGGAAATGGATTATCCGATATCTCAAAAGGAATCAATAAGAACTGATACTTTATTGAATTTGTTGTCTACTAATACTGCAGCAGTGGCAGATTATGGACGAGTAAAAAAAGAAAACCCAGCTATTTTTCTTCGGCAGGCATTTATGTCGGCCGCCGATCTTTTCAGAGCAATTGATGCTCCGACGCAAGGTGTAATAGTGCAATATGGAAACGAAGGAGAAAATTTAGTTGCTCAGCTTGCTTCCGCATTTGATGTTGAAAAACAATTTGCATTACTTCGCAGGGCACAGCAGTATTCAGTGAATCTCTTTCCTCATGAATTCAAAATATTATGTGAACAAGGTGCACTTTTAAAAGTTCAGGAGAATACAGATATTTTCTATCTTGATAAAATGTTCTATAGCAAAAAATTCGGAATATCTATGGAGCCCGTGAACATGGAGGAACTACGCTGTGTATGAAACACCAAAAAACAGTATTGATTTTAGGCTTTGGGGAAGATTCGCGTTATTCACAGACCCGTTGACAAAAATGGGAGGCGAGAAATGTTCCTACCATATCCCAACCTACGAAGCGTTAAAAGGGGTCTGTAAATCCATTTATTGGAAGCCGACAATCATATGGGTTGTGGATGCAGTGCGGATAATGAAAAGAATTCGCACTCAGACAAAAGGAACAAAGCCGCTGGAGTTTAATGGAGGAAATACACTTGCTATCTATACATTTCTTTCTGATGTGGAGTATCAGGTTCGGGCGCATTTTGAGTGGAATGATTGCCAGCAAAAACTTGTTCAAGATAGAATTGAAGGAAAACATTTTTCAATAATAAAACGCATGCTTGAACGAGGCGGCAGGCAAGATATATTCCTTGGAACCCGTGATTGTCAGGGCTATGTGGAACCTTGTATTTGGGGTGAGGGAGAAGGGGCGTACGACAACGATGAAGAATTACGCTATGGATTGATGTTTCATGGATTTGATTATCCTGATGAGACTGGAAAGAATGAACTTGTTGCTCGTTTCTATCGGCCGGTGCTAAAGAAAGGGGTGCTGAAATTTGATCGCCCTGACGAATGTCCAGAAACACTCCGGAAGGTTGTACGTTTAATGACCGCAAAATCATTCGGTATTGATGCGAATGTAAAATCAGTTAATAGCGAACAGGCGGAATTGGGAGTGGTAGAATGAGCTGGATTCAGTCGCTTTATGAAACTTATGAGGCCTGTGCAGGGAACAATGCTATTCTAGATTCTGATGAACTTTGCCCTGTTGGGTATTCAATTCAGAATGCGCATATAGAAGTTGTTATTGATGAAAAAGGGAATTTTCGTCGTGCTATTCTAGTTCAGAAGGAAAACAACCCAAAGACTTTAATTCCAGTAACTGAGAATTCTGCCGGTAGAACAAGTGGTGAGGCGCCTCATCCTCTATGTGATTCTTTGCAATACTGTGCTGGAGATTATGCTTTTTTTGGAGGGAATAGGCCGTCATATTTTGATAGCTATATTGACCAATTGAGATTATGGGTTGAGTCACCATTTTCTCATCCGAAAGCATTGGCTGTATACCTATATGTGCTAAAAAAAACATTAGTGAAAGATTTGTCTGATAATGGTTTTTTGGAAATAAATAATGGGAAGCTTGAAATATGTACTAAGGGGTCATCTTTTGATGAGAATTCTGCAATCTGGAAATTGCTAACTTTTGACGACAAAGGGGTAAAGGATCAGGCAAAAGTTTTTATCCGCTGGTCAGTTGAGATATCTGGTGAGCAATCCTCGCATACATGGCAAGATAATTCACTTTTTGAAGTATGGCGAAAATATCAAGATTCTTTTGAAGCGAAGTTGGGATTTTGCTATGTGACAGGCAGGATGGTCGGTCTTGCTCAAAAACATCCTGCTAAGCTTCGAAATGGAAAGGATGGAGCGAAACTAATTTCTTCTAATGACATATCCGGCTATACTTACCTTGGCAAATTTACGCATGCGGATCAAGTTGCTGGAGTATCGTCTGAAGTAACACAAAAAGCTCATAGTGCATTACGTTGGTTAATTGGACGAAAACAGGCATTCCGAAGTGGAAACCAAGCTTTTATTTCTTGGGCAGTACAAGGGAAAGCTATTCCTGACCCATGGTCAAATTCCTTGGATTTTCTTGGAGAGCAAGATGAGATTCTAAAACCAAATGTTTCGACTATAGGAGATGTAGGCCAATCTTTTTCACTTCGAATTAATAAAAAAATAGCTGGTTACAAAGCTTGTCTTGAAGATAGTGAAAAGATTGTAGTAATGGGGGTGGATTCAGCAACTCCAGGACGAATGGCTGTTATCTATTACCGGGAATTAACTGGATCAGATTTTCTAAACAGGTTAGATCAATGGCATAATAATTCTGCATGGTATCAAAATTATGGTAAGGATTATCACTTTGTAGGAGCTCCTGCACCGAAAGATATTGCTTTTGCTGCATTCGGAAGTAAGGCTGAAGGGAAGAATGGGACGAAATTGCTTAATGTAACTGTAGAACGTTTATTGCCATGCATAATCGATGGAGCGCAGCTTCCGAAGGAACTTGTGATAGCAGCCGTTCATAGAGCATCAAACCGAATTGGATTGGAATTGTGGGAGTGGGAAAAATGTTTAGGTATAGCGTGTTCGTTATTTAGGGGAACCAACAAAAAAGAGAGGTATCAAATGGCACTGGAAGAAGAAAGGAAAACGAGGGATTACCTGTATGGTAGACTCCTGGCTGTTGCAGACCAACTTGAATCCATGGCATTGTTTTATGCAAAGGAAAAAAGGGAAACAACTGCAGCACGATTTATGCAAAAATTCGCTGAGCGACCTTTTTCAACTTGGCGAAATATTGAAACGGCATTGAATCCTTATCAAGCACGTATCAACTCAAAAGCGCCGGGGCTACTTGTCGGGTACAAAGAATTACTTGATGAGATTTATGCTTTATTCGAAAAGGATTTATTTTCAGATGATAGGAGACTCAGTGGTGAGTATCTCTTGGGGTATCATTGTCAGAGAAAATGGCTCCGGGAGCAGAAGCGTGAAAATGGAAAATGGATATTGAAGGAAAAAGTAGAAGATGATGTTTCTGAAATTGATGTGTAATGGTTCCAGTTAGTATAAGGAGGATTAAGATATGGCAACTTTAAGCAAGAAAATTGACTTCGCAGTCATTATGGGCGTTAAGAACGCAAATCCAAACGGCGACCCACTTAACGGGAATCGTCCACGTGCTGACTATGAAGGTTTTGGTGAGATTACCGATGTATGCCTAAAACGGAAAATTCGCGATCGACTTGTTGAACGGTTTATGGCTTTGCCTGATGATAAAAAAACGGGACAGGCAGTATTCGTACAGTCTGATGATCGTAAATGTGATGAAGCTAAGAGTCTAAAATCCCGCGCTGATGCAACGCTTGGAAAAGAATTGGGAGGTTCAAATACTGCAAGAAAATCCTGTGAAACATGGATCGATGTGCGTTCTTTTGGGCAGCTTTTTGCTTATAAAGCAGACAAAAAAAGTAAAAGTGAAGAATCTGATGGAGAAACTGGTGTTTCCATTGGAATCCGCGGGCCTGTAACGATTCAGTCAGCATTTAGTGTGGAACCCGTCAGCCTCTCAAGTACCCAGATTACCAAGAGTGTAAATGGTGAAGATACAAAAGACGGAAAACGCAGTTCTGATACTATGGGAATGAAGCACCGTGTTGATAAAGGTGTGTATGTTACTTTTGGAAGTATGAACCCGCAGCTTTCCGAACGGACGCTTTTTTCGGATGACGATGCTGGAGTTATCAAAGGAATCCTTTCAAGAATATTCGAGAACGATGCATCGTCAGCCCGACCTGAGGGAAGCATGGAAGTATTAAAGGTAATTTGGTGGGAACATAATTGTAAATCAGGACAATATTCTTCGGCAAAGGTACATCGGTCTTTGAAGGTTAAGACTGATGGCACGTATAGTATTGAGCCATTGCCGGGTTTGATTCCACAAGAAATTCAAGGGTTCTAATGTGAGAGAGAGCCGGGCATTCCCGGCTTTTAAAATACTATAAAGTTAACACAGGACTGCTGTTATGTTCACCGACGAAGACCTTCTACCACTTTCTGGCCTGCAACATTTTCTCTTTTGCGAGCGACAGTGTGCCCTCATTCATATCGAACAGCTTTGGGTGGAAAACAATTTTACAGCCGAAGGCCGCGCCATGCACGCAAAAGCACATTCTGGTGTGCATGAATCAAGAAAAACCAAGACTACTGTTTACGGAACATCCATTAGATCGCTTGAGCTTGGCTTGATCGGACAGACCGATGCACTGGAATACAGTGCGGATGGCACGATCCTGATCGTGGAGTATAAGCGTGGCCGACCAAAATCGGATAGAAGTGACGAGGTACAAATATGTGCCCAAGGTATGTGCCTCGAGGAAATGAAAAGTACTAGCATTCCTCTCGGTGCACTTTTCTACGGGAAAGAGCGTAGGAGGGAAATAATCGAGTTTTCAAACGAATTGCGTAACCTTGTTCTAGAAACAGCTAGACGTTTCCACGCTCTGGTCAAATCTGGAGAAACACCACCAGCCAGGTATGATTCCAAAAAATGTCCACGTTGTTCATTTTTAGAAGCCTGCATGCCAAAAATCGGCAAAGGAAAATCGGTTCAGCGTTATCTTGAAAAAGCGATTGCAATGGAGGTCGATCATGAAGCGCCTTCTTAACACCCTGTATGTCATGACCCAAGGCGCATATTTGAAAAAAGAAGGTGAGGCCGTCAATGTCTTAATAGAACGGCAATCCAAGCTCAAACTTCCGTTGGTTTCGATCCAGTCAATTGTTTGCTTTGGCGATATTATGGTTAGCCCTGCGCTTATGGGGCATTGCACGAAATCCGGAATTTCGATGTGCTGGCTTAGTTTTTACGGAAAATTCATCGCGCGTGTAGAAGGGCCAGTGCACGGTAATATCCTGTTACGGCGAGCGCAGTATAAAATTACCGAGTGTCCGGAGAAATCCATCTCTATAGCCAAAGCGGCCGTGGCGGCAAAAATAGCCAATGCCCGAAGCGTTTTGGTACGCGCACTTAAAGATCATCCTGCAATGGAACATGCTGCATTGGTGGATGACACCCAACAAGCTCTCAAACGGGCGGTTCAACGGGTATGGCGCGAGTCCGATATTGATTCACTACGCGGTATAGAGGGGGACGCGGCCAAATCCTACTTTGGAGTTTTTAATGAATTGATCACTACTCAGAAAGCCGATTTTAACTTTTCTGACAGAAATCGACGACCACCGCTTGATAGAGTCAATGCGCTACTTTCTTTTATCTATGTGATGCTTGCGAATGATATGCGGTCAGCCTGCGAAGTAGTAGGACTCGATCCTCAAGCTGGTTTTTTTCACGTCGATCGACCAGGAAGAATGAGTTTGGCACTTGATTTGATGGAAGAATTCAGGCCCTTTTTTGCCGACAGGTTGGTGTTATCCCTGATCAACCTGAAGCAAGTAACTGGCAAAGATTTTGAGGTTACGGGAGCAGGCGCTGTGCTTCTCAATGAAAAAGGTAGAAAGACGGTTGTAGCCGCTTATCAGGCAAGAAAGCAGGATGCGATAACCCATCCATTTCTTGGTGAGGAAATGCATATCGGTATTCTTATGTTGGTTCAAGCCCAATTACTAGCGAGGCATCTGCGAGAAGACTTAGACGGGTATCCGGCCTTTTTCTGGAGGTGAGGCATGATGGTATTGGTGAGTTATGATGTAGCCCGCGATGACCATGGGGCGCGTCGTTTGCGAAAAGTCGCCAAGACGTGCCAGAATTATGGGCAACGTGTCCAGTATTCCGTTTTTGAATGTTTGGTCGCTCCTGATCAGTTTGTGCGGCTAAAACATGAATTGTTAGAAATAATGGCCGACGAGTATGATAGTATTCGGTTTTATCTCTTAGGAGCCAATTGGAAAAATAGGGTAGAACAATATGGGGTAAAAAAAGCGCTTGATCCGGAAGGAACTATGATCATCTAGCTACGCGAACCCTAAGCGCACAATACTAATCCAATCCACTGTTTTTATTAACTCTATTTCAAGTAATGCTTTACGCTTGAGGTGTTTTTGCCCTTTACTATATTACCTTAGGTTCGCGAAAAGTAGACTATAGATTTTTATTTGAAAAGGAATTACTTTGATCGGGTCGCCTCCTTCGCGGGGGCGTGGATTGAAACCTGTTCGCGGGCACTTACGGCACCAAGCTCACGGTCGCCTCCTTCGCGGGGGCGTGGATTGAAACGCTGCTAAAATAACCACATCCTCTGGAGAGTGAAGTCGCCTCCTTCGCGGGGGCGTGGATTGAAACTGTTATAGTTTGTTTATTACTATCATAGTACAATAGTCGCCTCCTTCGCGGGGGCGTGGATTGAAACATTTATCATCCTTTGCGTTCTTTGGCAAACAGTAGTCGCCTCCTTCGCGGGGGCGTGGATTGAAACTCCTTCGCGCAGAAAGATGTAGCGCGGTTCAAGTCGCCTCCTTCGCGGGGGCGTGGATTGAAACAGTTTGTATAGCTTGAATTGCATCTACCATTGAACGTCGCCTCCTTCGCGGGGGCGTGGATTGAAACATTACCATACACATCTAATACTTTAATTGTAAAGTCGCCTCCTTCGCGGGGGCGTGGATTGAAACTTCCATAAAAGCATAATCAACATGATCTTGTACATGTCGCCTCCTTCGCGGGGGCGTGGATTGAAACTTTAGCGCTCATGCCTAACTTAGACTGCATAAGCGTCGCCTCCTTCGCGGGGGCGTGGATTGAAACATGTCATCCAGCGCCGTGTCTACGTTGCCGTTAGTCGCCTCCTTCGCGGGGGCGTGGATTGAAACAAAGAAGCCCCCGTTTCGTGCATCGGGGTGTTGCAGGTCGCCTCCTTCGCGGGGGCGTGGATTGAAACTAGATAAGCTCGTATCCGGTATTATGTCTTCCGTGTCGCCTCCTTCGCGGGGGCGTGGATTGAAACAAGGAAAGCGTAAACTGGAAAGGCTGAGCAGCCATGTCGCCTCCTTCGCGGGGGCGTGGATTGAAACCGCAAGAACAGGTTCTGCGAAAAACAAATACAGATGTCGCCTCCTTCGCGGGGGCGTGGATTGAAACCGCCAGCGCTGGCAAGGTCTTTGTCAGGCAGCCGGGTCGCCTCCTTCGCGGGGGCGTGGATTGAAACTTAACAGGGATACCGCCTATACGTTAAAAGATTACGGTCGCCTCCTTCGCGGGGGCGTGGATTGAAACGTCTTTGGATTATACGCTGCCACGGTACTGGAGCAGTCGCCTCCTTCGCGGGGGCGTGGATTGAAACCGCTTATACTGTACACGGCCGCATGGCTGGCGCGGGTCGCCTCCTTCGCGGGGGCGTGGATTGAAACCGTCTACCGTGCATTCGGCGGTCATGGCAGCGCTAGTCGCCTCCTTCGCGGGGGCGTGGATTGAAACACATCCATTCCGGGTCGGCGTATTTGTAGCCGGCGTCGCCTCCTTCGCGGGGGCGTGGATTGAAACGGCAAGGCGTGGACCCGGAAAGCGAAGCGCTGCAGGTCGCCTCCTTCGCGGGGGCGTGGATTGAAACCAAGGTACGGGAGGCCCGCGCCATAGAAGATTCGTCGCCTCCTTCGCGGGGGCGTGGATTGAAACTTTTAGCACGCTCACGCCGCCCTCCTATTAAAAAGTCGCCTCCTTCGCGGGGGCGTGGATTGAAACAGCAACGACGCCATGTCACGAAGCTCTGCTACTTGTCGCCTCCTTCGCGGGGGCGTGGATTGAAACGCAGTAGAAGAAAGTTCCGTTTTCAGATTGTCGAGGTCGCCTCCTTCGCGGGGGCGTGGATTGAAACCTGATAACTCGGAAACAAATGCGCGTAAACTGTTTGTCGCCTCCTTCGCGGGGGCGTGGATTGAAACCCCACCACAGTCACCGTCCCCCAAGCTTGTGCTTGTCGCCTCCTTCGCGGGGGCGTGGATTGAAACTATTCGGGAAGGGCGGATTCGAACCGCTGTCTTCCGTCGCCTCCTTCGCGGGGGCGTGGATTGAAACCAGGACATACCCGGTTAGCCCGGGCGAAGCACTGGTCGCCTCCTTCGCGGGGGCGTGGATTGAAACAATTCCTGATGTAGCGTGACGATGGCTTGCATCCAGTCGCCTCCTTCGCGGGGGCGTGGATTGAAACTTGCAATTGGTATAGATACTGTATTAATAATCAAAGTCGCCTCCTTCGCGGGGGCGTGGATTGAAACTTCGGTACATATATACAAAGAAAATATTCTCCAAGTCGCCTCCTTCGCGGGGGCGTGGATTGAAACCTTTAACAGTTAATTCAACTTCATCACCCGCAACGTCGCCTCCTTCGCGGGGGCGTGGATTGAAACTTGAAAAGGCAATACTTACTATGCTCGGAGTTGTTGTCGCCTCCTTCGCGGGGGCGTGGATTGAAACCTGCCATAATATGTCCACCATGATAGGCTGATGATGTCGCCTCCTTCGCGGGGGCGTGGATTGAAACCCTAAAAGAGCAGCCGTTGCCAAAATAATGCGGGTCGCCTCCTTCGCGGGGGCGTGGATTGAAACATCTGGATTGGGAGAGTTTATAGTGTAAGTGGGTGTCGCCTCCTTCGCGGGGGCGTGGATTGAAACACATTCGAGGTACTCGGTCTTGCCGGTGTTGTCGAGTCGCCTCCTTCGCGGGGGCGTGGATTGAAACGTCTGTAATAAGTAAATCAGGCCGCTTTACCAGCTGTCGCCTCCTTCGCGGGGGCGTGGATTGAAACAAGAAGTCGGCTGACCTATACGGCACCTGCATGCAGTCGCCTCCTTCGCGGGGGCGTGGATTGAAACAGTATCTCCATAACCCTCGCCCGCCAGCTCCCTGGTCGCCTCCTTCGCGGGGGCGTGGATTGAAACTCGGCTCGGCGGAGAATCCCAGCGCAAGCCTTCGGTCGCCTCCTTCGCGGGGGCGTGGATTGAAACCCAAATCCGGCCGGCCAGGTAAATAGCGACGGGCTGACGTCGCCTCCTTCGCGGGGGCGTGGATTGAAACAAGCCTACCTGGATTGTCTGGGAAAACGTGCCCGGGTCGCCTCCTTCGCGGGGGCGTGGATTGAAACCCGGTGGCTCGCCTGGGTCGCCGTTTTTGGTGTAGTCGCCTCCTTCGCGGGGGCGTGGATTGAAACCAGCATGTCAACGCTGGCGTCGGCGTTGTACGGGCGTCGCCTCCTTCGCGGGGGCGTGGATTGAAACGTTGTCGGATACCTTGGAGACTGGCGACGTGCCGGTCGCCTCCTTCGCGGGGGCGTGGATTGAAACATGTGGCGATATGCCACAGCCAGCTCGGCGCGCAGGTCGCCTCCTTCGCGGGGGCGTGGATTGAAACCTGTTCAGCCCGATGGATAGCCATATCGGCCGATGTCGCCTCCTTCGCGGGGGCGTGGATTGAAACTTTCGCTCATGTGATTTCCCTCCGTGGGGTGGATGTCGCCTCCTTCGCGGGGGCGTGGATTGAAACAAGCACTAGGCGGGCAGCGTTTTCGGAAAAGTCGCGTCGCCTCCTTCGCGGGGGCGTGGATTGAAACAACCCGACCACGACATCGCCGGTCGGCGTCTTCAGTCGCCTCCTTCGCGGGGGCGTGGATTGAAACAGTTGTTTTATCCAAAGCCACTCGGCCAGGTCTAGGTCGCCTCCTTCGCGGGGGCGTGGATTGAAACCGCAACCGGTCGCCAGCGTGATCGAGTAGCGGTCAGTCGCCTCCTTCGCGGGGGCGTGGATTGAAACAACAACCCGCCAGCCGGTACTAGCGTCCGTACCCGGTCGCCTCCTTCGCGGGGGCGTGGATTGAAACGCCTCAATTACGGCGCGC
>Ga0209416_1002259_pt1 | contig 11004 bp, 20 predicted proteins | sample RifGroF1_FD_184001 | JGI IMG/M metagenome (GOLD analysis project Ga0209416, IMG submission 184001) | Groundwater microbial communities from Rifle, Colorado, USA - Groundwater F1 (SPAdes) (version 2) | ecosystem: Environmental > Aquatic > Deep subsurface > Groundwater | place: Rifle, Colorado...
ATCTGGTAACTTATATGCTGGTGGAGCTTTTACATTAGCTGGTGGAGTTGCCAATACAACAAAAATAGCCAAATGGGACGGTTCTGTCTGGACCCCGTTGTCTACTGGATTAAATAATGCTGTTAGGGATATTGTAATTGATAAAGACGATAATCTTTATATTGTTGGTAGTTTTGATAACGCAGGCGATGCTAATGGTGATTATGTTGTAAAGTGGACGGGTTCAGCATGGGTTAGTTTAGGAACTGGTGCAAATGCGACACTAAGGGCAGCGGCTTTAGACAATGTAGGTAATTTATATGTTGGTGGTGATTGTACCACGTTAGGTGGTGTGACAGTTGGATATTGGGGACGGTGGAACGGTCAAAAATGGGAAGCACTAGGCGGTGGTGTAAATGGTGGTGTTTATAAGATTTTTATAAAAGACAATTTAGTTTATTTATCTGGTGATTTTACATACTCTGATGAGGGCCTCGTTGCAGATAGAATATTCGTATATCTTGGAAACAATATTTATCAAAGACTAGATATTAATTTACCAGGTGCGCCGTATGTTTATGGAGTATTTTTTGATAATTTAGATAATTTTTATGTTGGGTTTAATACATCAGGCGACGCTGAAATCTCTGGCGATGATTATGTTGTCATTATTACAAATACCGGGACAGCAAAAACTTATCCCATTATTAAAATAACAGGCCCTGGAACACTTAATATAATTCAAAACTACACTACAAATAAAAGAATAGGATTTAACAATCTAACATTATTAGCAGGTGAAGTAATTACATTGGACTTACGTCCTGACAAGTTGACCATGACATCAACGTTTGCACGGAATATAAATCGTTATTTGATAAAAGGGTCAAACTTAGATTTTCCATTAATATCAGACACTAACAGAATAGCGACATTCATAGACGGTACGACAACAGCCGCAACAGGCACAACGATGAAATGGAAGCCAATGCTACACGGATTGGACGGGGCGCAATATGAGTAGTTATCAGATTGTTCTCAAGACGGACGAAGGACTTGAAGTCAAACGACTGTCACAAGTCAACAGCTTACGGGCTGGACGGGTTGACAGGGCAATCATGCCTTGTGAGATTGTGATACCGCAAACGCTGACACCGAACGATTTCAGCAAAGACATGATTGTCGAGATATGGCGCGACAATGGCGACGGTTCGATTACGCTGGACGGTGAAACGGGCTACTTTCTAAGACGATGGGAATTTTACCGCGATAGCAGCGGACAGGACATGATATATCTGTACGCACTGGACGGGAATTATATCCTTGAAGGGCGCGAAGTGGAGTATGACGCGGAGTCAACACAGGCGACAAAATCCGGCGTTGCGTGTGACGTGATAAAAGAAATCATTGATGAAAACTTTGTGAGCGATGCTGTTGATACTTCCCGTAATCTGGCAGCAACATATTTCACCATTGATGGGGATGATGGGGCTGGTGGCACGGTCACAAAGGCATTCAGCAGACAACAGGTGTTATCCACCGTTAAGGCGTTGGTTGACCAATCGCGCAACGAAGGCACATGGGTGACGTTCGATGTTGTCTATGACGGGGCATTACCGTTCACGTTCAAGACGTTTACCAATCAGCGCGGAAATGACTTGAGGGAGTCAATCACATTATCAGTCGAAGCAAACACGCTAGTTTATCCATCATTATCGTTCGATTACACCAACGAGAAAACAGCGGCTTATGTGGCTGGCAAGGGTGAAGGAACGGCGCGATTAGTAGGAACTGCTACCAGTACAGCTATCAATGATTCGGTATGGTCACGGCGTGAAGTGGTGACACAGAACTTCCAGGTGACAACCGAAGCCGGATTGGATAATGAAGCAAGGGAATTTTTGAACAAGAATAAGGGTAGGATTACACTGACAGGACAGATAGCACAAACGAAGGGGTTAAAGTACGGGCGTGATTGGAATTACGGGGACAGGGTGTTGGCTACTTATTTAGGCTATACGTTCGATTGTCGTATCAACGGGTATGAGATTAACTACTCAACCAGCGGTGACACAACGGTTGATACTGTCACGGCGTTTATTGTGGGAGATGAGCAGGTATGAACGGACAACTAGATCCAATTGAGTTGATGAAAACCATCAACGAGCTTGAAGACAAAATCAGCGCACTGGCAACGATACAAATAGGCGGTATCTGGACATCCTACACACCTTCGATAACGTATTCAGGTGGGACAACAGATCCAACCAGTTTGACTATTTCATCGTCAAGATACTCTGTTGTTGGAAAAATATGTCATTTAAATATTGTAGCTACGCTGGTTAGAGGTTCAGGAGATAGAACACAAACACAGTTTACATTACCCATAAATTACAACGCGCAATTTTGCGGATCAGCGTTAGTTGCGTATGTGTCAGGGTCAAACGCATGGAGAGTTTATGGTAATAGTAGCACAAAAACTCACATAGATCACGGAGCTATGACGGGCGATGGTGTTATTTATGTATCAGCATTTTATCAAATTGCATAGTTACACAGATTCCAGTTTTGTGAACTGGACATGGTCACGGATGCTTACACGGTCGATTGTAGTATGGAGGAAAAATGAAGCTAAAACTATTGATGGTGTTTATCGGTGTTTTGGTGATACTGCTAATGGCAGGATTGGAGATTGTACAGGGCGACGACGTTGGTTATCCGGTCGATTACGGTTATCCGATTCCAATTGATTACGGTTATCCGGTAGGCTATCCCGTCGATGTTGGCTATCCAGTACCAGCATATCCATCACCTATAGACGAAGGCTATCCGGTTTATGTTCCCGTTCCTGTTGTCGGCTATCCCGTCGAGATTGAAGCCGTCAACAATCCGGTAATTCCGGATGGTTCAATCGAGCCGTCAAGTAATCCTGTACAGTTGGAGCCTATCCAACCACAATACCGCAACGGGCGCAATTTGTGGCAGGAGATTGTGTATCAGTTTAGCAGGCTGTTGGAGCTAATAAAATGACATACACGACATATCTGCCACTTGTTATGAATAACTTTGTAGTAGCAGAGGAGGATGATAAACCTATGAAACCAATTGTCGACATTAGTTACTGGCAACAAGGCATAGATTACGATAAGTTTGCAGATGGTATCAGCGGTGCGATTCTACGCGGTGCATACGGGATCTGGAAAGATACCATGTTTGAAACGCACTACAAAGAATTACACGCGCGCGGCGTGCCACTTGGAAGCTATCACTATATTATCGGCAACTATACAGGTACGGCTCAAGCGGACATATTCAATCAGGCTATCGCTGGCAAGGATTTGAAGTTAGGGCTATGGGATGACGTTGAAGACAGGGGCGTGACAACTGGACTGATTCCAACCGTCGTAAATGAATATCATTCAACGATTGAATTACTATCAAAACGCAAGGTTGGAATATATACGGGTGTCTATGCCTGGTCTGAAATCATGGGCAGTCAATCCACAAGATACGGTGATAAGCCGTTATGGGTTGCACATTATGGGGTGACTTCACCATCATTGCCGCGATATAGTTCCTGGACTTCCTGGGTATTATGGCAGTGGTCAAGCAAAGGTTCAATTCCAGGTTATCCGTCCAGTGTTGACATGGATGTTTTCAATGGCACTGAAGAAGAATATCAAAAGTATTTCAGCCTGAGTGAAATCATTCCAGAACCACCGCCCGTTATACCATCTACTCAAGAGGTTATATTACCTACACTAAAGGTGATAAAAACCGTCAACATCCGTTCACAGCCTAACACTTCGGCAAGCGTGCTTGGTGTTCATGTGGCGGGTGACATGCTGGACGTGTTAGAAGTAAAGCCAATCAGCGCGGTATCAGTCTGGGTTCGTGACGAACGCGGCTGGTCGGCTGTTGTGCATTACGGCGTTAGGTACATGGAATAACAACCAATAATTAGTCTAAACCTAATTATCGTAGTATAGAAAAGGGGCAACCTTGTCAAAAGCCAAAACAATACTTGTACCAATAGCAGATACACATTGCGGAGGAAGTACGGCTATAGCACCACCAACATTTACAATCCATAATCAAATAACAAACGAAGAACAAATAGTCCACCATAACCGCTTGCAATCTTGGATTTGGGAGAATTGGACATCACACTGGGACTATGTCAAATTCCTTGCTGGGTGGACAAGTAAACGCAAACGCAAGCATAGAATAATTTTTGTCCACGTTGGGGATGTTATCGACGGCAACCATCACGGGACATTACAAATCGTTCAAGATGTAGCCGACCAAGTGCTAATGGCAATGCAGATATTTGAGCCTATCGTTGACATGTGCGATGCCTTCTATGGCGTGCTTGGGACGAACGTTCACGGCTCCAACGAAGAAGCAGCAATCTACCGCAATCTTGGCGCTAACGATTACGGGCAAAACATCATGTTAGAAGTTGACGGCAAGCTCCACGACTTCGCACATCATGGCAGGACGGGTAGCAGACCGTGGACAAGCGGCGCGGTATCAATCGGCGTAGAGGTCATGTTAGATTGTGGTCAACAGGGCTTACCATACCCTGATTATGTGTGGCGTGGTCACAAGCATAACATTGATGACAGCGGTGACAGACTGGACGGGACAAGGGTCATCTGCTTGCCGTCGTGGCAACTCAAGACAGAATTTGGGCATAGGGTCGTGCCAAACCGTACACGCTCCGACATTGGCGGTTACATCGTCGACGGTGGGTTGGTTGACAATTCACGGGCGCGGTATAAGGGGCAACCCGACCAAAGGAAGGTTATTAAATTCCCATGACAGAAAACGAACTACTACTTGAACTCACGAAAGAACTGTACATTCCACCCGTACAGTCGGACGAAGTCACCGCGCAATCATTGGCGAAGCAAATCGGCACGAGCGCAAGAAACGCGCTTGACATACTGCAACAGAAGGAACGCGACGGCCTGCTTGTCAGTCGTTGGGCAAAAGGCGACAAGGGCAGGCGGTTGTTAGCGTTTCGCAAACCGTAGCTATCATCCTTCATCTCTCTCCTCTTTGCTTCCGCTCACAGAATATCGTGGGCGGTTGCAATTAACCAGGGTACAGATTGTACCCCTATTGACATCATAGAACGATTGTGCTAGTATATTTGTAATCCACTTATGTGGAGGTGGACGGCTTAGCCGTTGAATAGTACCCGGCAGGCTTAGGACTCCGATGTACAACGTAAGAGAAACCGCCGACCGAGCCGGGTCGTACCCCCCCAGAGGATAGAATCGCTGGGCCTCCTCTTTAGTGAGGATTTTGTTAGGGAGTAATTCCTAACAGCCCTGTCGGGCTTAGGCAACTTGACAGGGTTATTGCCTGAAAATCAGTCCTGATACCGCGTTATGACCTGGGTTCATCCAGTAGTGGTTCGGGGCTGATTTTGTTATTATCTGACTAGGTTCTGCTTTTTATATAGAATAATAGACGTCCGATGTCTATTATCCTAATTTTTTATAATCCTTATTACCACTTACGCGTTAAAACGATAATACAACCTACACCTTATTACTTCTTTTCATACCCGTAAACAATACAATTTTGTATATTATGATGATATGAAATATTATTTGGCATGCCGTATATTGCCGTTAAATGCCATTATTAGGCTATCATCCTCTCATTCTCTCTCCTCACTGCACCGCCTCCAGAACACCGGGGGCGGTTGCAATTAACTTGACAAATGGTGTATAATCTAATCAATCCACTTATGTGGAGCTTGGTGTGCTACAATTGGCGAGTAGATAGGTTGACGTGCTATCCTATGGACGACACTGAATAGCTACAGTAAAAGCACGAAATAAAGTTCGTCCTTCTCAGGTTCAAATCCTGACACACCAAAATGCCGATATAGCTCAATTGGAAGAGTGGTCGCCCTGTAAGCGACTGGTTAGTGGTTCAAGTCCACTTGTCGGCTCTGCTGGTGTTATGGGTTTGATCAGCCCTAGCATAAAGACGCCCCGAATCAGGCTTACCAGCAAAAAACCTCAATCGCTTCGGTGGTTGAGTGCTACCCGTGAGGGTATGCGTAAAATCAGCTCCACATGACGGGGCTGATTTTGTCAATGTCTATTATCCTTTACAAAGTGTATTAACCCCTACGCATTAAAACGACCATACAAACTATACAGTTTTGTATATTATGGCACTACGGAATACATGCAATCGCATTGCCAAATTGTACAATAGAACCCGTCCAAAGTGCATAGTAACGCGTCATTTTTTGCACTTTGGTGTGAAACTTCCACATTATTCCTTCGTATTCTGTGTAGATTATCACGGAATACGTTTGTGATTTGTGTACAATTTATTCAGCGGTGGTGATTAAATTTTGGAATGACTTCCCATTTGTAGCGTGAATTTTGGGAAGTGGAATGATGCTACAATCCCGCTACAACGAAAACTTACACGTGAAAAAACGCAAAATAAAAGGATTAGCGTTATTGACTAATCCTTTATTGTAAAATCGCTAGAATCGAGTTTTTTTTCATTAACCTCTTCTAATAATCCAATGACATAAAGTGAGTTGGTTCTTTTGTAATAATCAACCACTCTATTATTTTTGTGTCTATTACAATTCTTTCTCCAACTAAATCTAATTCATATCGCTTCGGTAGTTGATTGGAATTAAACTGGGAAATAAAATCAAAAACATCCATTGAGATTTTAATAGTTTTAGTATTGTCTAATTCTGTCCACTCTTTAATATTGTTTATTTCTTGTTCAAACATTAGACTATATATGCTTTTAACTTCTTTCATGTTCTTCGCAATAATCCAGTCATGTCCATCTGAAAACATTTGTAATTCAGTCATTATTCCTCCTATCCGTAATATGTATCATCCTTTTTTCCAAAGTTGTCGCCACGTGCCGCCGCCTGACATATCGCGATTATGAACACGCCGAATATTGTACCGACGAACAAGCCGACAACAAACCAGACGAAACCAATCCAGAAGTGGGTCATCATTCACCGTCCTTATACATGCTAATTTCATTGTCTTGGCGTTCCCATCTTTTTCCACACACAACACCAACCCAAAAGAAAACGTTCATAAACACTAAGACGGCAGAACAAAATTCAACACCTATTTCAATTGTCATCATTCACCGTCCTTTGGTGGTTGGTATCTTCCAACAAGGTCAGGACATTCCATTTGATAGAACATCAATTCATCTTCCAGTTCCTGCACACGTGATTGGAGACGGACAATCTCCGCATCCTTCTGTGCTATGGTTGCGGTGAGTTTTTCGCGTTGATCAAGTAGTCCTAGCCACTCTGTATATGGTAGTGTTATGTTCATCACTCCACCTCCACGTACTTGATACGCTTGCCACAGTGAGGGCAAAACTCATAATAATTACGTTGTATTATTGTTGGAATAACAGAAAAATCCTTTCTTTCGTGATAATGTGGATTCCTAAAAAACACTTCGCTAAACATCGGTTCATGTTTCCACTCGCACACTTCGACATCCTCAACAACAAGCGGACACCATGAGGGGCGAGTATCCATTTCAAGCAAAGCCGTTCTATTTACTGTAATATTTGTACATAATGAAAATGGTATTTTACAAACAGCACATCTTATCGGTAGATCACCACCCACAACAATCTTGATTATGTTCATCATTCCTCCAATTTTCCAAAATTCAACAGGTGAATAAATCGCATCCGGCACATGTGGTCGGGTGCCTTGAATTGTACAAACTCCTCCACCAGCCGCTCAAAGTCTGCCAGCCTTGCGTCCAGGTAATCGCGCTCCTGCTCCAGTTGTGCTATTTCGTCAGTCTGTCTGATTGCGTGCCAAAGGTTTACCATGTTTTCACCATCCCTCCTGTCGTAAAATCATACGCTGTTGTCGCGTGTCGTTCGTCTTCAATCATCTGATTTGCACTGGTGTGGGTTACGCGTAATTCTACCAGCTTGCAGCCGTTACATTGTGGTGTACCAATTTTGACACAATGTTCCTGATAATCAGGGGTAAATAAGATACGGGCGTGGGTGCAGCGGTGTTGCATGTTATGCCTTCGCAATCTTCCTAAAATAATACTTCCACACAATCGCACGGGTTTCGCGGCTCATGTCTGCCATTGCTTTAGTCAGCGCCATTTTGTATCCTATTTCTTCGTCGTATTTATCTTTGGGGTGACACCGGGCAATGCCTATCACCGGCTTTCTGTCGGATAACACCAGCTCGCACACAATGGCGCGCCGGATAACGTCCTCGTAAAATTCCAGCGACTTGACTCTGGGCTGTATGTGATTCAAATAACCTGAACAAAAACTATTTTCAATAGGATTACTAAGAGCTATCTCATAATTTTCACAATGTATTATAGACATTTCAATTCTCCTTTTCTGTTTCAGTCTCAATTAATTCAGCCGCATCTTTTTCTGCCTGCATACGTACTGCCTTTTCAGCTAACATATTTTTTATTGCGTTCAGGTCGATAGCACTGATCAGATCTGCCATTTCAATGTTTACTTTGAAATCTGCATGTTCTCCACGCCATTCGTATTCATTTTTCTTACATGTAACTTTCAATTCGATTTCTAACATTTCATCAATCCTCTCTATGCGTGTACATGATTATTTTGCGTTCTTTTTTTCAAGCCAGTATTTCGCGTCATTGAATTTCTTCAGGGTGTCCTCATCCTTTGGGTTTTCCTTGAGCCGTTTGGTGTAAGTATTCAGCCGTCCTGCTAATTCACCTTTGGTCATGTTCTCCCATTCGTGGGATTCGTCTGTTGTTTCTGTCACCTGTCCACCTAATTCGACGGCTGCTTCTACCAGGGTGGGGGGTTCGTCCACAAAGATTTTGATTTCTGGCTTTTCTATTGTAATCCTCTGTGTTGTGTCAATGTAGCCTTCTTCGTCGGTGTCAACACCTAATTCTTCAGGTGTGTAGATTGGAGATCCACCAAAGATACCAGGGGCAAAGCGTCGCGCTCCGCGTGTGATTGCTCGGGCAAATAACATATCGCTTGGATATGCTTTCCATGTCGGCTTTTCCTTCCATGTACTTGTTTCTTTGTCCCAATTTTTATTTATGTTTCCTGCAATAACTTCTGTCATTGTGAAGCTAGATTCGCCTTGTTTTTCTCCATTCTCGAACCACTCAAGGACACATTCTTTGTCTGTACAAATTTTTATTCGGTAGTTGTAACGTGGATCATTCTTCACAAGTGTGGCTACAACATTTGAACCGAGGGCGGGTTTGCCTTGAATAATATGGATACCTGTCATTGATGCAAAAGGTGGAAGTCCTAATTCTGCACCAGCCATAACTTTTACGATTGCCTGGGCTTCTGTTTTCACGTCCGAAAAATAACCGGACTTTTGCAGCGCTTGGGCTGCCTTGCTGATATTGTCGAAATTCTGATAAACTGCTAATTGATTGCTTTCCATCTCATCCTCCGATTATTTTTTGTATTGCGTTTATGTCCCATTCAATTTGGCGTCGAAGTGCTTCTATATGTTCTGCTTTATCTTCTTTGTCATAGAATCTTAGTATTCGATTAAGCCTCCTAATGTCTTCCTGTAATTCTGCAACTTGTTTTTGCTGTTCCTCTGTTATAAATTGATTTTCCATCTCATCTCTCCTTTACAATTTCATCTGCAATTTTTGCACATAGGGCTGTTGCCCCGAACACTAACATGATTATGATTTCTACTGGCATGATTGCTCCTCTTTTAGTTCACCAACCGTATGACCATTTTCTCTCAAAATATTTGCTGCTACACTGGTAAAGAAAAAATCACCGCTGCTAAATTCTACTGAATACAACATAGCTTTTTCAATAATATTCATCGCGCTGGCCGGTACATTATCAATGTGATATTTTTTTTCATTCATATTGTTCATTATTCACCTCTACTTTATTATACAGATTCCACATCACAATAATAGATACACATGTTCTATTTATTAGGATTTGCAATTACATCAAATGATGACATATCGGTTTCATTTGTCAATTCATAACTGCAAAACAATCTCATGTATCCTGATTTTGGTAAGCAGTCCATATTCCAATCAATAATTGGTGCTAATCTTGTTTTAAGAATTTCATCTAAATTTCTTTTATATCCACCATAACCACCGATTCCATTCAGGTGTAACACATCACTACAACCAGAAGACTTACAAATCGGATAGTTTCCTTTACAAAACACATAAGTAATTAGTCTATAACCACTATCGTGTATTTCATTATATTTTCCTGGAATTATAACAAGCGTGTCAAATTTTCCGATATTTTCTTGCCAGTCTTTAGTTGGCAGATTTTCAAAATCTTTTTTTGTCATTTCATTTATTTGTTTATATTTTATTGGTTCTCTCATTATTCACCTCGTCTCATATAGCTGGTTGTGTAATCCCATTCCTTCGCGGGTTTGTATTCCGGCTCAACATCCGGAAGGCAGTCACCAGGCCCGAAGGGGTCAACGTTCAGCATGTCGTGAAGTTCGTCCAGTAGCATGTCTGCCCGGGCTATGGCTTCGTTCATTACGTCCAGGGTGATGGTGTCATCCAGCACTCGAACGTTCTCAAGGTCGTCAACGAACACTACGCCTGAATTGTCACTGTCAACACCGTAGCCATAGAAGAACTTCGTGAACGGCTTCGTTCCGTCAATCGTGCTTACCAATACTCTACCAGGGAAGTGTGATAAGCGATTCACCTGTACTTCGTAGCCTTTCCATGTTGCATATACTTGTTTCATCTCAATCTCCTTTGTTATCGTTATATAGATTATACAACTTATTTTATAAAAATCAAGTGTTTTTAGCAATTGCTTGACTTTTTGTTATAAAGTGGTATTATTATATAAACGGAGGCACTTATGATAAAAGATAGAGGAAAAAAGTTACGTAATGAATTGCAGTGGGTAATGGTATTGAAGCTGCGTAAAAGTGGCATGACATACCAGAAAATAGGTGAAACCCTGGGTATCAGTAAGCAGCGC
>Ga0209416_1002261_pt1 | contig 10991 bp, 16 predicted proteins | sample RifGroF1_FD_184001 | JGI IMG/M metagenome (GOLD analysis project Ga0209416, IMG submission 184001) | Groundwater microbial communities from Rifle, Colorado, USA - Groundwater F1 (SPAdes) (version 2) | ecosystem: Environmental > Aquatic > Deep subsurface > Groundwater | place: Rifle, Colorado...
CGGCACGGTGATCGCCCCGGGCGTCAACGTGGATGTCTACAGCTACGACGAATGGTATGTGGATGACGCCGGCGCAGAGCAGCCCATGGTCCCTGTTGACAAGGTCTGGCTCGGCTCGTCCAACGCCCAGAACTGCCGCCTGTATGGTGCCATCAAGGATCTCAGCGCCCTGGCGGCAATGCCGCGTTTCCCCAAATCCTGGGAAACTCCGGACCCGTCCGCCCGGTTCATCATGGTCCAGTCTGCCCCGCTGATCGCCCTCAACCAGCCTGACGCCTTCATCTCGGCCGACGTGCTGTAATGATCACCACCGCTGCCGATACAGCCATGTACCTGGCTGATTGGGGAGTCCCCCTTATTCTCTCCTGGCGTTCAACCCGCCAGGGGGGCATAGGTGTTCCGGATTATAAAATTGACCCGATACGTTTTTTGGAGCAGGGCCGCGCGATCCCGTCTTGCGTTGTAACCGTGGATAGGGCCACCGCAGCAATCCTCAACACCGAATGGACTGTCACTATTGACGGTGAAGTCCGGCCTGTAATTGAAATACCGCCAATCAAGGGCGAGCTGATTGATGTATACCTCGGAGACCCCAAAACATGCTGACCGTCACCGACATCGCTCAGGGCGTGATCGACCGGATGAAAGCCATCATCCCGGCCATGGCCACCGCCATCATCCCTGATCTGGACAAACCCGATCAAATGACCGGCCAGATCCTGCAAGCCAAATACCCGAAAGGGTTGTTTATGGTTGGTCACCAGGAATCAGAAGGCGCCCAGAAAACAGAATACGTCATCATCTCGGTCCTGTGTGCCGCAGTAACCGTGGCCAAGGTCGTCAAACTAGGCCAGGCCGCACGCATCGCCATTAACGAACACCAGATAAACGGCGCCACCCGTTTCGAGTTCCACCGGGATGACCCCATCGGCAACGAAGCCGGGATCTTTGTCCGCAACATCCAATTCCGCTGCGGCATCCCGGCTACTCCCCCCAGGGATACAGCCGGAGCCATAGCGGCCCTCAACCTCTAACCGGCGCGCAAGCGCCATTACCCTTTGCGGGATAACTACCCGCCAGGAGAATAGCCATGACACAAGCAGCGCAGATCGCCACCGAATATTACATGGGGCAGGGGATGGTGTTTATCGGCACCAAAGACGCCACCACCGGGGAGCCGCAAGGGTTGCGGCACCTGGGCAACGTCACCAGCCTGGCCACGACCCTCAAAACCAGTGTTATCGAACTAAAAGAAGCCATGACCGGCACCCGCGGCACGGCCAAGCGCCTCACCACCGAAGTCGGCGCCGGCTTTTCCGCCACTCTGGAATCACTCAACAAGGAAAACCTGGCCATTGCCCTGCGCGGTGAGGCCACCGACGTAGCCGGCAGCACCGTGGTCAAGGCCACTTACAAGGTTTTCAAGGGTTCCGTCGTCAAACTCGCGCATATCGGCATCAGCTCCGTATCTGTCTACGACGGCGCCACCGGCCTCACGGCCTACACCGTGACTGAGGATTACACCGTCAACAGCAACAACATCTCCATCCCGCTCACCGGCGATATCGCCACAGCGGATTCCGGCACCGGCGTGGATGTCCAGATCTCCTACACCTACGCCGCCCAGGAGAAGATCGAGGCCTTCACCGTTGGTGAAAAGGAATACTACGTCTATTTCGAAGGCCTCAACACCGCCGACGAAAACAAGGCCGTGGTTGTCGAGATCTACAAGGTAGCCATGGACCCGCTCAAGGAGCTGGCCCTGATCAACGACAAACAGGCCGAGATCGTCTTTGAAGGTTCCTGCCTCCTGGACAGCACCCGCGCCACCGGCAGCAAGTATTTCACCGTCAAGAAGATCTGACCCTGATGGAAGTTTGACCGAGGGGGCAACCAGCTTGCCCCCTGCATCAAGCCGCCAACAGGAGACGACCAATGAGCGCACCCGCCATTTACAACCCATTACTCAAGCACGGCGTCCCTTTCTGGCGGCGCCTTATTCTGACAGACAAGGCCACCGGCGTTCCTCTCGATCTGACCGGCGCTGTCTGCCATGGCAACATCCGCGATACCGCAGGCAATGTCCTGGCGTCGATTTCATTCATCCCCGCTGCCGATCCGACAACCGGCGCCATCTACTGGGGCCTGGATGATACCACCGTTCTGCCCGCCACCAACTGCCTGCCCGAGCTCCCCTATGATGTTTTTATCACCCCCGCCGGCGTCCAGCGCCTTTGTCCCGTTGAGGGACTGATGACCGTTGAACCTAAGCAAACGGTGCTGCCATGACCAGCGCAGAAATCATAATCGATGAAAGATACGAGCTCGAACTGACTGATGAAACCACATTGGTGGTCTGGATCTCCGACGCCGTTGTCGGCGCCCAGGGTCCTCCCGGCCCCGCTGGTCCTGCCGGCCCTGCCGGTGCCGATGGTACCCCCGGCGCTGCCGGACCAGAAGGCCCTGCGGGACCCGCCGGACCAACCGGTTCTGATTCCACTGTCCCCGGCCCTCCAGGTCCGCAAGGCATCCCCGGTGAACCGGGCCCGCAAGGCCCGGCAGGCGCCGATGGCGCGGCCGGTGCAGATTCCATCGTACCCGGTCCGGCTGGTCCGCCAGGGATTGAGGGTGACTCAGCATACGAGCTCGCGCTGTTGAACGGCTTTGAGGGTACGGCAGCAGAATGGCTGTTATCGCTGGTAGGTGAACAAGGGCTTCCAGGCGTACCGGGAGAACAAGGTGTTCAAGGCATTCCCGGCGCTGCTGGCGCTAACGGTATCGATGGCGCACCCGGTACCGATGGACTGACTACCAGTGTCAATGGTGTTAGTCAGGTTGCTGGCAATGTAACGCTAACTGGTTCCGACATCACCTTTACACCGATGGACGGTACGGGGAACCTTCCTGTTGAGATAAATACCCTCCAAGAGCTAGTAGAGGCTATTGACAGTCTGGAGATTGACACCTACACCGATGAGCAAGCGCAGGATGCGACCGCCGCCGCCATCGCCGCAGGCACTCACGCCGGGATTACCGTCACCTATGATGACGCCAATAACAAATTCTCGTTCAACACCAACCCCACACCATACAACTGCGGGACGGTAGACGCCAACGCGACCATAGACCCGGCCAACGGGCGCGACCAGTACATAACAATCGGTAACGCTGCAACAACCGGCATAACGCTGGCAATCACTAATCCAGCCGATACAAGCAAATCATTCGACATGAAGCTGGAGGTGATTCGTTCTAGCGGCAATCAGCGGGTAGTGACGCTGACAGGAACTAATTTCGTTTGCACAGGTGCATCGTTTGTAGGCGGAAAAATACTACCTTCCAGTGGTGCGGGTGCCTCCGATAAATTCAATCCGGCTTGGTGTCCACGACCAGCTGCTTATGAGTTTACTGACGCTCGTTATGATGTGAAGGCTTCATGATAGGGCATCCAAATCTTAAATGTTGGTGGTCGTTGAATGGCAACTATGCCGATGGTTCAGGCAACGGCAAAACACTGACGGCTAATGGAACGATTAGTTTTGTAGCAGGTGTTACTGGTACAGCGGCCAGCGGAAACTTTGGCAGTTCCAACTGGTTATCGCATACATCGATATTGGCAACCCCTATCGGAACCTCTGATTTTACTGTTTCAGTGTGGTTCAAAAAAGCAACGCCGCCAACTGCCGATTTTGGCCCTTGCATTTTAGATATAGGCGTACCAGACAGATCAACAACAATCAGGCTGGCTGCGGGAAAAACAACGGGTTACGCTAGTTTTCTGACCTATAACGCCGGAGAATATCCCGCGAGTTCCACCGTTAATATATGTAACGACAACTGGCGACACCTGTGTGGTGTACGAATAGGTGCCACCCTGTTTTTATATGTAGATGGTGTGCTAGTCGCTACTGCATCTGGCGCTGCACATAATATAACAGCATCTAATTTTAGAGTAGGTCAAGACGGCGCTGGCGCTTATGACGTACTAGGACCGGCAACCGTAGAGGATATACAGGTTTACACTAATTTTGGTGCTGGCTTGTCCGACATCAAGCGAATTAGGCAGGGCAAACACCCTTTAAGTAGGAGTTAATCATGTGGTACTTGAATGCAGTCATAGGCCGACCAATCATCGGCCATCAGAGAGAGTTTGCAGAGGGTCTGGAAGAAGTCACAGACGAGACAATGGCTTATATCGACTCCTGCCCTGCTGACTATATTTGGGATGGGGAAACGGTGGTCACACCATCAATGGTGGAGCCAACTATTGAGCCGCCTTATGTCCCGCAAATTATAAAAATGCGCCAATGTCAGCTATATCTCTACGATATTGAAATGCTTGAACCAGTTAACCAAGCAGTTTTAAATATGTCACCCAAAGCCCAGATTGAATGGAACACCTCGGACGAGGTTTGGCGTACCAGTCCCATGGTGGAGCAGATGCGGCTGATGTTCGGCTGGACGGTTGCGCAGATGGACCAGATGTTCATTGATGCCGCTGCGCTATGATTAAACAATACCTCATAAATCATCTTTACGCCCTCGACCGCTGGCTAAATGTCTTATTTGGCGGTAGCAGTAAAGAGTTCATTTCAACGCGGGTGCTGAACTATAAAGATGCCAACAACGTGGCAGGCTGGTGCTACCAAGTCCTCAACTGGATCGAGCCAAATCACTGCGAAAAAGCTGCCAAGCGTGACTACGACCCAGATCACAGTTCAGACGCCCTATTAAAATAAAACGGAGGCCACATGGATCAGCCAGCACAAAAAGGAATAGAAAGCGAAGTGCACTCGCTAGGCATGCAGATCGCTGGTCTGCATCCATTGGTAACGGAAGTTCATAGCCAAATGCCGCGCATTGCCGAAGCACTGGAAACACTGGCAATGGTTACGGCAAAATTGGAAAACAACACCGAGGACCATAAACGCATCCACTACAGGATCACCGGTATTGAGAGCAGCGTCAAGACGGTTATTGAAAACCACGGGGAACTCGAAGCAAGGTTTGAGGCGTTAAAGGATGAACATATCGTCTGCATTACTACCAAACAGGTGGAGCGCAGGGCCGAGCGTACATCCTGGTGGGCCAAGGCCAAGGCCAAGGCTGCTGAAAAGGTCATTGAGATAACAACGCTGGCGATTATCGGCTTCATCGGCTGGATGGTGATCTCGCATCTCAAGGAATATCCGCCTGCCGCTCAGATCATGGCAACACAGCCAGCGCACAAGGCAGGTAAATAATGGCCTACTGTCACAACATCGGCGGCGATTGCCCCGCAGGTAATAATGCCCTCAAGTGCGCCAACACTGATTGTCCGGCAGCACCCAAAAAAGATGAAGAAGAATCCCAGGTGCATCCAGTATGAGACTGTTAATCCTGATCCTGCTTATAGCTGCTCCGGTCTTTGCTGCCAGTCCTGAAAAGGCTCTGGTGGTAGTATTCGGGCATGAAGGCGGTTTGCAGTGCGACCCTTCCGATCCTGGTAACTGGACAGGAGGGAAAGTCGGGCTGGGTAAACAGGGCTGCACCAAGTACGGCATCGCCACCAATACATACCCAAAAGAAGATATAAAAAAGCTCACCATCGCGCGGGCCGCTGTTCTCTATAAAAGAGATTTCTGGAACCCTCTGCGCCTGAGCGAGTTTGAAAGCCAAGGCATCGCCAATGAGATATTTGATACAGCGGTTAATTGCGGAGTCGGTGCTGGCGGGAATATCGTTATCCAGCTGGTGAACATCTTCGGGCCAGCACATTACAAACTCACCGGCAGACCCAATGCCGAGCAGGTGGAGTGGATCAACAAATACACCAGGAAGAAAGTCAACCGCACTACCTTCTACAAGGCACTGAATGTCCTGCAGGGTGAACGCTACCTGATGATCATCCGGAACAACCCGCGCATGATGAGGTATTCAAACAGCTGGTTCAGTCGGGTCGGTGGGTAAAATGGAACCGCAAGCTTCAGATCTGGACAAGGAAATTGATTTGCTCTTATCCGCCGAGAAAGAAATTGAAGCGCACCGAATGAGGGCGATCAGCGAGCGAGTGGCGCACCAACTTTCAGAGGAGGTAAATAGTGACTGCAGCCTATGTAATCATAAAATTCATCACTGACAATCCCTGGCGCATGGCCTGCATTGTCTTGGTTATTGCCCTGGGCGCCCTCGGGCTGTTCACAAAGTTTCAATCCTACAAGCTAGAAGCTTCACAGCTCAGGGAGCAGGGGTTTAAAAACCAGCTGCAAGCCCTTACCACAGTATCTAAAATCCAGGACGCCAAAATCGCGGCCACAACCGAGGAATTATCCCGCGTTAAAAAACGCCAGATCGAGACGTCCAAGAAACTGAAAGCCATGTTCGACAATTGGCCCGAGGATTGCGGAGAAGCTACCGCGCAAGCACTGAAGATACTACGGAGGGGTAAATGAGATGGCTCCTATTATGTTTGCTGATGACCGGCTGCTGCAAACCGGTCTACATCGCTCGATGTCCAGCACCCCCACCGCTGCCGATTACCGCATACCAAACGGCTGTACTGCCGGCGACTACTTCGACGGGGAATATCGTCAAGGCGCTGGCCCAGGATCTTATGCAGTGCCAGGACACGGAGGAGCAACTCCGCCTGATCCTCAAGGGCTATGAAGGGATGGATATCAAATGACCTGCGAATCCTGCAAATCCTGTCGGTTCTATCTGTTCACCCCGCGTAAATGTTCACTGACTCAGGCTATCAGATCCGCGTGGGACTGGTGCGCCAACCACACACCAAAGGAGATCAAATGAGCAGGCTTTCAAAAAAAATCATTATAGGTGGCAAAAAGATCACCTTCACAGAAATTCCAGCCAACACAATCCTTGGGCTATTCCGAGGGGAAAACCCAGTATATGAATTACCGGTGAATGCAGCCTTCGCGGAATTTGCGCAACTGATCCCGCTGGCTATTGATTGCCCGTTGGAGCAGATCCTCGACCTGGATATATACGGATCAGATATGCTGGCTATCGAGGAAGCTTTCAAGGAGACCAATCCCTATTTTTTTCAACTAGCTCTCCAGCTCGATCTGGCCGGGGAGCTGATCCGTCTCGTAAAAGCTCTTATCGGTTACTATTGCAGTGTATCGCCTTTCTTGTCGAGCGTGGCCATTCAAACCCCGGACTGTACGGAATGCAATTCATGATGGATTTGATCGATGCTCACAATGAATTGAACAAGGAAGGTTAATATGGCCAGCGATAACAATAAAGTTTCAATTAGAATTGAAGCCATTGATGAATATACAAAGGTCTTAGGCGCCGCTGGTCAGGCTGGGCGCAAGCTGTCTCAAGACTTTGCGAACCTGAACATCAGGAGCGCCCTGGACATTCAAGTAGAAAAGGCGCGTATGGTGGCCTCGTTCGAGGCGATCAAAAAAAGTGGCATCGCGTCTGCTGATGAGATCAAGCTTGCCTATAAGGCACTGCAAAGTCGGCTCAGTGAAATAGATCAGAACCCTAAGAAAGTCGCTACAGGCCTGCAAGGTGTCGCTAGTATGCTGGCGCAAGTTTTTGCCTTGGAGCGGGTTGTTACCTTTACCAAAGCCAGTTTTGACGCATCTCTGGCTATTGACAGCATTACCAGCAAGCTGAAGGTGATGAGCGGCAGCAACGCCCTTGCTGCAAAAGAATGGGAATACATCCGATCGGAATCCAAGCGGCTGGGGTTGGCTCTGCTTGAGACGGCGGACTCATACTCTACTTTCGCCGTGGCTACTAAGGGAAGCAGTATCGAGGGGGCTAAAACCAAAGAGATTTTCAGCGCCATAAGTGAGGCTATTACCGCCTTGCATCTACCGGCAGAAAAAGCCTCGGCGGTAATTTACCAGTTCCAACAGATGGTCTCAAAGGGTAAACTCAGTATGGAGGATCTCAAGACTGCCTCTGAGTCATTCCCGGGCCTGATGGGGATGATTGCATCATCGCTCAATATCACCACTAGCGAGCTGATGAAGCAGATGGCCGCGGGAAATCTGATGGCTGCTGACGTCCTGCCAAAGCTGGCCGAACAGCTGCATAAGACCTATGGTCAGGCAGCCGAGGAGGCAGCCACCAAGGGCCGGGCCGCAATGAATGGCTTTAAAACTGAAACCTTTCAACTGATGTCACAAATTGGTCAGGATGTCGGCCCCGGAATAATAGTCATCGCTAAAGTCGTAACTGCTGTAACCAAAGCAATTATGGTGACAGTGCAGACAGCCGGGCAGGCGCTGGCTTTCCTGTTTGAGTCGGTTGCAGTCTATTTCGATCCAACTACATCGATCAGCCAGAAAATTGCAAAGTTCAAAGCGTTGGGCGCGCGCCTCGTTGATGGTGCCAGGGAAAACGCTAATAATTATTTTGGGGAGACAAAGAAGCTGGCGGCCGCCGATAAGGAAAGCCTTGAGGATAAGATCCGCAATGACCAACGCCGCCGCAACGAGGCTAAAAAGACTGGTGAAGATCTGGCAAAGAGTAACCTGGAATACGCCAAACAGGCAGGCGATGTCGAGGCACAACTGTCGGCTGAGATGGATAAGCAGTATGAGGAACGAAAGAAGATTGTAATTGATTTTTATAACCAGAAAAAAGCCTATTCCAAAAACGACATTGAGGAAGTAACTGCCGAGCAGTCCAAAAAACTGAAGTTGATTGAAATTGAGAGGCAGCACGCTCGTGATCTGGAGATCGTTAAGGTCCAGCGCCGCGCCCTTAATCTCGCCGGTCTAAAGAACGAAGTCGATATGGAAACACTGCTGATACGGGAAAAGGTATCGAAGAATGTCATCACCGAACGCCAGGGTGAACAACGGATCACGGCCTTGGTAGTGGCATCAAACCGCATGCAGTACGAGTCCAAAAAGGCCGTCACCGACAAGTATGCAGAAATATATGGGCGGGACAGTGAAGAATATAAAAAATTACTTCAAGCCCAGGAAACGGCGCACAAGGAATTTCTATCCAGCCGTTTATCGGCTTACCAGAAATATTCCGACCAGATCAAGAAGTTCGACCAGGAAATAAGGGATTTCCGCATGTCGATAGAAGAGCGTATCCGCGACGCTCAACAGAAAACCATGACCGACAGTCAGAAATATGCGGATGATCAGCAACGGGTTAATGAGGCACTGGCTAGAAGCAAGGCGGCCTTAACTGCTGGAAACAAAGATCTGGCGTTGAAAGAAAATGAACTTGCCCTTTCCTTGGCCAGCCGTTTGCTGGACAAAAAGGTCGAAACTGACAATAAAATGGTCGCAATTGAAAAAGAGCGCGTGGCAAGGATCGAAGAAATAAATAATCAGTCATTGGGCGCTCAGACAGACCAGCAGAAAAAGACTGCTGATATTGCCAAAGTAAATGCGGATGCAGCTCAAAAACAATTGGCAGCGGAAAAAGAAAGAAGGACTGTGCTTGATAGTGTGACAATTACACAAACCGCTTATAAACAGATTCTAGAACAGCAAACCGCTATCAACCAGGCACAGACGCAAGAGGTCAAGGCCGCGCGAGACGAACTCCAAAAGATCGCAGATATAAAAATAGATACCAAAACTTTTGCCGTGGCGGTAGAGGGATCTTCCTTAAATCTGGTTAAATCCGTTATCTCTGACCTGACCAAGACCGAAACCAAAACCATCCTGATCAATACCGTTGGCGGTGGTTCTTACAGCGGATCAACTACCGGATTCTTTGCGGGCGGCAAGGTCGCCGGCGGTTCACCCCTGCGCGATTCAGTCAGTGCCATGCTGGCCAAAAACGAATGGGTAATCAACAACCGCGCCACCGGCTACTGGGGCGATAACGTCATGGCCGCCATCAATAACCCGCTTTCCGCCGCTGGCCAGCAGATCAGCGCCATGATCCGCAGCGCATCGCCAGCCAATGCCGCGCCCCTGGGCACGCTCAATCTCCAGGTTGCGGGCGGCACCTTCCCGGTGCAAGGACCGATCGATGTGCTGTCGCAACTGACCACCGCCGTGCGCCGTCTGCAAAAGACCCGGCCGCAATAAGGGAGCAATCATGGATATGACTCTGGAAACAATAGCCCTGCCGGGCCTGGTGATCGATACCGACATGTCGCCGGTGGGTGTGCGCTCCGAGGTGACCAACACCCTGGCGGGCGGCGTGGTGATCTGGGAGCAGGCCTCCGCCGCTGGCCGCTCCTTCAATCTGATCGGCGGCGCGGATTACGGTTGGATGCAGCGCTCCGCCCTGCTGGCCCTGCGGTCGCTGGCCTCGGTGCCGGGCCAGACCTACACCCTGACTTTTGTTGCGGCTGATCCGGAAGCAGAGCCGCCGGTGGAGGCGGTCACCATGACCGTGCGCTTCCGCAACGAGGATGCCCCGGCCATCGAGGCGCGCCCGATCGTCGCCCGGCCCTTCCCTGAGGCCAGCGACTGGTACAACGAAATCACGATCAAGCTGATGGAGGTATAGCGTGCCTCAAACTCCGCGCCTTTGCTGGCGGCTCAATTTGTTATCCAATAATGGCGATCCCGACTACATGAAGGTCGCCGAGGTGGAATTCCGGGGCACGCATCTCGGTCCTGACCTGACCTCCTCGACTGATGTAAATAGTTTTACCGAGGGCGACTGGCGCAGCGCCTACTATAATCCCTGGGATAACAACCTCGCGACTTTTGGTAATTGCGCCACAACTTTCTACCCGATTACCCTGGGCTGGCAATTTGCTGCGCCCACTTCGATCAATGAAATTGTGATCGACAATTCCGGGATCAGTGCTTATCGCACCGCTTTTCCCGTTGAAATAGTCATCGAAGCGGCTGATGGCATATCCGGGCCATGGGATATTATTGCCACTATCCCGGCTGTAACAGATTGGGCCGCCATTGGCGACAAACTGGTTTACCAGATCCTTGCCGAGGATACCACCGCCCCAGTAATTACCGCCACCCCTCCCGGCGGCACCTTTGGGGCATCGGTGACGGTGACGCTTTCGTCCAACGAACCCGCCG
>Ga0209416_1002264_pt1 | contig 10978 bp, 12 predicted proteins | sample RifGroF1_FD_184001 | JGI IMG/M metagenome (GOLD analysis project Ga0209416, IMG submission 184001) | Groundwater microbial communities from Rifle, Colorado, USA - Groundwater F1 (SPAdes) (version 2) | ecosystem: Environmental > Aquatic > Deep subsurface > Groundwater | place: Rifle, Colorado...
ATTCTACAAGTTATAATTTAGTTAAAATTAATAATGTTGATAGAGATGTTCGTATTGTTGAAGAAAGTTCAATTATAAAAAATCCAAATAAAAAAAGATTATTATGTTATCCAGATGAAACTATAAGTATTGGAGATATTGTTTTATGGGATAGTGAAAATTGGATATGTACTGAAACAGATACTACTTCTCAGGTGTCAGATGTTGGTATAATTAGTAAATCAAACAACACACTAACCATATACAAAAACAACACGTCATATCAAATTCCTTGTATTATAAATTCAAATATAAATCTTGACACTGATGAAACTATTTATATAGAAACTCCATCAACTACTATTGTATTAAGAATACCTAACACAGAAATCACAAGGCAAATTAAACGTGGAGAGATTTATAAACTAGGATTGCAGAATTATGAGATAAAAGACATAAATGATATAGTTGAACCTGGAATTCTTAGATTAGAGATTATGTATAGTCAAGAGGTACAAGAAGAACATGTATATACTATTGAAATATTGAATGGAACAATTATTGATATTCAAGAATCTACTACTCTACAACTTAATATTAATGTATATGATAACCAAATTTTAATCTCCCCTCTCCCCTCTTTAACTTTTACAAGTAATAATGAATTAATTGCAAATGTTAATGAGAATGGATTAGTAACTGCTTATGATGTGATTGATAATTGTGATATTACTGTTAGTTTGGATAGTGATAGTAGTGTATTTAATAGTATTAATATAAATGTGATAGAAGATGTGCAGAATAATATAACTTATACCCTTACATCTACAAGTTTACCTGATAATGAAATTATTATAACACAAACAAAAACATATACAATTCAAAAATATAATAATGGTATTCCTATTGAGCAGAATTTTAGTTTTAATGTTGTTGGGGATAGTTTAAGTTATCAATTGATAATTGTTGATGGGAATAATTGTAGTGTTAAATGTTTAAAAAGTGGTAGTGTTATTACTTTAAAAGCGATTGATGATAATAATGGTGAAATTGTTGTGAAGGATATTAGATTGAAGAATTTATTTTGATTTTTTTAAGAGTAAAGTAAAGGTTGTGAAATAATGGGTCAATTTGCAAAATTAACAGAATATAAAAATAATATTATTTATAAATTAATTACTAATGAAAATTTACTTAAAGCATTAGTAATTAATCCTGAAGATTTCTTAAATCATAATTTACCTAATAATTTTAATCCTGCCAGTTTAATACATTCGCAAATATTTCCCTATCAATATGCTATAGATATCCAAGATACACCATTAAGTTATATAACAATGTCATTTGGTAATTATAAGTATATTAATAATTCATTTAAATCTGGCTTATTAAATATTTATATTTTTTCCCATACCTCATTAATTAAAACTGACTATGGTCTTCGTTATGATTACATACTTGATCAAATTGATTCAATGTTTAATAAAAAAAAAGATGTTGGTGATTTCAGTTTAGAACTTTATTCTGGAGGTGATTTTAAAGTAAATGATGATTATTTTGGTTGTGTAATATCTTATAAGTTTATTGATTTTCAAATTTAAGGTGGTTTTATGGATATAAAAATAGACGATGAATTAAGACTATTGAAAGGTAGTTCTTTTTTTGTGGATGAAATTGAAATTAAACCTTTTACAATTGGTGAAATTGTTGAAATTGGATATGGAGAATATTTAAAATATTTAAATATTTTTATATTTGAAGTAAGGGATTTTATTCTTGAATTGCCTGAAGAATATAAAGAAATAAATATATTTGATTTGCTTTTAAATTCAGGACAAAAAGAATTATTAGAAGTTTTTTTAAATGGAATTGATTTCTTTATAAAACCTAAACAAATGGATGTAAATATGAGTAATAATGAAATTATTATAGATAATAAAAAAATTAATAGAAATAATTGGGATGACATTCGTAAAATTATAAAAATACAAAATTGTGTTAAAAAAAATAAAGAGGAAGAATATAATCCAGCAAATGAGGAAGCTAGAAAGATTATTGAAAGAATAAAGGCTTTAAAAAAAGAACATCCTCAAAAAGAATTAATTACTTTATCTAGTATAATTTCAGGAGTTGCTTATAAATCTAACAATATAAATATATTAAATATTTGGAATTTAACTATATATCAATTGTATGATGCTTTAGACCGTTTAAGTTTAATAGATAATTATCAATTTACATTAAGTGGTATTTATGCAGGTACAGTTGATAGTAAAAATATAAATATGAAAGATATTAATTGGATTAAAATTTTAAACAAAAATTAAAGGAGGAATTTAAATTATGGCAACACCTAATCGTTGGACAATCAGAGAAACACCCTATGCAACTTTTTCAAGTTTAACATCTCCCTATAATGCGTTGGTAACTTTGAGAACACTAAAAACGGCCGAAGTTGATACTAGTTCAGAAACAGTCTATGCTCAAGGTGGCAGAGGTAACGCCAAGTTAATTGGATTTTCAAGTGGTAAAACTGTAAAAATTACACTCCAAGATGCGATATTTGACAATATTGCATTAGCAACTATAAGTGGTAATACTATTGCCACTGGTGTTCAACCTATAGATTTGATTTATGAAGCAACTATTTCTAATCTTGTTACTACTCTTACTTTACCTAAGAAAATTAAATCAATAACTTCTGTGTATCTTCTTGATACAGATGGGGTAACTCCCAAAACTCTTTTAGCAGCAGATGCAGCAGCAAGTGCTGGTACAAAATATTCTATTGCTGGACAAATATTAACATTTGCTGAAGCGAGTGCTATGGTTGCAAGAGTATATTATAAAGCAGATAGTGATGCAACTACTAAGAAAATTTCTGTAACTTCTAGTAGTTTTGGTGGGACTTTTAAACTTACGATGGATTGTTTAGTACGAGATGAATTTACTAAAGCTGATTATGCTGGTCAGATTATTGTTCCCAATGCAAAAATAGAAGATAGTTGGAAAATTACCATGAATGCCAGTGGTGATCCAAGTATGCTTGATATTCCTATTGAAGCATTGAAGAGTCCTCTAAATACTGATATGTGGTATTTGCTAGTTTATGATGAAAGCCTTATTCCAGCTAGTTAATAAAATAATAATATAATTCTAATTTATTATGGAGGTATATAATGTCAAAAACAGATGAAAATATTAATGTAATAAATACAAAAACATTTGATATCGCTATTGAAGATGTTAAAGATACTTTTTGTTGTATTTATTTAAATGGTTGGTATTGTGCAGTTAATTTTTCCAATCCTATTGTACAATCTAAAAAATATAAAATTGGTGATATTATCACTATTGAATACGAAGGAGATTTAGATAAAGATACAAATGGATGTTTTAATATTAAAATATTACCTTTGAAATAATATTGATAGAGTAGTGTTTTTATTGAATATTTAATATAAAAATAGGGTAGGTTTAGAGAATAACAACCTCTTCCCTACCCTATTTTTATATTTTTTAAAACCAAAATTCAAAACAAAACCAAATTTAATACAAATACCCACTCTCACAAACCCTTTATCTATAAGGGTTTTTATTTTTGCTAAATCCTAAAATAAATTCTAATATAAAATAAACAAAACAATAACTAAAAAAGAAGGTGATACATTGACAATTAGAAGCACATCTCACTACAAACACATACAACACTACTATGGTTTATCCACAGATTCAAAACCTACCAAAACTGATATCGGTGACAAATTTATAGAATTAGACACAGGTGATGAATTTCTTTTTAATGGCACAACATGGGAACCAGATGAAACCTCCATAAACACAGTACAAAAAGGTATTGCTATAGACGGTACGACTGTAGAACAATCATATGAAAAAGATCCTCAAGGTTTAGGTGTCCAACGCACAGTAATAGCAGCATTTCCAAATCTAACTCTTACTCATACAACCATCACAGTATCCACTACATCTACTATTGTCCTCCCTGCTAATTCTAATAGAAAATATCTACTTATTGTAAATGATAGTGATACAAATGTTTATGTTTCATTTGGAACTGATGCTGTGATTGGTGAAGGTATTCCTATAAATTCTAGTAATTGCAGTTATGAACAAAATCCTTGGATTATATCAACTCAGGCAATTAATGCTATCCATAATGTGGTTGGAGAAACTAAAAATTTATTAGTTACAGAAGGTGTTTAATTTTTAATGAAAAAATGTACGTATCAAGAAATCAAAGAATTTGTTGAAAATTTAGGTTATGAATTAATTAGTAAAGAATATAAAAATAATCGTTCTAAATTAATTTTAAAAGATTATAATGGTTATTATTATATTATTAAATCAAATAGTTTACAACAAGGTTATAAACCAATGAAATTTCATAAATCTAATCCATATACAATTCAAAATATAAAACTTTGGTTAAAGTTAAATAATAAACCGTTTGAATTATTAAGTGACACATATATTAATGCAAAAGAAAATTTAAAATGGAAATGTTTAAAAGAAGAATGTGGAGAATTTCTTAATATATCATATAGGAGTATTTTAAATGGTTATGGTTGTGGATATTGCGCTGGTAGACAAGTAGGTATTTCTAATTGTTTAGCAACTAAATTTCCAGATATTGCTACTGAATGGCATCCCAGAAAAAATGGTGATTTAACACCTTGGGATGTTACACATGGAAGTGGTAAACACGTATGGTGGCAATGTAATAAAAATCATAAACATGAATGGTATGTTAGTATAAATTCTAGAACAAATAGTAATAATGGATGCCCTTATTGTTCAGGACAATTACCTTCCGAAGATTATAATTTATTAGTTATTAATCCTGAATTATGTAAAGAATGGGATTATGAAAAGAATATAAAGAAACCAGAAGAATATTGTCCAAATAGTGGTAAAAAAGTTTGGTGGAAATGTAAAGAGTGTGGGCATGAATGGAAAACATATATTTCTAGTAGAAATAGTAAACCCCACACAGGATGTCCAGAATGTGCAGAATCAAAAGGAGAAAAGAAAATTAGTTTAATTTTAATTAATAATAATTGGATTAAAATATCACAACAAGAATTTGAACAGTTAATTGATAAAAATAAATATAATAAAAAATATTTAATTCCACAGAAAAAATTTAATGGTCTTGTTGGGGTAGGTAATAAAAAACTATCATATGATTTTTACATACCAAAATATAATTTACTTGTTGAATATCATGGAGAGCAACATGAAAGGTATATACCTGGTATATTTCATAAATCTATAAAAGATTTTGAAAAACAAATTGAACATGATAGACGTAAATGTGAATATGCACACAATAATAATATAAGTTTATTGATTATATGGTATTGGGATTTTGACAATATTGAAGAGATATTAGAGAAAGAATTAAATTAATATAAATATTTTAATTATATTAAAAATATAATGGTAAATTAATGATAATACTTAAAAATAATATATATGTAACTTTATTAGTAACGGAGGGGGTATAAATGCCTTTAAATAATACAGTAGATTTAATTGCAAGAGAATTAGCCTCACAAGGTGCATCATTTGTTAGTCCAACAGGTTCAGGTTTATTAATTGGTTCTGGTACAGTAATAAAACCAACAATTACATATAACGCTGGTGGAACAGTAACAATTGATGCAACTGGTGAATATAGATTTTTTCATACAGCAAATTATTCTGGTGAAGTAAGTGAACATACAATTGCAGGAGTCACATTAAGTATACCAGATCAAATAACTTCATATATAGTTGCAAATTATAATTCTGGCACTCCCCAATATTCGGTTACTACAGACTTATCAACTGTAAATTTTTCAAATAATGTAGTTGTTTATACTTGTAGTAGATCAGGTGATACAAATGTTGATATTCTTGATTGGGATGAACCAGGGCTTGGTTTAAGCAATAAAATACTTCGCAGAGATATGGAAACACGTAGATTTGAAAGAGTATCAGGATTAAATTTAAGCGAAGATACAGGGAGAAAAATAATTATATCTCCTGGTGCAGTATGGCAAGGTTCATATAGAAATTCAAGAATTCAAGTTGATTCAGTTACAAATCATTGTGAACAAGTAGTTACAGATGTTAATGGAGATTGGGTTAGTTCAGTAGTTACTGCTTACAATAATTCACAATATAATACAGGGACAGGATTAACAACACTTACTGATGGAAATTATGCTGTCAATTGGATATATAGAGGAATGGGAATTAATGCAGAAAATATTATTATATTATTAGGTACAGGTGATTATGACTTAAATCAAGCTAAAACAGCACAACCTCCTAACGCCCCATCAACTTTATCAACAAATGCTATGCTTATTGGTAGAATAATTATATTGAAGGGATCACAAAATGCCGTACAAATAGATAGTGCATGGGCAACAACTTATACACCTAGTACAACTACTACCCATTCTGGATTAACAGGTCTTACCGCAGGCCACAATGGTATTTATGACCATCTTCCAGAATATAATGCCGATGGTGTAACAGTAATATTAGATGTTGATAAAACCAACAATGTAGTAATTGCTAATAAAATAAAACCATCGACTGATAGTACAAATTCTTTTGGTTTGTATAAAAATGATGGTGTTGCATTGGTTGCTCATACCGATACTATAAATAATAAATTTGTAGTAGATAATTGTTTTAAATTACCTAACTTAACGTCAACTGAAAGAAATGCATTAACTGGATTATCTGGTGGAGAGATGGTTTACGATACAACTCAACAATGCGTGATGGTCTATGATTCTGTGTGGTATCAAATCTAACAATAAAGATAAACAGGAGGAATTTAATATGGCATTTCCAGTAAGTCCAGTCGATGGAGATAAAGCAATAAATAATGGAATAACATATATTTATGTTGGTTCAACACAATCTTGGGTTAGATATTATTCAGCATCGCCAATTAATAATCTAACAGCTACAACAGACCCCACTATAAATGACAATGCAACAGACGGATATCTTGAAAGCTCAACATGGCTAAATACAGTAAGTGGGGTAACATTTACTTGTGTTTTCTCAGACACAACTACAGCGACATGGGTTAACACAAGTACGAGTACATTCTATTTTGATGATTGGAACTCATTAGTAGCAGAAATAAGTCAAACTGGAAGTACATATATAAATAAATACTGCGTTGTTGCAAATGCAAATACAGCTCCTTCAAGTGGGACTTATGTTGCTCCGAATACGATTACATCACCAATTTTTGATGGTGGTGAAGCAACTTATAAGATTTTGGCACAAGGAGTTACTTATTCGGTAGAAACGCAAAAACGTACTATAACAAATCCAGTCATTACTTCCGTACAGAATCTATCATTACCAAAACCAACAGTTGCAGGGTATTATATTTTTATAACAATTCCTCCATCAGATGGATTACCAATTGGAATATCATTAGGAGATATCGCATTATTCGATGGTTCGGCTTGGAGTAAATTCCAATCATATGCACAAGCAAGTATAACCGTTTCAGTTGGAATTACTACAGAAACGCAAGTTGCGTGGTCAAAAGCGACAGGTTCATGGCAACAGACAAGTGGACTAGGATACATGTCTGGATATAAAACGGTAAATAGTGGTGTAACAACTGGAACAATAATAGCCTTTGTTGTTGGAGATAACTTTAACATGGGTACAGTAACATCACCCAATATACCTTTGAAGGCGGGGAGAACTTATGAATTACGTGCGTTCACACAAATTGTAGCTTCGGGTAGTTCTGGAGCAAGATTTGCTTTTGTTAATGTAAGCGGAGGTGCAGAAATTTCTTCGTTAGCACACGGGATATCTTATACAACAACTTTTACAGGTAATGCAGGTTCACAACCAGTAGCAGGTGGATTTTACACACCAACAGTTGATACTAATTTAAATTTTAAATGCGTTTCTCATACTGGAACGCCTGAGTTACAATTTGAGTCATTTAGAATTGAAGTAAAGCAATTGAAGTAATTCAAATAACCAATAACCAAATAAAGTTTGTATTTTGTAATTATGCCAATATAGAGTATTGGATTAATTAATTTTATAATATCTAAACGAGGTGATATTCCCTATGAATTACGTTTGGTTAGGAAATAATGAACAAATAAATCCAACTCAAAGTATAAATATAAATAATCTTATTAATACTACCACTCCAATCAATAATATGTCAATTGGTGGATTATTTAACTTGCTTTTTAACATTAACATTAATACTGATATTGACAGAGTTTGGATATAGAAATTTAAAATATTAAAATAATTATTTATTATATTAAATAATTTTAAATATTTTAAACTAAAATAATACTAAATTATATATTAAGGAAGGTGAATTTATTTGGCAAATATTCCTTTAACAGATTTATTATCTGGAGGAACAAATTCTCTAAGAACAGAAGTAACAAATATTCCTGCTGTAACTAATGCTAATATTGATATTGCATTATCTGCATTAAGAGATGCAATTACAAAAACTGGAGAAACGGTTAAAACATTAGCAGATGTAGTTGATAAATTAAGTGATGTAGGTGTAACAAGTTTACCTAGTTTAATTGCAGGTAGTGATATTGTTGGTAAGTTTGGAATTGATCAAACTACAGGTGGAACAACTAATGGTATAGTGAATAAAAATGCAAGTGGGAATGAGATATTCACTGATGCTAGTCCTGGTAGTATGAAACTAACTGGTAGTAATGCGGTAGAAGGGATTGCGGATTTTCAATTAAATATACAGGGTGTTTTGTTGGCTAGTGGCGCAAGAAATGTAAGTACATCATGTGCCAAACAAATTAATAAAAACGCTAGAGGTTTGATGATATTTGTAAATGTCACTGCGGTTTCTGGTTCTGGTGGTTTATTGCTGAAAGTAAGGGGTTATGACCCAGTTAGTGGTGCGGCGGGGCATATTAACAACGACCCGGTCGCAATTACTGCAACGGGGTTATATGCTTTTGCTTATTACCCAGGGGCAACAGGTGCAGGTACAATCTTGAAACAGTCTACGTCCGCGCCACTACCCAAAGAATGGGACGCTTATGTATATCACCAGGATGGCAGTTCGTATACTTACAGTATTGGCTATACTGCGATTTTATAAAAGGGGGTGGGGAAATTGGCTTTAACAACTACAGCAGTATCAACGGCAACTGAATATATATTTACCGTTACTGATGGGACAGAAGAAAATTTTATTTATAAATGGGGCAAAGAACCTCCTGAAGGTCAGACTGTTCAGGAATATTTGCAGAGTTGCAAATGCGAATCTGAACTTTTAGCACAATACGAAATTGACAAAAAAGCACCGCCGGAGGAAATAGTATTTTAGTAAATGGGGTGCGTTAGTTAGGGAACTGAATGTAATACAATTGAATATTACATATATAATAATTGCATATTTATTTATTTAATAATTAAGTAGGATTGAAGTTTAATATTTCTCCTACTTAATTATTTTTTTATAATTTCATCATAAAAGCGTTGTTTGGTTATGATTTATGGTAATTTGAGAGTGAAGGAACCCTTGAAATATAAGGGTTTTATTTTTTGTGATTTTATGATTAGAGATAATTATATTAAATTTAGAAAGTGAGTGATTTATATTTCAAATGTATTAAAATTAGTTAGTCCTATCGGTGTTTCAGTGAATCATTATCTAAAAATCAGGAATTTCCTTATTTATAAAGATGGTAAGCCTATTCCACAATCTACTTTATATGAAACTAAAGAAGCAAAAGATTATAAGAAGAAATTTATAAAACATATTAAAGAACAAGTTAATCTTCAAGGATGGGAAAAATCAGATAATAAATTTCAAAAGTATTTCGTTGATTGTACTTTTTTCTTCCCACGTATAGATATTGATAGTAATAATATGTATAAATTACTTCTTGATTCCCTGACAGAATCAGAATGTATATGGATTGATGACACGCAATCATGTGAAAGGACACAAGGTATATTCTATGATTCTCTAAATCCAAGAATTGAAATTTGTATCTGTCCTGTCGATTTTGTAGGTATTTTCCCTACTAACGAACATTTAGATGTGTTTTTATCTAAATGCATCACATGTAGTAGATATAAAGATGGCAGATGTAGTATTTTAGTAAAAAGTTTAGAAGGAAGAATTATTGATGAAGTAAAAGATTTAATTTGTGGAAAGTATAAATTAAAAAAGTAGATTAAGATTATAAATATAATTTTACATAACACTTCCTTCCACTCTATTTAGACAATATTCACTATTTATTTACACTTTATTTTATCACTTATAAATGGTATAATATTTTTATATGTTTCATATAATACTATAATATTATATACAATAGAGGTGATTAAATAAAATGAATATTAAAATGATGTCAGAAGATCCTAAACTTAAATTTGCGGAAACTTATAAAAATGATAAAGACAAAACAGCAAATAAGAAAAAAAAATTATTAGAAAAATTCATAAATGTAACTAAAGTTGAAAATGTAAAAGATTCTGAAGAAATAAATGATATTATTAGCAATAACAATGATAAAAGTAATAAAGAATATTCAAAAGAATTACGTCAAAAAGATAAACAAATTGAGAATTTACAAAAGGATTTAGTACTAAAAAATAAAGAATTAAAAGATAATAAATCTACTATCTCTCTCTTAAAGAAAGAAATTTATGATTTAAAACAGAAGAATATTCTTGATGAAAGTGCTGAAATATTATCATTGAGAAATAAAATTACTGAGCAGGAAAATATTTTAATTAAAATTCAGGAAGATGTATTAAATAGACTACCTTATAAGGATAATTATGATAAGTTAGTAGAAGATAATAAGAGCTATAAAAATACATTTGCAATAATGAAACTTCAACATCAAGAAGTACGTGTTAAATACGAAAAACTTAAAACTGCTTTAACACATATTAATACTTCTACCGTAGCAGAAGA
>Ga0209416_1002265_pt1 | contig 10967 bp, 19 predicted proteins | sample RifGroF1_FD_184001 | JGI IMG/M metagenome (GOLD analysis project Ga0209416, IMG submission 184001) | Groundwater microbial communities from Rifle, Colorado, USA - Groundwater F1 (SPAdes) (version 2) | ecosystem: Environmental > Aquatic > Deep subsurface > Groundwater | place: Rifle, Colorado...
CCTGCCACTACAAATCTATGCACTAATCCGTCATTTGAGACAAATACCACCGGCTGGACGGCGGTAGATGCAACGCTAACCCAAACAAACGAACAGGCATACGTAGGCAGCTACGGGCTGCGGATTGTGAACACAACCAGCAACACGGCGGCATCAGCCTATGACGTTATCGCCACCGGAGCGCCCCTGGCACAGGACACCTATACCGCGCAGGCATGGGTATACATCAACGCGGACAACGTTGGCAAGACGGTTGGTATCCAGATAACAGAACTTGGCGGCGCTCAGGGATCGGCAAACACATCCACGACCATCACCCCTACCGCCGTTGGGTGGTACTTCCTGAGCGTCACGCGGGCGCTTGCCGAGGCTGACAGAACGTCTGTTCGCTTTTACATGAATATGCCAGCCGCAGGCAGTTTCCCCGCGGGTGCGTGGACAATCTGGGACGGCGCTATGGCGTTTGTCGGTACAGCCGCCCGCCCATACGTGGACGGCGACCAGATCGGCAGCTCATGGACTGGCACGGCTCACGCTTCAACATCGACAAGCGTAGTGGCGTATGCACGCATCAAGCGGGCAGACCTGCCGCTGTTCAACGCCAACCAGGGGAGTATCTGCGTGGCTGTGAAGCATCGCGCCGGATATGACCGCGGAGCAAACGGGATGCTGTTCACTGATGGCGTATTGTATGGGCAGTACGCCCAATCTACCGACGACTGGCGCTTCAATGACGGCACGAACACCGTAGAAGGCGCGGCGCAAACGTTTGTTAGCGGGGATATTGATATTCTGCATTTCGTATGGGCTCCTGGGCGATTGGAGATATATCGCAACGGCGCGGCATACGCAATAGGCACAACCTTCACCACATGGGCATTAGGCGATTATCTGTATATCGGCAGCTCAGCAACCCCGGCGCTACACTTCAGCGGCACGTTTATGGACTTCACCATCTGGAATAGCGCGCTATCCTCCACGCAGATTGCCGCAGATTACGCGGACATCTCCCACCACGTTCGCGGCGGCGACGGCAAGGGGCAGCGGTTATCCTCTATCCCGTGCCTGTGGACAAAGGACGGGGATAACGTGGTGGATAATTGCACCTATTCAACGACATATAATCATTTCGCGATTGCCATGGGGATACCTGGCACGACAGAGGCAGAGACGGAGATAACCGGCACACCGAGCGCGGCTTTTGGCGGGCTGAACTTGAGTAACTTCGCCACGCGGCGATATTTTAGCCCTGCTTTATTCTTCGCAGATTCAAGCGGCACAGCCGTAGCGAATACAGTTGGAGGTGAGGCTGACGTAACATCGCTAAGCACGACTGGAATTAGAATAGACTCACAGGCTGTTACTTGGGTAAAATCTGCTTACCCAGAACTCAGCGAAGTCCAATTCTATATACTTGCAAGAATCAAGGACGCGGCCGCAGGCTATATTCGCATCCAACCGTATGTAACATCTGAAACCTACGGGGTGAACACAACTACCGATTACTCACCAATTTACACGACCTCAACCGAATTACTTCTGTTAAGGAGCAATCTAGGGATAACTCAAAAGATATTAGATGGTTTCAACAGCGACACACAATCAGTACAGGTGTATGGATACCGCAATACGGGAACAGCAAACATCACACTTGATTATGCCGCAATGTTCCCACGCCCTTACCTGTATCGCTATATGTACGCAGCCACTTCTTTCAAATTGAGCGGGCGCGATATCAATTGGATCACGGGCGGTATATACGTTGGGATGGTTGGCTCTGGCGAGATAAACGGAGATATTATCGAGTTCTCACCAAATAAGTACAACATCTTCCAAACGCTTATGGGCAGCGAGCTTGCAGACCCAACGCTTGCACTTACGATGACTTATCAGATTTATTGCACACCCAGGTATGCGCTAATCTAATGACACTATTAACTGCTAGCGGGCTAACGATTGAGGTTTATCGCACATTCGCATTTGGTCGGGCGCGGATAGATGACCCCGAAGGGTTATTATCAACTGCCACGGGGTTGAATTTCGCCTCCGGCTTTCCGGGCGGGTTATATCTGGATTGCAGTTTTTATATCCCGCGTGGACTGGCTAATTATTGGCGAGTGCGCGGCGCACATCAAGTAGTTATTCGCAATGGAATGAAAACAGTCTATGAGGGGAAGATAGACAATCTCGCAGGAAACGCCGATGAGGGTGGTGCAGAGGGCACGGAGGTACAAGCTACTGGCTATTGGGGCGCGCTAGCCATGCGCTACGCCATCCGCAAGCGCTGGGCGGATAAGCGGATTACTGAGGATGTGTGGAAGTGGGGGACGACCTACGCGGCGGCGGAGAAATGCACGGTTGACCGCAATAACCGGATACGCTTCACCCCGAAGGGGGTAGATTGGACAAGCGGCAACTCGGCAGGCGTGATCTATACCATGCCAACCGGAAGGACGATTAAGCGCATCACTTACAGTTACAGACTGGCGGAGAGTCCACCCGCAAATGATTGGGAAATACAGCTGCAACGTTCAACGGACGGGGCTAGTTATACATCTATGACCGCCGCGAGCGGTGAGACTTACGCCACAGGCACGACAACGGTTATCGAAGCAACATCAACGGGCAATATTGACGTTACGCTTGGCACGCCCTCGCAGTATATCCGCTTCCTGTTCGTCGCCCGCGATACCCAGACCGCACCCGGAGACGGTACGAATTTCGGGGAGTTCTCTGACATCACCGTGTACGATGAGACGGGCACAATCAACGCGCTTGAAGTGGGCTACGACCTGATTAGCGCGTGTTCTGAGCTATCCACCAGTGTTGTGGGCGTGGCTGGATTGGCAGGTGAGACGCTTCCGGCAATCAATATGCTGGTGTTCGATGACTTCACAAGCATTGCCGATATTGCTATGGCTGTGGCGGCATACGGGAATACCAGCGACGAGTCGCTGTATTTCCAGATATTATCATCCGAGGAAGGGGAGACGAATGACGGGTCGCCACTCCTGGCCGCGGGCGTATATCCTGACCTGACTTCCGCTGATTACGTGGCGCGGCTTTCGGGGAGCAATGTTATCTCAGCCAATATCAACCGCGATTACACGGCTATCAAAAACTGGATCGCCGTCAATTACACGGATGAGAAAAACGAGCGCCAGGTTATCACGCCGGATGATGCTGGCTACACCGCGCTAACGGACGCTACCAGCGTATCAGCATACGGGCGGCGGGTTGAGTCTATCACGGCTGGGGATTTGTTCACTGAGGCGTTTGTGGCTTCGCTGCCGATTATTATCACACCCCGCGGGCTACCCTACACCCCGCGCCCATCCACCGCCGCGCTTGCGCTGTACTACGGGAAGCGATACCTTGCGAAGTGGAAAGACCCATTGTGGGTTGGATCTATCACGGTGGTAGGCTACATTCACGGGGCGAACGGCAACGAGATACCCGCCTGTGAGATTGTGGCGGGGAAGGTGCTGGACATTGCCGATTATGTGCAAGGTGAGATATTAGCGGATGACGTGACAGATTATCCGCGCGTGATTATCACGGCGACCAGCTACGACGCGGATAGCGAAACTTGCGTTATCTCGTTCGGGCCGCTGGATGACCTGAAAATGATTATGGCCGAGACGCCTACCTTCCTCTCGTATGACACACCGGCAACGGGCGACAGCGTAGGTGGCAAGGAACGGCTGAACTGGAAGCGCAAGATTGGATTGAAGCCTGGTACAGCCGCATGGGATGCGGCCAGTGGGGCGAGCTGGAGCGAGAAACAGGCGATGATTGCCGCGTGGAAATCGAAGCGCAAGAAGAAAGGCTAACCCACGTTATCCCACACTATACAAAATTGTATAGGATAAAATAGCCCCCGTGATTGGGGGCTTTCTTACTTCAGCAATCCTAGCAGCCACACAATCCATGGCGACGGTTCCGGCTCTGGATACGGGTAGGGTATCGGCTCGGGATACGGGTATGGCGCTGGGTATGGCGTTTGCGTAGCCTTCGGCAGGTGGGCATGCGCCGTGGCCGTGTACGTGGGCGGCTTCATATCGGGGCGCGGCGGCTGCTCATCCGCCATGGCTGGCACCGCGAACAACAGCGCGATTATTATAATTACGATTATTGTTTTCATGGTGTCCTTTCAGTCCTCTACAATTGGACGACCCTCAAATAACCTAAAATTCAGCAATCCAGCAATCAGGTTTGTGTTTTGTTTCTTGTACTCCTCTAGCTCCTCGCCTTGCAACGTTACCTGATACCCGACGCCATCGCCAACCACGCTGGTAACTTTGAAGTCTGGCAACCTGTCTGTATAATACGTCATCCTCTTAATGTCATCGATTGTTTTCATGTGTCTCCTATCTCATCACCGCCAGCAGATAGCCAGCCAGGAACGCCAGCACCGCCAGCACAAATAGCGTATCAACCTTCATAAGCTTGCCACCCCTCCCCCTCTGGAAGCGTGTGTTTCGTGTGTGTGTCACGCCTGGGGGCGCGTTTCTGGCTACTACCCCCGTCCTGGGTGAGCAGGGCGGCAAACATTTCCTTACCCGCGTCCGTGAGGCGTATCCCCTGCGTGTGGCTGGTAGCACTCACCCACTCCGCGTAATGCGCGGCGATAAAGCTATCCACGAACTCAGAGTACGCCACGGGGTTAGTGAACATCCGCGAGCAGCTTCGATAAGTGATGCTACCGCCGCGCTGAACGTGGAGCGCCAGATCCCGAAGCGTATCCGGTGTGACGTTAGCCAGCTCACGCAATTGCAATTGCTGAGTATCGAGCATCTTCACCTCCAGGCGCAGGCGTGTGGGCGGCAGGGTGACGGGAGCCAGCCCGCGTTCACGCTCCACTAGCATCGCCCACCAGCGCAGGGCATAGAGCAAAGCCCCAGACCCCACAAAGCAGGATACGATCACCCATGTCTTTAGAGGATCGGCGTCGAAAGCGGGTAGCCAGGGGGATACTGCTGTACCGACCATGACGCCAAAGGCGGCGCTGAATAGTAGGACTAAGGCGGCGAAGGTGAGGGATACCACGGATTTCATAAGGTTAGTGTAGCAGAATATCTGTGCTATGGCAAGCGGCTAGGCGTCGCCTTTCAGGGCTTCACGCAGCTCGACCACCGCGCGAACAAATTCGGTCCGCGCCAGTCCAAACTTACAGTGACAGAAACCAACCGAATTTGCAGGACAATTGGCCTCGTGCAAATACCCAACGATCGCCATTAGTGTTTTTCCAGCATGAATAGCATCTTCGTAGTGTGCCGCAATCCCCTTCAGCCGCGCAATCTCCGCGTCCTTCGCGGCAATGGCGGCGCGGAGGCGGTTAACTTCGGCAGCATCACACTCGCAAAACGGCAGTCCGTTTTCGTCTCTATCGTCGCCGTATGGCGTCTCACAATATTTGCATCTGTCTCTCATCCATCTATCCTCCTCTCAATCTCCTCGCGTAATTGTAGCGCATACGCTACTCCGCCGTGCTGGATAATCGTCTCCGCTGCGCTGCCCGCGTCTGCCAGGTTGATCGCGCGGCGCGGGCGGGGCTTGTGGCGCAGGATACCCAGCTTTGCACGCACTTTCGACGGTAGTTTTACGGGCTTATCATTGACGATATTACACAGATAATAGCGGTTCACGCCGTACTTATCCACCAGTGTATTATAAGTGGCGCTTTCCTTTTCAGACCTTAGAAGCTCTCTAAACTCTGATAACTTCATCTAGCTACCTACTGTATACGTAAATTCGTTAGAATTAATAACATGTCAAAATAGGGCTACCGCTTCCCCTTCCGCGGGCAGGTGCATTGCGGCTGGTATCCACATTCCATGCAGCCCGTGCCCTCGCAGAACGGGCAGACTTCGGGCACGATAGCGCCGCCACACGCGGGGCAGGTTTTCGGCGGCTGCGGCTTCAGCTTGTAGGGCGGGCGCGGCTGGTGCTTACCCATCACTCACCGCCTTCCAGGGCTTCGCGAGCTGCGTCAAATAGCTCGGCTTCCGTCTCGGACAATGTACCCTCGGCCTCCCATATCTCACCGAAGGCAACCATCTTTTTGGCCAGCGCAGTTAGCTTGTCCACCTGCGCTTGCAGGGCGGCTTCGAGAGGGCGGGTGTTCCAGTGATACTCACTACCGCCAGCGCCTACTGTACTCCAAGAGCCGACACAGTCCTGGTTTGTGCAATGTGCAAGCGGGTAAGAGTGGTGGGCATTATCATTGCGGGGTGGTTGCCCACAAAACGGGCATGGTTTGAGTTCACTCATGGCTTCCGCTCCTTCGGGTCGTAGTGCGCCCGCTCGTAGTCCGCCTGTTCGCGGTTGATCCAGTGGATAAAGCCGAGGGCGATAATCAGGGTGATAGCAAGTAATGCGGTCATCATTCCTCCAATAACCACGGTGAGTTGGGATCGTCCTTGATGTCGTTATAGTCAGGGACGATTACTGGTTGTATAACTTCTTCAATCTTGTCGAATTGCTGAACATAAACTACCGTCCCGTCAGTCCGACGAAAGCGCCAACAATCTCCTGTGGCAACAGGAACGCGCAGCACGACTACACCAAACTCGCATTGCGTCCTATCGAAATACACATTGACTGTATCGCCTTCGACAATAACATTTTTAGTCATGTCATTCCTCCAATGCGTCTTGTAGTAGTTGCTCAACCCGTTCGCTAACACCCAAGCGTAGGGCGCGGTAAATTGCATCTTTCAGCCTGGCTATCGTCTGCGCCTGCGCTTCGATCTTGCGCTCCAACGCCACCTCGTGGCGCTGGGATAACAGCATGTCGTAGGCTTCGCTCATGTTATTGCTCCTGGGGCTGGTTGTGCGCCAGCCCCGTACCGTTGGGTGCTATTTGCGTAACTCAAATATCTGATTGATCGCGTCGTTCTTCATGGCATAGGTGCTGCGCTGGTCGTCAGTCAGGTCGGTCTTGTGCAACGCCTTCTTGATGCTTGACTGCATGTATCGAAGTTGGTCGTCGCCCATTTCTACATAGGGTACGCCTTCGCTGTTGGTAACCACCGCCAGTTCGGGGGGATATTCGATTGCCGGTGCATCGTTGGAAGCGGGCAGGTCATACCCCAACTCAGTTACGATAACTTCGGCTGGCCGGGGGGCGGTGACTTCGGTAACAACGGCTTCGATTACCTCAGGATTGCTGGCCTGTCCCATTTCCTCGGAAGTGTATAAACCAGATAGCTCCTGGGGGAAGGCCTTGCGTAGCGCCAGACTTTCGGCGCACTTGGCAAGCATCAGGGCGGGCATCTTCTCCCACATGGAATATAGCTTGCCTTCTTTGGTGTACTGTGCGTACTCTGTCCACAGGGCGACTGCGTAAAGCGGGCGCTGAAATCCCTTCTTGAATACGCCAACTTTGGCGGCGGCTGGTAACTCTTTCTTCAGCCACACATCCACCCACTGACCATCATGCCCGCACCAGTAGGGGCCGTCCTGCCCTTCATACTTTCCGGTGCGTTCTGCAATCAGGCGCTCACCATCAATGCTGACTTGCGTCTGCATGACTTCCCGCTTCTGCTTTCCATCCCACCGCTTGATTGCATAAATCTGGCGGCTGAACGGATCAAGCCCGGTGCGCTGCGCTTGCTGAACAAATAGCGCCAGCTCATCGTTTGTTGCGCCTACCGCAATAGTGCGCTTGATTAGCTCAACCTGTTCATGGTTGAATACCTGAGACTGTAGTGCTAGTTCGTTTGCCATTCTATTCCTCCTCAATCAGCTTGTCGTATTCGCTCATCACATGCGCCATTGCCGCGCACACCTTGCAGGTGGTCGAGCCGTCCGGCGCGCAGGTGCAATCGGCCTGGCCGTCATAGTACGCTTTGATTTCGTTCAGGTCAGCAATCGCCCGGTAATGCGGGATAGCGATTAGCTTGTCCCAGGGGTTAGTCTGGTCGCGCTCCGCTTCGTCGTAGCAAGCATCAATCTGCGCTTTGTAGTACGCTTCCACTGCCTCAGCCTTGACGACAAGCGGCTGGCGTTCCTTGCTTGCGTAGTGCCCGTCCGCGACGTTGGCCGCGTCCAGGTCGGCCCAGGTGGGGTTTACTCTTGCGTGGGTGATTAGGTATTGCGTCATGGTTATTGCTCCTCGAAGTGTCCGCAGTTGGGACAAACAGAAAATTTTCGATAGCTTGCGCCGCGCATAAACGGGACGTAATCAAGCCCATTATGGCCGCAGTAAGAACAGTGCCATTTGTTTACTCTAGCCCGGTCAACAGTTGCTATAAATTCTGGCGGGTCTTTCTGTTCGTATCCTATAAAAATTAGCTCGTCATGCGTTTTCTGCCATTCGGTCATCTTAGTATCCTCTCTTTGCCTTGCGCCCTTCCAGCGGGATCATCATTGCTAGGGCTTCCGGGTACACCATCATCGCCCATTCCGTCTGCTCCGGGCTGGCGTATGGGTTCGTCATGATTTCTTCGGCACGTTCGCGGATTGCCTTCATTTCGGCTTTAGTCGGTGCTTTGCCTGTCTCGCGATTGATTAGGTATTCGGTCATGGCTATAGCTCCTTGCTACTACTAATCTCAGGTGAATTTATTATGCTATGACTAGTATACTTGAATAACAATAGCTTGTCAAGAAGCAAATAGACAATTCCCCCCTAACATATTAGTATGTCAGAGGGGAGTAATCGTTGACGTTATCATAGACCTCTACGGTGGGGTATCTACTCTATCGAGAGATTATTATTCTAAGAGAATATCATATCTAATTGCTATGATTAGTCATGCTTAATGATACTTATCAAAAGCTAACCAGGGCAAAAAAATATAATGTCTGAAGAATAATCTACTACTTCAAGGTGTCCGATAGAATAGTGATAACCAGCAGCCCGCCGAAAATGATCCCGGCAGACACGCCTAATATCAAACTGATCTCCGTGACGTTTATTAGCGCCGCTGTGATAACAAGCGCCGCTATAACTATCCCCGCCACTGCCCACGCCCGCCTGAGTGTCCGTGTCATGGCTATCATCCATAATATAAACAAGAGTTGAACTTGCCGATATGCCGGTTTGTTTTCAAGAGCATATATTATACATTCGATACTTATATCCCTCTGCATCGCAGCTCCTAAGTTGATGTATTCCGGGCGGGTGGGCTAGTCCCGCCCGGTGGTTGGTTGTGTCACGTGGCTTAACTCTCGGGGACAGACGCCTGGTTAAAATTTGGCTTCCTGTCCTCCCATTCCGCGACGCTATCTAGTATCTGGTCGCGTATCTTCTTCTGCACATCTTCCGGCAGTTTACCCCATACCTTGACGATCTGGCGCAATATTTTGTTGTTTGGCATCATCACCGGGCCGCCGCAAATCTCGTATATCTCAATTCAGAAATAGTGTGTTTGTTCTTGTCGTTCGGCGGGACCTTGCCCAGCTCGTACTTGTTATACGTGGCCTGCGGTATGCCGATCAGCTCAGCCAGCTCAGACTGGCTGATTGTCCGGTTCTCCTTGTACTCCATTGCCTTGCGCCGTTGAAACAAATACTCTCCTAACTTTTTAGTGGTGTCCTGGTCCATAAGTAATCCTCCTGTTAGGTTCTTTATACACTTATAGATAGGATACCACAATATCAATAGCCTAACAATAGCAAAACAAGTAGTTGACAAATAAGTAATCAGGCAGTATACTACTCATAGGAGATTAGATAAATATGCTTCCGACATTAATCAATGCTTGCATGAAGGAACAGGGCTTGAACCTGTCCGAGTTTGCCGAATACTTCAGCGAGGGTATCCCCATCAAGGTGCGCCAGCACACCATTGGTAACTGGCGACGGGGTAAGTTTAATCCGAGTGTGAGAATTTTGAAAGCTGCCATCCGGTCCTATCCTCTCGATGATCCGCGCGGGCGATTGGCTAGGGGCATGGCGGTGGCGATTGACCTGCCTGAATTGGCGGGCGATTTAGAGCCTCTACCTGAGATAGTAGCACAAGAAGCGGTAACGGAACCTAACTAATATGCAAACTGTAAATATGGCAATCCATATTTACACCACGGGGCTGAAAGGTCATGCTCTGGCAGCGCAAGCCGCCAGGATACCCGCCTTCGATGGCGGCAGCTCCACTTGGGCGGCGGCGTGAATAACGCCCGCTATTTGAACAGAGGACAGAGGCCAAGAGCGCAGGTCTGCAATGTCACCCTGGCCGCCCATATTCGGAAAGTATCGGAAAGTATCGTAAATCGCATACTAACGGGATACAGAATAAACAGGAGGCAAGGCATGAACTGGATATACGGCGGCTTATGCGTTATCGGGATAGTTTTCGTGTACTTCATGGCGTACGCGCTATGCCGGGCTGCGGCGGTGGGTGACGCAATGACGGAGCGGCATCTGCAATACCTGAGAGAGCAGGAAGAAATGAAGGCGAAGGGGGGATAGGATGAAAGGTATGAGTGCTGGCGCAAAGCGGCGTGCAAGAAGCGCGCTATCTAGTAGAAATGGGTGGGTATGCCACTATTGCAGTAAGCCCCTTATTCCAGATGGCGAATGGGATACATATTGCGATAAAACCCGCGATGGGTACAGCGCACGCCCTGGCTATTCATTCCCTGTTTTAGATCACCTAACACCATCGTCAAGGGGTGGCGGTAACAAGATCGACAATCTTGTATTGTCATGCGATATGTGCAATATGCGGAAGAACGATAAGACGGAACCTGAATTTATTGATTGGCTCAAATAGGGTGTGATATGAGTGTAAAAGCTATGGCGTGGGTATGGGATCAGGACATTGAGCGTGACGAGAAGTTTGTACTGCTTGCTTATGCAGACCACGCAGACCATGACGGTAACAACATCTATCCAGCGGTTGACAAAATCGCACGAAAGACAGGATACAGCGAGCGCAGCATACAGCGTATCACCCGCCAGTTGGTAGAACATGGATGGCTGATAGCAATGGGTACAAGCAATCGCCAAACCAACAAATTTA
>Ga0209416_1002268_pt1 | contig 10955 bp, 16 predicted proteins | sample RifGroF1_FD_184001 | JGI IMG/M metagenome (GOLD analysis project Ga0209416, IMG submission 184001) | Groundwater microbial communities from Rifle, Colorado, USA - Groundwater F1 (SPAdes) (version 2) | ecosystem: Environmental > Aquatic > Deep subsurface > Groundwater | place: Rifle, Colorado...
ACATATACAACACCTGTCGCAAGAGAGCTTTTATGCTCGAGATCTTGCGTTAATTGAAGAAAAAAGCGGTTATATTAAGTCTGCGATAAATTCAGAATGATCTCGCAGAAATTGCATGTCCAATTCAATCACTTCTATATTTCAATAATTTTGCAAAAAACAGTTCTCTGAAAGTTCTCCCACAATTGCAGAGAGAACAGTTTGAATTGTTTCCAACTAAATTCAGCCCAGATCTCTTTGCCATCATCGCTTGAATAAGCACACTCGGCAAAGATTAAGCACATCTGGAGCGGTTTGGAAAATGGTTCTTGAATGCGACAGAGTAACATTATAAACACCGCATTGGTCGCAATACTTCATTAAACCCTAAAGCGGTTTCGTTTAAATGGGTGTCACAATCAAATTCTTGGGCTGACTCATATCTATATATCGCAAATTGAAGCATCAACTGCAAGAGAAAGCGATTAAATTTATATTCATATTCAATATAATTCATTTCGAACCATCCTTTGCATATTCCATTTCTTCCGCAATTCCCCGACAGGTCGCACAAGATCGCTCTTCCAACCAACATCGACAGGGATATTGATGTTTAGGGGCTTGACTACTCTTTTTCGCTCGTTGATTCACTGCTTCCCCGTTCAATGTGATCTTGCCCTTTGCTTTGAGTTGCGTTTTCAAATCAAAGGCATCGACAGCAGGATTCTTCCAAATCTTCCGTGAATCTTTATCCACTTCAAAGGGGCAGATATAAGGGCATTTAGGCCAGACTTCGCAATAGCCCTGCCCTTTGCAGTGATGCTCCTTAATGCGTTGAATGTTGAGTTTGTGTTTGCTCATATATATCACCTAATTTAATAAATAAAAAATTAAAACTGAATCACGGCCGGGTTAATCACCCCTTCCGCCTGCTCATTTCCCCAGACTTTATTGTGCCATTTCTTCAACTCATCGCCCCATTTCCACACATCATTTAAGATAGCGACAGCAAAGCCATACATCGCTCCTGTAATACCTTCAGTATCGGCTTCCGTGCTGGTTGTATCGGCAATTTTGGGATCAAATCCTTGCGGCATTTGGGCTTCCATCAATTCAGCCCATGTTTGAGCAAAACGGATAACGCCCGATCCATACATATCATCATTATTGGCGACATATTCCCGCCAATCTTCTTCTTTGTTCGGTTTAAACTGCATTTTCATTCTCTCCGCCATCGGGCAAATATTCCCGCGTTTCGATTAACTGAATTCGCAGTGTATTCATCTGTTCAAAAACGGTTTGATTTTGAGCCACTTCGGCCGCATTCATTTGTAATACCACCAGTTTAAACAAACTCTGAAACTCGCTATTAATCATCCCTTGTATATTTAACATTGCATTCAACTCCTGGGTGTTCTGGCTCGATCTGGGCCAGAAAGTCACCGAATTGTTACATTCAGTCCATATTATTTGTTATACCCTGCGAATCCGCTCTTGTTATTGTCACTCTCTCATGATATCGCACAAATTATGCTTCAATTCGGAAATCGAGCAGTCAAATGCGGAATACTCATTCTCAAGCAACTCAAAATTAGGTTTTTCGCAGTTTAGACTTTTTTTTCTCTCTGCAAGCCAAAATCAGAGCGTAATGCCTCCCCGCCCCCGCGCGGATTGGTTCTCCCCAGATTTGAAGTCCTATCGAATTCGGGGCTGGTAATCCCATCCTCCCGCTCCACCTCGAATCTCTTGTCAAAGAAGCGAGTGATCGCGGGTTAGTCGAATCCGAGAGAAAAAAACATTTTCTCTAATAATATATTGATTCGACTCTATTTAAATCATTAGTTCACGCTATACTCATCAATATATTTATAAATACTCTACTCTAAAATGAAGCAAAAAAAATTATAAAATATATTCAAATTCTTCATTATATTCAAGACATTTTTCAGCATAAAACCAATTTAATAATCGAATAAGTTTTTCAGGGTCTTTAGAGAAGTAATTGATTTGATCTTGTCCGTTTGAATCAAAATGACAATCTGATTCAGAGATAAATGAGACATCATAACTATTCTGATTGATCAATTTTTCAAAATCGGAAAGATAAACTCCCCATTTTTTAAGATTTTTCAATATATATTCAAAATTGGAATCATAATAGACATTCTGGCATTCATTATCATTCATTAATAGATGATCGCAAGGAGTTTGATCGCAATTTACAATTGTATAATGATAATCGAGCGTGCCATCATCGTGCTCCCCATCGACAATTTTTTCATATTGATATTCACATATAACCTGACCGCAAATCGGGCAGAATACTCGCCCATCGGGGATATCGGTCAAATCCTTATATGTTTCATATTTAGAAAGCGAAGGATCGGATTCGATTTCGTTTTTAATGATTGTCCAAATTAATCGAACCCGAAGATCTCGTCCGACATTTTTCGCTTTTTCATGATTCGTATATTCCGCTTCTTTTCCGAGCCGATTTTGATGAGTTTCGAGTTCGAGATCGGAAAGCGAATTAATTGCGATTTCATGACAGGTCGCGACTTCGATATATGTGTCGATTTTAGCATAAATGCTGTCAATAATATCTGCTGTTTTTATAACTCGGAGCAAATAAGTGGCATGTTCATAATAAAGCGGCAAAAGGGCTTCACGTTCATATGCTTTCAATTTTTTCACAAAAAGATTATTCATAATATAAATATAGTTACAACTGCATATAAAACTATCTATATAACTATACTCTATATTATTATTTATTTTTTCATGATTTTTTATATTCATGTCGCGAAAAATGAGAATAATTCTAATATCGACTGACAGAAGTGTCGAAAAGCAGTCAACGTCACCCACTTTATTTTTGCTCTATAATTATATTTCTCCCCTTTGTTCTTACATGTATTATATATACACTTCTCTAGTACATATATACACTTCTCCTCTCTAGAGGGAAGAGTGGAGATCTAAGAATATAGAGATAAAATATAACTAGTGATGTATACTACAAATTTCCATTTCTGTCGTTGATCTTTCCCCTGTCTTTTTCTGTTATTGTGATTTTTGTGCATCCTTTGATCGCTTTTGATCTTCTTTTTTGTTCTCATCCCGCGATCCTTCTTTTTTTTCCGATCTGAAGTCGATTCTGTGCATTTTTTCATGGATAACTTTGAGCAGATCTCCTTTTGTGATAAACGTTAATATGAAGAATAACGTTAATATCGTTAATGATCGGTAAATTCGTTAAGGTTCGATTTTTCTTTACGTTAAATCCCACCTGAATGAATATTATCAATAGTTTTTCTGAGAGTCAAATACACAGAAAAAAGGACAGGATGGCAAAGAAAAAATGGGCAGAACGGCACTTTTTGCGAATAGTAATGAGCGAAGCAAATGCTTCCAGTGGTGTGAACGTAGAGGCTTAAACTATGATGATATGGAAGTGAAATTACGCATTCGGGATGAGATTCGCAAAAAAGAAGCCAAACTCAAACAGAATAGCCCCACGCATGAATATTATAAAGATAATCCAATTTCGGCGAAAAATCGCAAAGCACAAACAGAAGCGAGGATCAAAGCCACTCGGGCGAATCCCCGCCTTGCCATCGCTAACTCGTTAAAAGCCCAACTTACTACTCCTGATCTTGAAGAGAACGATCTGGAGAGCGAGAACGGCGAGTTAGACCTTAATTTACCTGGGGGCGATTCGGGAGATCTCGAGGGGGAGAGTGAGCCAGGCGAGATCGAAAATCAAAGTCCAAGCAAACCCCGATCAAACCGCAATCCCCACAATAAAAAACCAGGTCGCCCTTATGCGGGGCGAGCCGTCCCCCAATATCACGGCAATGTGAAACAATCTTCATCCCCGATGCCTTATGCGACTGGCCGCTTGTGGAATGGCGATCATTATGATGAAGCGAAGGGCCGGTTTATCTCCAAACCCGGCTCGTGGTATGATCCTATTACCCAATCGTGGAAAGTGGGGATATCGCCGTGGGAGATCGATCCCCGCACCAAGTATTTTTACTGGTATCATGAATTTATTCTGAACGATCAGAATTATTATCACCCCGATCCGATGGGGGCCTGCCATTTGGACTGGAGCATCGAGATGGAAAGCGGGATTCAAAAACTGGGGATGCTTTGCCCCCGAGATCACTTTAAAACTTCGTTCTGTAATATCGGGTATATTTTATATCATATTTGCGAGAAGCAATCGCTCGCTCAACAGGGGATTTTAAACATCTCGTGGGATGATGAACTCGCTCTGACTTCTTACTTCTCGATCAAACAGAATCTCACGGAGAACACCCGTTTGATTGATTTCTATGGATATTTGGTGGATGAATATCGCCCCTGCACGCAAGCCAAATTATTTTTTGTATATCAGCCCTCGGGAGCCAAGCCTGGCCTTTTTTGTGCTTCACTCAAAGCGGGCCGCATTACAGGAACTCATCCCTTTTTGGTGTTTTTAGATGATATTCAAGATGAAATCTTTAGTCCCGCGTATATGCGAAGATTTAAGCAGATCATTCAACGCAAGATCCTGCCTGCCCTCGGGAAATATGGGCGAATCATGATAACAGGGACAATCAAAGGGTTTAACGAGAAGAACGATGGCTATATCTGGCTCGAATCTATTCCCTCGTTTCGCATCAAGCGATATCCGGCAGCGAATGATATGCCCCCGATGACCGATGTCAAATATGAACTCAAATTCGATCCTGTGTTAGATGCGACGGGCAAACAGCGATTCGATTCCCGCAATCGCCCGATTTTCATGGAACGCTTCGAAGTCACTGTCCAACATCGGGAGCGATATACTACTCTTTATCCCGAGCGTTATACTATCGAAGATTTAGTCGTGAAACGCTTGGAAATGAATATTAAGGAAGAAGAGAGCGATGATATCTTCTGGAGCGAGTATTTTCTGCGGGCCACCAATCCCGAAGGCCGCTTCTTCCTGAAAAAACGGATTGGACCATTTCCGCCCCCGAATCATGCTACCACTTCCGCATTTATCGCTTGGCTCAAAATGTTTCATCAACCTGTGACTTTATGGGTAGATCCAGGGGGCAAAGGGGGACATGGTTGTGCTATCGCAGTGGTGGCATTTGTCCAAGGGGTAATTACAGTGCTTGATTTGGTGGTGGTGCGAGCAGGACTCCCCGATGTGGCTAAAGCGATTGGCGATCTCTTTGTTTTATATAATATTTCAGTCTGGGGCTGTGAAGGGAATTTTGATCAAGCGGAAACCTATGCTGCCACGCTCGATCGGGAATTGAAGCGATATTTGGACAAGATCGGGCAATTGAATCTCTATACTCGTTGTAATGCTCTTCCAAATAAAGGGGATAAAATCTTACGGATCCAAGGATCTGTGACTACGATGATCGGGCTTGAAGGCACGCCGCTTCAGTTTTTTGTGAATGAGCAAGCTCGCAATATCGAGCAATTCCGCACCGAAGTCGCCCAATTCCCTGACACGAAAGGGGATTTAAAGAATGAGTTCGATTTGCTGGATTGTATCGCATCTTGCCGCATTCATTTGGCAGGGAAGCAGAAAAAAGCGGTGATGATGTCGGGCAGATAAAAGGCTATATAAGGGAGATTGTTGTGTGCTTACTCTTTTTTGTTCTTTCGACACGAAAGAAGGGTAATATTAAATATTCGGGGAGACTACAATAGATCAATAGGTGAGATCTCTATTAATTTATTGAGATTTACAACCTGTAAAACCGGAGAAATGAAACATGATTGAAAATCAATTGAAAGAATTAGACCTAAAAGCGGGCGAATATGGGCAAGTGTGTATGCCTTATCCCCATGTTGCGCAAGCATTGAATGAACTCGCTGGGAAATACATTCTGGTGACTATTTTGCAACCACCCTATGATATGCCGATTTTGGTAATTAAACGAGTCGACAAAGAAGATAAAAAAGCCAAGGGGGCTGAATAATGGGCTTGATTACTCGCTCGATTAGTGTGCAACTTCAATTCAATAAGGATTTGCCCCCATCTCCAACTTCTTTAGGCGAAGTCTTGCGGGAACTTACGGTTTGTATTGAAAAATTAAAAGAGATTGGGATTTCGGGAAATATCTCAAATTTGTCTTATAATGAATTCGAGCCATATGTGAATAAAGACTGTGAATGTGAATGCCAGAATGCGGGGGATGAATAAATGGGCAAAGTCAGCAGAGCAGCCACCCACGAAAAGGAATTCCAACGCTTGAAGGGCTTAACCCAAGGGTTAGCCATTTCCATGCTTAAACCCGATCAAATCGCTCATCAAGATTGGCTCGCCGAGAAGTTATATGAAGAGTTTAAAGCCATCCCGAATAATCCCTTCTTGACTAATGCGATTCCAGGTGTGTTCTTTGATAAATATGAATCATTGCATCTTGATGTGAAAAAAGTGTTTCTGCAAGAAGCCCAATTTCTCATGAACCACTTCATTATCGTGCCAACTGGCAAACCTGTCCAAGATCCCACCGAGATCATGGCCGAAGATCCAGCCCAAGATACGATTAATTCCGAAGCATCTCAAGCGGAAAGTAAACCAACTTCCCCCGGCCCTGGAGCAGCCAATCCTGCCGAATAGAGGAATGATAATATGTCCAAATTACCAATCGGCAGCATCGGATGGGTATTAGGCAAAGCCCCTGTGTTAATTCTCACATCACCTACTCTAGAGCATACTCAAAAATGTGTGCATCTGCGAGATTCTAAATATGGGGCTTTTACGAAAGGCCAAGAGCGAATCTTAAAAGCCGTGAGTCCATCCGCTCAACCCATGCTTAAACAGAAATCCATAACTCTGGATGAGTTAAACTATGTCGCTGAATTGAAGCGACACTATCAAATATAATATCATTTTTTTATCAATTTAACACAGGTGAATATCATAAAAAAAACAAAAGAAAACCCAAATGCAGCGGCCATTATTGAATCCCATCAACCCAAGCGATATACCATCATTTTAGATGAAATTGAAGGGGTGACTGTTAAAGATGAGAACAAAAAACTCATTATGTTTTATTCCCCCGCAGTCGCCCAAGAGTATGATTTTAGCGAAATAGTCCAAACGTTGTATGATAATATGATGGGACTCGAGATTGTGCGAGATCCCCCCGCACTTGAAGAAGAGTATCCCGAAAGCGGAGATGAAGAAATTTGAGTGAAAAAGCGAGTCAAATGCATCTCTTTGGCCGAGTCGAAAAGCCTGTGGAATTACAACAAGGCCGCGATTCAGTCTTCGCCGATGAAAATCAATCTAATGCGACATCCCAACTCTCGCGAGCGGGAGCCTTCCGCCAAGTGGTGATTCCCCAAGAAGAACTCTGGGCCACTTCCAAAATTACAGGGAAGGGAAAGTTTATCTGTAAACTCGCAGTCCAAGAAGCCTTTCGCACTACATGGAAGTATGTCTCCCGGAAAGGCAGTCAAGAACCTTTACCCGAACCTACTTTAAAACTCATTGATGAAACCGATCGAATGTGGAAAGTGAAGAAAACCTTTAAAGCGGCTGTCACAGTCGCCCGAGCGTTAGGCCATTGTGTGATCTGCCGAGTGCATGCCGATCCTTTTACCAAATCAGGCCCAATGCGACTCAAGATCGCTCCTTATGGGGAAATGGATGTCGAATTCGCCGAGGGATTACCTACATTTTATAATGTGTATATGAAAGCGGGCCATAATCGCATGAAAGTGCGAGTGCCTGCTGCAGAATGTGTGGCATTAGTGAATGATGAAGATCCTTTCGAAAATGGAACGTTAGGCACTTCCGAATTACTCGCATCCTATTTCCCCATTAAATTCATGATGAATATGTTAGAAGGGTATTCAAAAATAGTCTTACAAAGGGGCTTGGGCTTCTTGGATGTGCGAGTCGAAGGAGCCACTGAACCCGAACTCGCCGCGTATGAACTCAAATTCGGCGATCCAACGCAATACTCTACGCTTTTCCATGATGAAAAAGTCACAATAGCCGCCACTTCGGGCATGCAAGCGGGGCATAATCCTACCGACACGCTCAAGATGTATACAAGAGAAATCTCTTCGGGATGTGGGATTGGGGAGAATCGGCTCGATGGAGTGCAAACATATGTCACAGGGGCCGAATCCGATCAAGATAACTATGCGGCGATTGGCCAAACCATCCAAGAAGATTATATGGATGCTCTGATTGCTACGTTTATTCTCTGCAATCCGAAATTGAAGGAAGCCTTCTATGTGGAAATGCCGATCGAGATTAAAATGGGCAAACTACAAGAAGCCCAATTGCGGGCGACTGAAGTGGGAAGTATTATGCAGGCCCCCGAACTCTTTAATCTCAATTATGCGATGGATTTGATTGGACAGCCCCCACCTGATGGATTAGAAGAAGGGAAGTTATCAGTTGCCCAATATATTCACAGTCAACAAGATTATGATGAAGCAGACAATCCAGAGAATTTCGATGATACAACTACTGATCAAGATTCTCAAGATGAGAATAATGAGAAAAATAAAAACGATCAAGATTCTCAAAAAGAAAAAAAACCCATTTCCCAACTCAAAAAAGAACGGGCCAAAGCTCTTATGACTGGTAGTGATTCGCTGGATTCCATCCCTAAGATTCGGGAACAACTCACTGCGGAATTTGGTTCTTCGCTGTCCAATACTGATTTAGTCTCGATTCGGGCTGATATCGCCGCGAAAAAAAAAGAAGATGAAAAAACCGGAGAGAAATAAGATGACTCAAACCTATGAAGGATCGAATCAAATCACAATTCCAATAAAAGAAGGAAAGCGATTGGTGGTTGTAATGAAGGAATTCTCCGAAGCGGATAAAGAAGCCGTGGATAAAGTCAAAAATGGGGGAGAATTGATTTTAATCAATGATGGTAATATTCACGCGGTTTATTATGCTGATGAAATTGAATTTCGGGAGAAAGATGCCCAGATCATCTCCAAATCCATAAAAGAAGTTGATTTTGAATGAACACATTAATTGAATCGTTTGATTGGGAAGCTTGGGAAAAGACTCTTGGCTGGCTGACTCGCAAAGAAGCCGAATATTTGCTGGATCATAGTGCAAATGCGAAAGTGCTTGAAATTGGAGCATATCATGGCCGATCCACGCGAGTATTTACGCATCTCGCCAAATATGTCTTGTCGATTGATCCTTTTATCAGCGGGGGAAAAGAAGATGTCCAAGCCCTTTTTGATAATGCAGTCTGTCCAACGCGGTTAATTCCCAAGACTTCCGATGAAGCCTTTGACTTGCTTTTTAATGTTGTGCCATATGCTGAAGCGGATAAGTTCGATGTAGTCTTTATCGATGGGGATCATTCATATCATCAGGTGATGCGGGATATCAAAAACTATTCACAATTGCTCAAACAAGGAGGCTTATTGATTATCCATGATTATTTCCCTTATTTCCATAAAGGATCAGCGTGGACTTCAATTGAGATTCAAGAAGCGTGTAATACAATGCTCGAGAAGCAAGCAGGCAGTCAATGCGAATCGATGGTGATTTTACAGGAGCCTTTTATTTTTAAATCATCAGATCTCTTCTCGCTCCCGATTCCCCCGAAACAGCCTAAAATTCTCTTAATCGGGGATCGCTCCAATCCAGTCGATGATTATTATGAAATCTTAACTAAAATGGGTTATTATGTCTTTTGGGTAGGGGATAATGCCCTTCATTTTAATACCATCAATTTTAAGCGGAATGTGGAAATCAATCAATGCTCGCTGGCCTACGCGGGCGAAGCGGTAGTATATACCAAACGATTCTCGTTGGCTGCGTTATTAAGCCAAATTGGGACTGATTTTGATTTGATTCTCCAATTTCAGGGCTGGTTTTATCCAAATGATATGGAAAAATCCCCGATTCCTTATATCTATTATAATAGCGAAGGCTGGTGGCCCGAGATCCCCAAAGTTGCGTGGAAAGTGGCTGTGCCGAATCAAACCACCAAAGATTTAGTGATCGCCCAAAATCCCCATATTAAAAACGCGGATATTTCGATTATTCCCTTCTCGATTGGGGGCGTTTTCAATGCTCGAAACTTCGTTCTTCCCCAGAAACGGGATAAATTGGTGAGTTATGCGGGATCGCTTTATAGATTTACTCTACTTTACCAAGAGCGGCGAGATCTGTTGTTTAAACTGTTAATAGATCCCGACCTGCAGGACCTGACCTTCTTTCATTGGGAAGATGGCAAGCCGTGGAATTATGAAGGCCCGCATTTTAAGTGCGGAAAGGGGGCATTGGGAGCAGTCGATTATACTCAACTCTTGGATGAGTCAGAATATGGCTTGAATATTCCTACTCGCTTGGGGGCCAACTTTCGAGATTTGGAAGTCCCTGCTTGCGGAGCGATCTTAATTACCAAAAAGAATCAAGATCTCGTGGATATGGGCTTTGTGCATAGCCAGAATTGTTATTTCTATCAAACTTATGATGAATTGAAGCGGATCTTGGAAATTCCGTATTCCCCCGCAATTGCGATGATGGGTTATACATTAGTGAATCTCAAACATCGGCATATCCATCGCATTCCCCAATTTGAAAGCCTTTTTGCCCAATTAACGGGGATGGAAGTGATGGGAATTCGCACCGATATGTATAAACTGAATGAATCAATAACGGGACAGGAAGATCCAGTGCAGTGGTTACTCGATCGACCCCTTCCCTAATTTTTTAATTTATTTATTGATTTATTGGAGAGTATAATATGAGTTTAATTGAAGAAATTATTAATTTAATTCATGAATATATTAACAAATGGGGACATGAGCCTAAATATCTCTTAGTTCATCCTAATATCAATGATGCATTACATCAAGATGCCTATATCAAAATATGTATGCAATTTTCTTATGAAAAACCCATTCCTTTGACTATTATTAAAGGATTAATTATTATTCAAACGATTAAAATCGAACGAATGGAAGTGGTGGGATGAACA
>Ga0209416_1002270_pt1 | contig 10951 bp, 10 predicted proteins | sample RifGroF1_FD_184001 | JGI IMG/M metagenome (GOLD analysis project Ga0209416, IMG submission 184001) | Groundwater microbial communities from Rifle, Colorado, USA - Groundwater F1 (SPAdes) (version 2) | ecosystem: Environmental > Aquatic > Deep subsurface > Groundwater | place: Rifle, Colorado...
GCCGACAACCTGGAGGCGTTCTATCAGGACGTGGAACGTCTCAGGCCGAAGTAGCTGTTTCCAATATCGTGCAACCCGGGCAATCATGCCCAAACGGCACCAGCGACACCTAGGAGGAGTCGCTGGGCCTTTTCGTTTCTAGTCTTCTATTTTTGGTTTTTCTATCTCTAAAAGATTTATGTCTGGCGAAGTACCAGTAATTTTTAAAACATCTTTGTCTATTTTTTTATATTCTCTCCCGGAAGCTTGGTAATGGTTAACTACAGTACCTATAGCGTTTCCTAGCTTGTTATGATATTCCTCGTATGATTTTAAATGTTTTGTTAAGTCGCTCACTTTTTTAATTATTTCTTTGGCGGATTCTTCTATCTTAAAAGCCTTAAAACCATAGAGCACAGATTGTAAATATGCCATGAAAGTCGTAGGAGAAATGACAATAACCTTCTTTTCATTATAGGCGTAGTCTATGAGATTTCGTGTGTTTACTTTTATAGAACCCACTTCGTTTACGAGCAAATCATAATAAATAGCTTCTGCCGGAATATACATAAAAGCAAAAGGCAAGGTGCCTTCTTCTGGGCGTACATATTTTGCTGTTTCGTCTATCCTTTTCTTTAAATCATTTTTAAATTCCTTTTCAAGTTCTTCTCTTTGACGATCATCAATGGCATGCACCACTCGGTCATAATTGTCTAAAGAAAATTTCGCGTCTATGGGTATGATACCTTCTTTGGTGATGATGACGGCGTCTACTACTTCTTTATTTTTAAATTCATACTGCATTTTGAATTGTCCTGGCGCGAGGGTATTTGAAAGTATGAGCTCAAGCGATGCCTCGCCCCAATTGCCACGTTGTTTTTGGTGTTTAAGAGTTTTTTCTAAGTCTCCCAACTTGTCGGCGATAGTAATAAATTGTCTAGTGGCCTCGTTAGTTTTCGTTTGTTCGCGCGCTACTTCAATCAGATTTTTATTTACTTCACGAGTCAAATCTGCCATCTGTTGCTGAAGCATTAGTAGCGCTGGACTATCTTCTTTTTTTTCTTCTTCCTTTTTTTTGCCGAAAATAAAATACACCAATATTCCTCCAGTTATTAATCCCAATAATATAAAAAGAATATTTTCCATATATTTATTTTTTTAAATGATGCTTAAGGGTATAAATCCAGTCTTCGTCAATCTGATCACTTTCTAATTTTTGGGCGAGTAGCCATTCCAAATATCCACGATCAGTCATAAGCACGTCCTCTATCTTTTTACCTAAATGTTTTCCGAAGTTAAAGGTTCTCAGTAGGGAAGGATGTGAAGAGATTTCTATCATTTTTGCTATTACTGAATCCTCTCCCGCCTGCGAAGGAGGGGTGCCCCTTGGGGCGAGGGGGTCCTTTTTTGTTTCTTCTTGAATTTTATTATAAAGCCTTTCAAAAAGTTTTTCTAAAACCAGAACATCGCCCAATGCATCGTGAGCTGTCGCTTCAACATCTAGGTCTAGTAAGTAACGCAAGTATTGCAGATTATATCTGTCTATTTTTCCTTCCTTATCTAACTCTCTAGCGACTCGGAGCGTACAGATAAATTTACTTGGGTTTATGTCTTCTTTTTTTACAATCATTAAATCAAAAGGAGCATTATGAGCTACAACAATAGAATTCTCCTCTTCAAAAAGTTTCTTGATGATGGGTTGGTCGGTGCTTTCTTTAAAAGTCGGCTTTTCCGCCACCATTTTGTTGGTGATGTGGTGCACAGCGGAGGCTTCGGGGGGGATTTTAATTTCGGGCTTATAGAGACCAACGAAAGTCTCGTCATTGATTTTATAAGCGATTTGCACCAGAAAATCTTTTTCCGTGTTGCCTGTAGTTTCTGTGTCAAAAAATATTAATTTAGACATAGTGTTATTTTAACATAAAATGATATAATGTGTGTACCTGTCCCGTACTAAATTTTTGATTACGGGACATAAAGATAAAGATTATTAATTAAAATTTTAGTACTGGGATGCTTCACGAACAAATAAAAAACAATATAAAAGAGGCCATGATGGCTAAGGATAATGTACGGTTAGAGACATATAGAAATATGCTTTCTTCTTTTACCAACGAACTAGTTAGTAAGGGCAAGAAGCCGAATGAGATGCTTGGAGATGAAGAAGCTATCGCTGTGATTACCCGGCTTTCTAAACAACGCAAGGACTCAATGGAACAGTTCAAAAAGGGGAACCGAGAAGACTTGGTCGCCAAGGAGCAAGCCGAGCTTTCAATTCTTGAAACATATTTGCCGAAATTGATGGATAAGGGCGAAGTGGAAAAGATTGCCAAGGCGAAAAAGGACGAGCTCGGGGTCACGGATCCAGCCAAGAAGGGAATGCTGATGTCCGCCCTGATGAAAGACTTGAAAGGTAAAGCAGATGGCGCAGTGGTGAAAGAAGTCGTGGATCTTATGTTTTAATTTGTATTCTAATTATTTACCATGCATACTGTAAACCTTTTGACCAGCCTAGTAGAGAATCATCAGGTTTTGGCCTATGCGGTGATTTATTTAGGGTTAATTTTTGAAGGGGAGATTTTTATTATTTCCACGGGCATCTTGGCGCAATTAGGAGCGCTGAATGTCTGGTTTTCTCTCCTGTTTATTCTTTTGGGTGGTTTTTCCAAGACTATTTTGGGTTATACTTTAGGTAAATTCTTGTATAAAAAATTCAACCATCACAGAGTTTTTAATTATATTCAAAAAAGGGTGTACGCCGTCCTGCCCAGGTTTAAGGTCAAGCCATTCTGGTCCATTTTTATTTCAAAGTTTATAATGGGGGCGAATTATCTGGTGGTGATTTTCGCCGGTTATGAAAATGTAGATTACAAGAAATTTATAAAAGCAGAAGTCTCGTCCACTCTAATCTGGGCCCCGCTTATGTTGTCTGTCGGTTATTTCTTCGGTTACACAGCGCTTCATATTACTCGCGAGATTTGGAAATTCTCTATGGTAATCCTCATTATGTTTATAATCTTTGTTATTTTTGACAAGTTTATTAGTTGGGTTTTTGAATTATTTGAAGAATATTATCACGGGTCCCGTTAGAAATTCACTAAATAACACGTTAAGATAAATATTATTAATTAAAATTTTTAATGGGATGGAAACAAACAATAAAAAATTAATAACTCACAACGGGTCTTTTCATGCGGATGATATTTTCGCTTGCGCTACCTTGAGTTTGATGCTTGAAAAGGCGGGGGAAAAATTTGAAGTGATTCGCACCAGAGACGAAGAAATCATCAAGACGGGAGACTATGTTTTTGATGTCGGGGGAATTTACGACGAGAATCTCAATCGTTTTGACCATCACCAGATAGGTGGAGCGGGCAAGAGGCAAGGAGGTATAGAATATTCTTCTTTCGGTCTTGTCTGGAAAAAATTCGGAGAAAAAATTGCGGGGTCAAAGGAAGCGGCTCTACTCATAGATAAGAAAATCACAGAGCCGATTGACGCGGGAGACAATGGTATTGATTTGGTTGAATTTATAAACGAAGCCAAGCCGTATTTTATCCAGACATTATTCAGGTCTTTCCGTCCAAGTTGGAAAAACGCAAATGATGAAACTCTATTTTCCGGGTTTATGCAATCAGTGGAGATAGCGAAGAGTCTCTTGGGGCGGGAGATAGCGCTTATTCAAGATGGCATTGAAGCAGAAGGAAAGATTGAGGATTGTTATAAAAATTCGGAAGATAAAAGAATTATCATTTTGGACCGAAAATATCCATGGGAAGAACAATTGTATAAATATGAAGAACCGGTCTTTGTCATTTTTCCCAGACTCAACGACGGGCTCTGGAGCTCAGAAGGAGTCTTTGCCGACTTTCCGTCTTTTGAGAGGCGTAAAAAATTTCCTCAAGCTTGGGCGGGTCTGCGAAATGAAGAATTGCAAAAAGTCACAGGAGTAAAGGAGGCGGTGTTTTGTCATCGCGGATTATTTTTGGCGGTTGCTAAATCTAAAGAAGGAGCTATCAAATTGGCGCAAATTGCGTTAGAATCATAAAGGTATGGCATTTATTGATGAAATGAAGATTTATGCGGAAGCTGGACGCGGTGGCGACGGCGTAGTGCGCTGGCGCCAGGAGAAATTTGTGCCGAAGGGTGGCCCCTCGGGGGGAGACGGCGGACGCGGAGGAGATTTTTATATTATGGCGGTGCGCGATGTGCACATTCTTTCGAAATACAAAGCGAAGAAAAGTTTTACCGCTTCGCGTGGAGAAGACGGCGGGAATAAAAGCCTTCATGGTAAGAATGGTGAAGACTTTAACCTGGAATTACCCGTAGGTTCTATCGTCACCAATCTCGGAACTGACGAAACGTGGCAACTCTCAGAACCCGGGCAGAAATTTTTGATTTTAAGGGGCGGATACGGAGGCTTCGGCAATGAGCATTTTAAAAGTTCCACCAACACCACTCCGAAAGAATCACGGGAAGGGCAAGAGGGAGAAAGGGGAGATTTTAAAATTGAACTGGAACTTTTTGCTGATATAGGATTGATTGGTTTGCCGAATGCGGGCAAGAGTTCTCTCCTTAACACACTTACCAACGCAGAGGCGAAGGTTGGAGATTATGCTTTCACCACCCTAGACCCCAATTTGGGTGATTTTTATGGCTATATAATTGCCGATATTCCAGGAATCATTGAAGGAGCTTCGGAAGGCAAAGGACTCGGAGTGAAATTTTTACGGCACATCAAGCGAACCAAGATGCTCGCGCATCTCGTTTCTTTTGAGAATCTAAAATCTACCAGTGCTGCGGGAATGATAAAAGCATACAAAGAGGTTAGAAGAGAATTGGAAAGGTATGATAAAAAATTAAACCTGGGTGACGAAGGTTTGTCTTCTAAAGAAGAAATAATAATTTTAACCAAGACGGATGTCGTAGAAGATTCCAAAATCTTAGATAAAATAGTTAAAGAATTCAAAAAAGTATGTAAAAAGGTTTTTGTTTTGTCCTTGTTTGATGATAAAATGATAAAAAAGTTTAGTGACGATGTGGCAAAAATTTTAAAAAAGAATGGCAAATAAATATTTTCCGACAATTGGACTTGAAATACATGCGGAGTTAAAAACACAAACTAAAATGTTTTGTGGCTGTTCGAACGATCCCGATGAGGAGTTGCCGAACGTTAATGTCTGCCCTGTATGTATGGCGCACCCTGGCGCATTGCCTGTCGCTAACAAAAAAGCGATAGAAAACGTGATTAAGGTTGGACTAGCGATAAACGGGCAAATTGCAGACTTTTCAGAATTTGATCGTAAGAATTATTTTTATCCCGATATCCCTAAGGGTTATCAGATTTCTCAATATAAATATCCAATAGTTTCTGGTGGGCGCTTAGCAGATATGGATGTGACTAGAATTCACCTGGAAGAAGATACCGCGAATAATAAACACGATCGCGGGAATTTTTCTTTAATTGATTTCAATCGAGCCGGAGTGCCTTTGATGGAACTCGTCACTGAACCGCACACCTTTGAAACCGCGGAAGAAACAGCTAAAAAAGCCACGAGATTTGCAAAAGAATTACAACTTATACTTTGGTATCTGGGTGTGTCGGAGGCGAATATGGAGAAAGGTGAAATGCGAGTGGAGGCGAATATCTCAATCTCGGCAGATAAAAATAAGTTAGGCACGAAAGTAGAAGTAAAGAATTTGAACTCCTTTAGAAGTGTTGAACGTGCCATAAAATATGAAGTGGACAGAATGACTGAATTGATGGAAAGCGGAAAGGGGGATGAAATAGTACAAGAAACTCGCGGATGGGACGAGACCAAACAACAGACTTTTTCTCAGAGGAAAAAAGAGGGAAGTGCAGACTATAGATATTTCCCGGACCCTGATTTACCGAAAATGAAGCTTCATGAAGCCTTTGATTTGGAAAAAATGAAGCAAGATTTGCCAGAATTACCAGAGGTAAAAAGATTAAGATACAAAAATGATTTCGGTATTAAAGATGAAGATATAGAAGTTTATATTAATGACCCTGTTCTCGGTGCATGGTTTGAAGATATCGCTTATCGCTTAATGCCAGAAAAAGAAAAGATAAAAATAGCCTCAAATTTAATAACTAATGATTTAGTGGGTTCTGGAAAAGACTTTAAAAATTTTCTTAACATTGATTCATTTGTTGATGCAATTGATGCTGTTCACAGGGGAGAACTTAGTTCTAGAGTTATAAAAGATTTATTAATGGTTGCTGATGGTTTTGAAAAAGGACAAACCATTCTTAAATATGCAAGAGAAAAAGGACTAATTCAAAAAAATGACGAAGGAGCAGTAAAAGTATTGGTAGAAAAAGCTATAGCAGAAAATCCTGACGTTGTGGCTGTATATAAGAGCGGAAAGGAAAACGCCATTATGTCTTTGGTAGGTAAAATTATTAAAGAATCAAATGGCTCCGCCAATCCTCAAATTGTTATAAAACTTTTGAAAGAAATGCTATAATTGAGGGATGAAGACTCTAAGAGAATATATCAAAGAAGCTGAAGAAAAAAAGGTAGCCATCGGGCATTTCAATATTTCAAACTTGGAAAGTTTACATGCTATTTATAATGCCGCCAGGAAATTAAATGTGCCGGTGATTATTGGATTGTCGGAAGGAGAAGAAAATTTCGTCGGGCTAGAAGAAGCGGTGGCCCTAGTGCGCGCCATAAGGGAACGGGACGATTATCCGATATTTCTAAACGCTGACCATCATCATAGTTTTAAATCGGTGAAGGAATGCATTGATGCGGGGTTTGATTCTGTGATTTTTGACGGGGCAAAATTGAGTTTTGAAGAAAATGTAAAAATTACAAAAGAATGTGTAGACTATGCTCATACCTTCAAGGAAGCTACTGGTCGGGATGTTTTGGTGGAAGCGGAATTGGGTTATATCGGCGAAGGTTCAAATATTAAAGATACCATTCCCGAGGGCGCTGGGATTTTAACTAGTAGAGATGAAGCGAAAAGGTTTGTGGAACAAACGGGAGTAGATATGTTTGCGCCGTCTGTCGGCAGTATCCATGGACTTATAAAAAGCGGTAAACCACATATTGATACAAACCTTGTGGCAGAGATAAAAAGGGCCACTGGAGTGCCCCTAGTGCTCCATGGAGGCTCAGGGTTACGAGATGTAGATTTCACGGATGCCATATCATCTGGTATCAATGTGGTGCATATCAATACAGAAATTCGTGTGGCTTATGTGGAAGGATTGAAAGAATCCATTTTAAAAAATAAAGACGAAGTGGTGCCGTATAAAGTTCTAGAATTGGCGAAAGAAGACGTAGAGAAAGTAGTGGAAGAAAGATTAAAACTTTTCAGTGGAATAAAATAATTTTTTAAAAAACTTGAAAGAAGAAATCTTAAAATTTTTTAAGGGTGATGCAGAAGATGATGAAGGAGCACTCATAAAATATTCGCACGATGCGAGCTTACTTGAAGTGCGTCCGGAAATTGTGCTTTTCCCGAGAGATTCGGAAGATGTGCAGAATTTAGTGAACTGGGTCAATGAGAACAAGCAAAATAAAGAAAAATATCCCAACTTATCTATTACTTGCAGATGTGCGGGGACGGATATGTCAGGTGGAGCGATAGGAGAATCCATCATTCTGGACTTTACAAGGTATATGAATAAACTGATTGGCGGGCCGTTGCCCATGGATGATATATCAAAATGGGAAATCGCGGTACAACCGGGAATGTTTTATCGTGATTTTGAGAAGATAACTTTAGAAAAGGGTTTGATTTTACCTTGTTATACGGCGTCCAAAAGTTTAAACGCGCTTGGCGGGATGTATGGTAATAATTCCGCAGGCGAAAGAACTCTAAAATATGGGAAAATGGAAGATTATATATTATCCGCCAAAGTTGTTTTCGCGGATGGAGTTGAGCGAACAGTAAAACCTTTTCCCGTGAAAGAAATTTCCGGGCAAGAAGAAATATATATAAAAGTTTTTGATTTAATCAAACAAAACGAAGAAGACATTAAACAAGCCAAACCGAAAGTCAGTAAAAACTCCGCGGGATATTATATTTGGAACACCATAAGTGATTTTTCCTCCCCTGCGAAGGGGAGGTTGGGAGGGGTCGTGTTTGATTTAAATAAGTTTCTTGTTGGTTCACAGGGGACGCTCGGCATTGTCACAGAGATGACTTTAAAATTAATTCCAGAAAACAAGCATTCTAAACTCGTTGTTATTTTTATGAATGACCTTGCTCCACTCGGTCGTTTGGTGGATGAAATTTTGACGCAAAATCCGGAAACGCTGGAAACCTACGATGATAAGACGATGAAATTGGCGGTGAAATTTTTCCCGGATTTCCTTAAAAACAAAGGGTTTTTTGGAATGTTTAAATTTATGTGGAGCTTTTTGCCAGAATTTTTTATGATGCTTACCAACGGTCTCCCTAAATTAATTCTTCTAGCCGAATTTGCTGGTGAAGATGAAAAAACAGTAAATGATAAATGCATAAAACTGGTGAAGAAAATTCAGGAGTTTAAATTAAAAGTGCACATCACCGAGTCCGAAACAGAGGCAAATAAATATTGGGATATCAGAAGAGAAAGCTTTGCCTTGCTTCGCAAACACGTGAAGGGTATGCGCACAGCTCCTTTTATAGATGATATTATTGTGCGCCCGGAATTCTTGCCTAAATTTCTTCCTGAATTAAATGATATTTTAAGTAAATATAATTTAACTTATACTCTTGCTGGCCATGCTGGGAATGGGAATTTTCACATCATTCCACTTATGGATTTCAAACGTCCTGATACGGCTAAAATAATAATAGAACTCGGAGAGTCTGTTTATGATTTGGTGGTGAAATATCACGGCTCTATCACTGCTGAACACAACGACGGACTAATTCGCACCCCTTATTTACGTAAAATGTATGGGGATAAAATCACGGGAATCTTTGAAAAGATAAAGGAAATTTTTGATCCCAAAAACATTTTCAATCCCGGTAAAAAAATTGTCACAGAAAATCAGGGTGGCACCAAAGAATATATAGCCTCGCACATAGCTAAAGAACATAAGGCTATACATAAAGTCTAGATTTGCTTTTAAGTCTTTTTCGTGTATAATCATTTTTATGTTTGCAATTAAAGCTAAAACAAGAGACGTTAGTGTTAAGTTGGATGCCCTAAGAAAGTCTGGAGAAGTTCCGGCTGTTTTTTATGGAGCAGGGAAAGACACCACCTCAATTTCCGTTGGAATGGTTGACTTCAAAAAGGTTTGGAGAGAAGCGGGAGAATCTTCCGCTGTGAAAATTACAACTCCGGATGGGATCATTGACGCCTTGATTCACGAAGTGCAGGTAGATCCAGTAACGGACGAGCCTATTCACGTGGATTTTTTGGCGATAGATATGAAGAAGAAAATCCGTGTTAACGTATCACTAGAATTTACGGGAGTATCAAACGCAGTAAAGAGTGGAATTGGAAATTTGGTCAAATCTATTCACGAGCTTGAAGTTGAAGCTCTGCCTGCCGACTTGCCACACAGCTTGACCGTGGATATTTCTAAATTGGAGACTTTGAAAGACCAAATTTTCGTTTACGATGTGGAAATTCCTGCCGAAGTGACACTCATCAGTAATCCTTCCGACGTGGTTGCTTCTATTATTGAACAAGTGGAAGAAAAAGAAGAAGTAGTAGTGCCGGTTGATTTGTCCGCAATTGAAGTGGAGAAGAAAGGTAAGAAAGAAGAAGAGGGAGGTGAAGCTGGAACTGAAGCTGCTCCCGCTCAAGAAGAAAAAACTGATAAAAAATAATTTTAAATATCAAACTAAATATGTTACAATAAAGGTTATGAAGCGGAATACGGTCATAGCCTTTTTTGTTTTAATATCAATGGTGTTTACAAGTTTAAGGACGCCAGAAACACGCGCTGCTTTTAACTGTCTTACCCTTACGACTTCTTCTAGCGAGAAAGATAAAGATTATTGCAAAAATGAGCTAGCGCAGATAGAGGCGGAGTTGGCGAGTTTGCTTGAAAAACAAAAAGAACAACAGAAACAAACAGGGACGATAAAAGGGGATGTGGATTATCTGACGAGTCAGATTAATGCCCTGAAGGCAAAAATAAAAGCGAGAGCCTTAGCTATTGCTCAATTGAAAGTGAATATTGCAGAGAAGGCAAGCAAGATAAAGTCTCTATCTAGTAAGATAGAAAGAGAACACGAATCTCTCTCTCAGCTCCTTCGCAACACGAACGAATTTGATAACGAAAATTTAGTTGGATTGATTTTGTCCGACGATAGCATTTCAAGCTTTTATAGCGATTTGGAATCTTACAATTCTATCAAGGAGGCGGTAAAAGATTCCATTGATGTCATAAATGGAGTAAAGGTGGAGACCGAAGTCGCCAAGCAAGACTTGGAGAAAAAGCAGGATGCAGAAACCGATGCCAAAGCGGATTTAGAAAGTGCGCAACAAAAAGTAGCGGTCTCGGAAGCCGAGAAGAAAAAACTTTTATCCATTAGTCAGCAGACAGAAGCCGCCTATCAGATGCTTGCTGCTGAAAAGAAAGCTCAAGCTGACAAGATACGGGCAGCATTATTTCCACTAGCAAACACTTCAACGAAGATAGATTTCGGGACAGCACTTCTATACGCAAATGAAGCTCAAAAGTTAACAGGCATAGAGCCAGCATTTCTCCTCGCAATACTTACCCAGGAAAGTAATTTGGGTTCAAACGTCGGACAATGTTATCTAACAAATCAAACTACTGGAGCTGGTGTGGGTAAAAATACTGGAACTCCTTTTGTAAATGTGATGAAACCGATGGGGATGCCGGGCAGAAAGGGAGACGTAGAAGATTTCTTAAGAATAACATCCAAGCTTGGTACCCCCTGGAATCAGACACCTGTTTCTTGTCCTATTGCAGGAGTGGCGGGTTATGGAGGAGCTATGGGCCCAGCACAATTTATTCCAACT
>Ga0209416_1002272_pt1 | contig 10942 bp, 18 predicted proteins | sample RifGroF1_FD_184001 | JGI IMG/M metagenome (GOLD analysis project Ga0209416, IMG submission 184001) | Groundwater microbial communities from Rifle, Colorado, USA - Groundwater F1 (SPAdes) (version 2) | ecosystem: Environmental > Aquatic > Deep subsurface > Groundwater | place: Rifle, Colorado...
GAGGACCTGCCAAACTACTGGCCGGTCACCGGCAATTTGTACATGACCCTGGGCGACATCGGCGCATCGAACAGCACCACGGTGGATTTAATCTTTCTGCAATAATCGAGGAGGGGCCTGGCCATGCTGCATTCACGCAACTGTTTTAAATCGATTTTGGCGCTGCTCGTTATCATGCTGCTGGCCGGCCTTGCCTGGGCGGGCGGACCGCCGGCAAAGAAAATCGGGCAAAATACGGACATCGAAATAAGGTCCGCAACTATGGGGAGTTCGCGCCTTACGGCCTTTCACGTCGCAGGCCTTCCAGCCTCCCCGACCGCAGGCGACACCTATTGGGTGGACGATGCCACCAGCGCGTGCGTTTTGGGGGCTGGTGGCGGCGGTGCCGAGGCTGAGTTCAAATGGGATGGATCGGCCTGGACAGGCTCACTGTGCTCGACCGGAACCGGCCTTGCGATCACGGATATCGACACGCTATCGGAGTTAAATGCGATCCTGGGTGACAGCAACCTTTATTCCACGGCGCAGATAGACACCTTGCTCGGTAAAGCCGCGCTGCTCGGGGTGCTGGACCTTGAGACGACCGACAGCCCGAGTTATGCCGGGATGGTTTTGACCGGCGCAAATGGCTTGCGCTTGGGCGTTGCTGGAACCACGATGGGCCTTCTTCGGCTCTACTCAAACGTGGCCGAAAACACATTCTATTTTGACCTCTTCGGTGGGGCGGCGTTCACTGAAAACGTAGGTTGGCGCGTACCTACCGCGATGCCCACGGTACTCAACGCACTGGTAAATGTCGATGTAACAACCGGGAACATGGACTACACCGATCCGGCAATCTTCATGCTGGCAAGCAACGCTGGCGTTGCACCCGGTAATTACCTGACCCTTCAGGCCGATCCAGGCCAGGACACGCTTTACGGTTTTGACAATACGAGCAACACCTATCATCCAATCATCATCGGAACTAATCTTTCGTATGACCAGCCCACCAATACACTGAGCGCAACAGGCGGTAGCGATGCTTTTACGGTCAAAGTTGATGCCGGCGCAACTGCCGATTACCTCTATGACGGCGGGTCCGGCGCGATCAGGGCCGGGACGAACGTTACGATTACTGACAACGGCGATTACATCTCAATCAATGCTTCTCTCACAGGCGGAGCGGTAGACACCAGCGGAACCCCGGTACAGTACGACCTTGCGCGGTTTGTTGACGCTGACACCCTGGAGGGTATGACCTACGCAGAGTTGGCGGCGGTGGCCGGATTTGAAACAGCCCTGGAAGGCGTGCTGGACCTGGCCGACATGCAAGGCGTTTTGACCATCGCCAAACTGCCGACCACTGGCGGGACGTGGAGCGCGGCAGCGGTCAATCCGACTTTCGGGACGGTGACGGCCGCCGAATTTCAAAGCAGCGCCGCAGACGGCTCCCGGATGTCTACCTTGCCGAACAACACGACCGGTAACGAGCCATCCATTACGGCGGGCGAGAGCGGGTTCTACTCCTACGAAACCGTCCTTTATCTCTACGAGAACGGCGCAAAGGTCGGCGCTGTGCTGGCCGATGCGGACATCAACACCCCGTCAGAACTTGAAACGGTTGCGGGCTTGGGAGCATTCGCCAGTGATTTGCTCGGCTACGCCGATGCCGCAGCGGTAAGGACCGGGCTGGGGCTCGTTATCGGAACGAACGTCCAGGCATATGACGCTGATCACTCAAGCATTGCTGGCGGCATCTCCGGCCTTGTGTGGGGCCTTGGAAACGGCAACGGCTATCAGGCTGCAACCCGCGCAAACTTTGGCGTTATGGATACAGTGGGAACCTTTGCCGCACCAACCACGACAAATCCATACACCCTACCGGCTGCGAACTGCTACGGGTCCACCATCTACTATGGGGCAACTGGGGAAATCGATCTACCGGCTGGCGTGGATGGGATGAACCTCATCATTTACAATACCGGGGCTTTCACGGTCACAATCGACCCGAACGCCTCCGAAGTGATTACCCGCGACGGAACCGCACAAACCGGCGGTGTCCCCATGACGCTTTCAGCCGGGGCAGGCAACTATGTCTGCTTGATCTTTGACGGCACCCAATGGGTCACGAAGGGCTACAAGGGAACCTTGGCCGTAGGCACCTAATAGGAGGAAACACCTTGAAAAAAATACTCTCAATCACACTCTTATCCTTGTTCATCGCTCTGGCCGGATGCGCCACGATCCAGGCCCAGGAGCCGCAAAAACCGGCGCAGCAACCCGCCAAGGCCGAACCTACCGAGGCGCAGCTTTGGGAGATCAGGGAGTTTCGCAAGCTGCGCTATGAGATGGATTTGCACAAGGCGCAGCAGTCGGCCAAGGCTTTTGAAGAGGCACAGCAGGCCCTGAAAGAGTTTTACGCCAAGCCGGGGGTGAAGAAGTGAAAAAATACTTTCTTCCCATAGCCCTCCTCCTGCTCCTCGCCGGGTCCGCATCCTACGCCTGGATGGGGGCGGGGCAGATGGCGGGTAGCGTTCCTGCTGAAGAAGGCTCCACCTGTTCGGGAAATTACGGCAATGCTGTGACTACCGACGCAGGTTACACCGGCACGACCGCTGACCGGCTTTATCTGCAAAAAATTACGATTGATTGTACCGGGACCGCCACATGGAATGGCCGTTTGAGATATTTTAACACGGATATACTTGAGGGTGTTTTTGCTATCTACTCAGACAATGCCGGAGTCCCTTATCTGCGCTTGTGGTACAGCAGCCCTTGGTACAATGCCGGAAATACTTCAGCTCAATCAATCAGTATGGCCACCAGTACAGAATTAGAGGCTGGTGATTATTGGGTAGGATTATCGGTAGAGAGTGCCAGCCGATATTACTATTCAGCGGCCACAGGCGGAACCTCCTGGTTAGTAATTACCGGAGATAATTTCCCGACACCGCCCGCTGATTTGACAGGCATAGGCGCGGCGAGTGAGGTAAATAATGAAGTGTGGCTATCTTTTTAAATGGGTAGTTCTTGGACTACTCTTTGCGACCCCTGGTTTTGTAGGTGCCGCAAACTACACGCTCGACATCGTAAACATAGACGAGGTTGGAGCGAATAACCGAATCAGGTTCGCCTACCCAGGTATTTCTTATCGGGTTGTGATTGCCGCCGAGGGTGGTGATTATCCATATACTTGGAGCTTAACCGCCAATACTAACTGCACGAGCGTTTCCATTGATTCCGACGACGGCGAAATTACGTGGACTCCTACCGCTGGTCAAACAGGGTGCACAATCGAAGCGCTCGTAACAGACGCTTCGGCGGCCACCGATACAGAGTCATACACAGTCACAGTTACAGACTCGACAGACCGTTTTCTGTTCGTGCAAGATGGGTATTCAGGAACCAAAAACGGGTCTATATCTCAACCTTATGAAGACATTTCGGAAATATGGGACACCGTAACTGACACGAATAAGATTCTGTACTTTCGAACCGGGACTTACTACATACCGCATATTGCTGAAAACAACCGGAACGGGTGTTATCGGGTCTGGGTGGAAAACGCAACTGACCCGGTGGGGTTTTTGGGGTATCCTGGCGAAACCGCGACGATAGATGAAGAGGGCGGAAGCGGAGCCGGATATGCGTTCAATACTGCTGGATCGGATCACTATTTTGCATTTTTGACTTTTACGAATACCCACTACTATGGTTTGGTGTTCAGCAGTTCCGATTATGTAACGCTTTATAATTGCACCTTCGGCCAAGCCTATACGAGCGATTCAGCATCCAACCAAGCGTACATCAACTACATGTCTGGGGCGTCCGCAGATAAGAATGTTATATCTCATTGCACGTTTCCGGGGCCTTATTCTGGTGGGACAAACTTCCAGGGGGTAGAAAACTACACTGTTTCTCACCAGGTCATTCAGTATTCTGTGTTCAGTGATCTGCCGAGAGGTATTTTTTATAAGGACGGAACCAATTATTCCACCGTGACCAAGTGTCAATTTTTAGAAAATATAATCGCTGGTTTTGATGTTTATGGGCAAAACGGGTGCCAGAATAACGAGATACGGTTCAGCTACTTCAATGAAAATGCACAGGACATAAATACCAACACGGTCGGCAGTATCAACCCGACTTATTTTATCCGCAACACGATTTCAAATACTACTGGGGGGATTTATCTCAGGGGCGCGTCTGACACAGACCACACATGTACTTTTCTTAATAATGCCATCCAAGACCCCTATACAGACACAGGGACAATAGGAACCGACGCATTCCAGAGACACAGGACTTATTTTCGGTATATGAGCGAAACCGAATATAATCAGGTTACATACACAGATAATTTAGAGGCTACCAGTGGGATAATTGATGCCAGCGGCCTACTCGTAAACCGTGATTATGTCGGCACCTATGGATGGGAGACTGCCGCAGCAGCAACCACCCACCGCCTACGCGCAAAGCCCCTGCTGCCGTAGGGTAGGGAATGAACGTGTGAACGCACCCTGGGAATAAGCCATGCCGGAGACCATCTTCATAGGCTACAGATCGCTGGAAGAACTGCCGGAAATGGTGTCGATAATAGCGGAAAGCATATTCCAACGAGAAAGGACGTTAAACCATGAAGAAAACCTATTTGATCGCCTGTCTTTTAATCTTCGCATTTTGCGCCGCCGCGCAGGCCGCCCAGGTGACCCTCCAATGGGATCCGCCGGCCACGCCGGTGACCGGGCACATGGTATTCACGCACGTTGAGGGCGCTGTTTACGATTACGTCAATCCGGCCTGGACCGGACCTGGAACAACATGCACGCTCACGGTGGCAAACGGTGTCAAACACTATTTTGTGGCCCGGGCTTACAGGACGGAGAACGGGAAAACTTCGGTGAGCGCCGATTCTAACGAGGTTTCAGAATTCATCGATTTTCTTCCGCCGCCTGTTCCCGATCCACCGAAAAACCTGTTGATCCAGGCCATCGACGAGATCATCCAGGGGCTCAATACGCTAAAAAAGGCGCTGGCGCAGGGCGGCGCTTAATTTCACAACGCAGCAAATTGAAAGGAGCAGCGCTCGATGCCTTCACCTGCCTGGATTTCGATCATCATCAGCCTGATTGTCGGCGTGTTCACCATCGGCGGCGTGTGGGCGCTGATGCAGTACAAGGTGGCCCAGATCGAACGGGACACGGATAAGATGGCTATGGTAATCGAGGCACTAAGGGACACCATTCGTGAAGAGTTTGCCAAGGTGTCCAAGCGCATCAGCACGTTACTGTTCGAAGAGAGCGGCACCTCGCGTTATCTCCCGCGCTCTGAGTTTTTGCGCACCCAGGAGAACTGCCGGGCGGATCTGGTGCGGCGCGTGGAGCGGCTCGAAGACCAGGCGCACGAGCATCCGCCCAAAGAGGGCAAGGCATGAAGGCCACCGACTGCACCATCAAGCCCTGCCTGCACAACTGCCCGTACTGCTCGCGGCCGGTGCCCGAGCACCATGCGCCGTGCGGCTATTGCGCCATCGCCGAGCAGATTCCGGTGGAGGCGCTGCGGCGCATCATCCGCTCCAAACAACGCCTCGTAAATGTGGAGGAGAATGGATCGCAACCAGCACATTGACCTGCGCAAAGCCTGGCGCCTGGCGCAAATGTTTGCGGCCTGCGCCTATGCGGCATAAGCGGAGGACCTTAAAGATGCTCGATTTCTACTCTGACCCTGTGTTCAGATTTCCGGCCATCGATGAGGCCGTGCGGGGCATGGCGCGCTACCAGATCATGCGGCCCTACCTGGAAGACGGCGACGTGCTGGAGTGGTCGGCGGACAGCGCCTTGGGCTGGGCTATCCGGCGATTTACGGGCCAGGATGTGAACCACACCGGCGGCGTTATCCGCATGCGGGCCTGGGAGGGATCTCCGGGCGATCGCGTCTTTACCCCCGAGGCGACCGAGCGCGGCATGGTGCTGACCTACCTGTCGCGCGAGCTGCGCGGCTACAAGGGCCGCGTCTACCTTCTAAAGCTCAAGCCCGAGATGGATAATTTCAGGAGCAAGATCGTGCGCGCCCAGCTCGATATGATCGGCGTGCCGTATGACTTCGGCGGCCTGCTGGCCAACGCCTTCGGCCGGGTGTCGATGGATGCGCGCCGTTATTTTTGTTCCGAAGGCATCGCCAGTTCGTTCGCTTCGGCCGGCGCGATCCGGATGCAGAGAAAGGCGCCGCGACCGGGTGAGTTTTCCCGCTGGGGATTTTTTCTGCCGCGGGTGAGGATTTATTGATGGGACCTATTCAAACGAAAGGATCGGAAACATGGATAGCGTATTGATGAGTTTTGTGCGCGGAAGGGGCCTGGCGGGCCTGCTGTCGATCGTGGGCGCGGTGCTTGCAGTGATGGGTTACGACGTGAACGAGCAGGCCCTGGACGAGTTACAGGCCCTGGCCGGGGCGACGATCAGCACGCTGGGCGGCCTGCTGGCATGGTGGAGCAAGGTGCGCGAAAAGCGGCGCACCTCCGCCGGGGAGAAGTAATCCATGGACCTGTGCGACGATGCCGCCGCCATCAGCGCGGCCCACACGGCGGAATGTATCGACCGCGCCCGGCGCCGGGCCATGCTGCCCACGGGCGCATCGGCCGAGCATTGCGACACCTGCGGGGTCAAGATCCCCCTGGCCCGCCGGCGCATCCTTCCGGGCGTGCGCCTGTGCGTGCGCTGCCAGGCCGAAGAGGAGCGCTGCGGTGCCCGCTAAAAAAAACATCATCGCCTATTCCGGCGCCCACGGCACGGGCAAGTCCACGGCCGTGCTGGCCGCGGCCCTGCGTTTAAAGCGCGAGGATGGCATCGAGGCCGGCATCATCCGGGAGGTGGCCCGTCAGTGCCCCTACCCTATCGTGGGGGCCGGCACGCGCACCACCCGGGAGGCGCAGCACTGGATGTTCGTGCAGCAGATGCGCCTGGAGATAAAGCTCTCCGAGCGTTACCCGCTGGTGCTGGCCGATCGCTCCGTGGTGGATTATATCGCCTATGCGTCGGCCGCCGGGTTCCATGACCTGGCCTATGCCCAGCTTTGCCTGGCCCGCCACCATGTGGCCCTGGGCATTTACCAGCAGATCCGCTTCCACGGCATGGATGATTTCTCCTTCCTTGAGCCTGACGGCGTGCGCGACCTGTCGCCGGCCCTGCAGGCCGAGGTCCAGGCGCGCATGCTTGAGCTTTACGCCGAGCTGGGGATTCCGGTGACGAGGTGCGAAATATGGAAGTGATCGGCATCGCCGGCGCCGCGCGCACCGGCAAGGACACCCTGGCGGATCATCTGGTGCGGCGGCACGGATTCGTGCGCTGGGCCTTTGCCGACGTGATCAAGCACGCCTTCATGATGGTGCCGGGGGTGAGCGCCGACCAGCTCTACGGCGACCGCAAGGAAGGGATCGATGCGCACTATGGGTTTTCCTGGCGCGTGGCCATGCAGCGCTTCGGAGACACGATGCGTGGCCTGAATCCCGATTTCTTCATCCGCGTGGACGAACGCTCCTTGCCGCCGGCCGAGCGTGTGGTTATCAGCGATATCCGTTTTGATAATGAAGCAGAGTTTGTGCGCCGCCGGGGCCTCTTGATCCACCTCCGCCGCCCGGGGGCTCCGGCGGTGGCACATCACCATTCCGAAAACGGCGCAACGGTCGAGATCGATGACGTGATCCTCACCAACGACGGCGCCATCGCGGACCTGCACGCCAGGTTCGATGGGCTGTGGCAGGTGTGGTCCTGGGCGCGTGGGCTGGGGCCGCCGCGGGTTACTCCGGGACCTTTTTGAATCCGGACTCGACGGCGCGTTCGACGATCATGCCCAGGCGGGCGTTGATTTGTATCAGTTCGTTGCGGATGCGCCACACGAAAAACGGCATCAGCACGGTGAGCCCGGCAAGAAAAAGAAGGAATAGAAAACCAACGAACCCGAAAATGCCGATTATCTGGCTGGCTGTTTCCTGCATCTCTATTTTCCTTTCGCTTCGTGCGCCGGGACCCCATTAAGGCGCTGGTTTACTTCTGGTCCAGCATCCTCAACAGATTTATGGGCCGCGATGTGTCGCCCCAGTCGGCCCAGCTCGTGATGCCAGGCACCGCCCGAACGTATTTGCCTTTCAGGGTCTGTTTATCGACGGCCGTTAACTCCGCTATGTAGACGACGGTGCCGGCGTCGTAAATCAGCATCGAAACCGTTTCGCCGCTCACGGCCCCTTTGATCATCCCGCCGCTGTAAAAGGCGCCTTTTATGTCGCGGCCGTCTTGGCTGAACTGGACCATGCTGAACTCAGGGCACATCCATGTGCCGGTTACATTCAGCCCCGGGGCATCGGTTTTGCTGGCAAGCCACGCTTCTCCCTGCTGCATGGACATGGCGCAGGATGTGAGCGCAAGCGCACATAAAAACAGAATAATTTTAAGAAATGATTGCATTAAAAACCTCCCGTCAGAATTTTACGAAAATGACCCCCAATTTTGTGCACCTTGATCCCCTTGCGCCGTCTCTGAGCGGGCAGTATTTCGGTATTCTTCCGGCCCTGTCGCCCTGGTTGGCGTGGCCGCTGATCCAACCAGGCTCTATCCACCCAGATTCCGGCGATCTCCTGTGATCGGGACTTTGTCCGGCTGTTCGCTTTTGCGGCGTTCGTTCTTGCGGGCAGGCGAGGCCTCTTCTCTAATTTTGCAATCTATATAGCCAAGGACTTGGTTCAGGGCGACCGGGTTGACTTTTTCCAGCTCTACCAGGCGTTCATTTATGGTGGTGGCGAGTTCTTTATTCTTAAAGCGCTTGATGATGTTTATGTGCTTTAGTTCGATAACATTGGATGGTGTGTATGATGCTTGTTTTTCGCTGACGCCGGGATCTTTAATTCCATAAATTATTTCATACGGCATATTGAGCTTCTTAATAATGTCCAGCCTGCTTTCTTCGCTGGCCTTTTTTCTCTCGCTCAACAGGCTGCTAAGGTGTCCCTGGCTTATGCCGAGTTGTTTCGCGCACCTTCCCTGGGATCCCCATTGCCCGTACTGCTCTTGCATGGATTTAAACCATTCATTCAAGAGCTTAACAAACATGGCGTTTATATTCTGCTCGTCCATAATGTTTCAGATTGAATAACATTAAAAATAATTTCCAGGAGAAATTTTTCTCTTGACGAAATAATTTCGTTATGAAATAAGTCGATCATGATGAAAAAAAATCAAATAGCGAGATCGGCGAATATAGCGAGTTCAACGCTCTACAATATAGAGGCCGGTCGCAGAAGGCCTTCGTGGAAGGTTGCCAAGCAGTTGGCTCAGGCGACATGCACAAATCCGGAGCTGTGGCTGGAAGGATCACCATCTGAGATCAAGGCGGCCTTGGAAGCCGCAAAAACCGACGCTTGTGTTTCTGAATAGTCATGATGCCGTTTTATGTCGGCATTTGTCGCCTGTAAATTTCGAAACGGAGACGGATATGCGATTTGAATCCTGGCGGATTTTCCATGTTGCCAAGAAAGTTCTGGTGCCCGGCGTGCTCCAGCAGATCTACACCCGCTCGGCCCGTTTGGTCGATGCCTGGGCCGCCGATCCGCGTTTCGCCGAATCCTCCTGCCGCAACCCACTCGACCGCATGAAGATCCTCTTCACCGAGCTTTCCCTGGCCGGACGCGACGCCGAGGTGGTGGCCGCCCTGGACTGGCTGGCCGAAGCCGTGGACCGTCACACCGAGGCCAACGGGCAGTCCAGCTCTGACAAAAAATCAGTGGACGGAGAGATCGCCGACATGGCGGTGGCCATGGGCACGCTGGTGGCCCAGGTGCGCCTGGCGTCTGCCGACGGCATGATCGATCCATCCGAATTGATCCCGATCAAACGGGCCGTGATGGCCCTGAAGGTGGAAGTCGACCAGCTCCTGGACGCCGCCGGCGTGCGCCGCACGGAAGGGAGATAGCCATGCAGCGGTATAATATCTATGAGACCGTATTCAACGCCATTTGCGCAATACTTGCCATGGGCGGCTTCGTCGGAATGATTGCGATCACGATGTTTGCAATGGCGGATGTCGAAATCGGCCTCCGCCGGAGAGCTCCCGCACCAGCGGCTTCTATTTCTTCTCCTTTCGATGGCCCCCTTTCATCGGCCATCCAGCCCGGCCCCGAATCGGGCACATTTTTCGAAGTAGTCGCGGCCGGGTTTGTGGCCGCCGAAGAATAGTTGAGGTGCATATGCCCGGCGCCACCGACGGGTTAAGTAGCCGGCCATTGTCAGGGGCGGCCGTGCCAACGGTGGGAAAGGAGCATGCCATGAAGCATCGCCGATACGCGGAAGAGGTCGTGTCCGGCGCCCAGCGCCGAACGCTTCGCAAGAAGTATTGCGCCGCATGCTCCACCAAAAACGGCGATTATTGCCTCCAGCGCTGCCTGCTGGGTGAAAAAAAGCCATACAACACCATTGACCTGGCATCGATCGCCAGAATTTCAGCCCCTCAGAGAGTCGCCGAGGTGGTCGCCTGAATGAGAGTTATTTGCAATATATTCGGCATAATGGCCGTAACTTGGATGTTGACGGCCTGCGCCGGGTGGTCCAAGCAGGAGATCGGCCTGGAAGTGGCCTACACGGTGCTGCATGTGGCCGACTGGGGCCAGACGCGCTACATTGCAGGGCATCCAGCCGAACCAGCCAGATCGAAGCCATTCGACGGCAAGCGCGTCGAGCCCGGGACTGTGCGGCCAGCCAAAGACGGTTACGAGGAGATAAACCCGATCCTTGGCCGCCATCCGTCCAAGAGCAAGGTCGATTTGTACTTCGGAGCCAACCTGCTGGCACACTGGATCATCGCCGATCTACTACCAAACAATGCCGCCTGGCCGCTTGTAGGAAAAGTCAACCCTCGAAAAATATTCCAGGCCGCGACGATTACCATCCAGGCAACAACGGTGGCCTATAACGCA
>Ga0209416_1002281_pt1 | contig 10912 bp, 10 predicted proteins | sample RifGroF1_FD_184001 | JGI IMG/M metagenome (GOLD analysis project Ga0209416, IMG submission 184001) | Groundwater microbial communities from Rifle, Colorado, USA - Groundwater F1 (SPAdes) (version 2) | ecosystem: Environmental > Aquatic > Deep subsurface > Groundwater | place: Rifle, Colorado...
ACTGCAATTGCATTTGTAAGACAAAACAGCAATGTGCGCACTGTTGCAGCTTTTACCCAATCTCAAAGCGCAAGTATTGCCTGGGTACGCGGTATAAATTCCATGCTGCACCAAAAAGGCTCGCACATACTGGCAAAACTTGATGCAAAATTATTTTTCCAGGGCGACGCTCTTATGCGCCGAATGTTAGACTGCTTCGGTTATGATATACGTTTCCGAAAAACTTATGCCGAACAGAATAACCCGGTGTGTACAGTGACCCGCTGTAAAAACGCTTTTAATTTTTCCTTCTATGCTCCCGACACCACGGTTATGTGCAGCATGCGCTTTCCGCAGGGAGTTCCGGTGTTTTTAGAATCAGAAATGTTAATCGAAAAAAACGAAGCCTGGATCTCGATTGATCGGGCTGACCGCAAGGAATGCCGCATATTTATTGAACAGGAGGAAAAGTCGCTCATTACCTGCCGCGAGCTCACCAAACGGGTATTGGGGGTAAATCGTGTATTTATTATAAAAGGCTTAAAAAATGCCGTACTGCGCTGTTACCCCGAAGATACCGGAAGAATTACCATCAGAAATAATTCTCCGCATCCTTACCTGCTTAATGCCATACCTTTTGAAAAGCAGAATTTAAGCGGCCTGTGCGTATGCGTTAAAAAGGTCAGCGGAGAAATTGTCGCGGAATGGTAAAAACCTGAACCTGAAAACAGTTAATCACGGGTGCAAATTTATTTCTTGGGTAAATAAAACAATAAAGCCCGCTTTTTCGTATCTGTTCAGCCGAAAATAGCCAATGGCGAACCGGTAGCCAGAGTCAAAAACCCTTCATACATGCCAGTGCCTCTTTTGCGAATAGTCGCTGCATAACTGCGCAAACGGCAAAATACATCAATTCCTTTTTTGCTGCGAAAACAACAGGAAATTTTCGCTTTCACTTTGAACATGCGTATATCTCGTTCTGCCTGATTATTGTCAAACGGTATTTTTCGATCAAAAGCAAAACGCAGAATATCATTCCGATGTTCGCTTAATCGTATCAGAAGATTTCTTGTGGATGATTGCGCCGTGCGCCCCCTTTTGCCGGATGAACATACCGGTGGATTCTCAATAAGAGCAATTTTTATTAGCCGGTCATATGATCGCATTGCTTTCTGGAAATCTTTCGACCGGCAAGGATAACGCAGCGTTTCTGAAAGCGATTTAAGTAAAAGTAAAATTCCGATTATTTTTCCTGCCCATAATTGTTTCATTTCGTCTTTCTGAAAACGCAGTTCCCGCAAAATATGAGCATTGCATAAGCCATGTACACAAGATAGCCGCAAATATGATTTCATAAAATCATGGATTAATACCCCATTATAGGCGCAAAGGATACCTATATCTTGTATAGCATCCCACCCACGCCGGGCATGCGCAAAAAACAAACTGATGGTTTTGTTGCTGATAACATGAGCCCAATGCAGTTTCCCGTTTACCGATGCGCCTGTCTCGTCAGCGTGCAATACCTGCGAAGTAAGTATTAGTTTTTTAGCTTCAGTTTCAAAATCTTCCAGTTGTAAATATGATCGCTCAGTCATTCGTACTAACGTTCCAGTACTGATACGATGACTAAAAAGTTCATAGAAAAAATCACTCATTCTCTGATACGGAACAAACTGAGTAGTATGTAGAGTGAGAGCAAGTGCGGTAATGTTAGGGCCATATTGCACAATCTGTTTTACTAAATCTGGAAAAGCGGCTGTTGTAGTATGCCCGCAAGAACATGTCTTAATTTCAGCTAGGTGCTCCGTTACTTGCATACAGATTTGCGGAATATCGAACACCTGTCTTTTGCAGTATTCATGTGTATTCTGATTGTCAAGTGATTTGCCGCAATGTTCGCAGTGAACCACTTTATAATATTCGATGAGATCGGGATTAGGGTTAATCTTTAGATTATTAGCGCTATGCCTTGGTTGGCCACCTTGTTTTTTACCAGATTTTTCGCGAAGACTGGTAGTTTTAAGTGGCTTACGTATCCCGTCGCTTGAAGGTGGTTTACTGCTGTTTTGACTGTTTTTAGCAAGTTGGGCTTCCAATGCCTGGACTCTTTCATAGAGCTGTATAATAAGATCAACAACAGCTTCCGGGTCAGTTTGTATGAGAATCAGCAGTTTGTCTCTATCCATGCTGAATTTTCGCATGGAAAATTCTAAAAGTAAATTCTAGTTTATAAAAATGTTATTTAACTTTCAAAAGTGGACTGTTTTTTGTATATTTAACGTTGAAAAGTGGACTCCTTTAAAAATAAAAAAAATAGAAAAATTTCTAAAATTTTTATTGGAGGATTTACCACATGACTCATTTACACAAACACTTCACGAATGATGAAGTTAAACACTGGCTTAAACGATACACAGAAAAGGAGGTTGATCGCGATACAATATGCGAAGCACTTGGCATTAAACGCAGTCGTTTCTTTAAATTAGTAAAAACATATCTGCAATCACCAGATACATTTTCGATATGCTACAAACGTACTGCAGTTAAACGAATATCTGATGCTATTGAAAAAAATATGCTTATAGCTTTGAAAAATGATAAACAATTGATCAACAACAAAGACGTTACTATTAATTCATACAATTATAGTTACATTAAAAAACAATTGTCAATGAAATATAATCAAGATATTTCAATACCGACTATTATCCGTCATGCAAAGCGACAAGGTTTTTATATTTATCGCAAACAAAAACATAAAGCACATGATCGTGAAGTAGTCACATTTTACCCCGGTGAATTAATTCAGCATGACTCATCGCATCATCTCTGGGCGCCTGATGGCGGTATAAAATGGTATTTGATCAGCTCAATCGATGACCACACTCGTTTCATTATATACGCTCAACTTGTAGAACAAGAAACGCGCTGGATGCATATTAATGCGGTAAAGTCAGTAGTTTTTGCACACGGTGTACCATTAAAATACTATCCTGACTGTCACTCGATTTTTCGCTTTGTACAGGGGCGAGACTCGGCACATCGCGAACATCATGTATTTACAGATGATGTTGGTACTCAATGGAAACAAGTTCTGGATGATTGTAACATTCGTGTTTCATTCGCGCTATCACCGCAAGCAAAAGGAAAGGTGGAACGCTCGTATCGATGGTTACAGGATAATCTGGTTCGAGAGTGTGCGAATGCACATATTACCGAGATAAAAAAAGCGCAGGCATTGCTGCAAAACCTTGTTGATTACTACAATTACAGGCAAGTACACAGCACAACACATGAGATACCGGCAGTTCGCATGGAAAGATGCATCATGCAAAAAAAAACATTGTTTCGACCGTTTGAAATTAAAAAGCCATTTCAAACAGCGAAAGATATTTTTTGTGTCCGGATAAATCGTATGGTAGATGGTTACCGAAAAATATCGATTAATAATTTTGAAATGCGTTTATCAAAAGCTCCGTTACACGATTATGTGAATGTGCGTGTATATCGTAATGGCGATGGAACATCAGAGGTTCGTTGCTGGCACGATGAAAAACTCATTGATGTGCGAACGGTCAAGGACGAAGACCTAAAATTATAGTCCACTTTTCAAAATTCCGTAACATTCTAGTTTATAAAAAACTGGCTGAATAGTTACCTTTTTTCATAAATTCCTCTACGATTCTTTTCTTATCCAGACGATTTTTCTTTCCCCGTCTCGATAAACACAAGCCGCAATACTCCCTATGCCTTTTGCATAAATATTAGAACAAATTAATTTTGATTCTTTAGTCTCGTTGTCATAAAAAAATTCTTGTATTTCGATACAATCCCGGATTCCATTAAATTCTTCTAATTTATCAATTTGTTTATAAACATAATTGTTTTTATAATCTTGTTTTTTATTATAGGATTCATTTAATTTTATCGGATTACTTAAAAATAATTCTCCAATGCCCCAAGTGCCGGAACCAACACTATATGAATAAATTGTTATCCGATCATCTTCATACTTATAATAAAATGCACTTGGATTACCTACTGCTGTTTCACATATTTCTATTAACGCATTTTCTGATTCTTTATATTTAAAAACTGTTTTCAAAGTATCTTTTGTAAGCACATAATATCTTAAATAATCCTTTTGAGTTTTTGGAAAATAATCTTCTGCTTTAAAATTATTAGTTGCCTCTGTGCATGAGCTAGTAATAAAGCTTAATAAACAATAAATAAAAACGCGTCTCATAAAATCTTCCTGTTTCTTTAACAGTCTGTAGACTGTTAATTTCTATCGCTAATTATATTACATTTTTATTCGGAATGCGACAGATGAAAAGAAATATAAAAACACGCAGAACACCGGAAGAAGACAGGTTATTACAAATTATTGCCAAAAATCTTAAAAAGTTACGTATTGAGAATAATCTGACCCAAGAAAAAGCAGCTGACGCACTGAAAATGCATCTTGTTTCTTATCAAAAATACGAATCGCAGCGGCCGTATCATATGAAAGTCTTTACTTTGTATAAAATAGCCCAATATTTTGATGTTACTGTTGACTCCTTATTGAAATAGGACTACTTTTTTTTCTCTCTTTTGAAATAAATTACGGCTTACTATTTTTCTTTTCCAGATAAAAAATGAAGTCATAAATATAATCGTCGATATAATCCTGCTCCTCAACGGACATTCCAATTTGATCTTTATATTCCTGGAAATATTCAAGTAATTTATTATGATCCAGCGGATATGCCTTTGTATCAAGCCAGATAAGAAATGGCACAAGGATTGTGATATATGCATTTATTATATGGATTGTAAAATCCCATGTGTCTATAAGAAACTGCTGGAAATCAAGTAAAACCCTGTTTAACTCTTCATTCATTTCAAGGCCTTTTCCCGTTTAAAATAACCTGAAGCAAACATCCGCTGAAATTAACATCTCTTTCAATACCGATCCCATATTTATCTTTAAAATTCGATAACTCAGCAAGAGAAAAGTACCCGAGTTCACCTTCACCACGTAGTAGTTCAGCAAATCCAAAAAATAATTTATCTGCTGGAGAATACTCAGTAACGTACCATGTTGCTGAGCCGCAGGGATAAAAATATTTAATGATGACTGATACATTTTCGGGTTTATAATTTTCAGTTGAATATAATAAGGGTATCTGTTCTTCTATTTCAAGTGGCAGCAGGATCATGCAAATAATATCTGGAATAATGAATGGATTTAACAGTCAAGATTTCTGAAAGGATAAATACAAGTTAAAAAAAAGACGTTAATATAAAAAATCAGACGAAAACAGGTTGCACTTATTAGATTACCTAAAAATGGTGATATTCGTTTTAATTTTACAGCCTTCCATGACAGTATAATTAAAAAGGCATTTATTTTTGACTTCATACTATATTATTCTCGATAATTGGCTCTATGTCAACAAAAATAAATTTTAAATATTTCCCGGATGCCAGCTGTTCGTCGCAGATCATTATCTGTTATTTTTCGAACATAATTCCTTTTCAGTATGCATTATTTCGTATCTATTTCATTACTGAAGATTCAATTATTTTCCTGACAGTATTGGCTTGCCATTTACCTCCATTTTTGGTAGGGGTATTACGGCTGGTTAAATACCGGCATATCTCTCTAAGTGATTTGCCTGCTTTCCTTTGAGCAATAATATCACAGATAATTTTCTGCTCAGCAGGATTTTTAGTTAAACGATTTTTATAATATGAATATCCATAAGGAACTTGACCGTTAGTGCAACTTTTAAAAATATCCTTCACTTTATTGGCTTTTAACGATATATTATTAGTATAAAATAAATCATCATGTGCGTTCTGTGTGTCTCTACTACTTGATGCTAACGCCTTGGGGTAAAGAAAATCAATAATTACGCAAGAATTATTAGTTGCGATAATGCCAGACTCGGGGAGACTACGCTTTTTATGATCGATACTGCAATCAGCATCTGCGATAATTTTTTTCCTGCCAAAGAATTATATCTTGAAGCATGGGGAATTTCCTGTAAAAACTGCCATCCGGTATATGACGCGCTTTACCTCTCCCTCGCTTTTCGTTACAATGCCGCGCTCCTTACACTAGATTCAAAATTAAAAAAATTATCAGATAAATACGGGGTAAGGACTTTATAAAATTTATGGCGCATCCGGCTTTTGAGTGGGTATTAGCAAATTTGAATGATTTTATGGCATTGTATGAGTAGGAGCGAATAAAAAAGTTTTCTATAGGCCATAGTTTTCATCAATGAAAATTAGACATTATGCCTGACGGAGTTGATTTGATTAAACTAAAAAATCATGAAGACCAAGAAAATGCATAATAATGTTTATTCCTCTGCGGACTCCGGTGCGCCACGAGGCGCTTTAATTGTTTTTTTAAGGCAAAAAAAAACAGACACGGATTTCACGGATTAACACAGATTAAAAAATCCGTGGAAATCAATGCAATCCGTGTCAACCCTTTGCTTTGTATAGGCGATGGATTTTTGCGGCAGTGAAAACAGCGTTTATGATTACTCAAGAGCAAAATAAAAATTGGTTCTCGCAGAGCCCGCAGAGGACTTTCTAAGAAGCTTATTTTTTTCTCTGGTGTAATCGGCTGGCAAGGACAGGCGCGAATAAATTCAATTAAGAATGTGAAAAATTTTTTACCTTGGCAAATTAGCTTTTTTGCCTGGCAGAGTTGAAATTTGAACCCACTCAAAACTCCGAAGCCCCAAATTTATAACCGCCAGGAACATCATACCGGCAAAGAGCTGCGTGATGTAAAAAGCTATTTCCGTCTTATCTATTTTTTGGGGGAGAAGTCATGACATCCAAATCATGGGGAATTGATCTTGCAGGCCGGACAATGCGCTATGCTCCCTGGCCGCTTGACAATGATAAAAAATATCGAGCGCCGGCTGCGCAGGAAATTGAAGATATTTACGGAATCTCGGGCGAAGCAGTACGCGAAACCCTGCTGTATTTTGAAGAATGCGGCGGAAGTACAGCGGACCTGATTAAACTGCTCAACACCTATGCTCTTGGCAGCGATTTCAGTATAACCAGAGACGAACTGCTTGATGAAAAACGCCGGTATACCAATGAATATTTTTTCTATTTTATTATGTTCACCAAAAAGGTTATCGGCAGGAATGACTTTCATTTTGGAGAAAATAATAATGATCAATTAAGCTGCTATCATAAAATATATGAAAAGGGAAATACTTCATCGCCTCCCTGGGGCAGAAATATAAAGGATTTTTCCGGATTCTGCTTTTATGCTCCGCTTGCGCTTTTCCGGGAAAAATTTTCTGAAGAATTACTGGAGTTTCTTTACAGCATCCTGGCTGGTTTTTTTTCAGAATCCTATACTCCGGAATTGGTGAAAAAAGCAATTTCCAGGATATACCACTGGTTTTCCTGGGAATTTTGTTATCTGGCCTTTGAGCTATTCAAGATTATCAGTAATGACAATTTGTTTCAGAAGAATTCCTATTTTTTGATTAAACCAACAGATTTGATTGGAGCAATAATCGGACATTCCTACACGGCTCTTGGTTACGTTGTTTCCAATATTCCCAATATTGTCTATAACAATAGCCTCAATATCGAATACCGTACAATCAAAGCCAACAATCGTATGGCTCAATATCAATTTAATTTTTCACAAACTTTCCGGAATCAAATCGGTAAATATCAACTGTCTGTTGCCAGAGAGTTATGCCTCTGCCATCTGGGGGTAACCGCTAATGTGCCTTTCTTTGTCTCTAAACAAAAACAGCCGGCAATTATTTATCATAGCAGATGTCTGGCTAAAGGAGAAAATTGCTGCCTTTATGAAATTATTTGGCCAGCAGATAGAAAAAAAATTAATATTTCCGCTGCGCAGCTGCTTATTTTAATAACTGCCTGTCTGCTGATTATCGGGCTGTTGGCAAGCAAAGTACTCGCAATTATAGCGAGTGTTATTCTGCTGACAAGCGCTGTTTTTATTGAAAGGAAAAACAGCAAATTAAAAAGTGACAACGAAGCATATAGCGCTGATGTGCTTTTACAGAAAAACGAAACAACTTCTCTTTTTCAAAAACTCGTGACCGAACGTGATGGCCTTGAACTGGAAGTAAAAGAACGCACCTCGGAACTCACCCATGCCAATGCGCGGCTGCAGGAACTCGACAAACTTAAATCCGACTTTTTCGCCAATGTATCCCATGAACTGCGTACCCCGCTTACGCTGATTATCAGCCCTCTGGAAACACTGCTGAAAAATAAAAAGAATCATAAAGAAAAAAAGATGTTCATGGTCATGCTCGCAAATGCGCGCAAGCTTGCAGTCCTGATCAATAATCTTCTCGATTTTTCCAAAATTGAAGCAAAAAAAATTCAAACAATGAAAAAAACGGTACCGATAGTCAAACTTGTAAAAGAGTATATTGCCATGGTGAAGTCCGCAGCCCAAAGCCGGAATATAAAGCTTGCTTTTACCAGTATGCTTAATCCGGATTTGCCGGTTTGCGTTGATGTAAATCTGTTTGAAAAAGCTGTGTTTAATCTGCTCGCCAATGCCCTGAAATTTACTCCCTGCGGGGGAATAATTAAAGTGCTTCTTTCTGCAGAAAAAAATGATTTTTTTTTAACCGTTAAAGACAGTGGTATCGGTATTCCGGAAGACAAACAGGAAATGATTTTCGAGCGCTTCAGCCAGATTGATACTTCCTCTGCGCGCAAATACGAGGGTACGGGAATAGGGCTTTTCCTGGTAAAGGAAATCGCAGCTCTGCATAACGGCGATATCAGTGTAAAAAGCAGTCCGGGACATGGCTCGGAATTTACCTTGAGGCTGCCCATTGTCAGTGAAGAAATCATAATTGCCTCAAATGATAAAGTCGAACCTTCAGCAAGTAAAAACCTGTGGTCGAGTATCGGTATGGGCCTTGCTCCAAGCCGACAGAAAGACACAGCTGGAAATAATACCGCAGCTAAAACGCCTGCCTCGAAAAAAAGAAATACCGTATTAATTGTTGATGATAACCGTGAAATGCTTGATTATTTAACCAAAATACTCTGTGCCAGGTACAATATTTATACGGCAGAAAACGGCAGGCAGGCTCTGGAACTTCTGGCTCATGAAAAAATTGATTTATTGGTATCTGACATAATGATGCCGGAAATGGACGGCAGCGAGCTGGTGACAAAAATACGCGCCGATTTCTCCCGGGCAGATCTTCCGATTATACTGCTTACTGCCAAAGCGCAGATGTCCGACAAACTGTGCGGATTCGCTCAGGGCGCAACCGACTATATCTGCAAGCCGTTTAACACTGAAGAACTTTTGGCCCGCATCAATTCGCAGATAAAACTCAAAATAATGCGGGATGAGCTGCAGGCGGAAATTGCCGGGCTGCGCGGGAAAAAGAAAAAAATTTCCGGTCTGACCGAGATGAAAGTACGTAAAGTCCATGATTTTATTGGAATTAATTTTATGGCAGCCCTGAACCGGGAAGAACTGGCGCGGACTGTGGAATTAAGCCCTGATCATCTGGGCAGAATGTTTTTACAGCTATACGGAGAAAAAATCAGCGAGTATATAAATCGCCTGCGCATAAAAGAAGCGGCTGACAGGCTGGTAAACAAAAGAGAACGGATTATTGATATTGCCTACAGTCTGGGGTTTGAAAATATTTCAACATTCAACAGTACGTTTTTGGCTTTGAAGGGAATAACGCCGAGAGAATTCAGAAAAAAACCTGCGGCAATTGAAAAATGAAAAAAATTGTGATTTTATCGTATAATTAGAATATGCATGGTTATATATTATCAAATCATTGCAAGGAAATGCTTGTTGAACGAAACATCAAGGGAAACTGGGTTGAAGAGACAGTTACTGATCCTCAAAAAAAGGAAAATCAGGAAGATGATACAGTCCATTACTTTAAAGGATTTCTGAATACGAAAACAGAGTGCTGCATGTTGTAGTAAATTCCTATAAATCACCAAAGATTATAGTTACTGCTTTTTTTGACAGAAAAGCCGGGAGGTCATTATGAGATTGAAATTTGATAAGGAAAATGACGCTTTATTTTTAAGACTTGACGAAGAAAAAATTATTGATTCCGAAGAAATACAGCCGGGTATTATTCTTGATTTTAATAAAGAAGGAAAAGTAACAGGTGTTGAATTTCTAAATATCAGCGAGCGGGTTCCGCAAAAAGATTTGAGTAATTTTCAGTACCAGGCAGTATAATATACAGGCGACGGGGTTTGCCGCAAATACCCCATACAAAAAGTTATATATATACCGGGTAAGCGCTATATAAAAATTAACAACTTCAGAAATGAAAACACCATAATGCGGCGAAGGCTTATCAGCAAACTGCAGGTATTTGTAAAAATCAGTAAACACTGATAAATATCAATAAATAGACTATACCCTAATATATTTATCAATTATATGGAGTATAGTCTATGTACGATACAATTCATAATACTTACTTATATAAGACTGCTGCAAAATATCCGGTAATTACCGGCAGCCGCGAGGCAGCATGACAATAAATATTCCCGAAAAAATACTCGTTGAATATTTCATCAAAAATCATGTACGAAAAGCTATTCTGTTCGGCTCATATGCCCGTGGAACCGCTGATGAGCAGAGCGACATAGACATTCTCATTGATTTTGAATCAGGGTATACACCCGGGCTGCGAATTTTCTGTCCAACGATATACGCAATGAAGCATATACTTCCGGAAGAATGCTTTATGCCTCGTAACGATATGGATCGGCTGATTGATTACGTACAGCTATGGAGACAATCGTGCGTTTTCCAGCTGATAAAACGCGTGCGAACCTTGATTCCGAAGAAATTCCGCGTTATTTTATCAGCTTGAAAAAAAGTGGTGCGGATATAAGTTAA
>Ga0209416_1002284_pt1 | contig 10899 bp, 8 predicted proteins | sample RifGroF1_FD_184001 | JGI IMG/M metagenome (GOLD analysis project Ga0209416, IMG submission 184001) | Groundwater microbial communities from Rifle, Colorado, USA - Groundwater F1 (SPAdes) (version 2) | ecosystem: Environmental > Aquatic > Deep subsurface > Groundwater | place: Rifle, Colorado...
GCTATTGGTTAGAATACGGAGGTGGGCGAGGAGGGACTCGAACCCTCAAGTCTTGCGACATTAGTTCCTAAGACTAACGCGTATACCAATTCCGCCACTCGCCCAGAATTTTAACTTGACTAGGTCTCGCCTAGTCAGTGTGCGCCCAGAAGGGATCGAACCTTCGACCTTATCCTTAAGAGGGATCTGCTCTACCAGCTGAGCTATGGGCGCATATATTATTTATAACACAAAACAATTTTTTACTATTTACAATCTATCGACCTACCAAAACAGCTATGGGCGCAAAATAAAAATTTTTTAAAAAACAAACTACCAGTGCCCGAGGTGGGAATCGAACCCACATCCCTTACGAGACACGATTTTAAGTCGTGCGCGTATACCAGTTCCGCCACTCGGGCAAATATCTATTCTAAAATATCTTAACATATTTAAATATTTTAGGGAGGCCTGGGGCGGAATCGAACCGCCGTATATTCCTTTTGCAGAGGAATGCCTTACCACTTGGCTACCAGGCCATCTTTTTATATTACTTTTCTCGAAGCAATTCGTCAATTTTTTGTCTATTTTTTTCACCTAAATCTATAGCTACATCTAAAAATGGTATCGTTTTTATTTCTAGATTTTTTTTCAGAAATTCTCTCATTTCTCCTAAATTTCTTTTTATAAAATTAAGAGCATTTATTTCTTTTGAATTTGGTAGCACAGTGATAAATATTGTTGCTCGTTTTAGATCAGGGGAAACAGAGCAAGAAGTCACTGTGATGAGCGAAGTTCTATTATCCTCACGCGCTAAAAATGAAGCGGAGAGTTCTTTTATCGTATTGGCTACTTTTTCATTTCTTTCACTCATTTTTGTATGATGGAAAATGATTCCAAGATGTCTCCAGATACTATTTCTATTTTTGATTCAATCATCATTCCGAATTCTGTGCCTTCAGATACTATGCTAGTTTTTGTTTTGCTTTTTTCTAGGTTTACAATTTTTCCACGACCGATTTCAAAATCTCGGCGCATTATCCTGACTGTGCTGTTTAGATTTATTGTACCCTCTGTCACTTTTCCCCCGACTATCTGACGTTCTTTTGTCCTGCTAAATGCACGGATGATTTTTGCTCGTCCTGTAGTTTCTAAGGTTTCCACTTTTGGCCTTTTTTCTTCCATTTGCACCAGGAGCCATTCTGTCATTTTGTAGATTATTTCAAAGAAAGAAATTGTGATGTTTCTTTTTTGAGCTATTTCTAATGCACTTTTGTCAGCCTTTACATTGAATCCTATTACGATAGCATCTTCACATGAAGTGATTCCTTTTATGTCGGATTCTGCAATTGGTCCTATACCTTTTCCGACAATCCTAAACATTGCATTGTCATTTTTGATTTTTTCTATTTCTTTTTCAATTGCTTCAATGGATCCGGACACATCAGCTTTCAAAATTATCGGTATTATTTTTTTACCACTTTCTTTTTCTTCTTCATTTTTATTTTTACATATTTCAAGTTTTTTCTGTTCTTTCCAATCTTCTACATATTCTAGAGCATCTGTCTTTTTTTCAAAGGAAACAAAAGGAGCTCCGACTCTAGGCATCTTGTCAAAGCCCATAATGCGTATAGGAGAAGAAAAACTAGCTTCATCAATCATTTCTCCCTTAAAGTTTTCTATTATTCGTGTAGAACAAGTGCTATCTTCTACTACCACTGTCATTCCTTTTTTTATTGAACCATTTTTTATAATCAAAGTCGCCAATATACCACGTCTCTGATCTAGATTTACTTCAATAACAAAACCGGAAGCATTTTTCCTATCATCTCCAGAAAAATCTTCCATTTCTGCTAAAATCAAAATGAGAGACAATAGATTGTCTATACCCGTACCATCTTTTGCAGAGATTTCTGCAAATGGAATCTTGCCTCCGTAATTTTCCAAATAAATTTCATTTTCAGCTAATTCTATTTTTGTTTTTTCTACATTAGCTCCAGGTTTATCTATTTTATTTATTGCTATCACACAAGGAATCTTGCTTTCCACTATTGTTTTCCACGCTTCTATAGTTTGAGGCTTTACTCCATCTTCAGCAGAAACTACTAAAATCGCAATATCTGCTATTTCTGCTCCTCGCTCTCGCATTTTAGAAAAAGCTTCGTGTCCAGGAGTATCCAAGAAAGTAATTTTTTTCTGATCACCATTTTCATCTTTGTGTATAACTTCATAAGCAGAAATTCTCTGAGTGATGCCTCCTGTTTCACCCTCTACCACATTTGTTTTTCTTATGTAATCGAGCAGGGTGGATTTTCCATGGTCAATATGACCCATGACTGCTACTATGGGTGCACGAGTTTTCGTATTTTGTTTTTGATTATCTTTTTCCATAATTTTATTGCTCTCTACAGACGTCCAACGTCTGTAACTTTTGCTTTTTCTAGTACTTCTATTTCTTCTGCTGTAAGTTCATATGTGGATTTTCCATTTTTTATGGGTTTTGCAAATATGCTCATTCTTTCGCGGGAATATAAACTTGACATGATCAATCCATCTCCTTCTTCATTTAGCATACCTATAGCAAAACTCTGGTTGCTTCCTTGATCTGGAAATGGGTTGAAACGTATGGTATCAAGGCCTCGAATGCTTTTCTTTAATTTACTATTAATAATACTGATATCTTTTTCTATATTATTCTTTGCTTTATTTAGTTTATTTATTTCTTGTTCTAGTATAGTGATAGTGTCTTCTAAATCTTTGGCTTTTTTGCCTAAGAAAAATTTCTTTAAACGTTTTTCTGTGATAACCATCCAAACAGTTCCCACTAAAATAGCGATACCGATAAAAACAAAAAATATTATCTCGAGCTTTATATTCATGAGCTTTCAATATATACTATTTTTATGTCTAAATCAAACGTATCTCGCTCTGGCGGGGTAAAAAAAATAAATACAATATATCTGGACCATGCTTCAAGTGCTCTTTTAAATAGTGCTAACCCAGGTGGTATACATGAATTTAGCTTGAAAGAAAAAAATAAACTTGAAAAAGCTAGAAAGATAATCGCTGAGATTTTGGGTGCTCGTAATTATGAGATAGTTTTTACGTCTGGGGCTACAGAATCGAATAATTTGGCAATATTCGGTCTAATAAATAATTTTAAAAAACCTCATATTATAACTACAAATATAGAACATGCATCAGTGCTGGAAGTATGTAGGCATTTAGAAGAAACTAAAAAAGCGGAAGTGACTTATGTAGAAGTGGAAGAGAATGGCATAGTTGATCCAAAAAAAATAAAAAAAGCTCTCAAAAAAAATACTGTTTTGGTATCGGTCATGTATGCAAACAATGAAATAGGTACGATACAGCCTATAATGGAAATCGCAAGAGAAATTAGACACTTTAAAAAAAATCACCCCTACCCAGCCTCCCCCTTGGCAAGGGGGAGGAGAAAGGAGGGGGTCTATCCAATTTTTCATACCGATGCTACACAAGCAATAAATTATTTGCCGATAAAGGTAGAAAAACTCGGTATTGATTTACTGTCTTTTAATAGCGCAAAAATTTACGGACCAAAGGGGATAGGGGTTCTGTATGTTAAAAAAAATATACCAATAAAAAAAATTATGTTTGGTGGAGATCAGGAACATGGATTGCGACCTGGGACAGAAAATGTAGCTTTAGCTTTAGAACTTTCTAAGGCTTTGCAAGATGTAGAAAAAATTAAAGGTAAAGAAGTTTTGCGTTTAGTAAAGCTTCGTGATTATTTTATATATAAATTATCAAGGGTAACCCTCGATAAAAATTTAGTGATAAATGGTGATTTGAAAAATAGATTGCCGAATAATATAAACATAAACATACAGGGAATTCCGAGTGATCTTTTGGTCATAGAATTATCAGCTAGGGGAATAATGGCCTCTGCAAAAAGCGCTTGTAAGTCTGGAGACGGAAAAGCCTCACATGTTATAAAAGCGATAAATAAAAATATTAATGACACAGACGGATCTTTGCGTTTTTCTTTGGGTAGAGATACAAAAAAAAGTGATATAGATTATACTATAAAGTCTTTGTCTAAAATTTTGCAAAAATTAAAAAAGTGGTATAATTAGGATATGGATCCCGTTAGAAGCCGCGGTCGCAGTTTTTAACGGGAAAGTAAATGAAATTATTATTGACCGCGACCTGCTTCTAACGGGATGGATGTAAAAGATTTAAATAAATCACAGTTGATATTGTTGGCTATATTGCTCAGCTTTGTCACTTCTATAGCGACAGGTATAACTACCGTGACTTTGATGCAACAAGCACCGGCATCTTTTACTGTACCGGTTACACGTATTGTTAGAGAAACTGTAGAAAAAATTGTTCCAGTTGAAAATATAAAAAATCAAACATTATCCGCTGAAGAAAAAAAACTTTTAGCAGATCTGAAGGCTATCAAACCACTCACAGTCACTTTGTTTTTGAAGGGTACAGTTTCGGAATCAGGTGAAGTTATTAGTCAAGAAAAAGTTTTGGGAACAGGATTATTTTTAGGAGATAATAAAGTTGTGATTGCTTCTGCAATATCAGAACCTAAAGAAGGAGAGACTTATATAGTAAAAAGTGTTTTAGGTGAACAAAAAGTTCTTAAAACAACAATGGAAAAAGATTTTACTATTGTTGAATTAGTTCAAACAGAAGATACAACAGTGCCTGTAACGGGAGGTGGTACTGATACGTCTTCAGCTGAAACGACTCAATAAAAGTTTCTATTTTTTAGCTTTATTATATAAACTATTTTTTATGCCACCATTAAACAAATTTACAACTAAAGCAAAAGAAGCAATCAAAAGATCTCATGAGCTGGCTATTGAACGTGGTGTAAATCATGTTTCTTCTCTTCATTTGCTCGCTGCATTATTGCTTGCGGAAGAATCTATGGTGAATTCTATTTTAGATAAACTCGGAATAGATACTATGCTTTTGACGGATTCTGTTTTAGAGTTGATAGAATTACCGGAATCACATAGTACTCTTTCGCCGTCATATCAGATCTATCTCAATCCAGATTTGGCTCAAGTTATTGAGCAATCAGTAAAATTGGCTGAATATATGAAAGATGATTTCGTTTCTACTGAGCATCTTTTTATTGCTATTTTAGATGTTACAAGTGAAGCACGAGAGACTTTGGCCCGATTTAGAATTCACAAGGATCAAGTGATGAAAGTTTTAGTAGAACTTCGTAGTCAAAATATTATCGATGTATCTGAACCGAAGAAATTTAAATTATTGATGAAATACACTCGTAATTTGACCAAGCTAGCAAAGGAAGATAAATTGGACCCTGTCATTGGCCGAGATAGTGAGATCACTCGTATTATGCAGATACTTTCACGTAGGACTAAAAACAATCCTATTTTAATTGGAGAAGCAGGTACTGGCAAGACTGCAGTGGTGGAAGGACTCGCCCAGATGATTACTAAAAATAATGTTCCAGAATCTCTAAAAGAAAAAGAACTTGTATCGCTTGATTTGGGTTTACTTGTAGCTGGTACAAAATATCGTGGTGAATTTGAAGAAAGATTGAAAGGTATAATGAAAGAAGTTGAACGTTCTGAAGGCAAAGTAATTCTTTTTATTGATGAGATACATACGATTGTAGGTGCGGGTGGTGCAGAAGGTACGATGGATGCTTCAAATATGTTAAAACCAGCCCTCTCTCGTGGAGAATTGCGAGCGATAGGAGCGACTACTTTGCGTGAATACCAAAAACATATAGAGAAAGACCCAGCTTTGGCTCGTCGTTTTCAACCTGTATATATTGAAGAGCCCTCTATTGAAGATACTATTGCTATTTTGCGTGGATTAAAAGAACGATATGAACTTTTTCACGGTATACGTATTACTGACGATGCTATTTTAGCAGCAGTGAATCTTTCTTCACGTTATATTACAAATAGATTTTTACCAGATAAAGCAGTGGATTTGATTGACGAAGCTTCTTCTTCTCTCAAAATAATGTTAGAAAACAAACCTCCTGTATTAGAAGATGCGCATCGAAAAAAAATGCGTCTAGAAATAGAAAAAGAAGCACTTAAAAAAGAATTAGCTTCTAATTTAGAAGGAAATAAAGATAAAAATAGCATAAAAATTAGAAATAGTGAGATGAAGAGTAGAATCAAAGAGATAGATAAGGAGATTGGTAATCTTTCAGAAAAAACAAAAGAGATTGAGTTAAAGTGGCAAAATGAAAAAGATACAGTCTCCGAAATTCGCGCTATAAAAAAAGATTTAGAAAGTATTCGTCTAGAAGCTGAAGATGCTGAGATGAAATCGGATCTTTCTTTGGCTGCAGAAATACGATATGGAAAAATTCCAGAATTAAAAAAAGAACTTGAAACAAAATTAACACGATTAAAAAAATTACAAAAATCTCGCAGAATGTTGAAAGAAGAGATTACTGCTGAAGATATAGCAGAAGTCGTAGCTCGTTGGACAGGCATACCTCTTACCAAGATGATGGAAGAAGAACGTGCAAAACTTGAAAAGATGGAAGTTGAATTGAATAAAAGAGTAATTGGACAAGATACTGCTATAAAGCGTGTAGCGGATGTAATACGTCGTTCTCGTGCTGGCATAGGAGATCCGAACAGGCCAATTGGTTCATTTATTTTTTTAGGTCCCACAGGCGTAGGAAAAACAGAGCTAACAAAAGCTTTGGGGCAGTTTATGTTTAACGATGATAGTGCGATTATTCGTGTGGATATGTCTGAATATATGGAGCGACATTCTATGTCCAAACTCATCGGTTCTCCTCCGGGATATGTGGGTTATGATGAATCAGGACAACTTACCGAAGCGGTCAGGCATAGACCATACGCGGTGATACTTTTTGACGAAATTGAAAAAGCGCATCCAGAAGTTTTCAACGTGCTTCTGCAGGTGATTGATGAAGGCCGATTGACTGATGGAAAGGGAAGAGTGGTTAATTTTAAAAACACTATCATTATCCTCACTTCCAATATCGGTTCACAATTTGTGGAAAAAATGGAATCAATTGGATTTTCCAATAACGGAAAACTGCAGGATTACAGCAATATGAAAGAAAAGGTTATGGAAGCGCTGAAAGACAATTTCCGTCCAGAATTTCTGAACCGTCTGGATGAAGTTATAGTATTTGATATCCTCTCCGAAGAAGCTCTCAAAGAAATAGTGAATTTGAGAATTAAAACTGTACGGGAGCGTCTTTCTGGTAAGGGGATTGATTTGGAAATTTCTGATGAGGCGCTATCATACCTAGCGAAAGCTGGTTACGACCCACACTACGGCGCTCGTCCACTAAATCGCTTAATTCAAAACAAAATTTTAAACCCGATTGCTTCGCATATCATCTCAAGCAGTTTCAAAAAAGGCGACTCTGTTTATGTTTCCGTTAAGGGAGACGAGCTCTCTATTGAAACCAAAAAAGGCCATACCGAAGGAAGGACAAGCAGAACCAGAAGTCCAATACGCGTAAAATCCAAGTCTTCGGCTTAGGTATAATTTTTGGTGCGCCGGGTAGGATTCGAACCTACGAAGCCCAAGGGCGGGAGATTTACAGTCTCCTGTGATAGACCACTCCACCACCGACGCATGTGTCTAAAATAACACAAAATCATATTTTTTGCACCTTTTTTGTTAAAAAACTTGTTGTTTTTTAAAAGCTATGTTATTATGATAGTATATTTAGAAGGGCCTTAGGGCTTTTTTGTTTGAATTTACAATATGGAAATTAGAAATATAGCAATAATAGCTCACGTGGACCACGGCAAGACAACCTTGACTGATGCTTTAATGAAACAAAATGGTGGGCTCCAAGATGAAGGAATATCAATGGATTCAAACGATCTGGAAAAAGAGCGTGGCATTACGATTTATTCCAAGAACACTTCAATCTACTATAAGGATACAAAAATAAACATTGTAGATACTCCCGGACACGCTGATTTCGGTTCGGAAGTAGAGCGAGTTTTGCGCGCCATTGATTCCGTGCTTCTCCTCGTAGATGCAGCAGAAGGTCCGATGCCTCAGACCAGATTTGTTTTGAAGAAATCTTTAGAGCTAGGGTTGAAGCCTATTGTGGTTATAAATAAAATTGATAAGCCTGCAGCCGACCCGCACAAGGTGCACGAGGAAGTGCTGGATTTATTTTTTGAACTGGGCGCTAGTGAAGAACAGGCAAATTTTGAAACAGTTTATGCTATTGGTCGCACCGGAATGGCCTTCAGACATTTGGACGATAAATCCACGGACCTCTCTCCTCTTTTGGATGTGATTTTAGAAAAAGTTCCACCCGCTTCCAGCGGGTCCGCCGACCAAAAAATGTCCGCGCAGGTTTTTAATTTAGGTTACGATAATTTTCTCGGTAGAATGGCGGTGGCGCGAATTTACTCTGGAAAAATTTATTCCGGAAGCCAGATTTTTATCAAAGGCAATGTTGATGGTCAACATGGTGTGCGCAAAGGGAAAATCACTAAACTGTTTTCTTTTGAAGGAATAAACAGAAAAGAAACAGACTCTGCCATCTCCGGAGACATCGTGCTCATCGCCGGCATTCCAGACATTTATATCGGAGAAACAATATGTGAAGATGATAGTGTAGAACCAATGCCTCACATCGCTATTGATGAGCCGACACTGTCGCTTAATTTTTTAGTGAATGATTCTCCATTTGCTGGACGAGAAGGGAAATTTGTTACCTCCAGACAGATAAAAGAAAGATTGGAAAAAGAATTGGAAATCAACGTGGGCCTTAAGGTTGATTTTTCTCCCGACCAAGGGGTGAATAAAATGGGACCGTCCTTTTTTAAAGTGTACGGCCGGGGAGAATTACACATTGCCATCTTGCTTGAAAATATGCGAAGAGAAGGTTTTGAAATGCAGGTTTCCCAGCCGGAAGTAATCATCAAAGAAGAGGGCGGAGTTAAGACAGAGCCGTACGAAGAATTGGTGATTGATGTGCCGATGGAATATTCTGGCTCGGTAATTGAAAAGATAGGCAAGAGGCGGGGAATCATGAAAGATATGGTGGAAAAAGAAGGTATTGCAAGGGTTATTTTTGATATACCTACCCGCGGACTACTCGGATATCGTGGTGAATTTATTATAGACACAAAAGGAGAGGGAATAATGAGTTCCAGGGTCACGGGCTTCAAAGAATACGCCGGGGAGATAAAAAAAAGAGAGTACGGTTCTATGACTTCCATGGTGGATGGGAAGGCAGTGGCCTTTTCTCTTGCAAATTTACAGGAACGTGGTATATTATACATAGGTCACGGTGCGGAGGTGTATGAGGGGATGGTGGTTGGTAATGTTTTGAAGGGAGATGATATGTCTGTGAACCCCACGAAAGGGAAACAGCTTACCAACATGAGAGCTTCGGGTACGGATGAAGCGATAACCTTAAACCCTGTGTTCACTTTGAATATAGAGCGGGGACTGGAAGTAATGAATCACGATGAATATCTGGAAGTTACCCCTAAATCCGTAAGACTTAGAAAAAAATATTTGACTGAGCTTGACCGGGTCAAAGCAAAGAGATAAAAATATTCTTTATAAAACTTTTACAACTTTTAATAAAATAATTATGCCAACAATATCATTCAAGCCCCAAAAGATAACCAAAAAGATTACCGCTCATCTCCACGAGCGTTCTTCGGATGTGATAATGAATCGTTTTGGTTTAACTTCGGATGGGAAGAGGAAAACGCTTGAAGAAATTGGTAAAAAATACAACATCACCAGAGAGCGTGTTCGTCAGGTGGAAGATGCTGCCCTAAGGCTCATTAAGAAATCTGATGCGTACAAAGCGGAGCAAGCTATTTTTGAAGAAATAAAACAATTAATGCACAAAATGGGTTCAATCGTCGCTGAGCACGACCTTTTGCCATATATAGCTAAAGACAAAGCCACTCAAAATCACATTCATTTTTTCTTGGTACTTTCCGACCTTTTTAAAAATCACAAGGAAGACGAACATTTTCATACTCGCTGGAGTGTGGATGACGCTATGACCGAAAAGGTGCACGATGCCTTGAAAAAACTTTTTGCCACTCTGAAAGACGAAGACCTTATTCCTGAAACCGAAATGATAAAAAAGTTTTTTGACCATATGAAAGAAACTTCCGAACAATACCGAGATGAAGAAATAGTAAAAAGATGGCTTTCTATGTCTAAAAGCGTTGCTAAGAATCCGCTCGGCGAATGGGGGAAAGCTTCTTCACCAAACATTTCCACTCGTGGGGTGAAGGATTACGCTTTCTTGGTTATGAGACGTCACGGCTCTCCAATGCATTTCAAGGAAGTCGCTGATTCTATCACTAAAACTTTCAACAAGAAGACGCACTATGCCACTTGCCACAACGAGCTTATTAAAGACCCTCGTTTCGTGTTGGTGGGACGCGGAATGTATGCTCTATCTGAATGGGGCTATAAAGCTGGCATCGCCCGTGAAGTTATCCAAGATATTCTTAAAAGAGAAGGGGAATCCCTCTCTAAGGATGCTATTGTGGAGAAGGTAATGAAAGAAAGATATTTCAAGAAAAACACTATTCTAGTCAATTTGGCTAATCCTAAGTATTTCAAAAAGAACAAAGACGGGCTCTATGAGGCGGTCTAACTGTATTTTTTTCTGTGTTTGTATTAAAATAGAAGAATGGCTGAGAAAAAAGGAGAAAGTAAAGGAGGCCTAGACGGTTTTCTGGACTCTGCCGAAGAAGTAATAAAAGAAAATTGGCTTTGGATTATTATTCTAATAATCGGCTATTTTATTTTTCGCTATGATTTTCAATATACTGTACTAAAAGTGATTTTGCCCGTAGCTGGGGTGGCACTCCTCGGACGTATTGCCTGGGCTCTCTGGGTTCATTATGTACAACAAGATTTCATTTCCGG
>Ga0209416_1002285_pt1 | contig 10899 bp, 13 predicted proteins | sample RifGroF1_FD_184001 | JGI IMG/M metagenome (GOLD analysis project Ga0209416, IMG submission 184001) | Groundwater microbial communities from Rifle, Colorado, USA - Groundwater F1 (SPAdes) (version 2) | ecosystem: Environmental > Aquatic > Deep subsurface > Groundwater | place: Rifle, Colorado...
CCACCGCGACCGTCGCCCAGACCATCATCGGGGCTAAGGGTGTCAAGACCGCCAACACCTTCCTGTTCGGCATCGACGGCCACTGCGGCCAGCAGACAACTCAGACCAACGTGGCGTTGGGTGGGTCAACCCTCCCGGCCTCTTCTTTCCGTTGGTATCTGGCCTCCATTGGTACTACCGGCGTTGTCACCATGACCCCCGGTACCGACAACGAGAACATGCTGCCTGCCATCCCGGCCAATCAGGCACCCATCGGAGCGCTCAAGATCGCCACCGGCGCAGCAGCGACATTCACCCCCGGCACTACCGGCCTGAACGCAACCGGCATCACCGACACCTACTATGACTTGAGCTGCGTACCCAAGGCAGGCTACCCGGCGTAACCAGCGTCTACTCAGTCCCGGCCCACTACTCGCAAGGTAGTGGGCTTTTGGGGTATCTAAGGTTTTGAAAGTGAGGCCAAAAATGTATATGTCCGAAATGCTCACAGTTGGCAAGGCAGCTAACGGCTTCATCGTTGAGGTCAGGGTCAAGTTTAAGAAAGAGGCCAAGAAGACTGACAAGATGACCTCCTGTTGCTGCGGCCCCTCCGAATATGCAGGCTCCTGCGAGAAGCAGTACCTCGCCAAGAACACCAAGGAGGTTGCCGAGCTGATCGAGGATCTCATGCCCTTGCTGTCCGAGGACTTCAAGGATGAGTCCGAGTTTGATAAAGCTTTTGAGGAAGCCACTAAAGATATGAAAGGGGGTAGTTAAATGGCGTTTAAAAAGAAAGTTGGGGGGGTGATAGAAGAAGTCACAACTCAAGAAGAGAAAGCGGTAGAAGAAGTCATAATGCAAGAAGAGGAAACGCCTCAATCCAAGAACCACCTCGTCACCCTCGACGGACGTAAAGGCCAGAACCTCTCCGGTTCGATCAACGGAGTCCTGTTCTCACTGCCTTGCGGCATCGAGATTGAGGTAGCTGAAGCAATGTATCAGGCTGTTAAAGCCCACATCATACACGAAAGGACTGCATAACAATGGAACCAACTCTTGATTTAGGTCTGGATGTCACCGCAGAAAAAGTACCCTTTACGGCCAACAAGTTCTACAAGGGTAAGCCTGAGTACGCACCACCCTTCTACACCATTAACATTGCCTATGTAGAGCATCTGCCTGAGTTCGAGGTGATTGGCGTCAACGGTGAGGTGCTCCAGATCCGTCGCGGTGAGGATGTACCCAACATCCCGCAGGCATTCATCAACGTACTCCAGAACGCCGTGGCCTCTCGGCAGGTAAAGCATGTCAACGCCGACGGGACAGAATACTTCACATGGCAGCCGTACCCGGCTATCCCCTACCAGAAAGTAGAGGGGCCGTACCAGACCCGCAAGTAAGGAGCCGACCGTGACCAGAACCGAGCTGCTTGAAGAACTCAGAGGCGTGGTGGACGACACCCGCTCCCCCTATGCCTGGTCAGACCTGCGCCTGATGGCGTGGCTATCCGAGGGGCAGGACAAGTTCTGCGAGCAGTCCGGTTTCTGGGCTGATAAAAACACCTTCAGCGTTGTTACGGTGCTTGGCCAGCAGGATTACGCCATCGACCCGCGCATCATCGCGGTACGCTCAATCTGGGACGGTGCGCGACAACTGATCGACGGTGTAGGCAAGACCTTCAGCGACGCTGATTTCGCCGATAACGCACCTCAGAGTCCGGTACATTACCGCACCGACCTAGAGACAGGATACGTCACGCTCATTGAGCCGGTACTGGCAGGGGTTACGCTCAACCTACGAGTGCATCGCCGCAGCCTGGTAGCCCTGAATCACAAGGACGCCAACGGCGACTACGACACCGAGCCTGCCATCCCCGAGCAGTTTCGTCTATCTCTGGTGGAGTACTCCGCCTATAAGGCTTTTGGGGATCACGACCGCGAGTTGCAAGATCCGGTCAAGGCAGGCGACCACCTCCAGAATTTCAAAGGGTATGTCCGAGACGGCAAGACGGCCTACCGACGCCTGACCGGGGAATATACCGACGTAGTACCGAATTCGCTGTATGTAGTTTAAATAGGTCAGAGAGGCGCAGGGTTGATACCTGTAAGGCGTGAGAGGTTTAAATAGTGGAAGCGATTTTATTTCGTAAATGTCTAGGGTTAAACGATGCTCGGGCGTTCGGAACGCAGACGCTTGTAACAAACCCTAAAGATAAAGAGGCAGGTAACACAGACCTGATCGAATGCCGCAATCTGACGACCACTTCTGACGGTTGTTTGGAGAAACTGCCCCCCTTGGTTACAGCCTTGGCTACCGGTGCTACTATTACCGACTTATCGGCAGATACTCGGCTAATGTTCAGCGACGGCACCAACGTCAAGGAGTGGACTACCGGCAGCACTATCGTAAACCGCTTCCCTGCCACAACTGGACCTATCGCACACACTCTACTTGATGTGCGCGTAGCTACTGCCACAAAGGTCTATAAGAGCATTAATCCTGCTACTGCTATGGCTGAGGCAGTAGTTGGAGCATATACCGGACCCGCAGTATCCACCCCTTTCTCAGCTATGCCGGCCTTTGATCATGCCTTTGTCTATAACGCCAAACTGTATTCAGTCAACCACGCTGACCCTCGCTTCGTGCAATACTCAGAGGATTACGCCTACGACCTTTACGCTCTCGGAGACAATCACATAGGGTCGCGGTACACTGTGCTGCAAGCTGGTGCTGTGGCCGGTACTCTAACCACCACACACAACGAGGGGGTAAGCGTTTATAGCGGAACCGGCCCTCACGACTTTACCAAGAAATTCTACCCTTGCGCGGTTATCGACAATACGTTATTCAGCGGTTTCATCTCCAAGGTCTACGGTAATGCTCACATCTGGCTGTGTGACGACGGGGTGTATACTGCTGTGGATGGAGGTATAGTTAGCCTCACAGTAGATAAGATTGATAAAGTAGGTGCGCTCAACAACACATGGTATTGCTCTACAGTTCAAAATGGTAAGTATCTGGCCTTCGGCGATCTTTGCGGGGTCGAGTATGACTTTAGGACAAAGACCTTTCTCAAGCGCGACACTTTCGGGGTAACTAAGGCATGTGTGTGGGGCGGGGAGACTTATTTTGCTGTAGGGCAGAATATATGCAAATCAGGGGCAGACATCGATACCACTGAAAATTTCACATGTGGTTTGACACTACCGTACTCTGACTTGTCAGCACCAGGGTTCAAGATTATAGACTCTCTTTATTTTACTGGGACAATGAGTGGAGAGATGCTCATCACTGTTACAGACCAGGAAGGCAAGTCATGGGTACGTGAGGTTATTGCTGGATTAGTCGGTGTCTCAAACTACCGCATCAAAACCCCACATGAAAAACTAGGCAACCACCTCTCAGTCAAGGTCGAGTGTACCTCAGGAGCATTTCGGCTTGAAGAACTGCGAGCTGTGTTCGCAGCATCCAAACGGACACGCTAGTGCTGATCCCTACACCCATACTGCGTGACGCTGATTACGAGAAAAATCTATATCATGCGCAGGCTATGGCTCAGATGCGCATCTTGAAGCAGCAGATGGCACTAGGACACCTAAGTAGTGGGTATAGGTTTGTCGAGATCGCACCCGGAGTAGTAGCTCGTTGCGAAATATGCTTCGAGCGTGAGGTGGTGCAGATAGTTGTAACAACTACCACCACTTCAGGCAGTACTACATCGACTACGACAACATCGACCACCACTACTACAACAGCAGGGACAACTACTACGACTACCAGCGGCGGCACAACTACAACTACTATGGGAGGTACGACGACCACAACAACTGGAGGTACGACCACAACCACGGCAGCTCCATATACATGGTTTAAGATGCACGAGGGTGAAATCTCACCACCTTTGGATGGTTATGGAGGGATTAACTGGAGCTTGACGGTAGGTAAAGATAATTGTAGCGCGACCTTCCCAGATAGGACTGACGCAGAGCTGATCGCCTGCTACGGGAATTTCACCGGTCAACCGCTAACGTCTTGGGGGTATCACCCTGAGGTGCTGGAGGGTATGCCGGCAGGTGGATCAATCCCAGGTTTTTATGTGGTGGGGGATGTAACAGCAGCTTTTGCAGGCCGCATTGATGAGTATATATACGTAGGGGGATCGTGGGTGCTCAATGCAGCATTCACCAGCGTACCAGGACATGAATATGTCGTGGATTTTAACTTTTCCGGGAAACATATTGATACATATTATGTTATTGATGCGATTCATGCATATACCACTGTGGTGCTGGGGACTGGGTCTGTATTGTTTCATTCTTTGCTACAGACACATACAGAGTGGTGGGGGGTCAGGGCGTGAAGATCGTAACTTGCATACAAGATAATATATATCTCACATGGCAGGCGGAGTTGCTAGCGTGGAATTTAAAGAGCCTTGGGTACGACTTACACATACTTGCTGGATATACCTGACGACCTAGCGCACGGCTTCGGCAGTTAGCCGACCACGCTAATGTAACACTATTCCGTGACGACCGGCTTGACAAGTCATACGCACCCAGCATTCAACCATATCTACTGAAGAAATGGGTGAGGAGCATAAATCCGAGAGGGCCAGTACTAATAACAGACGCAGATACATTCTACAGGTCTTTTGACTGTATACCTGAACCAGTCGGCGACGATGTTTTGGGGAGTTCTGTCAGGGACTACATAGGCCCTGCGTATCTCGACCAGGTAGACGCCAACATACTCGGCCATCTATGCCGCATCGCTGATATCGATGAAGGATATGTACGGAGCAGAACTGCGATTATCGGCGCTCAGTATTTGATGGCTCACCTTTTCGACGAAGCATTTTGGACGCGCATAGAACTAAAATGCATAGAGATGTATCAGTTCTTAAAAACCTACCCTTGTCGATACCACCACGTACAAGAGTGGACAGCAAGCATGTGGGCGATACTTTATGAACTGTACCGCCGAGAAAAAAGGGGGGAGTGTTGTGTGTTTGCTTGTAACCCACTCAGTTTTGCGTGGCCTACTGACGCAGCTCATGTCTGGCCTATGCGGAATATCTTACACATGGCAGGCGTGACTGAGACGATGCAGCCCAAAGGGTACTTCTATAAAGGGGCATATACTACAAAACCACCTTTTGATGTTGACTTATCGTACGTAAAACCGGATAACTGCTCGTGGGTGTATGCCAAGGCAATCCAAGGATACTCAAAAGTTCGCACTATAAAGGAGAACTAATATGGCAGCAGGAGATGTTTACAATCTTGGGGTATCGGCGGTTGCTCAAAATGCGTATTTCAACATGCAGCCGGCAGCGGGAGTTGAGGTAGTAGTGCACAATATCAGCCACAGTACTGATGCTATTCTGGAGTTCTATGACGGCACGACAGCAGTAACAGTGGATACCGTCACCGGCGCAGGATCGTGGATGGGTATGTTCCTGCACTGCACCAACACCAAGTATTACCGCGTGAAGAATACCAACGCTGTCAGTAATAGTCTCTGCTGCGACGGCATGACCACGAAATAAGGAGGCGGTATGAGCATTAAACTTTTAAACTCCCTTGTACCGACACCCTTAGCGGGAGGAGGCGGGGAAGGTCCAACTGTGCTGGCCAAAGGTAGATTCTATGCTACCGGCGTGGACTCAGCGTCCTGTTATAACATCGAAAGTATATCCCAAGTAAGCACAGGTGATTTCTTGTTCACCTTCACAGAAGCGTTGCTCACCGACAAGTACGCGGTCTTTTTCGGCTTCGGTACTACGGCGTATCTTACAGGTGCTTGGATCACCAGGTCTACAGCAAATGTAGAGCTCACTGTCAGAGCAAGCGGAACATTATACGACCCATCATCGTATGTCGATTTTGTGGTAATAGGCTAGTCATGATGACCGCTGCTGGAAGATATGCTCATGGCAGTGTAGCCGAAGATGGCAGAACTGTGGCTAGGGGTGTGACCGAGCAGGGTATATATGCTGCCGGTGTGACCTACGATAGCACACACATGGAGCAGGTAGAGGTGGTGTACACATTCACCATGACACCAACCAACATAAGATTCGCTATGACTGAGGTGTGAGATGAGCATTATACTGAAAAAGGGTTTGGCATATTCTGCCACTTTCGCGTCTACAGACTTTCCATCTTTGACCTCAGATTGGGTTGGTAATGTATCAATGTACTTAGTATATCCAGGTACAGCGGTTTACACAAAAGCGTTGGTGCGCACCTCAGATAAAATGACTTTGAGCATCCCTGCCGAAGATATAACCAACCGTACTACTGGAGTATACTATTTCGTGTCAACCATATCCAACCCTATCCTCGGAGTGACTATAACTTCGGTGGACTATGCTACGGTCGTAGCTGCGACAGTTGTAGGCGGTAATTACTGCATCATCAGTATGACCATTGCCAAGACCGACGGCAGTGCTGCCGGTAGAGAAACGCGCACCATAGCTAGTACGGTGGGTGGTCTGGATACACAGCTTGGTTGGGCCGGTGTGACCGTCACAGCCAGCCACGCTATTGCCGACACCATATCAGGCGTAATCATAGGTACTGAAACTATCTCAACAACGACCAATGCCGCAGGATACGCGCAGCTTTCAGTGATTAAAGGTACTACTGTAATTATTACATGCTCGGCGCTAAGTCAATCTGTAACAGTAAACACCGCTGGCCTTGATACGGTTGATCTCAGTACCAGCTTCTAAAGGAGCCAGACCATGACCTTACCTGTACCTGATTTTACCATACCAGATCCGACCAGTGATAACGCACGCGCACAGGCGTGGTCGATGTTGACTGCCAAGTATGCCGATGCTGGTGCTTGGGCGATATGGGCCGCAGACCTGATGAATACACGGATCGCGGATATGGAAGCGTCTCTCGGCGCGGATACGGTTGAGGCAGACATCGCCGCCCTCGCTGCTGAGATCGGGACAATCGTAGACTCACACCCAGGTACTATCGCAGGCACCGGAGCAGGTTTCTCAGATGCGTTACTTACAGCACTCAAAAGCAGACTTGAGACCGACATCGCCACATACAGTACAGGACTTGGTACAGCTGAAGCGGCCATGTTTTCCAGAGAGACAGCAAGGGTTACAGCGGAGCGTGCTATCGCCTATAATGAGGTAACGACGACTTTCAGTTCCCGAGGGTTTGATATGCCTCCCGGAGGCGTCGCTGCCAAGCAGACCGAAGCCAGCAACGAAAGCAGTAAACGTCTGACCGACTCCAGCGGCAAGATACTGGAGGAATCCGCACGTCTGGCAGTACAGTACAACCTCGGGATCATCAACGCCAGCGCGCAATTGATCGACGCCTTGGCGAAAATCTATGAAAGCGAAGAAACCCGCAAGTTTGAGGCGAGCAAGGCCACAGTCATGCTGGCAGTAGAAAATTACCGATCAACTCTCGGCCTGGTGACAGCTAAGGCAGACATTGTTCTCAAGAAAGGTGAGCTTGCTCTAGGGGCGAAGGCCAGGCAGCTTGCGCTGGAGGTCGAGACTTTCAGAGCTTTGGCTCTCGGAGCGCAGCAGATGATCGCAGGGGCGATGAACGGTATCAGCGCGAGTGCATCATTTGGGTTCGCCGGGCACCAAAATCAGGTACTCAACACAACAGCATAATAGTCTTGTAGCTCATTAATAATTGATGTATGGTGTTGAAAACGTAGACGCAGGGGGGTGGTGTATGGCTGGATATAGCGGAGCAAGAGTAAACTACGAACTGACGGCGCAAGGGGCTAACCGAAAACTATACCCCGGCCCTGCGACTGACTTCTATGATCCAGCTTCCAAACGACTCAGTGACTACGAGCGCGTATTGTTTAATTCCAACATCGAGAAAGGTATGGAGTTGCCGCGTAGGGGTGGGTTCAGAGTAGGTCAAGGCTCACCGGTCGTGAGCACCGCTCCTGCTGTAACTGTTGGCTCACCATACCCACCCAACCCTACTACACTGCCAGCAATCAGACAGAGCGGTGGGGTGCCGGATACTTCGAGGTTTGCACGAGGGTTTACGATGGGAGAAGCGTATACGCCCGGAGCGGAGCCGCCTGCTGTTCGTGGTAGTACGAGCCTGGTAGATCCTACGCCTACACCTCGGGCAGTACGTGCTGGTTTACCTGCCGTAGGCGGTGTGAGAGCGTTGAATCCGGTACTGCGGATGAGTCCGACGCCCATCGTTGTGGACCCTCAAGGCGGGGTTATCGGGCGCACCGCCTCAGCGATTCAATCTGGCGTAAGTCGTGACTTCGCACTTCAGGCCGCACCATCTGAGCAACAGTCAGATCCATCCAGCATCTATGGGCGGGATACCGGCCTTGACCGCTTTGTGCGGAAAGTCGCAGGGTTTATTGGCAACAAAAATAGTGTGTCGGGATCAAAGGCGCCTACCTATGTTGACGACCCTTATGGTGTAGCGGACAACGCCGTGCCGACTTCTAAGCCTGTCAGGAATACACCCAATGTCGTCCTTGACAGCCCTGGTGCATCTACCCCTATGACTTCTGAGCAGATGGTCGCCGCTACGCCGCTGCCCAAAGGCTTCGGTACTCAGCGGGACCAGGACGTAATACGCACCCTGCCTGTACCTGAAACGCCGGTTATGTCTCAGGCCGAGAACAACGCACTGACCGAGGGGCGCGAGGCGTTCGCGGAGAACAAACGACTTGGCGAGACCAGGGCGGCCAACGACCAAAGAGCGCAAGACAGGATCTCCGAACTCCGACAGACCATCGCATCTTCGGTGCCGTCAGAATACGACAGGGCTTTTGTTGGCAAGGCAGACATGAGCAACCCATCATACAGAAACATGCTTGCGACAACCGGAGTATATGCGGACAAGGTAAAAGCTGCTCAAGCTGAGCTGGCCTCCATCACCGGTCAGCAGGACAAGGCGCTCAAGGCGTCTGAGATCGAGGCGGACATCACCAAGGAGAATATTCAAGGGGGCTTCAAGCTCAGAGAGCAGGCGCTTCGTAACGAAGGGGTGGTAGCACAGGAGAATGTGCGGGGCGGCTTCAACGTCAAGAGCCGTGACCTCGACCTGTCGCAGGTTGAAGAGAACACGGCAAGGGCGCTTCTGATTACCAAGCAGGCCGAGGGTACACTGTCCAAGAAAGAGCAGTTAGAGTTGAACGCCTCCAACAAGCAGGCAGAGATCATCCAGACACAGAAGAAACTTGGTGCCGACGCATACACCAAAACTATGGCGGAGACAGGCGACCCGCTGAAAGCCGCAGACGCTCAGATGGCGGTAGAGGCAGCGCTATCTGGCGACCAGTTTATCCCTGGGACTCAAGCGCAAAAAGGTACATTTAGATTCGGATTCGGTAAGCCTGAAATTAAGGCTACACCAGGTCGAGTCGTCAAGAAGGAAGCCCCGCCCGTAGCTGGTGCAGCGAGGGCGCCTGATGGCAAGTGGTATGTATCTGATCCGAAGCGCCCAGGAAAATATCTCCAGGTAGGGGTGTAATATGCCTGATCTAACTCCTGTAGATCACGACCCATTTACATCTCCGACGGCGCTTACTCCTGTTGAGGGTGACCCGTTCGCTCCGCCCCCCGAAGAACGCTCCTTTGTTGACGATGTAGCCGCCGCAGGACGCAGAGGGTTCTGGACAGCGCAGGACATGATCGGCGGAGCGCAAAAGGCATTCTCGTCTGTCGGCGGCGGTATGTATGAGCAGGGCCAGGCGGTGCAGGATCTGGCCGCAGGCAAGCTGGCTAACCCTGAGAACGTCACCGGCAGAGATCGTGGCTTCGTGCCGAACACAGTAATCAAGGGTGTCGAAGCAGTATCGCAGATGGCTCCGGTACTCGCTCTTTCTGCTGTACCTGGAGCGGGCCAAGTGCTCGGCCCTGCGGCGGCTGTCACCATGTATGGCGGCTCTACCTACCAGGACACCAAGGAGCGAATGCTCAAGCAGGAGGGTATCGACGACACCTACGCTGCCGCCAACCCGGACGACCCACGTGTGCAGAAGGCCAATCGTACCGGTGTCGCTACCGGCGCCGTGCAGGGTGTTATGGATGCCGCTGCCACTGCTGTTGGGGGGAAGTTCATCACCGCCGCGCTGCCTAATTTCGGCAAGGCCACTGCCAAAGGGCTGCTCGACACCCTCGCTAATCCCGGCTCCAGCACCGCTATCAAATTCCTCAAGGGGTGGGCCGTTGCCGGTCTGACCGAGGCTATAACCGAGCCGGTGCAGGATGAGACTCAAGCCTATATCGAGAGACAGGCAGGACTCAAGGACGCTCCGGCGTTTATGGCCCAGGCGGCGGACAGTGCTCAAGGTGGTCTGGGTGCGGCACTGCTGCTTGGGCCGATAGCCGGTCTGAGTCATGCTAATGCTTACCGCAAAGCCAAGGCCATCCAGATCGCTCTGACCGACCCAAGTGTTGACCCAATGATCCGCGAGATGGCCGCCAATCTCGTAGCTGAAGATATCCGTCAAGTAGATCCTGTGGCTGCCGGCAACTTCAAGACCCACGCCGCAGATGCCATCGGCGGCAAGACCCTGACCGGCACTGACCCATATGGCCTTGACCTGACCGACGACACCCTGCTCAAATCTCAGAAGACCCCTACCATCGAGGCTGAGTCCAGCCCGGTTATCGATGCGCTGAAGGTGCTGGCCGACCCTGAGAACGATATCGAGACGGTGGCCGAGGCCATAGCCGCAGTGACCGTTGACCAGTTGGATACGCCTCAAGCAGCGCCAATTACCGACGAGCAGATCGCGGAGCAGTTGGACTTACCCGGCTTATCCACACCTTTATCAACACCTGTGGATAACACCATACTTAGCACTGACGAGGCGGGTGAACTCGACTACCTCACAAACCAGCCATACGATAGTCTGGCCGACGACGAAAAAACCAGA
>Ga0209416_1002289_pt1 | contig 10871 bp, 10 predicted proteins | sample RifGroF1_FD_184001 | JGI IMG/M metagenome (GOLD analysis project Ga0209416, IMG submission 184001) | Groundwater microbial communities from Rifle, Colorado, USA - Groundwater F1 (SPAdes) (version 2) | ecosystem: Environmental > Aquatic > Deep subsurface > Groundwater | place: Rifle, Colorado...
AAAAATGATTGCTAGAAAACCATGAATTGATAAAAATATTAGTATCTGCAACTACTTTAATTTTACTCATATTTCTTAATACCCAATATCTTTCTGACATCCTTCTCATTCATACCTTTTGCTTTCATTGCTTCTTGTGCCATCTGTCTCATTTTTGCCATAGTTCCTATTTTTATAGGACTTTCTACAACTACATTCATCTTTACTCCTCCTCTCCACAATTTTGGTTTTACTTTACATTCCCCAGTTTTTACTATTGGTTTATGAGAATTATGTCTTACTTTTTTTACTCTTACTCGTGCTTTTACTCTCATGATAATCGCCTTCTTCCATACACATATCTTACCATAAAAGGCAATGTAATGAAAAGTGTTTTTGGAAATTTTATAGAATAAAGGAAAGAACCTTATAATTGATTCTTTCCTTTAATTGTGGTATAATTCTAATGCATGAATTCCCTATCCTGCTTGCTGCTCTAACAGCGAGCTTTTCTTTTTGTCTAAAATCTTTCTAATAAATTTCAATGCTTTTGCCGTACAAAGCGTGGTGCAAACATTCTCCAATCCATTGCTTGTTCTCATAGGAGTAATCTTAACTGTGAACAAGTTGGCTTTAATATATTGAGAATACGGATGATTCTTATTAAAACTTCCATCTGAAAGAATTTTTTCCTCCCTCAATATTTTCATTAAGGAATTTCTACCGTATCCTAATGTATCAGCAACTTGTTTAAAATTCATTAATGAATCAGAATTCATAAAATCGTCATACATTTGTACTTTTGGTTTCTGATCCTCTAATTGTTTAGATAAATCAGATGCTAATTGTAAAGCTTCAGATAATGTTTTGGGAATGGTGAATTTTAGTTCAATATTGCCTAACCTTATTCCCTCTAATAAATCATATACCCAATCATAAAAATCATTGGCTTTTGGTTGTTTGCTGAATCTGCAAACCTCATAAACCCCTTTTGCACTATACAGATACGATTCTTGCTTTCCTCCCAAGGGGGTATCAATCTGAACCTTCCTTGAAAACTTATCCAACCTTTCTTTGTTCCTATTATGAATAGTTTTGATTGATTCTCTTGGATTACCATATTCAAGAGATTTTCCAATTTGCTCTCTTGTCATCCAAACTTCACCATTCTCATCTTTCCATAAATCACACTCAACACCATTGAAATTCTCTTTTCTAAATAATATTAAATTACTCATCAAATTGCCCATCCTTATATCCTAAAATATTGTAATATAAGCATGAGTCACAAATTGGAATATCTAGTTTTTCATCTTCGAACTTTGAACCATAGTTTCCTCTTCCTTGAATCGACCATTTTGTTTCATATGGCAAGTCAATAATATTATGGCATAAACGGCATTTAGTAGGATTTTCACTAATACATAAATCAATTTTCCCATTAATCAATTCAATGCTCACAACAGAACCATAGATGTCTTTTCCTTCAGTTAGCATAATCTCGGTAATTTGGTCTTTATCGATTAATATCTCTTGACGACCACTATAATCTCCATCACTAAATACTAATACACTATCTTTATCAGCATATCTAAAAGACTGATATGTATTCACTGACCAAATAGGATTAGTACCTACCTCAACTTTCTTTCCTGAATAACCATCTAATACTTGGAACATCTCTTGAATTTTGATCTCTCTCATAATAAAATCCCCCTCCACTAATTTTGTTAAGGCCGTGTTTTGTTATGCCTTACACTTATAGTATAGGGCTTTAGTTTAATAATGTCAACTAAAAGTTTATAAATATAGAAAATTAATTTATAAACACAAACTATAATTTAACATTATTTATTACTTCATATTCAAAAAGATCAAATATATCACAGTCTAATACAATACTAAGTTTGATAAGTGTTTCTATAGGCATATTTACTGATTTAAAAGTCTTATTTAAATTTTGTGGACTGATACTCATTTTATCTGCTATCCACACCTTGCTTGCACCAGTACGTTCTTGATACTCAGTTACCTTTTCTTCAATTCTGTTTTTTATAATAATTTTCATTTCAATCACTCCTTATCACTCTATTATACCACATGAATCATATGCCTATCAAAAATCATAAACATATGTATAAGGAGAGAAATAAATCAATAATCAGTAACCCTATCTCTATATCAGCATAATATCATATAAGATACATTGTTGTCAAATATATTTATTTTACACTTTACAAATTCAATCCTATGAGGTATAATAGTATAAGAGGATAGAAAGGAGTGAATTTATTATGGCAAAAGCTAAAACTTCATCTTATGTCTTAACGCTCAAAATGAAATATACGACTTCAGATAATTCTGCATTAGATAAATATTTTGAATTATCAAGAAGACTATATAATGCTATTCTTGGCGAAACTTTGAGAAGATTCAATCTTATGCGCGAGAGTAAATTGTATCAACAAGCAAGAAAAGAAACTGATAAAAAACTAAAACAGAAACTATTTATTGAAGTCGAAATTAAATATGGTTTTAGAGAATACGACATAAGTAAATTCGCCACCAAACTTATGATTAATGAGTATTCTAGTCTAGGAAGTCATATTAAGGCAAAATTAGTTAAAAGAGCATTTGAGGCAGCAAATAAATTGAGATTTGGAAATGCTAAAAAAGTTAATTTTGTAAGATATAGCGAAATGTACTCCATAGAAGGTGCAGATAATAAACAAGCAATTAAATATAGAGATGGAGTTATAATTTTTAACAAACTTAAAATGCCAATTATTATTGAGAATAATGACATTTATGCTCAAAAGGCAATTCAAGATAGAGTAAAATATTGCAGATTTATTAAGAAAGATATTAAAGGTAAAGAATACTATTATGTTCAATTAGTTTTAGAAGGTATCCCACCCATGAAAGCAAATAAAGAAACTGGAGAAGTTAATTTATATATCACTCAAGGGGATGTTGGAATTGATATTGGAACTCAAACTATTGCTTATTGTTCTAACACAGAGGTTAAATTATTAGAATTAGCACCAGAAGTTAAAAATATTGAAGATCAAAAACGGATATTACAACGTAAAATGGATAGATCAAGACGAGCAACAAATCCTAATAAATTCAATGAAGATGGCACTATTATCAAAGGCAATCGAGATAAATGGGTAAAATCTAATCACTATGTTTTACTTCAAACAGAATTAAAATGCTTACAGCAAAAACAAGCAGACATAAGGAAACAATCTCATAACAAATTAGCTAATCATATTTTAAAACTAGGGGATAAGTTTTATGTAGAAAAAATGAATTATTCAGGATTGCAAAAACGAGCAAAGAAAACTACTATTAGTAAGAAAACAGGTAAATTCAATAAAAAGAAACGATTTGGTAAAAGCTTAGCGAATAAAGCTCCAGCTATGCTAATTGAAATTATCAATAGAAAGTTAAAATATTTTGGCACAGAGATTAAGAAAATCAACACATATACGGTTAAGGCAAGTCAATATAATCATATTAATGATACTTATGTTAAGAAGGATTTAAGTGAAAGATGGAATACTTTCAATATTGATGGAGAAGCCATTAAAATTCAAAGGGATATGTATTCAAGTTTTCTAATTATGAATGTAAATAATCTAGCAGATAAAGTGGATAGAGATAAATGTTTTGATAAATTTAATGAATTTAAGGTTTTACATGATATTGAAGTTGAAAGATTAAGAAATTCACAATTAACTATTGCATTAAGGAATGTAATTTAAAATTATTAAAAATCAAAAAGGTTTAGAATCGAGCCTTATGCTATCGCTAATTGTCTCAATGGAGATATTGATAGTAAAAGTCTATGGATAATTAATTCAATAGCTAAGATGTTGTAAAATACAGATGAGTATAATGCCTGTAAATGAGAGCTTAGAGACGAGTTAATTAATGTAGAACCTGCCATACGACCGTAGGGAAGCGTGTGCAGTGATTCAGATAAGAATTTACCAAATAAAGGATTTGAAAATTATTTTAATATTTCTTGTGAAAGTGATAGGGACGATATTGATTCAGAATTGACTAGAGTTAAAACTATTGGTATTGATTACATTTATGATGTGTTATTGGATATAAAGGAGAAAGGTAAGAATTTAGTTGTATTGGGATAAGCTATAATTAAGAAATAAATATATTGTATTATCTAGAGACTCTACTAGAACTAGAGTCTCTTTTCTTTGTTAATTTTATCATTTAACATCCCTAAAACTCTCCAAATCAATTCGACCCATACAATCATACCAAATCACAATTCAAACTCAACACAGACAATCCTCGCGACTCTCATTACATTTCTACATTACAATTACAATAAAACCCACGCAAATCAACACAAAGAAAAAGACCTTTTAATCAGGTCTTCCCTTTATACTATATTCTTACTATAATTTAGATTTACATAACTGTAACTTTAATACTTACTTTTTTACCTAAATATTCACCAGTAATTACAGCAGATCCTTTTAAAATTGCATCTATTATTACAGTCCTATCTACAATATCAACTACAGCAACATCTGTATCGTTAGAAACCCATGTAGCATCTAATGATACATCTTTTATTGTTTTATCTATAAGTGTTGCTATAAGAGATATCTCTTTGCTTGCACCTTGCTTCATATTTAATGAAGTTGTGCTAGCGTTTAATTCTTTTAGATCAGAAGAAGAAATAAGATTTCCAATAAATGAATATTTTGCATTAATACAATCATCATTCCATTGAACCGCAAGAATATAATAAGTTCCTGTATTTACTTTGAATTTTAATTCTTGTCCAGTAATTTTATCATTTATAAATACATCTGAACTATAACCTATTTCTTCCAAATTACTATCAACTAAACATAATTGAAAACTGGAATTCCCTTCCCCATTATCCATTGATCCTAAAACTGTTAAATTACCATCTTTCAGAAAATTAATTTTATAATAATCAAAATCCATTGATTCATTAATTTCTCCATGAATATTTTTATTTAGTTGAATAATATTTGCATTAGACTCTTCATCATTTTGTTCATTTTCATAAATTTCAGTGGAAGGAATATTATTCACTGTAACCTTACAGGTAGCTCTCTTTTTACCGTCCACTGTTGTTACTGTGATAACTGCTGTTCCAGCTTTTACGCCTACAACTTTACCATTTGAGTCAACTGTCGCTACTGATGTTTTACTTGATTTCCAAGTAGTATTCTGATTTGTTGCATTGGGAGGCGAAACTGTAGGAATTAATGTTTCAAAATCTCTTAAATTTAGAGATGTTGTTTTCTTATTTAAACTAACTTTAGATACTTTTATTGCCTTAGTACCATTTACTGTAAACACATATTTTTCACCAACACAACTTACAGTTTGACATGCATCAATATAATAAGTGCCAGCATTTACATTAATTCTTAATTCTTGAGTTAAAACTCCTGTAACATCATCTATTTTTAATTCGCTACATCCAATATCTTCAGTATCACTATTACTTAAATATAATAAAAAATCATTAGTTAAATCTGACTGTATATGAGGATTAGGAACCATAGATCCAATAATTGTTAAATTCTCATTTTTTGTTAAGACGATCTCATAATAATCATCTTCCCATCGGCCATTTATTTCTCCATGAATTTTTTTATTAAGCTGAATTTTGTTTGCTTCATCTCTTATGTCATTCGGTTCACTTTCATAAATATCAAAAGAAGAGTTCGTGCTATTTAAGATTGCCATATCTAATGTTTGGTTGGAATTTAAATTATCTCCTGTTGCAAACACTGGAACAATAGATGTGAATAATAGAGCAAGAGATAATGTGATAATAGTTAATAATTTTTTCATTAAATTTTCCTCCCTTTACTTTTTCTGTAATAAGAATATACTAAAGTGGAGGAAAATGCAATCAAAAGAAATTTAACTTAAAATAAAAAGACCATTTTAAATAATGGTCTTTTCTTGTAACAAATATAAAATTAATTACCAAAAGATATATGCCCACAATCCGGCAAAGCATCTCTTAGAGTTTGTATCTGATCATCACTTATTGGATTCCCATTCAAAACAAGATATCTTAATTTATCAAGTTCATACAAACTACTAATATCAGTTATTTGATTCCCTTCTAATTCAAGATTTATTAATTTTTTCATCCCTTGTAAACTACTAATATCGGTTACATGATTATTATTCAATACAAGTTTTGTTAACTTTGTCATTCCACTTAATGCAGTGATATCACTAATTTCATTCTGTCCCAAGTGTAAAAAAGTTAAATTGGTTAATCCTTTTAAATCATTAATATCTTCAATTTTGTTACCAAATAAACTTATACCTTGTAACTTCTTCAACCCCTTCAATGGACTAATATTTACAATTTTATTATTATTAAAACAAATTCCTTGTAAATTTATTAAAGATTCAATCCCTGTAAGGTCAATTAAATCCGAACCTTGTAACTCTAAACTAGTAATACCTTGGACATCTATAGTATATAAAGTACCTGTTGGTTTATTGATAATATCTCTTACGGTTCTCTCTAAATTAATATCATTAAATGTAACTTGACTGCCATTTACCACCGTAACAGTACATTTGGCTGTCTTTTTACCATCCACTGTAGTTACAGTAATGGTTGCCTTTCCAGTTCTCAAACCTTTAACATTTCCATTTGAATCTACTGTAGCTATTTTTGTGTTGCTAGATTTCCATGTAACCGACTTATTTTTTGCAGCAAATGGAGAAACAGTCGCAACTAAGGTTTCATTTGCTCCTACGATCAAATTTTTTGTTTTACAATTTAGTGCTACCTTTGTTACCTTTGATTGATTTATTAAATTTGTGCTAGAGATTGATTGTGGTATACTATCTGAGTTTATTGGTTCTGAAGCATATACTGGAAATATTGAAATAGATAATAAAGTTAATGATAATGTAATAGTTGTTAATAGTTTTTTTGATCTTCATAGATATTCCCTCCCTTTACTATTATTGTAATCATTATATAGGAAAGAAGAGGGAATTGCAAATATATAATTAATCACCAATTAATTATTTTTATTTCATCAGTATTTTTACAATTTATTATAGTTTCTTTTAAACTATAATATCTATTCATTTTGTCATCTATAAACTTTTTAGAATCTTGGTATAAATTTATAAACTGTTCTCGCGTCAGTTTAATTGTTCCAATATCTATAGTATTCCATATTACTTCATTTACTGTTGAATCTAATATCAAACTATTCATTTGTCTATTGAAGTTATTTTGCCACTCTAAATTAAATTTATATTTGTGTTTTTCTCCTCCTAGAACTGATGAATAAAATCCATCTAAAATATCTAAATTACAAGCTATATTAAGTTCTTCTATCTTTGATTGTTGTTCAAAAGATAATCTTATTGATTCAGGAATGGGGTCATATACAATAACCCCATCTTTCATTTTATAATTGGAATAATTTTTTATTATATCTTTTTCATTAACATCATCTAAATATAATGCTATGTATCCTTCGGGAACTGTTAAATTATCAATTGGAGAATCACCTACACACCATTCAAATGTTCCTTCTGAATTATAAAATAAATACATATTTCACCCCTTTTTTTTATACTGGTGGAAACACTACTAAATCTGCTCTACAAATACGGCAAGCCCCTCCATCACAACTGATGCCAACTGCTATTGTAGTTCCATTGGCAATGGAAAATGTCCCACTTCTTATTTTTTTTGGAGAAGTAAGTGCTGTATTCATATATGATGATGGAAAACCAGACCCAACTCCATTAAACAATTCTACTTCCGCATGATAAGAACTGTTTGTCGAATACCAAATAGCTTCAAGTGCAAATGTAGTTCCTACAGGCCAAACTCCTATATTGTGAAGGATATTTGCAGAAGATATAGCAAAACCACTAACAAAAGTAGTTAATGCAGTAGATCCCATAGTAAGCAATTTAAAATTTGTTACATCTGTAGTAGAAACATATGATGAATGTGCAGGATAAAATAATGGAATATATGCTTCTGTTACTATTGAACCATCAACTCCATTATCTCCAACAATTTTAATTGCTGTTCCAAAAGTTCCATTTATTCCGATTTTAGTATGCATATATTTATCACCAGAAGTAAATGTAGAATGCCACAAAGTTGAACCATCAATAGAATATTCTGCAATAATAGAATCTCCTGTTGCTCCAATTGCTCCATCTAATCTAACTGGGTCACTCCATGGTATAGTTAATACATTATTTAAAACAGTACCTTTAGAAAACCACAATGGAGGAGTTGTTCCAGTCGGAGGAACATCGTACCATCCAGAAGGTATTGCTCCTGTAGTTCCAGTAGGCGTTGCAGGAGGATTAGAGCTACTTCTTATAAATATATTGCTTACATAACTACCGTTAGTTCCATTTGTTCCGTTTGTCCCATTACTTCCGTTACTACCATCGCTTACAATCGGAATTATCTGTTGATCTAATAATGAAGATGTTCCTCCTGCTAAATACATACTAACCTTCAATGTTTTAATTCCTGCTAATGGCGTATAACTTTTTATAGATTCATCACTAGCACTTGTATAGCGATTGGTATAATTAACTCCATCCATTGAATCATCAATGACAAATCTTCCTGAATAATTTGCAGGACTTCCAGTTCCAGTTTGTGATTTTCCTGTTATTGTAAAACTAGTTGGTGTATACACTCCTGATATTGATTTACCAATTGCTGGAACAGACGTAACCAACCAATAAGAAGTTGCATTTTGTCCAATCGTACCAGATTTTGCCTTAGATATTGAAAACCTTTTAACAACATTTGCATTTCCACTCTTAGTAGCCGTAAAATCTACAAATCCATTATCAACTGTCATATTACTAACTGTATATGTTTTTCCAGATAAACTGCCACTAACACCAGAGCTTGGCGAAGTTGTAACTGACCAATTTACAGAATCATCAGTTCCTCCAATATAAATATAAATTCTAGAAACTGCATTAGTATAAACTCCACCATTACCTGCAGAATCAGTAGCAATAGTTACACTATCATTATCCAAAAATCCAAGGATAGGAGTTCTAGATTCAGCATATGCTTTTGCTGCAGATGCGATAAAATTTAACAATGCTTCTCTTGCATTATAATAATTATTAAAATTCAAATTGAAAAGATCACGATCAATCATTGAGAATGTTGTTAAATCTGCAAGAATAGCAGTTGAATTACCAGAAAGAACCGTAACATTTAAATACGCATTCAAAATACCATGATTACTTACATATGTACCATATAACGCTGTCATTGCACCAGAAGGATATAATAAAACTTGTGCATCTATATTTGCTTTTTCTGAAACAATTATATCCCATCTTGGTTTTAATGTTCTAACTTTCTCATCTTTCTTAATTTTATTATCATTGGCAATATCTGATAAATCATCTAATGCAGAAGTAGCGTCTGTCTTTGCTTGATTTGCTATTGATTTTGTCATTTTTGCAACAATATTATCTGTGTAATCAGTAGAATCAATCCAATCAGTAGTAACATAACTTCCTGTTGGTTTTTCAACTATACAGATTTTTATATCACCATTGATCTGTCTCCATAAATCTTCAATACTATAAGGAGGAATAGGTTGAGTAATAAATATTCTTCTTTTTGTATCTAATGAACCTTGCGACCTTGAATCTTCTAATAATGTTGCAATTACAGTTGTATCAGTTATTGGAGTCCATTCATAAGCAGTTGTATATGAGAATCTGTAAGCATTTCCAGAAACTATATCATAAAACAAATCTCCTAAATGCTTTACCTTTATTGTATTTGTAGTCCAATCACTGCTTGGAAGATTAGTTAATAATGGAGCATACCCATAAAACCAACACTCAATTAAACCATCAGTTTGACTTGAAAAATTAGTAGGATCTGCTGTGTAAATGGTATCTACGAATGTTTTTAGAGAGTTTACTATAACTAAATTAGCATTGTCAACTTGAACGTTAGATATTTTGTTAAGAAGAAAGGATTTTGTAGTTTGAACAGTAGAAAACCCAGTAGATACTGCTGTTTTTTCATCTGCTGTTACATCAATTGGATAGTCACTACTATCTTTACCTATCCAAGTTCCTAATAAAGTAGTTAAATCATCTAATGCTTTTTGATAATTAAATTTTTCATAGTCCCCTGTTTTATCTAAACCTAAATTAGTAGCAAGTAAAATTAATGGCTCTGATTCAGATTTAACCGATGCTAAATCACTCGCAAGTCTACTTGCTTCTGGTTCATATATTTTACTATCACTAAAAGCATCATTAATTTCTGCCCCTAAAGAAATCATAGATTCAGCTAAACCTGAGATTGCATCTCCAATATAATTTCTTGCTACTCCCATAATTGCTTTAAGTAATGCTATTTTAAAGTTATAATAATTAGTAAAATTTGCAATAAAAGTAGCACTAACAATTGTAGAACTAGATGTCATATCAGATAATATTGGAGTAATATAAGCATAAAATGTACTATAATTTGAATCATAATTAATTAATGCACTTTGAACATCTGGGTAATCAATTGTATTCCAATAATTAGCTTGACTATCTATATCTGTTTTTTCAGCAACTATTGCATCCCAATATTTTTTTACAGTTTTCTTTTCAGAAGATGTAATAGTAGTATTTAAAGCAACTTTATTAATATCCACCATTGCAACAACTTTATCTGATTCTGCTGTTTGAACAGCCAGTATTGCTTGTGCTGAAATTACAGACGTTCCTACTGCTATTCCTTGTGGTGTACCATCTATTACTTTTGTAAATATATCTGCATATGGAGCTTTAATTCCTGAATCAGAAAATAC
>Ga0209416_1002291_pt1 | contig 10847 bp, 10 predicted proteins | sample RifGroF1_FD_184001 | JGI IMG/M metagenome (GOLD analysis project Ga0209416, IMG submission 184001) | Groundwater microbial communities from Rifle, Colorado, USA - Groundwater F1 (SPAdes) (version 2) | ecosystem: Environmental > Aquatic > Deep subsurface > Groundwater | place: Rifle, Colorado...
GCCCCGCCTATGCCCGGCTGCGCAACCTTGACCGGGGGCCAGAGGGGCATCCGCATGTGTCGCGCCTGTCGGCGGCGCTGCGGCGGCGGCTGATCGCAGAGCCCGAGGTGATCGCGGCAGTTCTGTCCCGCCACAGCCCCGAAGCTGCGGAAAAGTTCATCAGCGAGGTGTTCTGGCGCAACTACTGGAAGGGCTGGCTGGAAAGCCGCCCCACCGTCTGGTCCGGCTATCTCGATGCCACCGCCCGCGCCGAACACCGCATCGCCGCCGATGCCGCCCTGAGCCTGCGCCATGCCGAGGCCTGCGCAGGCCGCACCGGCATAGATTGCTTCGATGCCTGGGTGGCAGAGCCACCGGCTATCTGCACAACTGGGCGCGGATGCAGTTTGCCTCGATCTGGGTGTTCACCCTCGGCCTGCCGTGGGAGCTGGGCGCGGCCTTCACCCTGGCCCGCTTTGTGGATGGCGATCCGGCCTCCAATACCCTGTCCTGGCGCTGGGTGGCGGGGCTGCATACGGCGGGCAAGGCCTATCTCAGCGATGCCGACCGGATTGCCAAGATGACCGGCGGGCGCTTTGCGCCAAAGGGTCTGGCGCGGCAGGCGATCCTGCCCGCCGACAGCATCGCCGTGCCCCAGGCCAGCCCGCCCCGTGCCGCCCGCACCCCCGACCCCGCCGCCCCCGGCCTGCTGCTGCTGGGCTGCGAGGATCTGTCGCTGGAAACCCTGCCCGCGCTGCAATCCCTGCACGTTCAGGCCATCGCCACCCTGCCCGGCACCTCTGCCGCCGATCAGATCGCGCTGGAAGACGGGCTGGCCCGCGCCTGTCATCACTGGCCGCAGGCCCTGCCGCTTGGCCCGCTGACCCCCGCCGCGCTGGATCGCGCCGCAGCTGAGGGCTGCCGCCAGATCATCACCGCTTTTGCCCCCGTCGGCCCGCTGGCCGATCGGCTGGCCCTGTTGCGCCCGGCCGCTCTGGCCGCAGGCCTGCCGCTGACCGAGATGTTGCGCACCTGGGATGCCCGGGTCTGGCCCCATTGCCGCAAGGGCTTTTTTGCCCTGAAGGAACGTATTCCCGCCCTGCTGGCCCCGGGTTTGCCGCTATGACCCCGCAGGTCACCGTCTGGTTCGACAGCGGCTGTCCGCTCTGCCTGCGGGAAATCGCGCTGATGCGGCGGCTGGACCGGCGCGGCGCGATCCGCTTTGTCGATGCCTGCGATCCGCAGACCATCTGCCCGCTGGACCGGGCAGAGATCCTTGCCCGGTTTCATGCGCAAGAGGCGGGGCGCCTGCTGTCCGGCGCTGCGGCCTTTGCCGCCATGTGGCGCGCCATTCCGCTGCTGCGCCCGCTGGGCTTGCTGGCCGGCTGGCCGCCCCCGACCCCGGCGTTCGAGGCCGCCTATCGCGGCTTTCTGCGCCTGCGCCCCCGGTTGCAGCGCCTGCTGCGCTAGAGCCAGAGCAGGCCGTGGCATATCCCGGTTTTACAGCGCCCGCGCCCCGCTGTATCACCCCCGCAGCGGCAGAAACGGGGGGCAGCACCATGGAACAGAACACCCCGCACTCCCCCGGTTATGTCTATGTTCTGGGCTGTGCCGCGCCCGGCGGTTATCGCACCTATGTCGGCTGGACGCTGGATCTGGATCGCCGCCTGTCACAGCATAATGCGGGCACCGGCGCCAAATCCACGCGGGGCCGCCTCTGGGCCCTGCTTTACGCCGAACATCTGCCCGATCCCCGCGCCGCCATGAGCCGGGAATGGCACCTGAAGCGCAACCGCACCCTCCGCCGCCAGCTGGCCCTTTGGGCGCAGGGCCTCCCGGGCTGACAGGCGGGCAAAAGTTCACAGCTGTGAACTCTGCGCCCGGTTCACAGCTGTGAACATCACGCCGCCTCGCGTCGCATCAGCGCCATCACCATCGGCCCGGATGAAAACGCGCCCTCTGTCGCCTTGCGCACCAGACTGCGCAGATAGCCGCCGGGGGATTTGATCGCCTCGAACCGCTGCAGGATCGCCGCCAGCACGACCGAGGCCTCTTCCGGCCCCATCTGTCGCTTGGCTGCCGCCCAGGCATCGGGGGATATGCCCATCATCGGCCGCACAACCTCTGCCGCGCGCACCAGCTGATGCCAGTGGCGCATCGGCCCGTCGGCATAAGCCGCGATCTCGGGGCAGGATGACAGCACCATTCCAAGCGGCAGCCGGGGCAATGGCGGGGCAGGGGGGCTGCCTTCGTTTTCGCTGTTATCCAGCGCGCCTACCTCAACCTGTTCCGCGCTTTCCATGCGCCGTTCAAGTTCATGTATATCTTTCTGTGAATTCTGATGGTGCTGCTCATTCTGAACCGGATTGCTGCTCAATTCTTCTGCAACCGGCTCCAGCACCGCGCGCGCCCGGGTCAGCGCCTGCATCAGCCGCGCCTCCAGCAGCGCCAGATCCTCGGGTGTCAGCTTGCGGCGCAGGGCGCGCGCGGTCAGTGCGGCCATATCCTGCAGCCCAGTCCACAGCGGCAGATCGGGCCGCACCTCGGCCCCCCAGATCGTCAGCCCCGCCAGATCGCGGCGCATCAGGCTGACCGTCTCGCGCAGCCGGGCAAGGCGGTCCTCCTCTGCGCGCAGTTCCTCGGCCAAGGCGCAGAATTCATCGAACCGCAGCGCCAGCGGCGTCAAGTCAAACCCGAAGGCCACCTTGCCCGCCCGCGTCTGCCGGGCATAGCGCTTGCCATTCGGGCTGTCGCGCCGGGCAATCACCCCTGCGGTCACCAGATGCGCCAGATGGCGGCGCATGGTCGAACAGGGCATCCCGTTCAGCCGCGCGCAGATCGTCTCGTTCGAGGCATGAACCACCAGGTCGCGCCCCTCCAGAACCGTGCCGGGGTGAAAGCTGACCAGCGCCTGCAACACGCCCATATCGCGGTCGCTCAGGCCAAGCCGCTGTCGCGCCACCGCCAGTTCGCGCAGCGCTTCCCATTTGTTCACGCCGGGGCGGGGCGAGGCGTCCTCCAGACGGCGGCCATGATCCATCAGCGCAGCATCCATCCTGCGCCGGAAGGGCGTTACGGGGGTATAACCCATGTGAATTTCACGAAGACAAAATTATACCGCGCCGCAAATCACATATGACTTGCAGAAAACGCCGGTGACCGTTACCTTGAAAGTGCTAAGATCAAAGGGGGTCTCGTGGGGCGAAAGCTTTGCGGGGCCTTTCTTTTGTCTCTGTCGTGCCTCCTGTCCTGAAGGGTTGCGGTTAGCCGCGCTGTTTCCAGCGCGCGTGAAGATCTTGCAGGATGGCCGGGGCCTCGGCCTCGATCCAGGCGGCAAAGCCGTCGGCATCGGGCTTCAGTTCCAGCCGCAGGCCCTTGGGGCCGGATTGCAGATGGCCCACCGTCCTGCCCTCCAGCGCCAGTGGCACGCGCCGCGCCTTCGGCCGGTCCGCCGGGGCGGGCTTGCGGTTCAGATGCGCCACAACCGCCTCGAATCCGGCGGCGGAAGGGTCTGGTCCTTCGGGGTTTTCTGCCGCTTTCATCCGGGCCTCCATCGCCACAGAGCTAAGGGCAGAAAGGTTAACGCCATCTTCACCCAGCGCGCGCACCAGCGCCTCCCACCGGGGGCGGCCGATGCCATGGGCGGGGCCAATGGCGCGCGCCAGATCGGGGCCGATGGCATTGGCCACCGAAAGCGCCATGGAAATCGCGGATTTGGTGGTGTTCAGCACTTCGGCGATCTGGGCCTGGCTGCCGAAATCCCCCTGCGAAAGTTCGCGGGCGAACAGCGCGCGTTCCAGATAGCTCAGATCCCGGCGGCCGGTGTTTTCGGTGATCTGCGCGCGCAGGGCGGCGCTGTCGTCCAGATGGGCGATCAGGGCGCGCACTTTCGTCAGCTTGTCGGAACTGCGGATCGCCTCCAGCCGCCGCCGGCCATAGACCAGCAGATAGCGCCCCTGATCCGCCGGGTCGCGCCGCACCAGAATGGGCACCGTCTGGCCATTGGCCTCGATCGAGGCGCGCAGATCCGCCATGTCGCGCGGGTCCAGCCGGTCGGCGGGGCGGGGGTCATCGATCAGGCTGGGGTCCAGCTCCCATACATGATGGGCATCCACCGCATCGCGGGCAGACCGCAGCGCGCGGTTGGTGTTCATCATGCTGGCCGGTGTCGGCCCGGCAGAGGCCAGACCATCCAGCATCGACAGGCGTTTCTTCTTGTTGTCGGTCATCACGCCCCCTCCCTCAGCGGCCCCAGGTTTTCTGGATCAGCTGGGCAATCTCGTCATTCACCGCATTCACGCTTTCCAGCGCGCGATCATAGGTCGTGCGGGTAAAGGCACTGCGTTCCACTTCATACAGGGTCTGCTTGGTCAGGCCCGCATCGGAAATCGCGGTGGATTTCAGCATGGGCGCATTCAGCACGCGGTCGCCATACATGGTGCGCAGAAAGGCCACGATACGGTTCTGCGGCGCATCCGTGGGTTCATACCGCGTCAGCAGATAGCGCATCCAGTCATGTGTCATGTCGGCGCCGCTTTCCGCGATCACATCCATCAGATCGGCGGTCATGCGCAGGAACTGGCTCATGGACATGACATCCAGCATTTCCGGATGGATCGTGACCAGAACGCCGGTCGCCGCCGAAAGCGCCGACATCGTCAGGAAACCCAACTGCGGCGGGCAGTCGATCACCACCACATCGTAATTGGCATCCACCTGCGCCAGCGCCTCTTTCACACGGAAAAAGAACAGCCCGGCATTGCCCTGCGCCAGGGCGCGCGGGGTTTCATGTTCAAATTCCATCAGCTCCAGATTGCCGGGAATCAGATCAAGATCAGGGATATAGGTCTTGCGGATCACCTGCGCGATGGGCACCGGATTGTCATAGCGGATCGCATCATAAAGCGTGCCGCCATCCACCAGATCGAATTCCGGCTGCACGCCATGCAGCGCCGTCATCGAGGCTTGCGGGTCAAGGTCGATCGCCAGCACGCGATAGCCGGTCAGCGCCAGCCGCTGCGCCAGATGGGCAGAGCTGGTGGTCTTGCCGCTGCCGCCCTTGAAATTCATCACGCCGATCACCTGCAGATGATCGCCCGCGCGGCGGCCCGGCAGGTAATCCCCTGGTTTCCTTGCGGTTTTTTCAAGAAGAACCCGCAGGGCGCGCACATCTTCGGCAGAATACAGGCGCCGGCTGCCGGGGGTGGTTTCGGGCGTCGGGCCTTTGCCTTCCAGATGCAGCTTGCGCAGGTAAGAATCGTTCACGCCCAGCAAGGTCGCCGCCTCGCCCGAGGTGAACTTGCGCATCACCTTGGCGGCATCGGGCGGGAACATGCTGGTACGCTGCGAATGAAGTTGCGCGGCCAGAAGCTCGGAATGTTGCCGGATAACCGAATTCAGTTCCTCATGGGACATATCATTGCTCTCTTGCCTCGCGCTCCGCGTTGTATTTCCGGTATGGTCCCCGGACGTGTTCACGGAAATATACGTTTAATCACGCTTTTTCGTGACTATTGCGGCAATTGCCAGATTCGCGCAAGGAGATTCTAGATATGGGGCCAGAGGCGGGGATCTGCACAAACCGCGTGGTCCTGATGCAGCCCCCCTGCGCCTGGGCTGGGCTGTGGCAGGGCAGGGGGGGCGGGCACTCCCCCGGCTTGCCGGATGTGCCGCCCCGGTCTGGCCCGCGTCCCGCAGGCGTCTGGCCCGCGTCGGGACAGCGGGGGCTGCTTCAGCCCTGCGTCAGTGCGGCCGAGATGGCGGCCAGCGCAATTTCTTCGTCGATATCCGATGCCTCACCGGAAACGCCGACAGCGCCCAGAATCGCGCCCTGTTCATCAAGGATGAACACACCGCCCGGCGTGGGGACCATGCCGCCGACGATATGGGCGATGCCCGCCAGAAAATGCGGCGGCTTGGCCGAAAGGCTGCGCGTCGTCTCGCCGGTGGCCAGCGCGGCATTGGCCTTGGCCATGGCAATCTCGGCGCGGCGGATGCTGCACCCATCTTCGGCCAGAACCGCGCGGACGGCGGCGCGGGCATCCAGCACGGTGATCGCCACGGGTTTGAACCCATGGGCGCGGGCATGGGCCAGCCCCGCCTGACAGATGGCAAGGGCGGTTTCGGTTGTCAGCTGCACGGTCAATCCTTTTCGCAGGCCAAATCGTATCCGGGCAGGATCGGCATCCGGCAGGTCACCGCCCGCAGCCCCCGCCATGGCGGGCACTGTGGCACTGATCGGGCGGGGGATAAAGGCCCCGGCGGCTTACAGATGCGGCATCCCCGCCGGGCGCGCCGCGCGTTTCTGTGCCGCGATGCGGAACGGGGCATTGGGCGCGCCATAGCCCTGATAATTCGCCTGCCGCTGCACGATTTCAAAGAAGAACCCGTCGGGGCGCGGCGCCGAATACAGCTGAAAGAACTGCCCCGCCGCATCTTCGTCATACAGCACATTGGCCGCGCGCATCCGGGCCACCAGCGCCGGGTCCAGCCCGAACCGCGCCTCGACATCGTCATAGTAATTCGCGCCGATCCGCAGCACCGGAAAATCCCGCGCCTGCAGCTGGGCGGCAGTGGCAAAGATATCGGCGGTGGCAAAGGCGATATGCTGCACTGCCGAGCCGAAGGTTTCCTCGACAAACCGGCCCGCCAGCGTGCGCCGGGCCTCGGCGCCGTTCAGCGTGACCCGCAGCCCGCCCGATTGCACCGCCTGCGACCGCACCAGCCCGTCCGGATCGGCCACATCCATCATCGGCGCCTTGGTCGCGCCGAAAATGCTGGTGTAGAACAGCGCCCAGCTGAGCATTTCGTCATAGGCCATGGTCTGGCCGATGTGATCCACCCCGGTGAGGCCTGCGCCTGTGGGGGCCGGGCTGCTTTTGAAATCCACATCCCAGATCCGCGCCAGATCGGACCCGGCATCCAGAAGGCGGATCATGCTGCCGCCCACGCCGCGAATGGCCGGGATGGTCAGCTCGCCGCTGGGGTTATCCTGCGTATGGTCATGCGCCAGCAGCACCAGCGCCCGGGCATGGGCGGCGCGGGCATCGGGCACCATCACGCCGATTTCCGAAACCGTGGTGCCATGCGCCACATAAGAGGTGCGGGAAAAGCCGCTGCTGTCGGTATTGACCAGCACGTTGATTTCGCCCTGCCGCCACAGCGAGACGGGCTTTGACACATGCCGCCCGGCCCGCACAAAGCCCGTGGCCTCCAGCAGGGTTTCCAGCGGCGCGGCCTCCTGATCCTCGGTGGCGAATTCGATGAATTCCACGCGCGACACCGGGGCGGCCTGCGGAAATTCCGGCAGGTCGATGTTCAGCGCGGGTTCTTCGCGGCGGACCCGGTCCATCAGGGCGATCAGGCTGCGGTGGCCATCGCGCGCCACCAGCCGGGGCAGGCCCGCGCGGAACTGATCGTTGAAGATCTCAAGGCTCAGCGGCCCGGCATAGCCGGTGGCGGCCACGGCCCGCATGAAGCCCGTCACATCCAGATCGCCCTCGCCCGGCATGTTGCGGAAGTGGCGCGACCAGTAGAGCAGATCCATGTCGATGGCGGGCGCATCGGCCAGCTGCACGAAAAAGATCTTGTCACCCGGAATCCGGCGGATGGTTTCGGGGTCGATCTTGCGGCCCAGCGTGTGAAAACTGTCCAGGATCAGGCCGATATTGGGGTGATCGGCGCGGCGCACCACCTCCCAGGCATCGCGGTGATCGTTCACATGGCGGCCCCAGCACAGCGCCTCGAACCCGACGCGCACGCCATGGGCGCGGGCCAGATCGCCCAGCTGGTGAAAGTCTTCGGCCATGCGGTCGATCCCGCCCATGGCCGCCGGATGCACCGAGGAACAGACCAGCACCAGATCGGTGCCCAGCTGGTTCATCAGATCGAACTTGCGCGCGGCGCGGGCGAAGGCCCGGCTGCGATGCGGTTCCGGCAGGCCCTCGAAATCGCGGAAGGGCTGAAACAGCGTGATCTCCAGCCCGGCATCGCGCACCATCCGGCCCACCTCATGCGGGGTGAAATCCGATGCGATGAAATCCTGTTCGAAGATCTCGATCCCGTCGAAACCCGCGCCTGCGATGGCCTCCAGCTTTTCGGTGAACGAGCCAGAGATGGAGACGGTGGCGATGGAGGTTTTCATGCGACGTCCTTTCCTTCGGCCAGTTCGCGGCGCATCCGGGCTTCGTCCAGCGGCAGGCCTGCAAAGATGGCCCAGGCATCGACGCCCTGCCCGAAGAACAGCTCGTATCCCGAAATCACCTGCAGCCCTTCGGCGGCGGCATCCTGCAGGAACTGGGTATCGACCGGGGTATAGACCGCATCGAACACCCAGCCTGCCCCCGCCATGCGCGCGCGCGGCAGCGGCGTGCCGCCATAGCCCACCATGCCGACGGGGGTGCAGTTGATGATCCCCGCGGCGCCATCCGCCAGCGCTTCGGCCTCGGTGCCGGTGCGGGTGATCAGCCCGGGCCGGGCGGCCGTCAAGGCGGCGGCCAGCGCCTCTGCCTTGGGCAGATCGCGGTCCGCGATGCGGATTTCGGCAAGGCCAAGCGCGATCAGGCCGAAGGCCACCGCCTTGCCCACGCCGCCCGCGCCGATCATCAGCACGGGGCCGGGATCTGCGGCGCCGCGCACCCGGCGATAGGCGGCGATGAAGCCGGAATGATCGGTGTTGTAGCCATGCGGCCCGCCCGCATCGAAGACCACGGTATTCACCGCGCCAATGGCCCGCACCAGCGGATCGTCGATCACCACCTTGGCGCTGGCGCGTTCCTTGTAGGGATAGGTCACATTGACACCGCGATAGCCCGCGCCCGCGACATGGGCGAACAGCGCATCGAATTCCAGCCCGATTTCGGCGGGCACCAGGCTGTCATAGGTCACGCGGCGGCCATTCTGCGCCCCTGCCAGCCGGTGCAGCCGGGGCGACTGCGATTTGGCAATATTGTCTCCGATCAGGCCAAGGCGGATGGTATCGGGCATGGGGGCGGTCCTTTCAGGCAAATCGCGCGGGCGGTCGGCAGGGGAGGGGGAGGGGCGGTGCCCGCAGGGGGCCGGGCACCGCGCCACAGATCAGGCCTTCTTGCGGAAGATCATGCCCCAGATCGGGGTTTTCGACACGAAGATCAGCAGGACGGTGGCAAACAGCACCAGCGACAGCGGGCTGGCCAGCGTGCCCTTCAGCAGCATCCACAGGCTTTCCTGATCCGAGATGATCGCCCGGCGCCAGTTGTCATCCAGCAGGCGGCTGAGGATCACACCCAGGATCACCGGGCCCAGCGGATAGCCATAGCATTTCATGAAATACCCGAAGACCCCGAAGCCCAGCATCCAGTAGACATCGGTGACGCTGTTGTTCACCGCATAGGCGCCGACGATGGACAGCAGCAGGATCACCGGCAGCAGCACGCTGCGCGGCAGTTCGACGATTTTCACGAAAGTCTTGATGCCGGTCAGGCCGAAGATCAGCATGAAGATATTGGCCAGAGTCAGCGAGCTGACGATGAACCAGAACATGTCCGGCTGTTCCACCATCAGCATCGGGCCGGGGTTCAGCCCGTGGATGAACAGCGCGCCGATCATGATCGCCGTCACCGCATCGCCCGGAATACCCAAGGTCAGCATCGGGATGAAGGCGCCGCCCACTGCCGCGTTATTGGCGGTTTCGGGGGCTACCAGCCCTTCGATCGCGCCCTGGCCGAAAGGCACCTCGGGGTTCTTCGTCACGCGGGTGGCATGGTCATAGGCCATCAGCGCCGCAATATCGCCGCCCGTGCCCGGCAGCGCGCCGATCACCGCGCCGATGGTCGAGGTCTGCATCCCCAGCGGGATATGCTTCTTCACCAGGCTCCACGAGGGCACGATGCGGCCGATCTTCTGCTTCACGCCGGGGGTGTTGATGGTGTGCAGCTGCTGCAAGCCTTCGGAAATGCCGAACATCCCGATCATCACCGCCACGAAGGACACGCCCGCCTGCAGCGCCGAGGTGCCGAAGGTGAAGCGTTCGGTAAAGGTCAGCGGGTCCATCCCCACCGCACCGATGCCGATGCCCAGGGCGCCGGCAAAGATGCCCTTCACCAGATTGCCACCCGACAGCGAACCCACCAGCAGGATGCCCAGCACCGCCAGCATCATGTAATCGCGCGGCTGAAAGCGGATGGCGAAATCGGCCAGCAGCGGCGCGAACAGCGCCAGCGCCAGGATGCCGATAAAGCCGCCGAAGAACGACACCACGGTGACAATGCCGATGGCCTCGCCCGCCATGCCCTTCTTGGCCAGCGGATAGCCATCCATCGCCGTGGCAATGGCCGAAGGCGCGCCGGGGATGTTCAGCAGGATCGCCGTCCGCGATCCGCCATAGACGCCACCCATATAGATGCCGATCATCAGCGCCAGCGCCGGATAGACATCCCAGGAAAAGGTGAAGGAAATCAGGATCGACACCGCCATGGTGACGGAAAGCCCCGGAATGGCGCCGACATAGATGCCCGCCAGCGTGCCCACGGCAATCAGCGACAGCAGTTTCAGATCCAGCAGCGGGATCAGCAGATTAGCCAGAATATCCATGTCAGTTCCCTGCCGAAAAAAGGCCGCGGAGCCAGGCGATCATCTCGCCTTCGGGGACGATGCCGGGGGGCATCAGAACGGTAAAGATCAGGCGGAAGATCAGATAGATCATCGCCACCGTCACCAGCGACACCACGATGCTGAACACCGGGCCGCGCGCCGACAGATACCAGATCAGCCCGAACAGAAAGAGCACCGAGGTGGGCAGAAAGCCCAGCGGCGACAGCAGCAGCGCATAAAGCACGACGGCGGCAATGGTCACGATGACGGGCATCGGGATGATGTCGCGCGACAGTTTC
>Ga0209416_1002292_pt1 | contig 10842 bp, 8 predicted proteins | sample RifGroF1_FD_184001 | JGI IMG/M metagenome (GOLD analysis project Ga0209416, IMG submission 184001) | Groundwater microbial communities from Rifle, Colorado, USA - Groundwater F1 (SPAdes) (version 2) | ecosystem: Environmental > Aquatic > Deep subsurface > Groundwater | place: Rifle, Colorado...
GATTTTTAAGATAATATTATAACGCCATCCGTGGCTTAGCTGGTTGGTATTACAGCGGTCAACGAAAACTAACAGCCCATAAGACTCCGTTCGGAGTACCTCACTGCGCCCTTCGGGGACATTTTTTTCTTTGCCTGGCATTGCGCCTTTTTCGGCAAAGAAAAAAACATCTCTTATGGGCAAGGCGTTAGTTGTAATTGGTCGCGACTGGTGGTTTTTCGAAGAGCCGGCTTCCGTGCCTGCGAAGAAAAATTCCTTTTATAGATTATTACCTTTTGTATTCGTATGTATCAAAAAAAGACTTCGTTTGAGGTCAAAAACTAATTATTACAAAAAGGAAATCAAAACATGAACATTTATGAAGACAACATGAATTTTGAGAATTTAGTAAAAGAAACTTTTAATTGTGATAGATTAAAAGACCCTTTTCATTTGGCCGATACAAATATTAATGACTTAGCTAGTAAAGATAATAAAAAAAGAATGCTTGATTTAAAATTTGCAGTTGCTATTTGTTCTAAGAAATTATGTGTGGATTTAGAAAGTTTAGAATATAATGAAGATTTACATAATAAATATTCATTAGAATTAAACAATATTGCTTACAAGTTACTATTGGATGATATTTCTTATAAGGAAATTCATAAAGTTATTAACTTTTGTTTAGACTTTTTAGCAGAAAGAAAAAAAATATAAAATTTATCATCCGTCTCGGTATTGGTGTAATTACATACATATTTAGTGTAAGGTTGAAAAGCTATTTATTAGTAGGAGCTTAAATTATGAAATATTTTTTTATTTTAATCAGTTTTATTTTAATGTTCAATATTTTCTCTGTAACAAATGAAGACCGTTTAATTGTCACAAATGATGATTTTGATAATATATCTTGGTATGAAGATATGGATAACAATATAGAGGAAGGATCATACCCATCAAATGCATTTCCTTATAATATATATTTAAGGTGTAAAGTTTTAAAAAATGGTGACAAGAAGCTTTACTTATATATTGCCGGGTTACAAACTATAGAAAAGCTTATTATAAATATCGATAAGAATAATTATGAATATATATCATATAATGATAAGTCAGGGACTATGGGATTAGTTGATTTAATAGATAAAGAAAACGAGTTAAAAATAATTGAATCAATAACCAAGTCAAATAATGTAAAACTTAGGGCATCAAATAATGATGGATATTATACCGATGTAATCTTAGATGAATCCCAATTGAATTCAATTAGAAATGTTTTTAGATTTTATAGCAAAAAGTAGTTTGTTGGTATTTTATTTTTCAACTTATATACTATAGGGTAATTTAGTGAACTTAATTAGGAGTAAATATTATGGAATATATGAATGACATATCTAATCAGGATTTTAGTTTTTTACTTTCAAAAACCAACGACACTGAAGCTATTATTCTAAAAAAAATGTACAAACTTGCTAGTGTCATGAATTCTAAATGGGTACATTATACTCGTCCCAGCCAAGCATTTTTCTCGCCTTGTTTATTTTCCTGAGAATGTCTTCTCCCTTCTTTTTCCATACATATCTTTTTGGAGATTCATTTCTCATTTTTAAATAATTATTTATGGAATTCTCCAGTTCTTTAACGCTACAAAAACTGCCATCTCTTATTACATCATTTGTAATGTCTGCAAAAAAACGCTCTACAAGATTCATCCATGAACTGCCTGTGGGTGTAAAATATATATGAAATCTTGGATGATCATTTAACCATGTTTTCACATTTTGATGTTTATGTGTTGCATAATTATCAACAATCAGATGTAATTCAAGGTCTTTAGGTGTTTCTTTATCAATTTGATTTAAAAAACGCAACCACTCTTCATGTCTATGTTTTGTTTCTGTTCTCGATATTATTTTCCCATCAAGATAATTTAATGCAGCAAAAAGAGTTGTTGTTCCATGTCTGTAATAATCATGGGTTTTCGTTTTTATATGCCCCATTCCAAGTGGCAGTCCGGGTTGCGATCGTTCTAAAGCCTGGCATTGAGTTTTTTCATCACAACAAAAAACAAGAGCTTTATCCGGTGGATCCATATATAATCCAATAATATCCCAAAACTTTGTTTCAAATTGTTTATCTTTTGATAGCTTAAAGGTTTTTGTTAAATGTGGTTTAATATCATTAGCTTTCCATATTCTAAGAACAGTAGTTTGAGATACTTTTACATGTTCCGCCATTGTTCTGGTTGACCACTTTGACATATTTTCAAGTGGTTGTGTAGCTGCTGTAATGATTTTATTTACAATTTCAGGAGGAATGGAATCTTTTCTACCTCTTCCTGGTGCATCCTTTAAACCATCAATTCCAAGAGTAATAAACCTATTAACCCACTTTATAGCGGTACGATTGTTTATCTTTAAAATTTCCTGAATCTCATCTAATGATTTGCCTTCAGATTTTAAAAGTACAATCTTAGCCCGCAAACTATCCCTTTGTGAATACGTGTACCCATTTACTCGTTTTTCTAATTCTGCTTTAACTTCAGCAGAAAGTATTATTGATTTTCTTGTTCTTCCCATACCTATATATAGCATAATATTTTTTATGTGTCTATTTGAGATTCATGACACTAGTGTTCCTATAGCTTCCATTTTTTGTGATTGAATAAGTTGTTGTTCTAAAGCCCGCTGTTCAGTTCTATCGATAGTAAAACCGGCAAGAAATCGTGCATTATTATCAATTATTATTGGAAATTTAATTGTTGTGTAATATTTATCGTTGAATTCCTCATCGATATAAATTACTTCTTTTTTCTGCAGAATTTTTTTATCATCCTCAATCATTGATTTAGCAAGATCAGACGGAAATAGATCGTCCATAGTTTTCCCGATAATATCTGATAATGGACGACCGAGCATTGTTTCATAGTTTTTACTTAATTTTATTGCTCTGATTTTTTCGTCTTTGAAAAAAACATAAATAGGACTATGTTTCATAAATTGATCAAAAATTTCGTTACTCACCCGTAACTCTTCTTTAATACGTTTGTTTTCTGAAATATTGTGAAATTGAATTTTAATTTTGGTAGTAAATTCCCTTGTAATAAAAGGTTGTACCATATAATCACTGGCCCCGGAGGTAAAAATACTGTTTATTACTTCTGCATTGACTTCAGATAGAAGGCAGATCACAGGTGTATTTATAAATTTTTTATTGCTTTTTATTGCAGAAACTAATGTAAAGTCATTTTCATTGATACAATTAATAAGAATTAAGTCAGGTTTGACAGCAGGCTGGTTGTTTTTAAATAATTCAAAATTATCAAATATTTCAAAATCACAATGATTATTACTAAGAAATAATTGAATTTCTTTATTTATTGAAATAGCACCGATTATATTAATTGTTGCATTCATTTATTTCTCCGAAACAATATAACTTAAATAATAGAGCTTCTTGCAAAAATACTCTTTTTATCTCGAATTTTTGCAAGAAGCTACCTATAATGCGATTTTATCGCATGTGGCGGAAGCGAAATCAAGTAATCTTGATTTTTGCAAGAGCCTCAATAAAATGAGATTATTGGGATTTCATATAAAAGTATATTGTATCATATTAATATATGCAAGAACAATATGTTGATTATAACAAAAAATTTAAAGATGCATGAGGCTTTGATATTTATTATTAATTTAATATTCTAATTGACATTTATTGTTTCTTTTTCTATATTTTATATAGCTTTTATAAATAAAAAGTAGTAAAATTATATGAAATTATTTACAATCCCTTTTTATGCCAAAATATCATTGATTCTTATAGGTCTTTTTTGTTTTATATCAATGTTATATTATGCTAAGATTATAATAGTCCCGATTATTTTATCTTTATTACTTGCAATTTTAATTAATCCAATTATTAATTGTATGACGAAAAAAGGAATGAATCGTCTTGTTGCAATTTGGCTGACCATGGTTACTGTTGGTTTGTTTGTACTTGCACTTATTTTTCTTCTTTCTTTGAAAATGGGTGTTTTTATAGAATCATTTCCGATTCTCATGGTTAAGTCTCTTGATTTCATAAATAAATCAACAATCTGGTTAAAAGAATCTTTTAATATAAGTACAGATCAAATAAACAATTTTATTACAGATTCCAGGACAGAGATAATAAGCAGCACTAAATCTATAATCAGTTCGACATTAAATTCGTTAAAAAATTCATTATTCAGTATTTTTTTAATTCCTGTGTATGTATTTTTATTTATTTTATATAAATCTCATCTTCTTACCTTTCTTCGGGGGCTTTTTATCAGTATTGATTCTGATAAATTTACTTTAATACTTATATCTATAAAAACAATAATTCAAAAGTATCTTACCGCTTTATTTTTTGAAGCAATAATTATTGGTGTGTTAAATTCAGTTGTTTTTCTCATTATTGGTGTGGAATATGCAATAATTATAGGAGTTCTGGGGGCATTATTAAATGTTATTCCGTATATTGGAGGAGTAATAGCAATCAGTTTACCGATAATTGTTGTTTTTGCAAACGATGGATCTTTACTTAAAATACTTTTTATTTTCATTTTTTATATAATTATTCAATTTCTTGATAATTATGTTATACTTCCAAAATTAGTTTCTTTAAAAGTTAAAATTAATTCTCTTATTTCAATTATTGCTGTTTTAGCCGGCGGTACATTATGGGGGGCGACAGGAATGTTTCTTTCTATTCCTCTTATTGCAATTCTTAAAATTATTTTTGATCATATTGAGGTAATGAAACCCTGGGGGCTTCTTTTTGGTGATACAAAACCTTCAAAAATGATTTTTAGGCGTAAAGCGATAGTGAAACAAAATTAGTTTGCAGGTCTTTATTGAAGTTATAGTTGTAATTCAGACAGGAGTAATCAATTTATAAAATGGATTCCAAAGAGTATGCACATAATAAAGCTACAATTCTTATAGTTGATGATGATCTGATAAATATTGAGGTTATTTTCAATTTACTCGAATTACATGGTTATAGAGCCTACACAATCAATGAAAGTGTTAAAGCATTATCAGAGGCTGAAAAAGTTATTCCGGATCTTATTTTAATTGATGCAATATTGCCCGGTTTGGACGGATTTGAACTGTGTCGTGAATTAAAAAAAAATACAATAACCTGTGATATTCCGGTAATTTTTATGTCTGAAGTTATTGAAACATTTGATAAAATAAAAGCATTTGAAGTCGGCTGTGTTGATTATATTATAAAACCGTTTATTGAGCAGGAATTACTATCAAGAGTTCAGGCTCAAATTAAGTTATCTTTTTCACGTAAGAACCTTGAAGAGAAAGTCAAAGAAAGGACTAATGCATTAGTTCATGAAATTGAAGATAAAAAAGAAGTTGAACATTCATTGGCGCAAGCAAAAAAAGACTGGGTATCGGCATTTGATTCAATACCGGATATGATAACAATAAATGATGGTGAATGTAATATTCTGGCTGCAAATATTAACGCTCAGTTTTTACTTAAAGCTAAAGGTGCTGTTGCTACAAAAGGTTATAATGTATTTCATAATAACAATAAACCGCCTGAACCAAGTATTGTGAATAAAACTGATATATCATTACAAAATTCTGTTAATGAATTTTATGTAAAGTCAGATGACAAGTATTATGAAGTTCGTGAAATTCCGCGATTTGATACGAATGGTGAAATAATAAATATTATTCAGATTGTACGCGATGTTACTGAAAAAAAAGTTAATGAACAGAATTTAATTAATAGTGAAACTCAGTTCAGGCAGATTTTTGAGAATTCAAGAGACGGAATGGTTATTTTTAGAGATAATACTATCGTTTTAGTTAATCCCGAGTATTGCGTTTTATTTGGATATACATCTGAAGAAATCATCAATAAACCTTTGTCCGATATGATAACATCGAACAATGAAACAAATTTTCAAATAAAAGAACACAATAAAATATCTGTAAAATCCGTTCCAAAATCGTATGAGTCAATTGGTTTAAAAAAAGATGGTACTTTTTTTTCAATTGAAATAACACCATCACAGTATATGTTAGATAATGTAATATATGAATTGTATATTATCAGGGATATTACTGAAAGAAAGAAACTTGAGAGCGAAAAGATTGAACGTGAAAAATCATTATTACAATCACAAAAACTTGCTTCTCTTTCTTCATTATCATCAGCGATTGCACATGAGATCAGACAACCTCTTTTATTAATAAAAATGGTTGTTGATACAATTATTCTACGATTCAATAAGAAAGATGAGTTAGATCTTTTTGATAAAAAGAATTTTAAAAATTTGAAAGTACTGTCAAGTGGAGTTGAACGAATAAATTCAATTATTAGTAATATGCAAAGATTATTTAAATTTACAAATGAAAAATGTATACTGATTGATCAGAGTTTAAATGAAGTTATTGATAATGTTGCTTCTGCATATCAGGAGAAATTAATTAATTGTAGTATCTCATTACAATTATCTCTTGATTCAACTATTCCTTTAATAAAAGGAAATGAAGTATTATTAATTCAGGTTATAAGTAATATTCTTGATAATTCAATTGACTCACTTATTCATATTGATAAACCTGATAAAAAAATTTGTATCTCAACAACGTTTTCTTCAAATAAAATAGAATTATTGATAGGTGATAATGGAGTTGAGATATCTTCTGAAAGTATTAAAAAAGTATTTGATCCATTGTATACAACAAAATCAAATAATCAGAATATCGGAATCGGCTTGTTTCTTGTATATAATATAGTAAAAAGTCTTAATGGTTCAGTTGAGGCAATTAATAATGATATGAACGGAACGACTTTTAAAATAGTATTTGAAATTCAATAATGTTTTGTAAGGATATGAAGCCTTTTTTATTGTGGCGTATTGTTTTTGTATTTATGATACATTTGCATTCTATTTAACCCCAGGAATTTTGCTGTTAAACTTTTATTTCCGTTAAATTTTTTCATTGTTTCTTTTACAATGAGTTCATTAAGTTTTTCAAGATTAAAAGGTGTTGTTGGTAGAACAAAATTCATCGGGTCAATAACAACCGGTTGGTGAAGATTAACATCTTTGGTAATCTTTTTTTTATGAGTAGCATTTTTTAAGAATACAAAATCGTTAATTGAAAGATATTTCTTTTCGTTAAATAACAATGCTTTTGTTATCGCATTTTTTAATTCACGTATATTACCCGGCCATTGATATTCTACTAAATAATCAACTGCTTCTTTTGATATTTCAACAATTTTAAAATTGCTTTTTTCATTAAATTCTTTCATAAAGAAAATTATTAAAGGAAGTATATCCTCCGGTCTTTCTGCTAATGTGGGAATTGTTAATTTACAAATATTCAGTCGATAATAAAGATCTTCACGAAAAAGTTTATTATTTATGAGTTTTGGAATGTATTTATTGGTTGCACAAATAATTCGAGTATTGATTCCTTGTTTTATATTACTTCCAACTTTGTAGTATTCTTTTTCCTGAAGGACTCGAAGCAGTTTTGTTTGCATTTCCATTGATATTTCAGTTATTTCATCAAGAAATAAAGATCCGGTTTCTGCAAGTTTAATTTTACCTTCTTTACCTGTTGTATTTGCTCCGGTAAACGCCCCTTTTTCATAACCAAAAAGTTCAGATTCAAAGATTGTTTCTACAAAAGAACCACAGTTAACAGCAATATAAGGACTTTCTTGTGTTCTATTGTAATAATGAATGAATTCAGCTATAAGTTCTTTACCAACCCCTGACTTACCTTCGATTAGTACTGGAATTTCCGGGTATTCCCGAAGCTTTTTTAATTTTTTAATTATATTTATTATTATTTGAGATGAAGTAACAATACATTTATTTTCTGTATAATAATAATAATTATCAGGATTTTCGGCTTTATAAATATTAATAAAATCAGAATTTAATTGTAGTATTTTTTTGTCTTTTGCAGTTTTTGCTTCATGTATTAAATCTGACAGTATTTCAGTATTTATTGGTTTTAATAGAAAATCAAGAATTCCTAAATCTATTGCATTAATTGATTTTTCTAAATCTTCTCTACCGGAAATGAGAATTATTTGAGGTATATATTGCAGTCGTTTCATTTTCTTTACTAATTCAATACCTGATATATCCGGAAGATTAACATCACAAATGACAAGATCAAAATTATTTGATTTAAATAAACTAAGTGCATCATTTCCATTATACACTTTAGTTATTTTTTGCATATCAAGTTCCCGCAAAAAATCTTCCATGATATCACATATTTCTTTTTCATCATCAATTATTAATATATTCATATTATATATATATAAAAATATTATGAATAAAGATAGTACTATATTGCAAAAATATTGATTTAATATATGAGGCTCTTGCAAAAATCATGAGTACATAATGAAAAAAAGGGTACTTTTTTTATGCTTCCACCATACACAATAAAATTGCGTTACGCAGTGTTTCGGGGTACCGAAAACTGTACCTGGTCGTAACGAGTACGTTACTGCTCGGGCATGCAACCCGAGTAGCGTCATGCATAAATTCGAGATAAAAAGAGTATTTTTGCATGAGGCTCATATTATTAAGTTTGGTTATAATAGTTATTATTTTATTCCGGTAATTTATTTTTTGTTTACAATCGCACAAATTATGTGCGATTGTATACAGTTTCAATAAAAATTGATAAAGTAATTAAGTAATCTGATTGATATTTCTACTATATATACAATTCATTTTTTCAGAAAAATAAACAATTTATAGAATACTCTATTAAATTCTAAAAATTACGTTTTATATTTTAATTCCCTATTCAATCGTTGTTTTATCTTTTTTTTATCATCAATTGATATTTCTTTAATCAATTTAACTTTTTATATTTGAAGATAATCACTTTTATTTTAATACTATTTCGACTTATTTTTCTATGTTGGCACAAATAATGCTCGGTGAATAATATACGTGTAATCCAGAAGAATATTTTGAAAGGAGAAAAAAGACAAGATTATCAGGTTTAATTGAAGTATCAATTATGTACTGAGACAAATGCGGATACCGTCATGCAAGCTAAGAATAAGAACGTATCAAATAAAAGTGTTGTGGTATTTTATGTTATATAAAAGCTTGTGTTTTGACGGTTTTTTTTAATGGTGATTTTTAATAATTGGATAACTGTAAAAAAGTATTCCAATAAGCAACTACTAAAAAAAGGGGTAAAAAATGAAAACGAAAAGCAAAATGTTTCTACTAAGTATTGCTATTATAGCTTTATTTACGGTTTTGGGATGTACTTCAGCAGTTAAAGAACAGGATAATAATCCGGCTACAGAAACTGTTTCGCCGACTGTATTATCAACATTTCCTACTGATAAATCGACTGAAGTCGCTTTAAATACAGCTATTACAGTAACTTTTAGCGAATCAATGGACTCAGCATCTTTTATACCTGCAAATTTTACATTAAAAGCAGGGGATACTGAGGTTACCGGGTTAGTTACATATAACCTGACTACGAATACGGCGATTTTTACACCGGAAAATAGCTTAGCAGCTAATTCAGTGTATACCGCAACTGTCAGTATCGGTGTTAAGGATTTAGCAGGTAATGCACTAAGTCTTGATATGATATGGAGTTTTACAACAAGTGCCGCAGCAGATACAACAGCACCGGCTGTATTAGCAGTATTCCCTATAGCATCAAGTTCTGATGTAGCAATAAATACGTTAATTACTGCAACATTTACTGAACCGATGAATCAGGCAACAATAATTGCAGCAAACTTCACTGTTAAAGCAGGAACAACAGCCGTTACCGGCGGTGTTACTTACGATTCAGTGAATAAAGAGGCAATTTTTACACCAACAGCAAATTTAGCATCAAGCACAGTTTATACAGTAACAGTAACAACAGATGCTAAAGATTTAGCGGGTAATGGAGTAGGGGTAAATAAGGTATGGACTTTTACAACAAGTGCCGTAGCAGATACAACAGCACCTAGTACGTTATCAGCATTCCCTTTAGTATCAAGTACTGATGCGGCAATAAACACATTGATTACTGCTACATTTGCAGAACCAATGAACTCAGCAACAATAAATGCAGAAAGCTTTATGGTTAAAGCAGGAACAACAGTTGTTGCCGGCAGTGTTACCTATGATTCAGTGAATAAAGAGGCAACTTTTACGCCAACAGCAAATTTAGGATCAAGCACTCTGTATACAGTAACACTAACAACAGACATTAAAGATTTAGCAGGTAACGGATTAGCTGTCAATAAGGTATGGAGTTTTACAACAAGTGCAGTAGCAGATACAACAGCACCGGCTGTATTATCTGTATTCCCTGTAGCTTCAAGTACTAATGCAGCAATAAACACATTGATTACTGCTACATTTAATGAACCGATGAACTCAGCAACAATAATTGCAGCAAACTTTACGGTTAAAGCAGGAACAACAGCCGTTGCCGGTAGTGTTACCTATGATTCAGTGAATAAAGAGGCAATATTTACACCAACAGCAAATTTAGCATCAAGTACTCTGTATACAGCAACAGTAACAACAGGTGCTAAAGACTTAGCAGGTAACGGATTAGCTATCAATAAGGTGTGGACTTTTACAACAAGTGCCGCAGCAGATACAACAGCGCCGGCTGTATTATCAGTATTCCCTGTAGCTTCAAGTACTAATGTAGCAATAAACACATTGATTACTGCAACATTTAATGAACCAATGAGCTCAGCAACAATAATTGCAGCAAACTTCACAGTTAAAGCAGGAACAACAGCCGTTACCGGTAGTGTTACCTACGATTCAGTGAATAAAGTGACAAC